>Ga0187861_10000042_pt1 | contig 158516 bp, 152 predicted proteins | sample June2016WEW_10_1_3_FD_132986 | JGI IMG/M metagenome (GOLD analysis project Ga0187861, IMG submission 132986) | Peatland microbial communities from SPRUCE experiment site at the Marcell Experimental Forest, Minnesota, USA - June2016WEW_10_100 | ecosystem: Environmental > Terrestrial > Soil >...
CATCCTAATGTTCATTCTGCTTTATCCTATGGTTGTTCATTCAGAGAATTATTTTCTTCCCTTAAGGGAGGGTAACATCTATGTGGGTATGTCAAGATCGGGTGAAATCATTTCGCACTTCAAAAAGGGAGAGACTTTTGTCTTTAGTCTTAGTAGGGAAGTGAGTGAGAATATTTCTTGGTATAAAATTTATGACGTGAATAATGGTGTGTTTGTCAGATATATATTGACTCCTGAACCTCTTGAAATTGTGATGTATTTCGATACGCCTGAAACTGCAAAAATAGCACAAAGAAAAATTCTCACCTTTAAACCAGAAATTCAGAAGTTAATAGGGGCAAGAGAAGTAAAAGTTGGAATGACCAAAGAACAGGCCTCCTTATCGTGGGGGCCCCCTGATAAAGTTAATGAAACGGTAGATGCTCGTGGCAAACATGAACAATGGGTATATGGCGGAAGAAGATTTCTCTATTTCGACAATGAAATCTTAACTTCCTTTCAGATTTCAAGATAGGGTTTGTAGGCCTTTAAGTATTTATCAAAGAGATTTGACTTTCCTACCCCAAATCCCATCGTCATTTTCAGACACTTTAAGTCATTGTAAATACAGGATAGTCATTTTCGGTAGTTAGAGTTACGATTGCCTCAAGCTATGAAATAAAACATCATTGACCTACCCCAACTTATCCTAATCCATTTGGGTCTTTTCGGTGGTCTTGAGTTTGGTTGTTGGGCCGGAGATATGAATTGGACTCAGGAAGGTCGGTAGTTCAAATCTACCCCCCCGCTACCAAATCAATTCAAGGGGTTGTAAAATCGTCAACCCCTTTTCTTTTTCCTGGTGACCCAAAAGTGTCTATCCCAGACTGAAAGAAAAGCCGAACCATCTCTTCTGGTCACATTGGGGGAGATATTTAACGTACCGGTTGAAAAGCATCTCTTCTGAGGCATGGCTCATCATCTGAGCTATCCAGTTCGGATTCTCACCTTAGGAGAGGATGAGTGTTGCAAAGGTGTGACGGGCCTGATACATCGTCCGTTCTCTCAGGTCTGCTTTTCGAATTATTCTTGAAAGTCAGATTTATTGACCATCCTTCAAAATAGAAGGTTTTAAATGGAAAACAAAAAGAAGTAGGAAATCTCTTTCCCATTTTTAGGGAAGCAATTTGGGACTTTTGTGAAAATTATTTCCCATTTTAATAGGGTCAGCTTTCCACAAGGAACGTTTAAAAATCAGTAATTTATTGATAAGCTTACTGGGTTCTAATCCTCTTCTAAAAAAGAGATTTGCTGGCATAGAGTTTGCTGCATTATTTAAATGAAGGTATGTAACCGTTCCCAAAACTTCCATCTTGCATCTCATTGGATCTAGCCTACTCGATTTGTTAGGACATGGGAGTAAGTTAAAAAATGAGGAAAGGATTAGAGCATGGTAGCTTATGAATTCTACTGGCGTGATCAGGAAGGGGAAATTCATTTTATTGGGATACTACCAGAGAGAAGGAGAAATTCAGGAAGAATAACAAGGGATTCTATCCTGAACTGGGGTTGGAAAGTTATAGGTGATAATTCAGATGCCAAGGATATTTATTTCGATCAGGTAGAATTTTGACGACTAAAAAGTAAATCTATGTCTAATTATCATAAGCGAAGGCAGGGCCAAAACGTCTCTGCCTTTTTTATGTGGATTGCTTCCTAAAAAAGAAAATTGCTAACCATCTTTGAAGATAAAAGATTTCAATCTGAAATCAATAATGGTGGAAGTAATTTGGGAGTTTTGTGAAAAACTCTTCCACTCTTGACTTTCATTAAAATAATAAGAATTTAAGAAACATTTTGAATTGTCATGTACTTACAGCATTTGACCACACTTGGCACCAATTTTGCTGCATTTTATCTTTTTGGGTGATCCTATAAGGGTGGACTCCAGATATGGTAGCCTATGAATTTTACTGGTGTGATGAAAGAGGGAAAGAGCATTTTATTGGGATACTCCCAGAGAGAAGGGAAAAACCAGAAAGAATAACTCAGGAGTCCGTCCTGAATTGGGGATGGAAGGTTATAGGTGATAATTCAGATGTCAAAGATATTTATTTCGTTAAGGTAGAATTTTGACGACTAAAGAGTAAATCTATGGCTAATTGTCATAAATGAAGGCAGGGTCACCCATTAAAAGGCACCTGTCAAGAGAAAAAAGCATTCCTCTCGTAAAAAAAGTGTTTCTATCAGCAATCTCTAGCATATAAGGTTATTTTGGATTGAAGACAAGTCATGGATTTAAGCGGGTGGCGAGATGGAAGTCTATAAGGTTTTTTATAAGAATTTTGAACTTAAGAAAGGTGAGTTTATGGGCATCTCTCTATCTCGATTCGTAGCCACCCCTTTTCCTCCTCATCTTTTTTAGAAGCCAATTCCCTGGAAATTTAGGCAATTTTAAAACCCCCTTGGTATTGGATCTGGATTCCCATAATTTTTCCAGTTGAACAAAATAAATTTTTATTTTAATATTCATAGCATATGGAAACCAGTGGAAGAAAAATATTAGTCGTTGATGACAATCCAGAATTTGTTGATTTGATAAGAAAAATTTTGGAGAGCAAAGATTTTCATGTCTCTATCGCCCCGGATGGAAAGACGGGGATCGAGAAAACATTATCGGATGTTCCTGAACTGGTTCTTCTCGATCTGAAATTGCCTGACATCCCCGGGGAAGAAGTATTAAAAAGAGTTAAAGAAATTGACAAGGATATCGCCGTTATCGTTATTACTGGCTATGGGGGAGAACAGGTAGCAGTGGAAATGATGAGAAAAGGGGCAATCGATTTCCTCTCGAAGCCCATCGAGCACGAAGTTCTTCTAACGTCCGTAAAGGATGCCTTAGAAATTCGTGACGCCCAAATTGAGGATAGACAGTTTGATCGATATCCTTCCCTTGAAAGGTTCTTCCCATTTCTGGCACACGAGATTCGAAATCCACTCCATGCAATCTCCGGGGCTCTCGCTATCATTCAAAGGCGGTCTGATTTAAAGGATGAGGTTCTTGATCGATCCATAAAAATTATAAATGAAGAGGTTCAACATTTAAACGAGTTTGTACAGGAATGTCTGAATTTTGTACGGTCCCCCAATATCGTTCGATTCATTGAAGTAGAAATTAATGAGATCATCTCTGTAGTAATGAATATTATCTCATATATGTTTGAGTCAGAATCTAAGAAAATCAGGATCATTACAGATATGGACCCTCATCTTCCAAAGATTTACGCCAATTATGAGGAGATCAAACAGGCCTTTTTGAATATTGTGAAAAATGCTTTCGAGTCCATGCCCGAGGGCGGAGATTTGACTATAAGGGTTTGCCGCAAATCGGATTCGCCGACATACATAGAAACTATTTTTACCGATACTGGGATAGGCGTCAAAAAGGAAAACTTGAGCAACCTTTTTAACCCCTTTTTTACTACCAAACTCAGGGGAACAGGGTTGGGATTGGCCATCTGCCGCAGAATTATTAACGAGCGACATCATGGGAAAATTTATATAGAGAGTGAAGAAAATAAAGGGACGACCGTCACAGTGGAATTACCAGTAGGCCGTCGCTTAGGGGATATTTCAGGGGTTAGGTAATGGTCTCTCATCCATCTATTTTAGTCGTCGATGACGAACCCAATTCCCTTTTTGGAATTTGTCATGTTTTAACCGATGAGGGATTTCATACTATTTCAGCTAAAAATGGGATAGAGGCGTTAGAAAAACTAAAAACCAATTCAGTCAATCTTATCATCACAGATGAAAAGATGCCTGACCTGAGCGGAACGGAACTCCTTCTGGAAGTTAAAAAAACACATCAGAACATCCCGGTCATTCTGATCACGGCTTATGGTTCGGTTTCGATGGCTGTGGAAGCGTTAAAAAAGGGAGCCTTCTATTTCTTCGAAAAGCCTATCTTTGATAAGCTGGAGAGGTTTTTTACCATCATCCGGCAGGCCCTCAGAACGCAAGAGATGGAGAGGGAGATCGATTATCTTCGAAAAGAAGTCACTGAAAAATATTCTTTTCCTAATATCATCGGTAATCACCCCAAAATGCGAGATATTTTCGAGATCATTAGTAAAGTTGCCGAAACGGATGTGACGGTTCTGATTCAGGGGGAGAGTGGGACTGGAAAAGATCTCGTCGCAAAGACCATCCATTACAACAGCCCGAGAAAGGGGAAACCTTTACTCACGGTCAATTGTGGGGCTTTGACCGAAGGCCTTCTCACCAGTGAACTATTTGGCCATAGGAAGGGAGCATTTACAGGCGCTATCAAGGATACCATAGGTCGTTTCCAGGCTGCGGACGGGGGGACACTGGTCTTAGATGAAATTGGTGAGATTCCGATTAATCTTCAAAAGATACTTTTAAGGGTGATCGAGGAGAAGGAATTTGAAAGGGTTGGAGATAGTCAATCGACAAAAATCGATGTTCGAATCATTTCTACCACCAATCGAAATCTTCAAGAGGAGATAGCGAAAGGGAATTTCAGAGAGGATCTTTATTATAGACTGAGTATTGTTCCCATTACCATTCCACCCTTAAGAGAGCGCACCTCGGATATTCCTTTGCTGGTCAATTATTTTCTTAAAAAATTACAGGAGGGGAGAGTTACCATTAAGATTGAACCGGAAGTAGTTGAACAGTTGAAAACTTTTTCTTGGTCTGGGAATGTAAGAGAGTTGGCTAATATTATTCAGCAAATGGTGGTGTTCTGCAGAAAACATACAATTGCTATTGATGATCTTCCGCCCAATCTTTTCATAAAAGAGGGGAGTATCCAGAGGAAAGAGGGGGGGAAGGTCCAATTGGGGAAGATGGTTTCTGACCTCGAAAAAAAGTGGATTGTTAGCAAACTGAAGGAGGCCGACTGGAACCAAGAAAAAGCGGCAAAACTTCTTGGAATCACCCGAAAGATGCTTATCAATCGAATCAACAAGTATCATATCAGACCGCAGAAGAATAGATTGTCCAATCTTAAAATTTGGCAGTAAATTTGCGATAAAAATTTCTCATGCCCAATAACTGGATTCTATTACTAGACCCCTTTAAAAACCTCCTTAATGCCTATCGTATCATTTTAGAAGAAGAGAATTTTTTGGTCGCAACTGCATTAAATTTAAAAGATGCATATGAACTTTTTAAGAAAAGGCAATATTCTGTAATTATTACAGAATACATCCCTCCACTTGAGACCACTGATTACATGATTCGATGGGTGAAAAAGAATTCTCCTGAAGTCTATATTATTATGGTTACAAACGCTTCTGTTGATGAGAAAACGTACGAAAAACTTTTTGCGATCGGGGTGGATGATCTTATTTTAAAGCCTTATTCTCCAGCGAGGATTCTCGTACATATCAAGAAAGGTTTAAAGCAAAGGGATTTAATTCTTAAAATGCAAGAACTGGAGAGGCTTAATCTTCTTGAGCCAATCACCAAAGAGATTCAAGGGCTTATATTCAATGCAATCTTTTTTAAAAGCTGTCTCCGACAAGAGATTAAGAAGGCGAGACGTCATCACCATCCATTTTCTCTATTATTGATACAAATGCCGGCTAAGGAGAAAATAGGCGATCGATTTGACAGTTTTTACATGGAACTTGTAAAAATTGTCAAAAGATATACAAGAGAAGAAGATATGGTTGGTAAGAACAATGGAGAAATAGCGGTCATTCTCCCTGAAACAGATCAAATTGGATCTCAGGTTTTAATTCAGAGGCTTTTGAACTTAATTCATACTCATCCCCAATTTAAATCCGACGACGTCTTAAGACCCCACATTCAAACCTTATCTTTCCAATCCTTTACATACCCAGATCAATTTGCCATTCCTGAATCTTTGAAGATTGTTTTGGAGGAGGTAGATAAAGAATCTCTCTATCATAAACCCATCCACTAATCCATCCCTTTTTAGCTCAACAATAAAACCATAAGAAACTATTAAAACAATTTAATCATCCTTAACCTTTTGGCTCAATAATTGTGCCGAATGGGCAATTTTAAATATTATTGAAAATATTTCAAACAGCCTCATCTTTAAAATAATCCTTTAAAATCAAAAGATTAAAAGGAAATAATAGAATATCCTATAGCTGGTATAGTAATTGCTTTATAAATATCGAATTTAATTTTTTAAAATTACCTTTATGTCAAAAGAAACGATTCTCATATTGGACAAAGAATTTCATACCCAATGGACGTTAAAAACAATATTGGAGAGCGAGAAATATATTGTTTTGGCTGTGGACACCATTGAAAGAGCCTTACAAAATTTTAAAGAATTTGAAGTATCCAGCATCATCACCGAGTATCGAATCGATCACACCCATACTCCCGAAATCATTCGAGAATTAAAGAAGAGTTTTCCAGAGCTCTATGTCATGATGCTCACATATGAAAATTTAGAAGAGAAAGAATATAAAAAAATCATGAGTTCTGGGATCGATGATTTTTTTCTAAAGCCAGTCTCCAGCGAAAAAATTCTCATTCATCTCAAAAAAGGGTTAAGACAGCGAAAAGTGTTTCTTCAAAAGAAACGCTTAGAACAGAAATTGAAAGAAATGAGGAGAAATGGGAATGTGCGAGAAATCGCATTATCTGGAGATGGTTTGTCCACAACAAGTCGATGATTTAAGAAAGCCACTTTTTGGAGTAAGATATGGAGATAAGCACGCTATCAAAAGGGTTCGATAATGTCCCTGGTGTTCTCTTTCCGCTTGATAAAAAGAGCAGGGCCTACACACTTTTTCAGAAGGTTCAGGGGGCCATGCATAATGTTCCTAATTTTGGCGAAACCTGTAAGTCAATTTTGGATGCCGTGATGGATGAAATAGATGCTGAAAACTGTTCTCTGATGCTAAAAGACCCTGTCTCTGGCTATTTAACCATCTGCGCAGCCCGTGGGAAGAATGAAAAAAAGAGTGTCTATTACCCAGACCCATCAGGCAATGGGAAAAGATTTAAATCAGGAGAAGGGGTTGCGGGTTGGGTTCTAAAAGAAGGGCAAGCGGTAATGCTGAATGACGTCAATAAGGAACCTCGTTTTGTAAGTGTGGTAGGATTAAATAATAAAGTCAATTCCCTCATCTGCTTTCCGATACGAGAAAAAGATCAGGTCGTAGGGGTCTTCAACCTCAGTCATTCTAAGAAAGGAGCTTTTAATGAAGGGGATAAATTGGCTTTATCCTATATTTCTAACCAGGTTGGGGCTGCTCTGACTTCTGCTCGTTTCTTTTTGGAAATCAAGGAAGTAAACCGGCTGATGAAGGATTCCAAAGAAGTTTTTTCTAAAGAAAAAGTTGTCCCAATCTCTCCCCCTTCCTCCTCCACTTTTGTTGAAATTGGTGAAGTGACTCGAGAGGAGGGTATCTTTATATATGCCAGTGACCAGATGCATCGAATTAAAGAAATCCTTGATCAGATAGCTAATACGGACGTCACGGTGCTGATCCAAGGAGAGAGCGGGGTAGGCAAGGAGGTGGTGGCACGTTCTATTCACCTCAATTCTTTTCGCCAAGAGAAACCATTTGTTAAGGTGAATTGTGCTGCTCTCCCTCAAGAACTTCTGGAGAGCGAGCTTTTTGGCTATGAAAAAGGTGCCTTTACAGGGGCCTATCGCCAGAAACCAGGAAAATTTGAATTGGCCAATGGTGGGACTATTTTCTTAGACGAAATTTCAGAGATAAGCCTTTCCCTTCAAGGCAAACTTCTCCAGGTCCTTCAGGACAGAGAGTTTTCGAGATTAGGAGGCAAAAAGGACATCCGAGTAGATGTACGAGTGTTAGTAGCGACAAATAAAAATATGGAGGAAGGCGTCAAGAATGGTCGATTCCGTGAAGATCTTTATTATCGACTGAATGTCGTCAATATCACTATTCCCCCCTTGAGAGAGAGAAGAGAAGAAATTCCAATCTTTGTTGAATATTATTTAGACAAATTTAGTAAGAAATACCAAAAAAAGGTAACTCCCTTATCCGATAAGATGATGAAGGTTTTTTCTCAGCACCATTGGTTAGGAAATGTTCGGGAATTGGAAAATGTGATCCAACGACTTATTGTCTTGGGGAACGAAAAGGCGATTATTGAGGAATTGACTCCTGTGACAAAGATAGATTCTATCCCAGAAAAAAAGGAAAAAACGCTCCCAGCAAAAAAGATCTGGCCTTCTTTGAAGGAAGTTCATCGGGATGCCATTAAAAAGGCGGAGTCTGAAATTATACTTAAAGCTTTAGAGACGACCAATTGGAACCGCAAGAAAGCGGCTAATATATTAGAAATTAACTATAAAACCCTTCTCTATAAAATTAAAGAATGTGGCCTCGATAAAAGGTTTATTCCCTAAACATCATAAATTTTAACCCTTAATTTAAACTTCGTGGAAATAAACGATCAACAAATCGTAATAGGTTATCGTTTCTTATGAACGATTTTCATTTTTTTCTTGAATGAATTTGAAAAAAAGGAATCAAATTCCAGGTCCTTTTAAAAAATGGAATAAAACGGAATTGATTTACCACTATTTTCCATTTTTTTTCCATTTTTTCCCCACTCTTTTAAAAGATTAAAAAATATCTCTGGATTTGGGCTAGAGAAATCCATTCAATTTCAAAAGGTTACTTAATGATCATTCAATTAGTTCTTCTTGGCATATAGATTGCTCTATATCCAATCGCTATGAAGGATATTTACCAAATCATTTTCTCTAATAGTTCTAAGATGACTGAAATCGAGACGATCATTGATGAAATCGCTAAGACTGATATTACGGTTTTGATTAAGGGGGAAAGCGGAACAGGTAAAGGGCTGCTAGGCAAGGCCATTCATTTAAAATCCCACAGGAAAGATAAACCCTTCGTCAAGGTGAATTGCGCAGCCATTCCCAAAGGGCTCCTTGAAAGCGAACTCTTTGGGTTTGAAAAGGGGGCCTTCACAGGAGCACATCTCAGAAAACCTGGGAAGTTCGAATTGGCCAATGGTGGGACGATCTTACTGAACGACATCGGGGAAATGGACATTTCCATTCAGGCAAAACTCTTACAAGTTCTCCAGGACGGCATGTTTTCTCGCTTAGGAGGGGATGGAGATGTAACGGTGAATACCCGTGTGATTGCTACCGCAAAAGATCAGTTAGAAAAATCGATGGGGGAAGGGAAATTCCGTGAAGACCTATTTTTCAGAATCAATGTGATCAACATCACGGTCCCGCCTTTACGAAATCGTAAAGAGCAAATCCTTCCTCTTTCACAATATTATTTAAATGTTTATAAAAATAAATACGGTAAGGACGTCCCGCCATTTTCATCAAAGGTGATCGATGGCTTTAAAGAGTATACTTGGCCCGGAAACATCCGTGAATTGGAAAATATGATTAAACGGATTATCCTATTGGGTGATGAAGAAACGGTTCTTAAAAACATTTTCAGTAAAAGGTTGGATGATGGAATAAATCCTGAATCCTATGAAAATTTATTACCCAATCCCTCAGCACAAAATAAATCTTTCAATTTGAAAGAGGTTGGGAAAAGTGCGGCTGAAGTTGCGGAGAAGGAGATTATTCAAAGCACTTTACAAGAGACTCATTGGAACCGAAAACAGGCGGCTAAATTACTTCGTGTGAGTTATAAGACATTGCTGTATAAGATTCAGAAATACCGTTTAAATGATCTAAGAGAGTATCGAAGGGTTGAAGAAGAAATTAGTTGAGAAACAAAAAATATTTTGTCGGACACTGGGCGCAGACATGACTACTGAGGAGAGAGTGGCATGGAGAACTTAGGGGGGGAGTTCCCAAAAGGAACGGAGGCAGCTTTTGGCAGAGTTCTGAATCGAGATTTATTCCTTTTTCTTCTGGACCTGGAAGTGAAACGTGCTCGGCGTTATCAGAATTTTCTATGCCTCATGCTTCTCAAAATCAAGCCATTTTTAAAAGAGGATGATGGAGGAGGTTTGCAGGCCTGCCACCAAATATTGAGTAATCTCTTAATGGAGGAGATACGCGAAAGCGATATCATCGGCTCCTTAAAATTAGATAAACTGGCTGTCCTCCTCCCGTACGCGGATGTCAAGGCAGGAGACCATGTTAAATCCAGATTTGAAGACGCTCTCAAGTATTATGACTTTAAAAGTAAAGGGGTTGAAGTCATGATCGATCAGGTCTGTTTTCCCATTGATGGAACAGACACTACCGATCTAATTAAAAGGGCATTGGCAGAAGAACCCTCTTAAAGCATATCACAGGTGATGAGCTTGGATTTATTAATTCCTAACCAGGGAGGAAGATCATATGAAAAAGTTATTTAATATCGGAATCATCATCGTATGGGCTGTTCTTATATTTAATTCGATTGCCTACCCGCAAGCGGATAAAGAGATCCTTTTGAAGAAAGAGGCTCAGGCCGAAATTGCCGCTGACAGCGACCGTTACGTGATTGGAGCTGAGGATGTTCTTTACATCCATGTGTGGAGAGAGGAAACCGTAACCAAAACGGTTTCGGTGAGAATGGATGGAAAGATCTCGATACCTCTTGTCGACGAGATTCAGGCGGCGGGCCTTACCCCTCTCCAATTGAAGGAAAAATTGACCGAGAGACTGAAACAATTTATTGAAAATCCCAATGTTACTGTTGTTGTTATGGAAGCTAATAGTTTCAAAGTGTATATTTCAGGCCAAATAAGCAAACCAGGTATTTACCGTCTGAGAAGTGATACGACTCTTGCTCAGATCATTTCCATGGCAGGTGGACTCACCGAGTGGGCCAATCAAAAGAAAATAATCATTATCAGAAAAGAGAATGGAAAGGAAAAACGATTTACCATCAACTATAAGAAAATTGTTAAAGGAGAAGACCTCGATTCAAATATTATCCTGAAGTCGGGTGATACGATCATTGTGCCTTAAAGGAATTATCTCCATGAATAGAAAGGGGGCGGGTATGAAAAAAGGGAGAAATTGGGTTTGGATCATGGGAATAGTTTTGGTTCTATTATTATTTGAAACCTCTTTAATCCATGGTGAGGAGATGAGAGATTTATTGTCTAAATTTCATCCCTATATCACCGTAAGCGAAGAATATAACAACAATATTAATCTATCCCATACGAACAAAATAGACGATTTCATTACCACTGTTAATGCGGGATTGAAGTTTTCTGCTGTAGAGGAAAAAAAATATGGAATTGATTTGGACTTTGCTGGAGGATTTGTCTTTTATGCAAGACATCACAATTTCGATTATTTCAGTCCCTCAGGGTCGCTTAACGCTTGGTATGCAGCGACCCCAAGACTGACTTTTCGAGTCAGGGATTATTTAATCCGAGATGATGCAGCAAGAGAGCCGGTATATACTGCCAATGCCCTGCCAAACCAATATCTTCTTTCTACCGAGAGGACACATGCGATCTATATCCGAAACGTTGTCGAGCCTTCTGTAGACTATCAGTTTGCAAAAGATGGTCTCATCTCGGTTCTCTATCGGAACAACATTTATCGTAATCAAAACCCTCTATATGAAGACAGTATGGAAAATACTATCAACCCCAAACTCACCTACTGGTTCGATATTAAAAACGGGTTAAGTTTAGATTATTATCTTACTTCAGGGACTTATCAGCGTTCTCCGGATCAGTTAGCTCAAGGGGTGACTCCTCGTTACACGTACCGTTTCAATCCAAGGGTCTCGATCTTTGGAGAATACCACTTTGAGTGGCAAGATTTCAAATCTCCTGGTGTCGATTACTATGTCCATAATCCGAGCCTTGGCATCCAATATCAATTTAGTCCAACCCTGACTGGTACAGCCCAGGTAGGTTATTTCTGGCAAATTCCTGAGCAAGGTTCAGGAGCGGGAGGTCCATCCTTCAACTTAAGTCTCACAAAGAGTGCCCAAAGAACTACCTATTCTCTCTCATTTCATGGAGGATATACAGAGGACTATTTTACCGCCCAGAATCGGGGATTTGTTAAAACCTACATGGTATACGGGACGATCAGCCATAAGTTGACAGATAAAATGACCGTTGGGGTTAACGGTTCTATGCAAAGGGCAATATATGGTAACGACCAGAAAGATTGGATCTGGGGAATTAGTGGGAATGCTTCCTATGCGCTCCTTAAATGGTTGTCCCTCTCCCTTCAGGTTGGTTATATTGGAGATCATTCAAATATTAGTAATTTAGATTATAGTCAATATCGGGGGATATTTAGTGTGACGGCGACTTTTTGACCTATTTCATTAAATCTCGGAGGTGAAACCAATGATTAATCCTGAAAAGTCTTTTAATATTAATGACTACATTGAAATTTTGCTGAGACGGATCTGGTATGTCATCATTCCTTCTATACTCATACTGGGAGGAGCCGTTCTTTATGCACATCAATCCCCCAAGCTATACCGTGCCTCTACACTCATCTTGGTCACTCCGCAAAAGGTTCCAGTAGATTATGTGAGGCCCACCGTCACCTCGAGAATCGAAGATCGTCTCCAATCCATTGGCCAAGAGATCATGAGTCGAACGCGATTGGAACAGGTCATCTCTGAGTTCAAACTCTATCAGGAAGAGGCCAAATCTCTCAGCCCAGAAGAGGTCGTGGAGTCTATGCGGAAAGATATCCAGGTAGAAATTAGAGGAAGAGAAGGTTACTTCACGATTTCTTACATCGGTAAAAACCCAAGGGTTGTCACCCTGGTCACCAATAAGTTAGCCTCTCTTTTCATCGAAGAAAATCTAAAATTGCGGGAACAACAAGCTCAGGGAACATCAGAATTCCTTTCCATCGAGTTGAATGCCACAAAGACAAAACTTGAAGAGCAAGAGAAAACAATCACCTATTTTAAGAGACAGTTTATGAACGAGCTCCCCGAGCAGCGGGAGGCCAATTTAAAGGTCCTTGAGCAGCTTCAAAATGAATATCAGAGAGTTAGCGATAATCTAAGGGGAGCACAGGATCGGAAATTGGTCATTCAGAAACAACTCAATGAGATAAGACTACAGATTACATCAACCTCCAGCCCTGATGACCCCTCCCAACCCTTGCCGAGACTCAACGTGAATAGTCCGTATGATCAACAACTCGGCCAGCTGAGGGGTTATCTTGCGGACCTTCAAACAAAATATACAGAGAAGCACCCTGATATTGTAATGACAAAAAAGAAAATCAAAGATTTAGAGCAAAAGATTGCAGTAAGCAGAGAGGAAGCCGGGGATGCGAAGGTGGAGGGAAAGACGATTCCTTCTCCTCAGATGGCAGGGACTAATTTGGATTTCAATCCTTTTTACAAGGAGATGGAGAGTCAGTCGGCTGCCACTGAGTTAGAAGTCAAAAGGTTGAAAGATGAGGAATCAAGGATCAAAGCCAAGATCTCAGATTATCGTACCAGGGTAGAGAATGCTCCCGTTCGAGAGCTGGCTATGGCTAATCTCACACGAGATTACCAAAACACCAAAGAGAGTTATCATTCTCTTTTGAATAAGAGCCAAGAGGCCCAACAGGCCGAAAATTTAGAGCGCCGCCAGAAAGGAGAGCAATTTAAGGTGATCGACCCCGCCAGGATCCCTGAAAAACCCTTTAAACCAGATGTTCCAAAAATCCTACTCTTTGGCCTGTTGCTGGGAATGGGTTCTGGTTTCGGAATGGCCTTCTTTAGAGAACAGATGGATCGGTCCTTCAAGGATGCCGAAGACTTGGAAACAACTCTGGGTTTTAAAGTATTGGCGAATATCCCAAAGATTGAAAAAAAAGCGGCTTAATCCATGTACACAAAATTTTACGGGTTGAGAGAGAAACCTTTCGAGATCACACCGGATCCCAGGTTTCTCTATCTCAGCGAAAATCATAAAGAGGCATTAGCCCATCTCACCTATGCGGTCAGAGAGAGAAAGGGGTTTACCGTGATTACAGGTGAAGTAGGGACAGGTAAGACCACTCTGGTTCATACACTTCTGAGCAGATTGGATGGAAATACCAGAACCGCTTACCTCTTCAATCCAAAATTGGGTTCTACGGACTTTCTTCACTATATCTGCGAGGATTTGGGATTAAAAGGTCAGAAGAAGTCAAAAGGCCAGCACCTTGCTCATCTCCATAATTTCCTGATGTCTTGTTACGCTCGAAATGAGAATGTCGTTTTGATTATCGACGAGGCGCACACCCTCGATCCAAAACTGCTTGAGGAGGTTCGTTTGCTCACCAATTTAGAGACCCCCAAAAGCAAACTCCTCCAGGTCGTCCTGATGGGGCAGCCTGAACTTAATGATACCTTAAACCACCCCCAATTTCGTCAATTAAAACAGAGAGTAAGCCTCCGGTATCATATGCAACCCCTAAATAAAGAAGAGGCAAGAGAATACATTAAGAGAAGAATGAGGATAGCAGGAGCATTCGACCCCAATATTTTCACTCCTAAGGCTACTAAAGAAATTTATGAATATTCAAAAGGGATTCCCCGATTGATCAACATTGTTTGCGATAATGCTCTCTTAGAAGGATATGCCGCCGATCAGAAAGTCATCGGGAAAAGTATCGTATGCGAAGTGATCAACCGTCTGGATGGGGTAAATCTTCAGAAAAACCGGAAAAAATTTGTTCTTTTTAAAGTGATAGCCGTTGTACTTCTCAGCTTAGTGGCCTTCGTCATTTTAGGAATCCTTATGAATACTAAGTGGGAAATAACAGGTTGGATACAATTCTTTAAAGATAATATTTTAAAGTTCTATCAGGAGGTTTTTGGGAAATCATTGAGAGGAGTTCTCTAACGGAGGATAAACGGAGGGAAAAATGAGCAAAATTTATAAAGCCTTAGAAAAAGCAGAAAGAGAGAGAAAAGAAGGATTAAAGAATGGAGACCATGTCACCCCGGAAATTGAAGAAGAAAGGATCGAGAGGCACGAGATAACGAGGGAACCACAAAAAGTAGAGGGAATCTCTTCTGACCCAAAGCTGGTCTCTCTAATGCAGTCTGGTTCCCTCGCGGCTGAACAGTTCAGGAAACTGAGGACCTACCTGCTTCGATTTAAAATCCATGATGTTCCAAAAACAATTATGATAACCAGTGCAACAAGTGGTGAAGGGAAGACCTTTGTGTCGGCTAACCTGGCAATTAGCATCTCCTACGAACTCAATACTCATGCTTTGCTGGTGGACTGCGATCTCCGGAATCCAAACCTCGCACAATGGTTCGGCCTGCAGAATGGGAAAGGCCTATCCGATTATCTATCAGGAAATGGAAACTCCTCTGAACTTTTCATGAAGACCAAAGTGGAAAAACTGAACCTCCTTTCAAGCGGGACGATTCAAGATAACCCAACAGAATTAATTGGGTCAAAAAAAATGGAGGCCCTGATTCATGAATTGAAATCACGATACCCTGATCGGTATATGATTATTGACTCGACTCCTCTTCTTGCCACGGCAGAACCAGAGGTTTTGGCAAAGTTCGTGGATGGGATTATCATTGTTGTCCGAGCGGGTGTCACTCCAAGAGAGACAGTAAAACAGGCTATCGCCAACTTGGATAAGGGGAAAATTATAGGTTTTGTGCTCAACCATCTTGAATTTAAATCTAATGGACAAGCCTCACGCTATTTTGGCTCGGGGGGATATTATCACAAATATGGCTATGGTTACAGATATGGCTATGGGAAAAGTAAGGCTATACCCCCACAAGGCCCATGGGGAAAATTACTTCGATTCATGCGGAAATCTGACTAACACATTCTTTATTTAAGATTTTCGTTTTGCATAATGTATTGGAAAAACATTATCGATGATATTGAAAATCCTTAACAAATATATTCCGGTTCATAAATTAATCTTCTTCTTCCTGGAGACCATCTTTTTCTTGGGGATGGTGATCCTGGGGACCTACCTCCGCTTTTTAAGTGATATCTCTATTTTCACAACTTACGAAAACCTCCTTCCTAAGGCATTGCCGATCGTTGTCACCATCCAACTCTGCCTGTATTATTTCGATCTTTATGACTTTAAAACTTTTCGAAGCAGTTTGGAATTAGCTATTCGCCTCTTACAATCTCTTGGAGTATCTTCCATCATCCTTGCTTTCCTTTATTACTTATTTCCTATGCTAATCATAGGCAGAGGGATTTTCCTTATTAGTCTCATTTTTGTGGGAGCAGCAATCATCTCATGGAGGATGAGCTACAACCATTTTTTGAAGACGAGACAGTTAGATCAGAAAATAATGATCATTGGCTCCGGACCGTTAGCTAAAAATATTGCAAGAGAAATTCTGGAAAAGAATGATATTGGCTTCAAAATTATTGGATTTATCACCGATAACCCAGAGAGAATAGGGGAGAAATTGGTGAACCCCTCCATCGTCGGTGACCAGTCTCAGATTGTGGATATTGCCACAAGAGAGAAAGTAGCCCGCATTATCGTGGCTCTCGATGAGAGAAGGGGAAGGTTTCCCGAAGTACAACTCTTGGATTGCAAAATGAAGGGGATTGCGATTGAAGAGGGTACTGAATTTTATGAACACCTCACAGGGAAACTCCAAGTGGAAAGTCTTCGACCCAGTTCCCTCATTTTTTCGGGTGGGTTTAGAAAACCGAAATTAACGATGTGGATGAAAAGATTCATAGGATTTTCTTTTTCTTCGATTGGGTTAATTCTCCTCTCCCCCTTGATTTTGGTCATCTCTATATTGATCAAAATCGATTCCCGAGGCCCGGTCTTTTATAAACAGGAAAGAGTTGGAGGGAACGGAAAGGTATTCAAACTTATTAAATTCAGATCGATGATTGAAAACGCGGAGACCAATGGACCTGTGTGGGCCGATCATAACGATGACAGGGTTACTCGTTTTGGTCGATGGATAAGAAAATGGCGACTTGACGAAATTCCTCAGATGTTAAACGTTCTTAGAGGGGATATGTCCTTTGTGGGGCCCAGACCTGAAAGACCATTTTTTGTTGAACAACTAAGAAAAGAGATTCCATTTTACGATCAACGGTTTTATGTAAAACCTGGGATTACTGGCTGGGCACAAATCAAATATCGTTATGGAGCATCTAAAGATGATGCTCTTGAGAAATTAAAATATGATCTTTATTATATCAAGAACTTATCATCATTGATGGACTTGATCATCATCTTCGAAACAGTAAAAGTGGTCTTATTTGGGAAAGGTGCAAGGTAAAAAGGTTCATTGTGTTTTTTGGGTTTGTAGGGTTTATTGAGTTAAACTCATAATTCATAACTCATAATTCATAACTCATAACTATGAAATGGTACGTCATCCAAACAAAACCTAAAAAAGAAGAAGAAGCAAAATCGTATCTTTCGGTGAATGGGTTAGAAGTTTTCAACCCATTAATCGAAACTTTCACGCCAAGAAATGGAAAAATAAGCAAAGAGCTCAAACCTCTTTTCCCAAGTTATATCTTTGGAAAGTTTGAACTCGAACAAGATTATCCGTTAGTTAGATGGGCAAGAGGTGTAAAGAAGGTATTGGGTTTTGGAGGATATCCAGTCCATGTTTCAGAAGAAGTAATAGAATTGATCAAAGAAAGAACAGATGAGAACGGTATTGTAAAAAAGACGCATCACTTCGAGCCTAACGATGTGGTCAGAATCAAAACGGGTCCTTTAAGAGAACTTTGCGGAATTTTTGATCGATGGGTTTCAGATAGCGAGCGGGTTAGGGTTCTATTGAATTTAATTGGTTACCAACCGGCTGTCGAGCTCCATTATTCAATGATTGAAAAGGTGGCGTGAATAAGGGTTCAGTGCTGCGGTTAGACAGTGTTGCCATTTAACAATAACAGCAGCACGGCATAATGTCAGTGCTTGTTAATTAACTTCTAACACCCACATAATGTGGTCCAAAATTCTCCAAGAGACAATTTCCCCATCGGATTCAAACCAAATCCGCACCGGCGGTAGCCTGCATTTAGTCCATTGAGTTCATAGGGTTTTTAGGGTTTGTTGAGTTACTGAATGAAAATAACTCGTTTCGAAGATATTAATGCCTGGCAAGAAGCTCGAAAACTTGTAAAGATGGTTTATAGCGTGATTAATAAGAGTTCAAAATTCAGGAAAGATTTTAGATTGGTAAATCAAATGCAGGATGCCGCGGTATCAGCTATGTCCAATATTGGTGAAGGATTTGCAAGGAGGAGTAATAGGGAGTTCATCCAGTTTTTATTTATATCGAAGAGTTCGGCCGCTGAAGTTCAAAGTCAACTCTATGTAGCGTTGGATCAAGAATATATCAGCCAAGATAATTTTGAAAAAATCTATAATCAAGCCGAAATGGTATCCAAAATGGATTCAGGCTTCATAAAATATTTGAAATCTCAACTCAAACAACCCAACAAACCCAAGCAACCCAAAGAAATTGGTTACCCCAATGAACCCAAGTAACCCAATAAATTTATCCCGTGAAATGCAACCTGCCCCGTGGCAGTGTGGAAACTACTCCACAGGGAGCCTATTTCACCGGGACTCAAATAACCCAATGAACCCAAGTAACCCAATGAACCCAAGTAACCCAATTAACTCAAGTAACACATAAATTTTGAGGTAACCCATGCTTATCAAATCCTGTCTTCAATGCAAATATCATGAGATCAAGCAAGTAGAAAACGAGCAGATGAGTCACTGCCGAAGAGAAAACTGCTGGTCCCGTTACTCCAAATGTATTGCTACAAAAGCACTCAATAGATATCTTGAGCAGGAATCATCGAAACCTTTCCGACCCCTCTCCGCCATCGATCATTTTTATTCTGGGGAATAAATATTGGTATTCAAGATCATAGCAGTACTTTAACAATGACCGGCAATAAATTGACTCAAACCTCGAGCGTAGCATTCCTCAGACCTCTAACAATTAACTACGCTATGCGCTCTGCCCTCTGCGCTATTTATTACAGCAGAACCTAATAACTTATTCATTCGATGACTCATTTACACAATAATAACATTCATGCTGTCATCCTCGCCGGGGGCTCCGGCACTCGTTTCTGGCCCTTGAGTCGGGAGACCTGTCCCAAACAGATGCTCCAGATTGTGGGCGAAGACACCCTTATTCGGCAAACCATCAAGCGAATGAATGGTTTTGTTCCACCAGAAAATATCTGGATTGTGACAACTGAAGATAAAGCCCAAGATATACGATTTCATCTTGAATCATTGGGGTCATTAGTTGAAAGGATTCAATTCATCAAGGAACCTGTTGGAAGAAATACAGCCCCAGCCATCGGCCTCGCTGCCATTTATCTCCAACACTTCTCCTCTGATTCTGTAATGATTGTGATGCCCTCTGACCATGCGATACCTGATAATGAAAAATATTTAGGTGACCTGAAAGTGGCGATTGAGGCGGCAATGGAAGATTGTCTTGTTACTTTCGGGATCAAACCCAACCGGCCTGAAACAGGGTACGGTTATATAAAAGTTGATCACTCTTCGAAGATCAAGTTAAAGGGTGTTTTGAAGGTTGAATGTTTTGTTGAAAAACCAAACCTTGAAACTGCCCAAAAGTATCTTTTAGATGGTAATTACTTTTGGAACTCCGGCATCTTTGTCTGGAAGACCTCTAAAATTCTTTCCGAGATTGAGAAGCACCTGCCGTCTCTTTACCATACCTTAAAGGAGATTGAGTCTTTTCTTTTCCTGTCAGACGAAATAGCCCCTACGGATGCAAAGACGCAAGAACGCAACAGACCAGATAAACCCGACCAACGCCCTGCTCTATGCACTATGCTCTATGCTAATTTGGAGAGCGTTTCCATCGATTATGGCATTATGGAGCGCAGTTCCAACGGATTAATGGTTCCAGCTAACTTTCTATGGTCTGATTTAGGGAGTTGGACAGCCTTGGATGAAATGATAAAAAAGGATGATGCTGGAAATATTGTGAAGGGAAATACGATCGATATTGGAAGCGAAAACTCGACCATATTTGCTGGGGAAAGACTTATTGCCACGATCGGTCTGAAAGACATGGTGGTGGTTGATACCCCGGATGCCACGTTGGTTACCCCGAAGGGAAGGGTCCAAGAAGTTAAAAATATTGTGGAGGAATTGAAAAAAAATGGGCGAGAAGAGCATCTTATTCATAAAACAGTTGAGAGACCCTGGGGAAGCTATACAGTTCTGGAAAAGGGGAACGGATACAAGATTAAAAGGGTTGTGCTCAAGCCTGGAGCGAAATTGAGTCTTCAACTCCACAGGAGGAGAAGTGAACACTGGGTTGTTGTATCAGGAGTAGCCAAGGTAACCAGCGAGAGCGAGACATATTTGGTTCATAGCAATGAAAGTACCTATATCCCCATCAACACAAAGCACCGCCTTGAGAATCCTGGGAAAGAACTGCTTCAGATCATCGAAGTTCAAAACGGTGATTATGTAGAAGAGAACGATATCGAACGCTTCAGCGACGACTACGGCAGAATATAATATTTAACACTTCAACACCGAACAACGGCAACACCGCAGCACTTATTTAGTTTAAATTGTCTCTATCCTCAAGTAAACCCCGTTAGAAATTCCAGTCGTTCGACCCAGAGGCTCTCGACGGGCGGGGCATTAAACCCCGCCCTCCGGGGTGGAGCCCCCTACGGGGCGGAACCCGGAATTATTCTAAAATCTAACCCCGCTGCAGCCGCCGGCCCAGAGGGCCTCTGGCCCGGAGGGAGCAGCGGGGCATTATTTCTAACGGGGTAAAACGATCCTCTAACCTCAAACATTTTAGGAGAAAATAATGGCTGAGTATTCCTTAAGCCCAACCGGGGAAAAATTTCAACTACCAGAGCAGAAAAATTATTTAGAGGAATTCGAACGTCTAAAAATGTTGGTAAATAGCCAACGTGCTTTAGGGAGAGAAATTGTCCTGGTTATGGGCCTGGGATTTGTGGGCGCAGTGATGGCTGCAGTGGTAGCTGACGCTCAGGATGGCAAGGGAAATCCGACCAAGTTTGTAATTGGCATGCAACGCCCGAGTACTCGAAGCTTTTGGAAAATACCTCTTATCAACCGAGGATTATCCCCGATCAGTACTGAGGATCCTGAGGTTGCTTTGATGATCGAGCGATGCGTTAACAAGAAAAAAACACTTACTGCCACGTTCACATACGATGCCTTAAAATTAGCAGATGTGGTGATCGTTGATGTACAGTGTGACTATTTAAAAGAATCCCTCGGTAATGTGAGGAGTGGACAGGCAGAAATGAAAGCCCTGGAGGAGTCGTTTGAAATCATTGCTCAAAACATCAGTCCTCAGACCTTAGTCCTGATTGAAACTACTGTTGCCCCTGGAACAACGGAGCAGATCGCTTACCCAATCATAAAGAAGATGTTTCGAAAACGCAGCATCGAGAGTGACCCGGTATTGGCCCACAGCTATGAAAGGGTCATGCCTGGGAAGAATTATGTATCGAGCATCCGTGACTTCTGGAGAGTATGCAGCGGAGTGAATGAAGAAGCCACCCGGAGAGTTGTCAAGCTCTTGAGCGAAGTTCTGAATACGGAGAAGTTTCCGTTGACAGTACTCGATAAACCTATCGAATCGGAGACGGCAAAAATTGTTGAGAACAGCTATAGGGCCACGATCCTTGCTTTTCTCGACGAATGGAGCCTCTTTGCAGAGCGGAATGGGGTCGATTTAATTAAAGTCATCAATGCGATTAAAGTTCGACCAACCCATAGTAACATCATATTTCCTGGCCCTGGTATTGGAGGGTACTGTCTTCCCAAGGACGGTGGTCTGGGGGTCTGGGCTTACCGCCATATCCATGGATTTGAGGATGAAATTTTCAAGATCACTCCCCTTGCAATTGATATTAATGACACGAGAGCTCTCCATGTGGCCCAACTTACCCGTGACGCTCTCAGAAATATGGGACGCCCGATTGCATCTGCTGAGATTCTGGCCTTGGGAGCTTCCTATCGTGAGGATGTTGGGGATACCCGATACAGCGGCTCTGAACTGATTGTGAGGCGCTTGACGGAGATGGGAGCAGAACTAAAGGTCCATGATCCTTATGTCCTTCACTGGTGGGAATTCGAAAAGCAAGACGAGTATCCTGCATCGTCTCATAGTTTAAAAATATTTTTCCGTGGGCAGGAAAAATTAAAAGATCTTCGTATAGAGCAGGATTTGAAAAAGGCATTGGACGGGGTGGACGCATTGATCTTCGCCGTCAGACATCGACCCTATTTAAATCTTGACCCAAATGAGGTGGTTCAAAGTGCTGGCGGACCGATTGCAGTGATTGACTGTTTTGGTATTCTGAATGATGACAAAATAAAACGATACTTTGAACTTGGATGTGAAGTAAAGGGATTGGGGAGGGGACATGTAAAGCGGATTAAGGATCAGGTTCGTGATAGAAGGGAAGAAATGCTTCTTGATATTCCACTCCCTATTGCAAAAGAAAAATGAAAGGGATGAGAAGATTCGAGATTGAGAATGCTAAAGTGGTTATTTGGTTCTTGACCTTCTCCCCTACGCTATTTTGAGATTGACATAAAGTGGGCCCACGAAATCATGCGTACTCCAATCATTGTGGATGGAAGAAACGTGATCGATCGAAACACTGCCCAACAAGCAAGATTTCTTTACCCTGTTGTTGCATTAAATTCACCACTCCAAATAATGAATCCTTTGCCCATTGAGGGATGAACCTTGAACCAATGGCATTTGTGGGATTACTCCAATAGTGACCTTTAGAAAGTATCATTAAAACAGGGGAAATCTCCTTTTTATCGTGGCATCCAGTTAATTCAATAAGAACTTTATGCAACAATAGGGTTTATAGAGGCATTGGAAAAGGCAAAACGTCCTAAGCTCCCCTTCTTCTAAATTTTCGCACAAATCTATTGACAGTCCCAGTGGATATTAGGAGGACTAAATGAAGTCTCAAATACCCTCATTAACAATATTTTGTCTTATATCGGTATGTGGGCTTTTCACGGTTTTCTCCAGCCCTTTAGCTTTTGCGGTCGACAGCTCTCTTTTTGCAGGCGGGGAAATTGATACAAGGGGCCAGGGCTTTTCATACCTCGGCGTAGACCTCACCCAAAAGATATATGAGAATATTGCCATTTCAGGAAGATTAATTCCAAATTTTCTCAGTTACAAATTTCACTCTGGAGATGAGGTGGTAAGAGCTACATCTCCAGGACTTTATACAGTCGCAGGGGTCAAATTATCTTGGAAACAGACGACATTTGGTCTTTTTGGTGGGACAGAATACAGGTATACAAATCTACATCCTGACGTTAAGAATGCCGACGTAAGAGGAAACACTTTAGCCGGGTTAATTCAAGGTGAATTCGATAGCTGGCTCCCTAGCAGAACCAATTTTAATCTTTTTGCAAGCTTCAGTGGTACCGATAGCTTCTTATACGAAAGGGGAAGAATAAAACAACAGATAACGAATCTAAATTTTAAGAAACCCAATACAATCAATATTGGGGTAGAACAATTCTTCGGAAGAAATCCAGATTTTCGTCAGGTAGGAGTTGGACCGATACTGGAGATATACAATATTCCCAATAGAATTTCCTTTGCTCTGCGAAGTGGTTATAAGCATGATTCAACTTTTGGTAATGGTTTTTATGGAGGGTTAGAGTTTTATATAGGCTTTTAAACGGACTCTCTGTGTGAACGAAGGGTGAGGAACCGAGGGTTTAGCCATTTACCCCGTTAGAAATAATTCCCCGCTCCTCCCTCCGGGCCAGAGGCCCTCTGGGCCGGCGGCTGCAGCGGGGTTAGATTTTAGAATAATTTCGGGTTCCGCCCCGTAGGGGGCTCCACCCCGGAGGGCGGGGTTTAATGCCCCGCCCGTCGAGAGCCTCTGGGTCGAACGACTGGAATTTCTAACGGGGTTTACTTTATTGTGGGTTGATTAAAAATCTCTATGAAAAGGACTTGGCAAGCAATCAAAAAATGGTGGTCCGATGTCTTAGGAACAAGGGTATATTTTCGTTTTGGGGAGAAAGAGGACCGTAAGAGACGATTAGCCGGTCAATTTTTAACATTCATTACAATTGGTCTTGGGTTCTCGTACCTTTTATGGCATTTCGATTTCATCAACTGGGGGTTCTGGTATTCTTTCGTTTTTTTCTTAGCAGAATTAATTGGATTACTCCTATTTGAATTTTTCGCATTCAACGCTTGGTTTCTTAGATTCCATTCCCCGCAAGGGGTGCCATTTGAGAAACCCCTTTCTGTGGATATCTTGATCACTGTGGCTGGAGAACCAGTTGAATTATTAAAGGAGACAGTCGAGGCAGCCGTTCAAATTGATTATCCAGACAAAAAAGTATATGTCCTTGACGATAAGGGCAACATCGAGTATCAGAGAATAGCGGGAAAGTTTAGGTGCGGTTATTTTGCAAGAGAAGACCATAGTGATGCAAAGGCTGGAAACCTCAATTATGCGTTTCGAAGAACCTCGGGAGATCTCATTTTAACTCTGGACGCGGACCAGGTCCCCCAACCCCACATTGTGAATACTCTCATCGGCTATTTTAAGTTTCCATTGGTCGGCTTTGTCCAGACCAAACAGGATTTTAAGGTTCCTAAAGGGGATCCTTTTGGCAATACGGATCGTATTTTTTATAATGTAATGCAAGCTGGGAAAGATACCGATAACGCAGCCTTTTCCTGTGGATCAGGGGTCATCTATAGAAGGAAGGCCTTAGAGGAGATTGGAGGGTTTAGTACTTGGAATCTGGTGGAAGATGTCCACACTTCCATGCTCTTACATGATCGGGGTTGGCGATCAATCTATTACAACTACCCATTAAGCAAAGGCTCTGCTCCTGCAGATATCTATGGGGTTTACAAACAGCGTAAGCAATGGGCTGCTGATTCTTTACGGATGTTATTTTGGGATAACTTTTTTTACCGGAAAGGTTTGACGTTCAAACAGAAACTCCAATATTTCAATCTGGGTTTTGTTTACCTCGTTGCTGCGTTTGTAATGCCTATTTTCTTTCTGGCACCAATCTTGGCTCTTCTCACCAACAATTTTGTCCTGACTGTTCCTGTCCGCAGTTATGTACTCCACCGGTTTCCTTATTTCATTGCCATGTCTGTTGCCTATGGAATAATTAGTTATCCTACCCCATACATGAGAGCATTCCAGATGTGGACTGGGCTTTTTCCAGCCTTTATCCATGCCACCTGGATTGCTCTTCGCTCAAGAAAAAAGAAGCCCTCTTATCAAGTGAATGTGAAGCCGATTGGAAAGATAGAAAAGAAAAACCCTTGGCTGGCCATTCTTCCTCAAGGCGGGATTATCTTGCTTTCTATTTTCTCAGTGATTTATACCTTCATTAAGGGAGTTATTGCCTGGGATTTTTATCTTTTAAATTTTGTCTGGAGCACTTGGTCTGTTTGGACGATGAGCGGGATTTGTCTTGCAGCCATTGGGAAGCATCGATGGCCTGAGGAGGGAGTTTCAGAAAAGAAAATGGTTTCTTCCTTTTTTTTAAAAATAAAGGAACTATTCATAACTGTCATTCTAACCGTTTCCATTATGGTCTTTTTTACGATGGCAGACATGTCCAGGGTGAACGAATATTTAGGAGGTTTTCGCCTTAAGGTCCTATCAGCCTTGAGTTTTGAAAAACCAGTTTCCATGGTTACTAAGGAGATTTTCAAGGGCCCTGAAGTTTCTAAACCATATCTTAAAGAGAAAACCGAGCAGCCAGAGAAATCAGCGGCTGAAGTTATTCTCATGGAGAAAAAAGAAGAAGTTGTGAAAAAGGAGGAGGTTGTAAAAAAGGAAGAAGTAATAAAAAAAGTGATAAAAAAGGAGGAGGTTATCAAAAAGGAAAATTGGGTTGTCCATGTGGCTTCTGTAAGGACAAAAGAACAGGCGATGGTCTACAAAGAGCGATTGATGGCCGCTGGATTTTCTGCCTATAGCATTCTCGCAAAGGTGAAAGGGGAAGATTGGATTCGAGTTCGTGTTGGATTTTTCAATGGCAGGGGAGAAGCTCAGAAGGCCGGTGAAGAAATTGAAAAGAAGTTTATTGCTAAAGGCCCTTATTGGATTACCAAGGTTTCAAAGAAGGAGATGGAAGATCTCCTTGGAAAATAAATTTAGCGAACCATGGGTAGGTCTTTACCTTCCAGACGATGTTTATTGCGCTCCCCAGAGGGCTTGTAGATATATTCAATTATTGGGGAAAAGGATTCAGCTACTCTCTTTCTATATCGCCTGGGGATTTAGAAGGAGGCCTGATCTTGGGGGAATTCAGGGGGTCCTAAATAGTGGTTTCATCCCCCTCATTACTTGGGAGCCATGGCGTCTGCCTCATGGGGTACCTGAGGGTACCCGACCCGAGGATCAACCTGATTTTTCACTCTCAGAGATATTAAAAGGGAAGTATGATGACTACATCTTAAATTGGGCTATCGATCTTAAACGGATTTCAGGCCTCCTCTTCTTTCGTCCAATGCATGAAATGAATGGAAATTGGTATCCCTGGTGCGGAAAAGTCAATAGGAATCGACCCGAAGAATATATTGAGGCTTGGAGCTATATCCGATCTATATTTACTGAAGCTGGAAATGATCATCTCATCTGGGTTTGGTCACCTTATGCTCATTCCGTGCCGGATGAATCGGGGAATGAAATTTGGCGATATTATCCCGGGCCAAAAGAAGTTGACTGGGTGGCCTTGGATGGGTATAATTGGGGAAATATGCAGGCATGGTCCAAATGGCAAGAATTCAAAGAGATTTTCGGGGAGGCTTATGAGGAATTGGCTTCGCTGGCTCCAGAAAAACCGATGATAATAGCAGAGGTGGGCTGTTCTGAAGAAGGAGGAGATAAAGGTAAATGGATTGGAGAGGCCTTCCAAATTTTAAGTGACAAGTTTCCTAAAATCAAAGCATTGATATGGTTCAATATCAAAAAAGAATGCGATTGGAGAATAGAATCTTCTTTGCAATCATTGAAGGCTTTCCGTAAGAGCTTAAAGAATTGGACTTTTATGGCTTCCGGCCAAAAGCTGGGAGCGCTTCATTGAAGCAAGAAGGAGGGGGAAAATGAGAACCTTTACAATCAGACATTGTTTTGTTATCGCGTTGTTTGTCATTTCACTAGTAGGAGTTTTGCAAAGTCCGGCCTTTGGCTTTTCGATGACTATTGATGCGATAGATGATGCTGGTCAATACGCTGGACAACCTGCCTATGTTAAATTTGTTGTTGATCCTTCTGGGGTGACTCTGACCACCATTACTACGGCCGAGGTTTCAAACCAGTGGACTTCTTCTTCTGATGTTTATTCTTATGCCACCTTAAACAATATCCCTGGGCCATGGTTTTTGCAATCCGCTGGCAATATCTGGTCTTCCGACAATGACTTTATTGTAGGAGATACTTTTACAGCCCTCGATGCTGGAGTATACAGAATATCACCTGTGGATGGAGCCTTTCAGTACGATTCCTTCGACTGGAGTGGCGTTGCAGAGAAATGGCTCTGGCAACTTCAAATCTATGCCGTCGGGGGTGATAATTATACGTTAGGGTCTGATGTCCTCTATGATTCAGCAGCCGTGGCTTTAGGGGCAAATCTTGGAAAGTATATGGATATAGCCTTAGCTGAAGGAGAAAAGCTGATTTTCTGGATTGCCGATGGGAGACTCGATGGTGATCCATCCGAACGCAATACCATTGATAATTCAGGGTCCCTTACTTTCGATGTTACAGAAATTCCCACACCCATTCCTGAACCCTCAACCTTAATCCTCACTGGAACAGGTCTATTCTTTCTGGCACGACGATTCCGAAGGTCATTGATCCCTTTGAGATAGATCGAAGTCACAGCTATGGTTGAGATAATTTTTTGGTCAATATTGATGATCTCGTAAAAAGTCTAAAAACTGTCACTCCTGCGGAAGCAGGAGTCCAGAACTATTTGAATTTACTGGATTCCCGCTTTCGCGAGAATGACAAAATTGGAGAAATTACGACTTTTTACGAAACCATCAATATTAGGAATTATTTTTTACACCTACTTTGGCTATCCCCTTTTTATTTTGATCTTGATTTGAATTGGGCTCATGAGATCATGCGCACTCCTATTATTGTCGATGGAAGAAATGTATTCGAACGAACCACTACCATAAAGGCAGGATTTTTATATAAAGGCATTGGAAAAGGAGTTCGTCCCTAGAATTAACATCAATGAAAACGGAGATGGCAAATTGAAGATGGACCCCACACATCCTCCAGCACTGGTGATAGGAGTGGATGTGAGCGCTCTCAATGTGATTCGAAGTCTGGGGGGACACGGTATTGAAGTTTATACGATGGGACGTGACACCAGTGACTATGGAGCAGCAAGCCGTTATGCTAAGTTCGTGCTTTGCGACGACCTCACCGATGAAAAAAAGGTTATCTCTAAACTTTTAGAAATCTCTCGAAATCTTGGAAGGAAGATGGTTCTCTTCTGTACATCAGACCTGCACGTTCTGCATGTTTCAAGAAATAGAGAAGTTCTCAAACCGTTTTTTGAGTTTGTACTGCCTGACCATGAAGTCATCGAAACGCTCATGGATAAGAAAAATTTCAATGATTTTGCAAATCGTCATGGGTTTTCCGTCCCCCAAACCTTTTTTTCAAAAAACTCAACAGATTTTCAAAAGGTGGCGTCAAGCCTCCCTTATCCCTGCGTCATAAAACCGCTTTATCGGACAATCTTCTGGAGCCTATGCGTGCCGCCTGAAAAAAAAGTCATGAAGGCCGACTCTCCTCAAGATCTAAGACAAAAGCTTTCGGATTTGAGAGCCCTGGATATACCACTTATCTTCCAAGAATGGATACCCGGAGGTGACCAACAGGTCTATTTTTGTCTTGCATACCTTGACAGGTATGGTAAGCCATTGGCTCTTCTCGCTGGAAGAAAGTTAAGACAATACCCCTCACTGACAGGAGTGACCAGCCTTGCTGAAAGTATCACAAACCCAAAAATGGCAGAGATCACATTGGAAGTCTTAAGTACAGCACGATGTACAGGCCTCTGTTCTGTGGAATTCAAATATGACGCTTCTGATGATTCATTCAAAATCACTGAGCCGACTGTTGGACGCGTTGACCTCCAGGAAGGGATCAGTACTCAGGCAGGTCTTGATATTCCATTCATAGCGTATCAAGATGCCCTGGGAATTCCTCAATCTGGCCAGATTGATTATGAAAAGGGAGTCAAATGGATCAATGAACCATTTGAATTCAATGCGCTTTTGAGCCATGGGGGAGAAAACGGGCATAGAGTAAGAACATTTTTTCACCCTTACCAGGGTGGCCACCATAGTTTTGCACTTCTATCATTGCATGACCCAATGCCATTTCTTCGCTTTTTAACATTGGCAGGCAAGCGCGGGTTTCGTTATCTGAAGAAGGCTGTCCTGTCCCTCTAAAGGCAAGGCTATCTTCCTGTGTTAATCGTTGAAGAAATCACCAACATAGAAAACTTACGGCAGCTTGGCGCGGTCTGGAACCCCCTCCTTTCTCAGAGTCGTTCTGACAGCATCTTTCTAACCTGGGAGTGGGTATTTAACTGGTGGCAGGTGTACGGTCAGAGAAAAAAGCTCTGCGTATTAGTACTGAGGGGCCAAAATGGAGATATCATTGCCATTGCTCCCTTCTATGTTCGCAAGAAAAAAGTTCTCAAAAGTTTTTCGACTCATGAGGTGAGATTCCTCGGAACCGGTGAAGATGTAAGTCCGGATTATTTGGATCTCATAATAATGAAAGATAGGGAAGATGAGGCGATCAATGCTTTTATAGAATATATTTCAAGGAAGGATGGATGGGATGTTCTCAACCTAACGGACATGTTATCGACTTCTATTTCCTATGCTATTTTAGAAAAAGCGGCTTCCGATAAGGGATTAATTGTTAAGAAAAACGAATGCGCAACCTGTCCCTATATCCAAATTCCCTCTTCCTGGGAGGAGTATATTTCTGGTCTAAGCAAGAACATGCGATATAATGTCAAACGGCGGATACATAATCTCGAGAAAAATTTCAAGACGAGGTACTTCACCTGGCAAGATATTGAAGGGCTGCAAAACGCGATGGAAAGACTGGCCTTCCTCCATAATAAAAGGTGGGAGGAGAAAAGCTCGATTCATAGTTTTTCCAGTAAGGAATACAATGCGTTCCATCAGGCTGTCGCCAAGGAGTTTGTCCCTAAGGGGTGGCTGCAGCTGAGCTGTCTGGAATTAGATGGTGAAATCGTTGGTATTTTGTACGATTACCGTTACAAGAACAAGATATATTATTATCAAGGAGGTTTTGATCCTTCGTTTTACAAATACAGTCTTGGCCTTGTGCTTCGAGCTTATGTGATTCAAAAGGCCATCGAGGATAAGATCGAAGAAATAGACCTTCTGAAGGGAGGATATGACCATAAATATAAGTGGACGGAATCTGATCGAAATACAGTAAACCTGATGATTGGTAAGGATACCATTGGGAGTAAGTTTTTTGTCTTTGATGAATTCAGAAAACCGCAAATGAAAGCTGCTATCAAGAAAGCACTTCCGAATTTTTTATTGAAAATGATAAAGCGCATAACAGAAGGAAGTACAATTGAAAACTAATAAATCTGTATGCAGCGTGAGTTAGCAAACTTACTGATATGAGTAGTAAATTACTGCCAATTGCCATTATAGCTCATAATGAAGAAAAAGTTATAGAAAAATCAATTGAGAGTGTTTTAAGCCAAAATGCTCCTTTTGGGTATTCAGCCAAAGTTTTAGTTGTAGCAAATGGTTGCAGCGATAAGACAGAAGAAATTGTTCAACGGCTCGAACAGCAGAATCCGAATAGAGTTGTACTTGTGGCTACAACGGAGAAAGGGAAAACCCGAGCAATTAATAAAGCCATTAGTTTTTTTGACCAAATTTCAAATAATGATGTTCCGGTTCCCTATGTCATATTTTTGGATGCTGATTGTGAGTTTATTGGTAAAGAAGCCCTTATCAACTTTGTCAAAAGATTTGAGGAGAACGGAGAGTTATGCGCTATTGCGGCGGACTGTGTACCGGATGTCTTCTTTAATTCGAGAAAGGACATGACCGCTGAGGTTTACAGGGCAACTTACAGATTTGGAGAATCCTTGAAGATCAATTCAATTTCGGGAATGGGCTACGGCATTCGGTTTGATGTGCTAAAAAAGATAAATTTCCCGGAGTTCCAATTCGCAGAAGATATGTACGTCTCCCATAGACTCCACGGAAGGTTTCTTAAGGACCGAAATATCCAAATTGTTTTTAAGACCACATCTGATCTCCGTGGTGAGATCAATAGGAGAACAAGGCAGGAGATTTCTACTCAGCGTTACCATGAATATTATTCTTATCTAAAAAAGAGAGGGGTAAGAATTAAACTATTTGAGGAATCCCTTGGAGATGATTATGAATGGGGGGCTATGAATGGGAACACCGTAAAAGCTTGGCTTGGCTTAAAGGGCGTTAAATCCAAATTCTTTGTAACGTTCTATTACTTGATAACGATTTATGCGAGGATAAAGGCGCACCGAGCACTTAAAAAAATACAAAAAGATGAGGATTTAGATTATTGGAAGGTATTGAGGTAAAGTTTTCGAAGTAACCAAAAATATGAATAAGAGAAGCCGAGTTAAAAATGTCATTAAAAGATTTTTATATTTTTCCCTTTTTTATTTGCGATTATTCGATCTCTTTCTGAAGATATTAGTAAAAGTGCGTCACCAGCATCCTTGTATTATTCTCTTGTATCATAGAATTACAAATAATAACTCAAAATATCATAATAAAGAACGGGCGATGCATCACCACATAAAGCATCTGGAAAGAGAGCTCCCGTATTTTAAGAAAAATTATCAAATATTGACTCTCGATGAGGTAATCCAGGGCTTGAAGTCAGGGGTGGGTTTCAGGAGGCCATCCGTCGCAATAACTTTCGATGACGGTTATTTAGATAATTATACCCTAGCCTATCCAGTTTTGAAAAAATATGGAGTGCCTGCGACCATTTATCTTGCTACCGATTTTATTGGAACATCGCAGAGAATATGGACAGACCAGATTGAGTTCATGCTTTTAGGGGCCAGGAAGGATCAATTCAGCCTACATAGGCTCTTCGGGGATAAAGAACTGCGAATAAAAACGAAGGAAGAGAAAGAGCAAGTCAGTAATAAAATTACAGAAGCGCTCAAGAAGAGGCCAGATGCTGAGCGTACAGAAATACTGTGTGAACTTTTTAAAACCCTGGAAATAAATAGCAATCATGGTAAAGATTGCGAGGAAAGAATTATGCTAAATTGGGATGAGGTGCGAAAAATGGCAAAGAATGGAATAACCATTGGCAGCCATAGTCACACTCACCCTATCCTTAGTCGGATGCCAATTCAGAAAGCAAAAGAGGAAATTTTAGAATCGAAGAAGATTATTGAGGAAAATCTAAGCATAAAGGTTAAGCATTTCGCTTTCCCCAATGGTAAACAGGACGATTTCAATGAAGAACTCAAGGACTATTGTCAGGAGGTTGGTTTTGAAAGTGTTGCCTCTGTAATATATGGCACAAACTATGCTTCAAATGAAAGCAATTTCGTTTTAAAAAGGATTAGCGCAATCACCCCTGTGTGGATGTTAGCAGGAGAATTGGTAAGATTGTTCTGGAAAGACGGGATTAAAAAGGGATTCCAAAGAACCCAACAAACCCAAAGAACCCAATAAACTCAACAAACTCATTATTATGAAAGAAATGATTCAAGAGCTGATCCAGTATCGCCATCTGCTCTACATGCTTACCTGGCGGGATATCAAAATTAAGTACAAACAATCGGTCATGGGTTTTTTGTGGGCGATTTTTATGCCGATGATGATTGTGGCAGCAGGGATTATGGTTAAGAAAGCCTTTTCCATGCTTTCAGGAAAACCAATGGATTTGACTCAATTAGCCTCGGTTTCGGTAAAGTCTATCCCATGGGCTTTTTTTGTATCCTCGATTCGGTTTGCCACCAATAGCCTTGTGGGTAATATTAATTTGGTTACTAAGATATATTTCCCGAGGGAAGTTTTTCCGCTTACTTCTGTTGCGGCCAATTTCTTCGATTTTGCAGTAGCCTCTATTCTTCTTATTATCATCCTGGCAATTGCAGGTATTGGGGCGAGCGTCTACTTGCTCTGGCTACCGGTATTATTGATCATTCTTATTCTCTTGACAACCTGGGTTGGAATGCTTCTTGCCTGTGCCAACCTTTTTTTCAGAGATGTCAAATACATTGTGGAAGTCATTTTGACATTCGGCATCTTTTTCACTCCAGTTTTTTACGAAGTGGAAATGTTTGGCAAATGGGCGCCAGTGCTACTTTCAAACCCTGTTGGAAGCATCCTCGAATCTATCAATTCCGTGGTTGTCCTTCAACGTCCACCGAATATGTTCTGGCTCGGTTATAGTGCCCTGTGGGCGGTAGGGGGACTGCTCATTGCATGGAATATATTCCATAAAACAGAGTTTGCCTTTGCGGAAAATATATAGCGGATAGCGAGTAGCGGATAGAGAATAGAAACTATACGCTAACCGCTAAATGCTGATATGAAAGTAATGAGTTACAAAGAATTGGAAGCGTATAGAAAATCTTATGAAGTTGTAAAAAAGGTTTATGAAATTACAATTTCCTTCCCAAAGGAAGAAATATACAGTCTTACTACTCAAATAAGAAGATCATCTATTTCTATACCAAGTAATATTGCTGAAGGATACATGCGGGGTTCTAAAGAGTACATCCAATTTATAAAAATTGCATTAGGATCTGCTGCAGAATTAGAAACTCAGCTTTCATTGAGTAAGGATTTAGGTTTCTGTGACGACAGGTCATTTAACGAAGTTTTTATGCTGAATCAAGAGGTTATAAAACTTTTAAAAACTTACATTAAAAAGCTAACTATTTCTAATCGCTAAAGACTATTCGTTATTCGCTAAACACTAATCGCTATAGACAATTCGCTATACGCTAATCTCTAAACGCTAAAGGCTATACGCTATGAATGACACTGCTTTAGAATTCAACCACGTCTGGAAGAAATTTAAGCGGGGAGAAAAGTATAATTTCTTAAGGGATGCAATCCCTACCATTGTCAAAAGAGTCTTTTCAAGAAATTTCCATGAAGAGTTGGAGGCAGGAGAGTTCTGGGCTATCAAGGATGTCTATTTCGAAGTCAAAAGGGGAGAAGCACTTGCCATAATCTGTCCGAATGGAGCAGGTAAGAGTACAATATTGAAGCTCCTCAGCGGGATTCTGGGGCCAAATAGGGGAGAGATCAAAGTAAACGGGAGACTAAGCGTCCTTATTGAAGTAGGAGCAGGTTTTCAGCCTGATTTAACTGGCATCTAAACGATTCCCCAACCAAATTACACCCCTTATTTTGGAAAATGAACTCAGAAATATAATTGCCTGAAGAATACTTGATACTAATAAAATGTAATATCTTATTTTTTAGACTTTGGGATAGCAAAACATGGAACAAATAGTAGAAATTAACTGGCTCATAAATGACTGCTGCAATTTCAACTGTGTTTACTGTTATCCTGGGAGCAAAAAAAATGAATTCATTGGCGTACGGGATGTCAATAAAATTGTTGATGGTTTTAAGAAAACAGGCTTGAGGTGGTTAATTTACATAACAGGAGGCGAACCTTTTTTATCCCCCAATTTTGTGGAACTGTGTCAGAAACTTACTGAAGACCATATTATAAGCATCAATTCAAACATAGCCCATCATGACGTTTATCGGTTTGCCGAACTCATCGATCCGGAGAAAGTGAGATGTGTTCATTGCAGCTTCCATATTATCGAAAGGGAAAGGTTAAACTTAGTTGACGATTTTATTAAAAAATATAAATACTTAGAAAGTAAAGGATTTTATGTATTTGCCTCATATGTTTTATATCCAAATTTAATCAATAGATTTAGAAGAGATTATGAATTTTTTAAATCAAAAGGATTAATATTAAGGCCAAAATTATTTAGAGGATCTTATAACAGGTTCAATCCTAATATAATTAATTTTCCTTTTCTTAGGAGGTTCAAACCTTATTTTATATTAACCTATCCTGAAGCATATTCTACCAGACAAAAAGAAAAAATTATTCCATATATAAAGCAGAGCCAGGAAGATGGAAATTTCAATATAGACCATAAAGAAGACTTATGGGAAGGGCGACTTTCCGATATATACCTTGATGCATCCTTTATCGATGGGTTCCCGTCTTTTACGGGAAAATATTGTATGGCTGGAAAAACATTTGTGCGCATGACGCCGACAGGTGAGGCCTATCGATGCTATAATGATGATCATTATTTTGGTAATTTATTCGAGGGGACAATAAGGCTATTCGAAAAACCAGCGTTATGTACTTCTGATTTCTGCACCTGTCCTTATATCGGTTATAGGCATGTTTTAGTGGAAAATAAGGAAATTTATGGCGATAAATATAAACCCCTTTCAGTCCGTCTTACAGGAGGGGAATGATTGTTATCAAAAATAAAACAAACAATTATTAATAAGATAGAATCGGTCATTTTACAGGTAAGGCTTTCCATAGTTATTTTTGAAAATACTTGTATTTTTTATTGCCTTAAAAAACCTTCTTCAAAAGAAATTGCACAAAAGAACAATATTATTATTGTAGGGGGAGAGTTATTTAATAAAGGCGCCCAGGCAATGACGTTCACAGTTATCGACCGAATGAAAAGAATCAAGCCCCACAGTAATATATTCTTATTTTCTAACCGCGATTTTTTTAGAAAAGATGAAGAAAAGGCTATTTACTCCTTCACAATCATGCCTTGGAATTTGGAAACAAAATTATCGCTTTTGAATTATCTGAGAATTTTTCGTAAAAAAAATCAGAAATGTTTGCAAGACTCATTAGAAAAGATTATTAAAGACGCAGAATATTTTATTGACGTAAGTGGTTACGCATTAGGATCGGCATGGGGATGGTTGAAATCGATTGATTATTTATTAAATATAGCGGTTGCAAAGAAATATTCTGTTCCTTATTATATCTTCCCTCAATCTATAGGTCCATTTAATTATAGGTTTATCGATAAATTGCCACTGAATTTTTTAATGAAATCGTATTTAAAATATCCAAATAAAATATTTTGCAGGGAAAAAGAAGGCCTATCAAGCTTATATAAATTTACAAAAAATAACATTGAAAGAGCTTATGATATTGTTTTGCAAGGTCAGGAATATGATCTATCAAATATATATATAAAAAAACCATACTTAAAAAATATAAAAATAGAATCCAATTCAGTGGCTATAATTCCAAATACAAAAGTTATTGAGCGCATAGAAGCGGGGAAATTATATTCCACTTATATTTCAATTATAGATAAATTAATTAATGCTGGGAAAAAAATATATATATTACGACATTCTTTTGAAGACATAGATATATGCAAAAAAATGAAACAGTATTATCCAGATAATGGAGTTTTGGAATTAATACCGGATGATTTAAATGCTATTGAATTAGAAAGGGTTGTAAAACAATTCGACCTCATAGTGGCTTCCAGGTACCATTCCATAATACACGCGTACAAGAATGGAATACCAGTATTAGTAATCGGATGGGCTACAAAGTATCGGGAGTTATTAGATACTTTTGGACAGTCGGAATATCATTTCGATGTGAGAGGAGGTCTTGATGATGATAAAGTAAATTTAGCACTCGATAAGCTATTGTCATCATATCAATCTGAAAAGAAGAAAATTATAGACAAAATGTCTTCTTTGGCTAAATGCGATGTTTACGGGACTTTGATTTAACAAGCAATAGAGCTGATGGATAAAAACATATTAATGGGCCTGTGAGAGTACTTCAAAAAACAAGGCGAATATGGATATTTCGGTAATATTAGCTACTTATCATCGCCCTGAGATTTTAAACCGGACTTTAGAAAGTTTCTGTTCGTTAGATACTCATACACTTAAATGGGAGGTCTTGGTTATTGATAATGTATATGATATTAAAACACGAGAGGTCGTTAATAATTATCGAAATAAATTACCAATTAAATATTTATTAGAAAGCAAAAGAGGTAAAAGTAATGCAGTTAATAAAGCCATTGAAGTTGCTAAGGGGATACTATTCGTTTTTACTGATGACGATGTTATTGCTGATCGTAATTGGCTGAAAGAAATGTGGGAGGGCTCAAAACGTTGGCCAGATTATTCAGTTTTTGGTGGAAAAATCTTGCCCAAATTTCCAGAGGGGAAGAAAATCTTGATATCAGAAAAAACCTCTTTTTTTAAGGGCGCCTATGTCGTTGGAGACTGGAAGATAGATGAGGGACCATATGAGGCTAAGAATGTATGGGGGCCGAATATGGGAATTCGGACTTCCATATTTCATCAAGGATGGAGATTTAATCCATGTGTTGGTCCCAACGGAGATAATTATATAACTGGTGATGAGACCGAGTTAACAACCCGACTTGAAAAAGAAGGTATAGAAGCTGTTTTTATTCCGAAAAGTATAGTATACCATCAAATTCGATCGGAACAGTTAGAACGTGAGTGGCTATGTAGAAGAGCATTTATCAATGGAAGAACGGAAGTTTGGAATTCTGGACGGGTTCGAGTGCCTTTGCTATTAGGAGTTCCAAGATTTTTAGTGCGAGCATTGATGGAGACTTATGTAAAGAGAATGATTTATTTTTTTAAGAAAGAAAGATCTATAGAAATGGCGATAGAGTACTGGAGAATAAAAGGAAAGATTTATCAATATAAGGAAAATACTTTAAAAACTTTTGACACAAAAATTCGCAGTTCAAAATCTTAAATTCGAAATAGGAATAGTGTATGTCTGACATTGCTTTAGAATTCAACGATGTCTGGAAGAAATTTAAGCGGGGAGAAAAGTTTCATTCCCTCAGAGATTTGATCCCTGCGATGACGAAAAGACTCTTTTTAGGAAATCAGCGTGGAGAGTTAGAGGAACAAGAATTTTGGGCATTACAAGGGGTTTCTTTTCAGGTTAGACGCGGAGAGGCGCTTGGGGTTATTGGACCGAATGGAGCAGGCAAGAGCACTATACTGAAGCTTCTCAGTGGCATCATGAGGCCCAATAAGGGGGAGATTAAGGTAAATGGTCGACTAAGCGCCCTTATCGAAGTGGGAGCAGGTTTTCATCCTGATTTAACGGGTAGAGAAAACATTTATCTCAATGGTGCTATCCTTGGAATGAAAAAAAGTGAAATAGATAAGAAGTTTGACGAAATTGTTGATTTTTCAGGCGTACAAGAGTTTATTGACACACCAGTGAAACGATACTCATCCGGAATGTATGCAAGACTTGGATTTTCTGTAGCCGCTCATGTAAACCCGGATATCCTCTTGGTGGATGAAGTATTGAGCGTAGGTGATTTACAATTCCAAGAAAAATGCATAAATAAAATGCTATCCCTAAAAGAGGAAGGAATTCCAATTGTTTTTGTTTCTCATAATCTCCAATCAATTCAGCTTCTTTGTAAAAGAGCTATTCTTTTGAGAATTGGGAAAATCAGCAAAGAAGGAAGCGTTGAAACGGTTCTAAGCGAATACCTATTTCCCAAGGGTATAACTACGGATTCCTTAAGTGAGTGTAGCATAACCGATGTTACTTGCCTTAATTCCCTTGGGGAGAAAAGTAATGTATTCAAAGCTGGAGAAAGGGTTATTCTTAAATTTAATATTAGAACCAACAGACCTCTAAATGAATACTTGCTTGGCTTCTTAATTCGTAAGAGTACAGATGGCTCTTTACTTTGTAGTTACGATTTACCACTTTCACTGCTAAAAGATGAAGGTGATACAACTAATTCTTTTTTAGAAAAAAGTGGCATTTTGGAATTTCAACTGAATCTATTAAGAGGCTTATATACAATCACTCTTCACCTATATCACAGTCCATCCAAAAGACATGTATTCTGGGCTGATAACATAATTTCCTTAACTTCTGAAGAGAGAATCAGTTGGGAAGGAGTATCTTACTTAAAACCAAGACTTTATGGTGTAGGTGAAGCAACAAAAGATTTTCCACATAAATCCTTAGCTCCATATCATAATCCATAACTGGAATGATCTTAAAGATAAACTTAATTGTTTGCAGTCTGACATCAAGTTTGATTTTTTTATTTCTGAGTTTAACGAAGCTTAGTGTTCGGATCCTTTTTAATCCATAAACAATACTTGGTGGTAATCCTTTGAAATTTCTCCTTGTTTCACAGCAACGCTGTTTTAACGCTTTGTAATTCCATGATTCTTGCCAATGGGTTCAGAAGTTTGGGTCTCACAACGTCACTCAATAAAGTAATTAGTTAAATAAAATTTTTAATAAAGATTAGGATATATAGTGAAATTGTACAAAAAGATATTATCCGATGCACTTAAAATATTAGGGTACAATGTTATGAGAATAGAGTATAATTTTTTGATCATAAAAAAGAATATTGATAAATTTGAACGAAATAAGTATTTGTATAATTACATGTTAAAACAACATCTTATTGATTTATTAAAGAAATGCAAAGTTAACTGTATTCTAGATGTTGGTGCTAACAGAGGGCAATATGCTCTTGAATTACGAAAACTGGGGTATAAAGAGAATATTATCTCTTTTGAGCCAGTTAAAGAATCTTTTGATGAATTAAAAAAGTGTTCAAGATTTGACTCAAAGTGGACCGTCTACCCTTTTGCTTTAGGAGAAAAAAATTTTACAACTCAAATTCATGTTACAGATGAAACACAATTTAGTTCATTATTCAAACCGAATTTAAAATCTAAAGAATTATTCGGAAATATCTCTAAAGTTAAACGAAAACAGGAGGTAGAAGTTCGTCGGTTAGATTTTGTTTTGAGTAAAATAGTCGATAATATGAAAAACCCCTATTTTTTTCTTAAAATTGACACCCAAGGCTATGACTTACAGGTTTTTTCAGGGTTAGGAGAGTATGTTGAAAAAGTGGTAGGATTGCAATCAGAGGTTTCGGTAATTCCAATATATGAGGGGGGAGCGCTTATGTCTGAGGCCCTATCATTTTATGAATCACATGGATTTAGAATTACTGGATTGTTTCCTGTATCTATAGATCGGTCAACTTTTCGAGTAATAGAGTTTGATTGCACTATGGTGAACTATTCATTTTCTCAACAAAAAAATTTTATTACTGGGCCCGTATCCATTACACAAAAGAAATGGTTTTGAGTTAGAAATCACTTGGTAGTCAAAAATAAATGTAATAAAAAATAGCTTATGCTTGTAAGTGTAATCATACTGGTTTTTAATGGCGAAAAATATATAAAACAGGCACTGGAAACCGTCTATTCCCAAAGCTATAAGAATTTTGAAGTAGTCTGTGTAAATGATGGATCTACAGACAACACTGAAGCAATCGTTAAAAATTTTGACAAAAAAATAAATTTAAAGCAGCAATATTAGAATTCTATTTCGTGGCCGAACACTGCCTACCAAAAATAAAAATATTACAGTCGAATTGTCCAGTTATTATAGACACCGTTGATGTTCATTATTCAAGACTTTATTTAAAATATCAGGTTACAAAAGATGTGAAGGACCTTCGAAAGGCTGAAGAAACAAAAAGGCGTGAAATTAAAATAAAGCTAACTATGTCGATATCCGGTTAATATCTGCGAAAGTAACGGAAAAAATGGGATGATATATCTCAAAGTTCATAGAGAGAGAAATGAATTCAATGTTTTTTGAAAAAACATCGAATAAATCAGAAATATCTTATAAACTCAAGAAATAATTTAAATATTTCTTATTTAGTTATAAAGTTTTTTGATGAAAAAAATATTACTAATTTCTTATGATTTCCCCTTACCAGAAGATCATGGTAGCCGAATGCGGACTATGAATTTTGTTAGGTTCTTCCAAAATTATGGAACTATCGATTTGGTTTACAAACAAGGTAAATATAGAGATCATACTTTGGAAAACCCATTCAATAGAGAATATTTAATGGAGGGGGACGGGAAAATAAATAGAGTAAAAGGAATAAGAAGATTTGGCAAAAGAATTCATAGACTAATCAACAGATTACCATGGATTATTAGTGAGGCGGAATTATCGCTAGAAAAAGGACTATCCTCGTTAATATATTCTAAGGAGTATGACATTATTCTTTCTCGGTACGCTTATAATGCAGCGAGTTTATTAAATCTGGCAAAAGATTACAGGAAAAGAGTAATAATTGATTATGATGATATTTTGTCCGACTCGCTTTACGATGTAACCTCCGGCGAGAACAAAGGAATATACTGGAAGTTGAGAACATATTTGGACAAAAGGTTTTTAATGAACTATGAAAAAAGATGCCTCTGTTTTGGTACGGCGATTTTTTGTTCGGAAAAAGATGGGAAAAAAATGGCTGGAGGCAAGCAGAGGGAGAATACATTCGTTGTTCCGAACATTTATCGTAATGAATTTTTTATGAATTATAATTTTGGAGAGGGGTTCAATAAAATAAAGAACATTCTTTTTGTTGGAACACTAAATTATAGACCAAATGTTGCCGGCTTAGAATGGTTTATTGAATCAATTCTGCCAGACGTCAGGAGAAAATATAATGATGTTAAGATATATATTGTCGGTAAATCACCCAAAGAAGACATATTGAATCTATGCCGGAGGTATGAGGGTATAAAGGTTTATCCAGATGTTGAGGATGTAAGGGTTTATTATAAAGAGTGTGGCGTAATAATTGTACCTTTAATGAGCGGCGGCGGTACTCGTATAAAGATTTTAGAGGCTGGCCTTTCAAAGAGGCCTGTTATTTCAACTCCTGTGGGAGCGTATGGATTAGATTTGGTTGCTGGTAAAGACCTTTTATTGTTCGAGGATAAGGATACTTTCTTATCACGATATACTGAGCTCCAAAATCAAAACCTGTATAATACGTTAGTCTATAATTTGTGTGAAGTTGTTCTTTCAAAATATTCGACAGCTAAATTTAACGAAGCTATGGAAAATGTATTAATGAGTCTATTCAAAAGTCACAAGTTTTAGAATCACTAATTATTAATCCTATGAATAAGGTATCGGTGATTATCCCCACATACAATTGTGCTCGCTACATCACCAAGGCTATAGAATCCGTCTTGAACCAGACATATAAGGATTTCGAGATAATTGTTATGGATGATGGTTCGACGGATAATACGAGAGAACTGTTATTAAAATACATTTCAGAGGGCAAAATAAAATATTATTTTCAAAATAACAAGGGGCAATCAGCTGCAAGAAATACTGCGATTAAATTATCTCACGGCGATTTAATAGCTCTTTTAGATGCTGATGACATCTGGTTCCCCGAAAAATTGAAATTACAGGTAAATTATTTTTTGGATCATACTGACGTTGCCATGGTACATTCAAACATCAGTATTGGTACAAATGATTCTATTATTACTCCTGATTTGCCGATAATAAAAAGACACAGAAGCTTCTCTATTTTTGAGGAATTATATCTTGGTAATTTTGTCAACATATCTACAGTCGTATTAAGGCGTGAATCTCTAAATGTTGCAGGTCTTTTTGATGAGGGTCTTAGAAAAGCTGAAGATTATGATTTATGGCTGAGAGTCGCAGCAAACTTTAAAGTTGGATATCAGGATGTTGTTACAGGAGTTTACCGCATACATAATGATAATTCGAGTAGGGATACTATTGGAATGAATATTGGAGTTCTTAACGTATTAAAAAAGATGAAAAATTTGTATTCTGAACATGTTTCAAAAATTCCAAGGGAGAAAATAAATGATAGATATTTAAGGTTAAATTGGTCAATAGGCTATGAATATTTTTGCAAATATGATTTGGTTAATGCCAGGAAGTATTTTTTAAATGCGTTAAGATTTGAAAAGACTTCAATACCCATATATATATATATATTATCAACCTATTTGAACGCTAAGATGATTGGCAGAATAAGAATAATAAAGAGAAAAATTATAAAGGAAAGTGGACAGAAAGGATTATAGAAATGGCAAGAGTTAGTGTGGTTATCCCTACGTTCAATTGCGCCCAATATATTGTTGCAGCCGTTGAATCCGCTCTGGGCCAGACATACAAGGATATAGAAATAATTGTTGTTGACGACGGATCAAAAGATAACACGCATGAAATCATAAAGGCTTACGAAAATGCAGGTTTGATAAAATACATTTTTCAGGAAAATAAAGGCCTCCCAGGCGCGCGTAATACGGGAATCCTTAAATCAACTGGTGAGTTTTTAGCTTTTTTGGATGCTGATGACGAACTGGACAGGCGAATGGTCTCCATGTGCTTGGAACGGATTGAAAAGGAGGATACAGAATGGTGTCTGATTGATATTCTTAGAATTGAAAATACAGGATCAGAAATCAAAGAGGAAGTCCAGAGGTGCAATATACCAGAAAACAATTTGGACACTCAAATCTTAGCTGATGATTTCATCAGAAGGGCTCCTTTTTTTAGAAAAAAGAGTCTTTTTGAGATCGGTCTTTATGACGAAGATATGCGTATCAGGGAGGATTGGGACATTAATATCAGAATGATACTTGCAGGTAAGCGTTTTAGTTATGTTCCAGAGCCATTATATATCTATAAAATAAGGAGTAACAGCCTCGTAAAGACAAAATATAAGAAAAAGTATGATTACGCCCTGAAATTGCTAAAAAAGCACAGTAAAAAAATAGCAGATGATGGGAATAAAGATGTTGCCAGAGTATATGCACATAATTTATGGAGGCTTGGAAGGAATTACCTGACTGATGTTCATGATATAAAGTCATTCATCTTTTGCGTCGGTGAAAGCTTCAAATATGATTTTAGCTTATGGAGATTGGCACATCCTTTCTACTTTCATTTGATGAAGCCTTTTATTCGCTCCAGGTAAAAATAGTAGACCGAAGTAAAGATTATCCCCATGAAAATGCTTTTTTTAACCGATAACTTTCCACCCAGTGAAGGGGGTTCAAGAATCTATTATTATAATCTTTGTGTTAATTATAACAGGGAGAATGTTGTTGTACTGACGAAGAAAATAAATGGATATCAAGAGTTTGATAAGAAACAACGAATAAAAATCATCAGAAAAGGGCATCCTTTGCCAAATTGGAAAATTTATCAGCTGCCGCACTTCCTTTCGCCGTTATTATGGACAATTTATTTAATAGTTAAAGAAAGAATTGATATTGTTCACTGTGGGGATTTTTTACCAGCGGGGGCGATTGGTTTGATTTTGAAGAAGCTTCTTGGAATTCCTTATGTTTATTATGTCCATGGAGAAGGAAACACTTGGTTTCAGCAGTTTCGGTTTCAACCAAAGTTCAGAAAGATTGTCTTGAGAAATGCAGAACGAATAGTTGCCGCATGCACATACGCTGAGGAGGGAGTAAAGAGGGATCTTAACGGGGGGTACGAAAAGGTTTTTAAAATCACTCCGGGCGTGGATTATAAAAAATTTAACCCGAAGTGGAAAGATAATGAACTCCTCCGAGAGCTTGGTCTAGATGGGAAAAAGGTAATTCTCACGGTTGGCCGTCTTGTTGAGAGAAAAGGTCAGGACAGCGTTATCAGTGCTATGCCGAAGATTTTGGCGAATGTACCCAATGCGGTTTACCTTGTTGGAGGTAGGGGCCCGTATGAAGAAAGATTAAAAAGCTTGGTTGCTGAATTAGGTCTGGAAAACCATGTTAAGTTTCTCGGATTCGTGCCCCAGGGAAAGCTCTTTAATTTATATAGCATTTGTGATGTATTCGTGATGATAAATCGAGAGACGATACAAGACGGACCTGAAGGTTTCGGAATGGTTTTCACCGAGGCAAGCGCTGCAGGGAAACCAGTCGTAGCCGGAAAGAGCGGTGGAACGGAAGATTCTGTCCTTGAGGGCATCACCGGTTATCGAGTGGATCCGATGAATGTAGATGAAATTGCGTCCTGTATTATTAAAATATTAAAAGATGAACAACTCAGGAGAACCTTGGGGAGAAACGGCAGGGAATGGGTGGAGAGAACTTTTGATTGGCGTGAGAAATCGAGAGAGCTTGAAAAACTCAATATGAGTATTTTCGAATCCAGGGGAAAATAGAGGATATTTTAGCTTTGATAGATAGATTCCGTATTTTCTTCACATTAAAAATTATTATGGAAATAGGTGAACAATGATAGGATTAGGATTAGGACTTGGCAAATACTTATCTTTCGGGCTTTCTCCATATTACCCTTATGTTGTATACGGGCTGGTTTTCCTGATCGCCTTCTTAGCCCTTTTTTATAGAAGCGAGTTAGGCATTTTATTTATTGCATTCTTTTTACCGATTTATACTCTTTTGAACAAGGCGATCAAATCCGACCTTTTCCTTGCCAACCAGATTATCGATGTACTTGTCATAGCCATGCTTCTTGGATGGCTATTTCAAAATAGGAAAAAACAGGAACAATCTATTGGGCCATCGCCCCTGTTACTGCCCATCATTCTGTTTTTGAGCTATTCTTTGTTTAGTTTTTTTATCGGTTCATCCTATTTAGGAGAAGACATTTTCCCCGGTTTCGATAACCAGCGATTGGCCGATTGGAAAAATTACATGATTATGCCTTTTCTTTATTTAATTACCTACTACAATTTGAGAGATCGTAAATGGAAATATGCGCTTTTTATTCTGCTCTTTTTTTCATTCTTAGCCATGGATTTTAAATTTCGGCAATCTTTCGGATGGGTTCAACATACCCATTACTTCCATGAAAGCCGGGTCGATGGAACGCTTGGTTTTCTGAACGCGAATGCATTTGGCGCTTTACACACCATATACACATTGTTTATTATCGGCCTTTTTTTGGTTGACAGACACTTCTGGCGCCGAATAGCTTATGTTATTCTGATCTGTGGTGGAATCTATACATTAATGTACACCTACTCGAGAGGTGCTTATGTTGGCTTTTTGGTAGGGCTATTTTTTATCGGTTTTATAAGGACAAGAAAGCTATTGGTACCACTTGTTATCTTTCTCGTAGTCTGGAAATTGGTTGTCCCTCTGTCTGTGGTGGAGCGGGTAGAAGGCATCTTTGTCGTAGAAGAGGAAGAGACAAGCGAAGTAGTTTCTTTAGGAAGTACGAAGCTGTTTACTGCTGGAAGATCACATCTATGGGAAAAGGCTTTAACCTATTTTTCTGATAATCCAATTGTTGGCACAGGATTTAGAACCTTCGGGAAACTAACCGGGTGGGATACCCATAACGTCTACCTCAAGACCATGGCTGAACAGGGTCTTATTGGCCTTTTTATCTACCTATGGCTCTATTTTCTTGCTTTGAGGAGCGGGTGGAGACTTTATAGAAATGGCGATGAGGAACTGGTAAAGGCGCTTGGGTTTGGATTCCTCTGCGCTGTGGTAGGATCAATGGTGGTGAATATTTTTGGTGAGCGCTGGGTCTACCTACAGATAAGCGGTCTCTACTGGATCTTCTGGGCCCTGGTAGATCAGGAAAACAGCAAGTTGAAAATAAAAAAGGAAGTGATAGCTAAAGAGCATAACTCTAATATAGTAGAATTTCCTATCAGTTGAGCTCTCCTCAGTTAAGGACCAAATCCTAAATTCCAAAGTTCAAATGTCAAAAAAAAATCCAAATGTAAGATAGCAAAATATAAAATTTCCCCTTAGCGTTAATTAAAATTTGATCTTTGAAATTTGACATTGTCTTTATTTCATTTGAACTTTGAACTTTGTCATTTGACATTATGATTGAAGTGATTTTCTGGTTAATAATTTTTATCATTTTCTATACTTACGCGGGATATTCTCTTTTCATCCTGCTACTTTCCTTGTTTATTAACCGACCGATAAAGAAGAAGGAGGTATATCCGCGCGTTACCTTCTTAATCACGGCTTATAACGAGGAGCACTCCATTGCAGCCAAGCTCAAAAATACCCTCCACTTAGACTATCCCGTAGAAAAACTTGAAGTGGTTGTTGCCTCCGATGGGTCAACTGACTCTACCGACACTGTTGTTAAGCAGTTTCATGACCAGGGTGTAATTCTAAAACGGGTTGAAGGCCGCGTGGGCAAGACAGAAACTCAGAACCAAACCGTCGCTAAGGCAACCGGTGACATCATCATCTTTTCGGATGCCACCACAAGCTATAAGGAGGATGCCATCAGAAAGATTGTACGAAATTATGCTGACCCACAGGTTGGAGCAGTGAGCGGCAGATATGAGTACATAAATCCTACAGGGGCTGCGGTAGGTCTTGGAACGGTCCTTTTCTGGAAATATGAGAATCTAATCAAAAGACTCCAAACCCGAATCCAGACCATCACGGGTTGTTGTGGTTGCATCTACTCGGTGCGCCGTGACCTGTATGAACCATTACCTCGGGATATCATCAGTGACCTGGTCGAACCTTTGAAAATCCTTGAAAAGGGGTTTCGAATTTCTTTCGAACCGGAGGCTGTGGCCTATGAGGAGACTACCGAGACCTCCAAAGAGGAATTCGGCATGCGCGTTCGGGTCATTTCTCGTGGGATGAATGGACTCTGGTATATGCGAAGTCTCTTTAATCCATTTAAATATGGATTTATCTCCTTTCAGCTATTTTCCCATAAGGTGCTTCGCTGGATGATCCCCTTTATGTTGCCGTTACTACTGGTGAGTAATTTCTTATTAATTGGCGAACTGTTCTACAACCTTTGCTTTATTGTCCAGGTATTGTTTTACCTGGGGGCCGGTGCCGGATACTTGCTCGACAGGAGTGGAAAAAAAGCCAAGCTTCTTGCTCTGCCTCTTTACTACTGCGTAGTGAACGCCGCATCCATCACAGCCTTTTTCCGCACCCTGACAGGGAGAAAATCGATTGTCTGGGAAACTGTCAGATAATGAAAAAAGGATTCAACTTCATTTTCATCACTCAGGATGATCCCTTTTATATCCGATGTTTCTTTGCGGAGTTTTTCAGTATTTACCCGAATCTCAGAGAGATCAAGACAGTGGTGATCCAGAACCCCATGGGGAAGAGATCAACATGGGCTTTAGCAAAGCAAATGTACGCTTTCTATGGTTTAATAGATTTTTTCCGAATGGCCCTTCGCTATGCCGGGGTGAAGACGTTGTGCAGACTCAGTAGATTTTACAAAAAATCAGAATGGTTGGGTCTCAGGCAGTTATGCAGGTCCCATGACATTGAGGTCCTTGATCAAAACGATATCCACGAAGCCGAGTTTTTGGCAGAACTGAGACGGAGAGACCTCGATCTTATTGTCTCTGTAGCGGCGCCTACTATTTTTCGCAAGGGATTGATTGATCTTCCGCGGCTTGGCTGTATCAACATCCATCATGCACCACTTCCAAGATACCGGGGAATGATGCCAAACTTTTGGCAGCTTTACCATGGAGAGAAGTCAGTGGGCATCACCATTCACAAGATCAACCAGAAGATTGATGAAGGTGAAATTATTCTCCAAAAACAAGTTCCCATAAAGGCTGGAGAGTCTTTAGATGAGCTTATTAGGCGGACCAAGCAACTGGGTGCGCATTTCATGGTAGAGGCAATAGAAATGGTACGAAACGGAAGGGTTAAATTTAAAGAGAATAGACCCGAGGAAGGTTCTTATTTTTCGTTCCCCACAAGGGAGGATGTGAAAAAATTTCGGGCAATGGGTCACAGGTTACTGTAGAAGTTGACCCATTCGGGGGCGCCAGACTCCGCCCTTTAGGGCGGTGTATAAAGCGCCGCTCAGGGTCAACCCTGAGCCCCTCGGCCTGAGACTTCGGCGTGAACTCAGTCGAACGCTCGGGTCGAAGGCAAGCCCCAGTATTTATACTGGGGAGTCGAAGGGTTGACTTAAGAAACGGCTTAAATAGATGAGAATGAAAGGGGATTCAAAGTCAGAGTTGAAGAAGCCACTTCCTGCTGATAGGAGTTTCGAACAAATTAAGAATCATTATGAGGTGGAACGAGCTATTGCCACAAGACTTAAGCAATCCGGCAGAGAAGAAAGAAAAGTAATCTATGAGACAATGTATGATGAGTTGTTTCAAAAAGTACCTGATCATCCGAGATTGAGACAGCGAGAAAGCAAAGAATTGACTGTATCTGCGAATAGGGCTAAATGGAGTTTTATTAAGAAATTTATTGATAAATCAACGGTCTTTGCCGAGTTCGCTCCTGGCGATTGTCAATTTGCTGTGGAGGTTTGCAAACATGCGAAGTTCGTTTACGGAATAGATATTTCGGATCAAAAAGGGCAGATAACAGACGCCCCCAATAACTTCAAGTTGATTATTTATAATGGTTATGATCTTGAATTGGAGGAGAGCTCCGTGGATGTGGTGTTTAGTGATTGGTTAATAGAGCATCTACACCCCCAGGATACCATGGATCACTTTCAGTTGGTAAGACAGATTCTTAAAAAAAATGGTTTGTATTTGTTTCGTACACCTCATAACTTTTCTGGGCCACATGATATCTCGGAGTATTTTTCTGATGAGCCAGAAGGATTTCATCTTAAGGAATGGACTTACACGGAGCTGGCTGACTTACTTGAAGCCTTGGATTATTCCTCGTGGCATGGATATTATCGGGTAAAGGGAAAGTGGATCAAAATGCCTTTTACTTATCTCACCTTTCTCGAAAAAACACTTAAATTCTTTCCAACGCAATATCGGAAATTTGCCTCTAAGTATTTTCTCCAAGGAATTTCTATGGTGGCTGTGAAATAGTTTACCCTGTTGTTGCATAAAAATCCGCTCCAATTACCTGAATGTCTTTATAAAGAGCCGGCTTATTCCCTTTTGACGATACCTTTTAAAAGTCACCTTTAGAGTGATCCAGCGAATAACATTGAGTTAAGATCCGCCCGTCAATGAGCAAAGGTTTATGATTATGAACGCAGAATTTAATGCAACAACAGGGTTTACCTCTCTGTGAAGAAAGAACTAATTTAAGTTGCTACATGGCGGATAAGATAGAAATAGGGTGAAGATATCTGGCCTTTCTCGGTGATCAACACCACGTTGTTTCCCGGAAAATTGGAGTGAGGTTATGAAAATACTCGTTACAGGAGGTGCAGGGTATATCGGAAGCCATGTTGTAAAGGCATTGGGCGAGAAAGGTGATGTGATACTGGTTTATGACAATCTTTCCACAGGACATGAATGGGCAGTTTTATACGGCAGGTTAGTCAAAGCAGACCTTTCTGATAAAACTACTTTATATAAGATTATAAAAGAGTTCAAGCCCGATGCTGTGATACATTTTGCTGCGTCCATACAGGTGGAAGAGTCTGTTAGAGAACCCTTAAAATATTACAGAAATAATACTTCAAATACTTTAAACCTGTTAGATGCTATGATAGCAAGTGATACAAAAAACCTCGTTTACTCTTCAACTGCCGCAGTGTATGGGATACCCGCAAATATACCAATTAGTGAAGATGCACCGCTAAATCCAATCAACCCCTATGGGTCTTCAAAAGCAGCCGTGGAGAAAATACTCAAAGATTTATCCGATGCTGAAGATTTTAATTATATCTCGCTGAGATATTTTAACGTAGCAGGGGCTGATTCTGGGGGCAAAATAGGACAGGCATATAAAGAAGCTACCCATCTTATAACAAGGGCCTTGAAAACAGCGAAAGGAGAATTTGACAAGTTGTCAATCTACGGGACTGATTACCCGACTGCTGATGGAACGTGTATTAGAGACTATATCCATGTTGATGATCTGGCTATCGCACATATTTTGGCCCTACAACACCTTTTAGAAAATGGTATGAGTAGACAATTTAACTGCGGCTATGGACACGGATATTCTGTCAGAGAAGTTATTGATACAGCGAAGAGGGTCACAGGGATTCATTTCAAGACAGAAGAAGCAGAAAGAAGATCGGGCGATCCACCTGCCTTGATTGCTGATAGCTCCAGATTAAAGAGAGAATTGAATTGGGGCCCCAAATATGATGACCTAGAGTACATAATAAAAACAGCTTGGGAATGGGAAAAAAGGCTCCGCATAGAGAATTAAATCATGTCATTTCTTAACGGTATCAGCTTTGATGTAGAAGACTGGTTTCAGGTGGAAAACCTGAAGGAAGTCATTTCCTGCAAGGATTGGGAGTGCTGTGAACTTCGGGTAGTTCAAAATACGAGAAAAATTCTCAGGCTCCTGGAAAGACACCAAACTCGTGCTACCTTCTTTATCCTGGGTTGGATAGCTGAAAGATGTCCATCCCTGGTAAAAGAAATCGCTGCCGGGGGGCATGAGATTGCCAGCCACGGATACGGCCATGAGCTTGTCTTTAAATTAACTGCAGAAGAGTTCTATTCGGACCTCGAGCGGTCCAAGAAGATTCTGGAATCGATCATTGATAGACCGGTGTTTGGCTACCGGGCACCCTCATTCTCAATTACACCAAAATCAGTGTGGGCCCTTGATGTTCTAAAAGAACTTGATTTTGCGTATGACTCAAGCATATTTCCTACCTCTTTCCATAATCGATACGGGTTTAATGGTATATCATCCCTTCCTTTTCGGTTTGGCAATGGGCTAATAGAAATGCCTCTCTCCACTTATCGCATTGGTGGCGCCAATTTCCCTTTAGCCGGCGGCGGTTACTTTCGTCTTTTCCCTTATATCTATTTTCAACGATTCTTTCGTCGATTAAACAGGGGGGGGAAACCAATAGTCTTCTATTTGCATCCCTGGGAATTAGACCCCGAGCAGCCTCGAATGAACGTTCGCCTCAATTACCGATTGAGACATTATGTTAACCTTGAAAAAACAGAAGGTCGGTTGGAAAAATTGCTGAAGGAGTTTAGGTTTGTTCCTTTAATCGATTTGGTGAGCCAATATTTCCCAAAAGCTTCCCAATCTCAAAGATCACCTCACACAGAGATCACAGAGTCCTCAGTGAACTCTAACGAATGAAATGAGTGAGCGAGATAAAAAGATCCCAATTTTGATGTACCATGAGATTTACCGGCCTGAAGAACGTGATCGTCTCAGAGGACTGACGAATCCTGCATACAATACAGAATTAAAAGTTTTCCGGAATCAGATATCTTGGCTTCAATCAAACAATATAAAAACAATAACTATTGACGAACTACTTTCACAAAAACCAAAAAAAGAAGAAAAGGTTGTCTGCCTGACTTTCGATGACGGCTGGCTGGGAAACTACCTTTATGTCTATCCGATCTTGCGAGAGTATGGGTTCAAGGCCACCTTTTTTATCGCCACGGAGCTTACCGGCAAACCATTCTACATGACCTGGGATCAACTTAAAGAAATGATGGCAGGTGGGATGTCTATTCAGTCCCACACTGTAACCCACAGGCCATTAGGTAGGATGGAGGAAAAAGAAATTATCTTTGAGCTTCAAGAATCAAAAAAGGCCATTGAAGAAAAACTGGGGACAGGAGTGAACCATCTTAGCCTTCCTCATGGATCCAAGAACGGTATAATATGGCCCCTTGCTATGGAGCTTGGGTATAAAAGTATTTGCACATCTGATGTAGGCTTTCAGACTTGGGAATCTGATGGACCATGGCTCAGAAGGATTAATATCGGAAACGGGATTTCAGAAAAAAAGTTTCAGTTAATAATTCAGGGCAAGAACCAGGCTATCCTGGGTATGAGGATTACTAAAAGTTTGAAAAATATATTGAGGGGAACAATAGGTGTGAATACATATCGTAAACTTTACCAATGGATATATGGTATAAGATGATAAAAAATATTTTAATGTAGCCCTAACTTTAGCTATTCAAGATTTGAAAACTTTATGGGAATGGTATAGAATGGCATTTGAAAGGGAAATAGAAGATGAAGAAAGATCTAGCCCCTGAATTAGAATTGATGTCTGCAATAAAGTGATGCGGTACTTCAATGTTGTAGCGGTTAAGGCATAGCAAGAGTAGAGAAAGCATGGCGTTATTGAACGTAAGACAAATACCAAGCAAAAAATTATGATATATTCTACAAAGGCACAAAAGCTTATCTATCAAATAGGAAGAGCCTCTGAAGAGGAGCACTTGAGACTCGATTTCATCGATGGACTCTCTCGGAGTGTGGAAGAAAGAATAAGTTTGGGATTTTTTCCATTTAAAATTCCGGTCATAAACGATAAGCCATATAGAATATTCAACACAATGGAAGAATATCGGGAGTGGTGTGAAAAGCAGGTGCCGCGATATTTGGGTTTTTATAGATAAATGATTGAGAAAGCTAAAAAATTAGCTGACATTTTTATGAAATATAGTATCAAATATCTTATTATTGGAAAATTCGGTGCCATTCTCTATGGGTATCCAGGAACAACCCAAGACATAGATATTTTCCCCGATAAGGAGAAATCAAATTGTCAAAGGCTGGTGGCAGCTTTGAAGGAATTGGGATTTGACTTAAATGAAGAATTGCAGGGAGCAATTCTGGCTGCAAAAGATTTTATTCAGATCAGAGGGGGCCCCTTTCCGATAGATATTGTTTTTGCACCAGATGGGATAAAATCTTTTGAAGATGCCACTAAACATGGCCAACTGATTGATGAAATATTTTATTGTGCTTCTATCGAGGATATTATTGAGAGCAAAAAAGCTTCAGGGCGTCAAAGAGATAAAGAAGAGTTGCCCCGATTAGAATTGTTTAGAGAGGAACTTAAGAAAAGGAAGACCTAACACCGCAACGCCAATTGACTCATTCACCCATTCACTTATTAACTGAAGTTCAAAAACTGCACCGCCGCAGCACTTTAAAAAAAGTATTAATCCATAATTCATAATTCAAAACTTAAAACTTTCAACCTTTACCGTAAGCTTTATCGATGGATATATAATATACGATGATTAAGGATTGAGGAACGCTTTGCTCTCCGAGCCGTAGGCAATACGAGCCAGAGGCTTTGAGGTTATAGTCTCAACTCTGTGAACTCTGCGAGAGATGGATTTTTCAGTTAAATTAAATAAACTAATAACAATAATGTATCTGATCGATACTTATATATCTACACCAGACAAACCTTCAACGGGTGGTGCGGAGAAACAGCTGTATCTTCTATCTTCATCTTTAAATCCGGAAAAATTTCGATCCATTGTTGTGCAGTTAAGCCCGGACAACTCTTTGCCAGTCGCTAAAGGTAATATAGGCAATTTGGAGCTATTTCATTTTCCGACTCGCAAATTTTACAGCTTTTATGGCCTCCGCCAACTTGGCCGCCTCTCATTGCTTGCCAAAAGTAAAAAAGTGGATATCATCCATACCTTCTTTGAAAAATCTGAAGTAATGGGTTGGCTTACAACGCGTCTTTCAGGTATTCCTATCTGGATAACCTCACGACGTGACCTTGGATTCAAGAGAAAAAAGATTTACGACAAGGTATTCAGATTTTCATCTAAAGACTACAAAAGATGTGTCGCCAATTGTCATGCAGTGAAAGATCAGATGATTCAACAGGAGAATCTCCCATCCGAAAAGATTGAAGTAATCTATAACGGTATAGATTTCTCTGGATACCAAGAAGCTCTTAAAGATAAATCCCTAAGAGTGGAGTTGGGGATTGTAGATGGCACACCTCTGGTTGGATTGATTGCCAATTTTAATTTTGAAATTAAGGGCCACGTATATTTCCTTGGAGCCGCCAAGAAAATTTTGGAGAAGGTCCCTAATGTTAAATTTGTCTTGGTCGGTGATGGTCCTTTGAGACACCAGTATGAGGAAATGGCAAGCGATTTAGATGTTAAGAAAGATGTCCTTTTCCTTGGGAAAAGGAACGATGTGCCTGCTATTATTTCCAACCTTGATGTTTCAGTCCAGAGCTCAACAAGTGAGGGCCTATCAAACGTGATTCTCGAATCCATGGCCGCTGGTAAACCAGTGATCGCTACTAACGTTGGAGGCAGTCCAGAGATGGTCGTCAACGACATAACAGGATATCTCGTTCCGCCAGCAGATTCGAGTGCTATGGCAGGGGCTATCACGGCGCTGCTTCAGAATCCAGATAAGGCCAGGGCCATGGGAGCTGCTGGTAGAAAAGTAGTGCAAGAAAAATTCACAGTTGAAACAATGGTCAAAAAATATGAGGAGCTCTATTTTTCTCTGCTGAAAGATAGAAGCTGAAGGTTTGAGACCTGGTATTAGAAATGCATTTATTAACTCAATAACTTATAACCCAAGTAACCCAATAAACCCAATAAACCCAATTAACCCAATAAACTCAAGTAACTCAATAGACCCAAGTAACTCAAGTGATAATTCAAACGTAATCCAGATAAATACTTGACAAATTATTTGAATTTCCTTACTATTTCATTTTGGATTACCTAAGATAAAAGTAAGGAGATAAATTAATGCCCATCACCGCAAAAATTACGAAAAAGGGACAGGTAACGATCCCGCGAAAGATCCGGGAAAAATTTAACAGTGAAGTGATCGAATTCGATATCTTGGAAGGTGGGGTGATGATCAGGCCCGTGAAGAGTGTTGCAGGGTCATTGAATTCGTATGCCAAAAAAATGATTCCATTTAAAGAAGAGAGGGAGAAGGCGTGGGATGAGATCGTTCAGGAGCGGTACGGTGAAAAAGCTGGTAGACACTAATGTAATACTGCGATATCTCCTGAAAGATAATGAGGTTTTATTCAAAAAAGCATCCTCATTGCTTGAAAAGGTGAAAGTAGGGGAAGAAGCAGTGGTCATCCCGGAGAGTGTCCTTGCGGAATGTGTTTATGTGCTATTAAGGATTTATAAGGTAGAGAGACGAATCATTTCAGAAAAGTTGCAAGGATTATTTTCATATAAAGGGGTGGCCAACCCGGACAAGAAAGAAATGATATACGCCATAACGTTATTCGGAAAAACCCAGTTGAGCTTCGTTGATTGTATACTTTGTGCAAGGGCTACTATCAATAGATTGGAGCTTTTTACATTTGATGATGAATTGAAAAAAATCAGAAGCTCCGCACCTTATAAAAAATAATAGAAGGAGAAAATAATGATCGGAACCTTAAAAATTCAGGTAAAGCCCGAGGAGATTATTGAGGCGGTTAAAGGGATGGAGAAAAGAAAAAGAGATGCTTTTTTAGAGGATCTTATTGCGGCAACATCTCCAGAATATCTTAACAGCATTCGGGAAGCACGGGCTGATTATAAATCAAAAAGAGTTAAGACCCATGAAGAGGTTTTCGGCAAGTGAAATATAGACTTGTCTACACCATCCTCCATTTCTTGGGTGAATATCGCTTTCGGATTGGTGATTACAGGGTTATTTTTGATATTGAAGGAAACGAGATCATTGTTTTAAGAGTAGGACACAGACGGGAAATTTACAAAAGGAGTTAGGGACGAGGAATAAATTGCAAATGGACGAATCAGGTTCAATCTTGGCAGACCTTTCTTAGTATCGAGAATTACACAAATACCGCATCACTTGATGACCCATTACCTCATTAACCCAGTAACTTATTATCTTAACAAAGCAACTGCACCACTGCAGCACCTAAATATATCATGAACGAAAAACATAGGGATGCATTACCAGAGAATATCTGGATCAAAGTCGGCCTTCTTGTGGGGGCTTTGGTGTTTGCGTATGCCAAAGTCATGCCTTTGCTGGTCAGGACATGGAGCCGCGATGATTACTCTCATGGGTGGCTAGTTCCGATCATCGCTCTTTACTTCATATGGGTTGACAGAAAAAGGTTAGGAACCCTTGCCATCCAACCCAACATATTCTGGGGACTTCTTCTCACACTCTTGGGTAGCCTTCTGCTCATGATGAGCAATATTGGCGGGGTACCCACTGTTCAGGAGCTATCCTTGATTATAATCATCCCTGGATTAATATTAATGCTTTTAGGGACAAGATATCTGATGGCCCTTGCTCTTCCCTTGGCCTATCTGATCCTTATGGTTCCTATCTTGGATGAGGTTATCGATAAAATTCACTGGCCGTTTCAACTCTTTTCAGCAAGGATGGGTTCGGGATTATTAGGAATTTTTAATATTCCTTTTTTTCTACGTGCCAATTATTTTGAACTACCCAATATGACTTTGGAGGTTGCGGAAGAATGCAGTGGTGTCCGTTACTTGATATCCATCATTGCCATCGGCATACCTTTAGCCCATTTTACACAGAGAGGTTGGTGGCGAAAGGCTGTATTGGTTATTACGGCTGTGATTATTGGCATTTTATCAAACGGTGTGCGAGTGGCATTTGTTGTTCTGTGCGCCTATTATTATGGTAAAAACAATATTCAAGGGCCGCTTCATATGTTTCAGGGCCTTTTTGTTTCCATAGTTGGGTACATATTCCTTTTCATTTCGGCATGGCTTTTGTATAAGATCTCATTGTCCAAGGTTGAACTTTCCCACAAAAAAAAGTCATTGCAGAGGGTAATTAACAAGAAGTGAATCGGTTTAACTTTGCTTGGGTTATTTCCATGGTGATACTCATAAGTCTTGGGGGGTATATACACTTATATAGTCCTACTCCTGTTCCTTTGAAGATGAATCTGAAAGAGTTGCCTCTAATGATTGGAGATTGGAGGTGGGTGAGAACAGAACACCTGAAGGACTCCTTCGGAGTTCAAGGCGCTGATGCTGAAGTGATGAGTTCTTACCAGAATACCTCTGGTCGTGAGATTAAACTTTATATTGGCTATTTTGAGTTTCAAAGAGGAGATAAAAGAGTCACTCATTACCGCTCCAAATGGCTTCATAAAAAGGCCGAGGCGGTTGAATTCGCCATGAATCCTCATGGGACTGTTCGGATTAATAAAACTATTTTTCAAGATCGAATCAACAACCAATTGCTGCTGTTCTGGTATGACATGAATGGCAAGATCATAAACAGCCGATATAAGGCAAAAATATTTAATGCCCTTGATGGTCTTTTCCGGGGCCGAACCAATGGTGCCATTATTATCGTTTCTAAAAATTTTGAACAATCTGATAATCTAAAGGAAATTCTTAAGGATGAGATGGAATTTGCCCGTGAACTTCTTCCTGTTTTGCGCACTTACCTGCCCTCATCCTAAACTACTATTTTAAGTCCCACATACACTTTGCACGGCGTCTCATGGAGAATTGAGATCATCTTCAGAATATGAGCTCAGACAGATACAGTGATACCATTTTAAGCATTAACGGTCCTTGAATGTATCATATGGAGTCAGAAAAAATTAAAATATTGCACTTAATCGCTCCACGGGGCATAGGAGGTGCAGAAAGAGTTTTGCTAACTCTTTTAAAGAAGATAGATCAGGGAAAATTCGATTTTATCCTTGGAATATTCATAGACAAACGAAAAAGTGAAGATTTATTTTGGAATGAAGCTGAAAAATTAAACCTTCCTTTAGAACCAATTAGGTTTAAAAACCCATATGATTTATTACAGGTTTTGCAAATACGCCGAATCATAAAAAAGCATCATCCGGATATGATTCATACCCATGGTTACAAAACAAACCTTCTTGGCTTTTTTATTTCAAAGCTTTTCAAAATTCCTATTGTCACAACGGTACATGGCCTTCATTCTGGAAAATTTAGACCATTTGTGTGGCTAAGCTTAAAATTACTAAGACATTTTGATCGTATAATTGCGGTATCGGATCAAATTAGAAAAGAACTGAAAGCATTTAAGGTTCCTTCAATTAAAATGATAACCATTAGAAATGTACCCCCTGTTAAAATCAAAGGAAATTCAGCAAATCCGAATTCCTTCCGAGAGGAGATTGGCATTCCATCCAATGCTAAGCTTATTGGTTTTGTAGGTCGACTTGAACCAGTTAAAGGTTGTATCCAATTTATAAGAATTGTTCCTGAAGTGATTAGGAACATTCCTGATTCCTATTTTGTGGTCGTTGGAGATGGTCCTGAAAGAGTGGCATTAGAAAGTTTAGCCAAAACACTCAATGTAGAAAATCGGGTATATTTTTGTGGGTTCCGTAATGATCCTATGAATGTATTTCAATCCTTAGATCTTTATGTTCTACCTTCTTTTAATGAAGGAGTTCCCCTCGCCATGCTTGAAGCTATGTCAAACGAGGTACCAGTGGTTGCGACTTCTGTTGGCGGAATTCCAGAAGTCATTAAGGACAGGGTTAATGGTATATTAGTCCCTACCAACAATCCTAAGGCTCTTGCAGAAAGTATATTGGAATCATTTAACAACCCAAATGAAACTGTTAAAAGAGTCATTGAAGCAAAGAAGACCATTATGGATGAATATGATGTGCAAAAATGGATTGAAAAAATCCAGAACATTTATTTAGAAATGATTTGATGAATTTGGTCGTTCAGAAATAGGACCCCCAATAACTCTTTTGAGCAAAAATTATCCGAAGAAAGTATTTTTTGTTTTAAAGTAGTAAAAAGTCGGCAGAAAAATAGTGATAATAAAAAGGGAAGAAATGAAGACTCTGGCTCCTGGTTATGTAGTTCAGATCGATAGGATAGGCCCGAATGATTGGTCGGAGATACTACCGCGATTTGATGATGCAACCATATACCAAACTTGGAGTTATGGATCGGTGCGTTGGGGGCAGGACCATTTGAGTCATGTAGTGCTAAAAAGAGATGGTGAGGTCGTAGGTGCGGCACAGGCAAGGATAATCAAAATTCCCATCCTTGGACCTGGCATTGCTTACATTCCCTTTGGACCTCTTTGGCGCCTTCACGGAAGACAAAAGGATTTGGGAAGCTTTCAACAGGTGGTTCGCGCTTTATATAATGAATACGTACTGAAGCAGGGACTACTTCTTAGGGTTATTCCAAACGAGATTAACGATGACGCTGATATGATCCATTCCATATTACAGGAGGAGGGTCTTGTATGGCGGGAATCAATACCTTCCTATAGAACATTTCTAATTGACTTGTCCCTTCCCTCGGAGCAATTGCGGAAAAGTTTAGACCAGAAGTGGCGGAATTGTTTGAACCGTGCGGGAAAAAACGGATTAAGAGTAGTAGAAGGATTTGATGACAATTTATATAACCTTTTCTCAAATATTTACGAGGAAATGCACGAACGTAAAAAATTTTTTGAATTTGTTGATATCAACAAAATGAGAGCTGTACAGAAGGATTTGCAAGATCATTTCAAAATGACAATCATGTTATGCGAATTCGAGGCTGAACCTGTCTCAGCCGTGGTCTGTACAGCAATTGGAGATACAGGAATTTATCTTCTTGGAGCGACTAACGACAAGGGGAGAACGCTTCAAGCTTCTTATTTGGTGCAATGGCGAGTGATTGAATGGTTAAAGGCACGAGGATGTCGTTGGTATGATCTTGGTGGAATAGACCCTGAGAAAAATCCAGGAACGTACCATTTTAAAGCTGGTCTTTCTGGAAGGTTAGGCAAGGAGGTGCGATACCTCGGACAATTTGATGGGTGTCGCAACTTGCTAAGTTCCTTCCTTGTCAAGGTGGGTGACCAGTTGAGGGCAAATTCTCCAAATCTAAAACACACGCTCGAAGAACTCAAAATTATGGCTAGCCAACGAATGCACATGACCAAATGAAAAAACTAGAGATTGTCTAAGACGGAAAACAAATTAAGCTGAGGTTTATATTATGTTATTTGAAGCAATGTACAAGGCCATAAAGAGAAAAATAATATCAGTCGGTGTTTTGCCTACTATAAAACTAATTATCAATCGTTCTGTTGAAAAGATTTTTTATAGAGAAACAGTGTTATTTTATATTGATATTCCGAGTTATTCATTAAATCCGCAAGAGATAGGCAAGCATTTAATTGGGGAAGAATTTAAAAGCTTTATGGATCTATCTTCCAAAGATATAGCATCAATAAAGGATTACGCTGGAGAAAAGTATATCGCAGAGTCCAAAAGAAGGTTTGCCAACAATTGGAGATTATTCCTCGCTTATATGGACGATCAGCTTGCCGGAGCTTGCTGGGCAGTTACTAATAATTCAGACTTGAAAACAAAGATCGTACCTCTTTTAGATGGCGACGTTGCTTTAATTAACGCTTGGACTATTCCATCATTCAGAGGCAGGAACGTATACCCTTTTATCTTGTCATTTATTGTAACTCAGTTTAAAGAGAAAAATTTTAAAAGAGCCTTTGGCTACGGCGACACATGGAATATATCTGCTTTAAAAGGTTTAAAGAAGGGGGGATTTAAAGATTTTATTGTTTACGAAAATTATAATATATTTGGAAAGGAAGTTGTGGTATGGAAGCCTGCTTCAGGAAAGAAAGTTTCATATTCGTAAGCGTTTCCTCCAATGATTTATTTGAATATAGAATCTCTAAATTATGAAACATAAAACAATCAAATTCGTCACACATCTCTTGAAACCTATTTCAACTCTTACTAATCATCGATCTAACAAACAATTAAAGCAAAAAATTATCCTAACGTATCACGGAATTTCAAAAAAGCCTCAGTTTAACTGCGTCACAGAAAGTCTTTTTGTGGATCAAATATCCTGGTTAAAGGAAAACTATTCAGTCGTATCCCTCTTTGAGTTAGTGGAAAGTTTTAAATCGCCCGAAAAGCATAAAAACAACTTGGCATCTATCACTTTCGATGACGGATATGTAAATTTCGCCGAGTTTGCAGTTCCCATTCTTGCAAAATGTAGTTGTCACGCCACGGTGTTTGTCCCCACAGGAAAGGTAGGGTATTTTAACGATTGGGATGAGGGGCACAACAGTTTTCATAAAATGCCAATTATGTCATATGACCAGCTTCGCCAGCTTCCAAAAGAGTTTGTAGAAATCGGTTCTCATGGAATTTCCCATAAACCATTGTTTCGTCTACCGCCAAATGAAATTTTTCAAGAAATCGTCAATTCCCGCTTAGAAATTGAACAGAAAGTTGGACAACCGGGCCGGTTTTTTGCCTTTCCTTTTGGACCTTTTGAATATAATTTCAATTTTTATCGAAATTGCATGGAATTTTTAGAATCTTATCACGCTGCATGTACTGGCTGGTGGGGCAGATTTAACTCCTTGAAAGATCTATATACTCTGCGGAGAATCGGAATGTGGGAATCTGATTCTTTCAAAGATTTTATTGATAAGTTAGAAGGGAAATATGATTGGCTTGCCGTAAAAGAAAAAATCGGTAGATTCTATAGATTCACCCCCTCCTTACTTAGGGGATAGCTCCAACACTATCTTTGGCTCATTATGACTATTCAATCAGAAATTAAACCATTATCTGTTTCAATCATCGTACCAGCCTTTAATGAGGAAAATTATATTAATCATTGTTTGGAATCAATTGTAAAACTCCATCCTATGAGTTTGGATAAAGAGATCATTGTCGTGGACAATGGATCTTGTGACAAAACTGTAGAAATATGTAAATCTTATGGCGCTAAAGTTTTATTGAAGAAAGAGGGGACTATTGCATCGTTGAGAAATTATGGAGCCAAAACATCGAGGGGAGACCTCTTGGCATTTTTAGATGCAGATTGCGTTGCTCCTGAGAATTGGTTAGAAAAAGCCCTCACTTATTTAAATGGAGATGGTCGAGTGATATTGGGATTTAGGCTCTCAATTCCTGAAAATTCTAATTGGGTGGCAAAATGCTGGGATTTGCTATTTGCCAAGCGTTATTTCACAGGGGAGGTAGACTGGGTCCCGACTGGCAATGTGATAATGAGCCGTGAGGCTTTTATGTCGATAAACGGGTTTGATGAAAAATTGGAAAGCAATGAAGATTATGATTTCTGCGCCCGAATGAGAAAGCAAGGCTACAAAATAATCTCATCCTCCGATATATCAATCACGCATTTGCGACCGCCCCAAACGTTGATGCAAATATTCAAAAAAGAACTTTGGCATGGCAAGGAGGTGTTGAAAGTATTCATCAACGATATTCATCAAAATAAAGAAATCTATATTTTTAAGAGAAAGAATTTTAAAGTCGTTTTGTATGCATTTGGTTATCTTATGTTTATTCTATTCCTTTTGTCTTCTTTTGTAATAGCCATTAGTGCTAAAACATTTCTACCATTACTTGTCGCACTCCTTTTTCCTGTAATCACCTCATTCCTTATGGCCCTCAAAAACACGAGATTAATAAAAAAATACAATTTGATCTTAGGATTAACCGTTCTGTTTTTGATTTATGGGTTTTCTCGAGCTATAAGCTTATTGCCTTATAATAAAATTAGAAAGTAGATTCCAAACCGGTAGACCTCTAACAGGGACGCCGAGAATTGGACATTAAAACGTCTAAGAAATCCCTTTTGAAAGGAGGAGCAATGAACTCACGCACAACTACAAGAGTTACTCGTTTCATCTTTTGCCTGACATTTTCTGTGCTATTCATTTTTATCCCCTCCTATGCTGAAAGTCCTTCGTCCGGAGTTGTTATTGCAAGTCAAAAATGGGCAGAACAGGTGGCCCTGGACACGGTTTCAAAAATCAGGAAAGGGCACCCAAGAATCTTCCTCACTCCTGAGAGGATTCCTGTACTGAGAACTCAAGCTCTTTCGAGCAAAGCATACCAGTTTAACTTCATTAAAGACAGGATGAAGGGACTTCAAGCCGCTGTACTTTATGAATTGGGTGAGAACAAGGCATTTGGACTGTCAAGATCCCGCCACGAATACGGTCGGATCGCTGCCGAAGCTCTTATGCAGGCTATCCGAGACGGGAGAGATTCTCCGGACAACCTTGCACTACTTTATGATTGGGCTTATGGAACTCTCACCGATGAAGAAAGGAAGGCATTTGTCAATTTCTGTAAATCTCGACTTGGGAAGGAGTTGAGAGTTCACAATGGTAAGCATCATGGGTACCGGTGTTCACCTGGTCCGCAGGGACTGATTGCAGCACTCTCCTTTTATGGGGATGGGATTGATGATTCTTATGCTAAAGGATTGTTGGTTCAGGGCATAAGGGATACCTTGCTGGACAACCTGGCAATGGAACATGTGGCTGGTAAGGACGGAGGTTTTGCTGACGGGACCAGTTATTTCGTTCAGCTTGGAGGTACTTTCTATACATTTCTTGCCCTGGGTATTGCCACGGATTCTGATTTCTTTTTTGAACACGAGGTAATAGCCAAGTTACCCAATCACCTGATCTATGCTATGCTTCCCTTCCCAATAAAGAGAATGGGGTCGAATGACGTGGCCAGATACTTTGCTACCTTCCATGACAACCATACTTTTACTACCCGAGAGTTCGGCTCTGAAGGAGGAGCCTTTGCGAATATGTTCGCCATTACTGCTGCGGAGTATCGCCGCCATGGTGATGAGAGGAGGGCCCAGCTCTATACCTGGTTTTTGAATCAGACTTTTGGAGGGATTCCCTATCAAGCCGAAAATGCGATCTCATTTGTCCTGATGGATTGGTCTATCCAACCAAAAAGTCCTGGAGAATTAGGGCTACCTCTTGCTGAAGCTCTGGGATGGGATGAAGGAAAGGGCCAGATTGACCGCGATCGATTCGGGAAAAAGGCAGGTATCGGCTGGGTGTCCATTCGAAGCAAATGGGACGATCCAGATGCCACTTTTGCCATCCTCAAGGCAGAGCCGTTTTACTACCATGGGCATATGCACCATGATAGCCTTGCCTTCATGATCGCAAAGGGTGAGGAATTGGCTCTTGCGCGTGCAGGAAACTACATGTGTTGGTATGAAGGGGGGAATCTCCAAAGCCAAGACCCAGGATGGCCGCAGATGTCAAATTTCTTCTGGCGAACTATCCCTACCAATAATTTGCTTATCTATAACCCTGCAGAAAATTTTGGAGAATGGGCAAATGATGGGGGTCAACGTCTCGTTGATGGTTGGGATGAAAAATGGGGCAGGACATACAATGGCACAGCCGACGGCAATTATCGGGATATAGGTGGACTGATTCGATTTGAACGAACCAAAGAATATGTCTATGCAGCGGCAGATGGAACAAGGGCATATAATTCCACTCTTGTAACCTCCGGGAACAACCCAAAGGTGAAATTAGTGCAAAGAGAATTTGTTTATTTAGGATCCCCCGGCGGTGATCAAGACTACTTTGTCATCTTTGACCGTATAGAATCTGTCAAGCCTGAGTTCAAAAAGTTCTGGCTGTTGCAGTTGAGAGCTAAACCAGAATTTGATGGCAGCTATAAGGTAGTGGTCGGAAACGATTCAGGGGGCATACACCTTTCAGAGGGGACTTCATCTATTCATGTCCAACAAGAACGTGCCGAACTTTCTGTGAAAGTGCTTCTCCCTAAAAGTGGCAATCGTTTGGTGCGGAGATTGGGTGGTTGGATTACAACACAGCTTAGGCAATCGCTTAAGGCAAATGACAACGGACCCATGGATATTGAGGTAGAATCTACGGAAGGTCTTCCAGAGCATCCAGTTGTCATCATCACTGCTCAGCCCCCAAATCCAAACAGAGAGGTCTTTGATCGTTTCTCGGTGTGGCCCCAGATGATCCATGCCGATTCCAGACCCATGGGAGAAAGGGTATGCTACTTCTGCGAAGCTAAAACACCACCCGGGCAGAGGCCAGCAAAACTTTTAAAGTGCGTCAGGGGAATAAAAGCGGCTCCGGGCTTTGCTATGCCGGTCGGTGCCAAGGTCATTCAAGAGTTCAGACATATGGGTGTTGAAGGAGTAGATAAGGATAAGGATTCTGAGAGAATTGATTACCCCTGGGGTTATGGACTGGGATACAACTACGGAGACGGCAATCAGTATGGTCTGTGGCGTCTTGAAGTAAGTCCTAAAAGAGCTTCCCATTATGACAATTTTCTTCATGTTCTTCATCCTTCCTTAAAACGAGAAGGAAAGATGAACGCAGAACTGATAGAATCAGAGTTTGGAAATATTTACGGGGCACAGATTGGTAAAAAAGCAGTGATATTTTCAAGAGGTCCTGAGCCTTTAATGAAAGGTTCCTATGCGATCAGTGGCTCTGCGCCAATCTGGCAGCTTCTATGTAACCTTAAGCCGGAAAGAAGTTACCAGATTAAACAGGATGGAAAGTTACTGTTGGTGGCGACGGCAAGCAAGCAAGGGACGATACAATTCGAATCGGCGGGTGTTAATAAAAACTCGCATTTTGAATTCAATGAAATTGAAGAAGCCAGGTCAAAGTGATATCACTAAACATAAATGAAATAGGGGGTAGGCCTATGAAATTCAAATTTTTCGTCATTATTATCTCCATATTGCTGATTGGTGTAGTGGTCGCTTATGGACAGCAAAATTACCAGCCCCTCAAACCCTCTATCCATGAACATCCTGAGGTACCCAGGATTACTGCTTTTGAGGCAAAGGCACTGTATGACCAGGGTAAATTGATCCTGGCAAATGCTCATGAACGCGGCACTTACGCACGCGGGCATATCGTAGGATCCTTCTCTCTTCCCAATGGGGAAGTTCAGTCAAGTAATATTAAGCTTCCAACTAACATGATCATTGCATTTTACTGTGCATGAGAGGGAGAGTATATGAGCGCCGGGGCGGCAGCTCATTTCTGGGAACAAGGTTATCAAAATGTAAGGGTTGTTGTTGGCGGCCTTGATATGTTGATCCGGGCTGGCTTTAAGATGTGGTACCCAAATAATTAGTTAACTATTTTATGGAGTTAGGTTCGTATCCTCGGCAAAAATATGCGAGTTAATGAATATTCTTGGAAAATATATTTCTTACTTTTAGTACTTTTGAAATGGTTACCCTCGTGTTTTTTTAATCTGATAAGAAAAAAACCTAAGCCCCTTCATATATTATTTTGTATGGTTGATCACTTCGAGCCTGGAACAGGCAATGTAACATCTGTTGTTGAAAAAGAGAGAGTTCAAACTTTGCTGTCCGAGTATCCAAAATTGGTGAAAAATCATAAAGATTATGCTGGCAATATTCCTAAAAGAACGTGGTTTTTCCCTCCCCATTATCACCGAAATAATAATTTAAGGGATTTGATTTCATTGTGCGCAGGTGGATATGGGGAGATAGAATTGCATCTGCACCATGGAAAAACGAAGCCCGATAGTGCAGAAAATCTAAAAAGGACAATCATTCAATGTTTAGAAGAATATTCTTCATTTGGAATTTTCGGTACTGAAAATGGGCATCGGAAATATGGATTTATTCATGGAGACTGGGCATTGGATAATTCCCGCAACGGGAAATATTGCGGAGTCAATAACGAAATACAGATACTTAAAGAAACTGGGTGCTATGCTGACTTTACATTTCCATCTCTCAATGAAGCAAACCCCATTCAGATAAATTCAATCTACTACGCACAAGGGGATCCTAAGAAGGCAAAATCTTATGATAGAGGTATAACCGTAAGAAAGTCAGGCAAAGATTTGGGAGATTTAATGATCATACAAGGCCCTGCTCATCCTTTCCTCAAAAATAATACACTGTCAGGACTCAGAGCTTGGGGAGACTCCATTAATGGAACACCCCCCACCACAAAAAAGAGAATCGATTTGTGGGTAAAAACGGCAATTCACATTAGAGGGAAAAGAGAATGGACAATCATTAAAACATCGATGCATGGGGCCGAGGATGGGACGGCAGTATTGGGGCAAGAAATGAATGAGATTTTTAACTATTTAGAGACGAAATATAATGATGGAAAAAATTACGTCCTTCATTATATCACGGCGAGAGAATTATATAATATCATCAAGGCAGTAGAAGCCGGAGAACCAGGGGGAGATCCAGAAGATTACCGAGACTATAAAATAAAGCCTCCTGTGTATAACAGTGTAACAAGTTATCCAGAAGCTTCAGAAAAACTTAAAGAATATGTCTTTGAAACTTATAGCTAAAATCTACTTTAAAATTCTTTTAATAAATCCTTTACGTTTTCCCATCAAAATTTGACATAACATCATTTTTATCTAAATCTTGCCCAAAAAACTGATGAATTGAAGGAATGTCTGTGAGCTTTCATTTAATTCGGGCAGCACTGACGGGTGGTTCATCTCCCGACTGGAACGGTCGTGCCGGAAAAGGATGTCGAACGGATTTGTAAGGTCATCTGTTTTGTCATCGGGCATGGGCGAGCTGTAAAAGAGCGATTATCTCTTAACCCGAAACTTTCTATTTCCAATAACCAGTGAATCAACCAACGGAAATCCCTAAGATCAGTATCAAAACCTCCACCTGCAATCATGAGTCGTTTATCACCCAGGCCATTGAGGGCGTCCTCATGCAAAAGGTCAACTTTGATTACGAATTGATTATCGGAGAGGATTGCTCTACCGACCGCACGCGTCAGAGAGTGAAGGATTATCAGAGGCAGTATCCTGATAAAATCCGCCTTTTCTTACCTGAACGGAATATGGGCCGAAGACATAATTTTTTGCAGACTCTTAAGGCATGCCGGGGGCAGTATATCGCCCTGCTTGATGGGGATGATTATTGGACATCGCCGTATAAGCTGCAGAAACAAGCCGATTATCTGGACGGACATCCAGAATGTGCGATCTGTTTTCACAATGTGATGATCATCCATGAGGACGAGCATCCTCCCTATCCGTTTCATGCAAAGAGGCTAAATCCCGTCCTGGGTATGGAGGACCTGCTTTGCAACAACTTCATCCCCACTTGTTCAACCCTGTTTCGTAATGGTCTCTTTGTTGAGTTCCCAAGTATTTTTGATAATCTCCCTTATAGCGACTGGCCATTACATGTCCTGAATGCCATGCACGGCACGATCGGATATATCGATGAGGTGATGGGTGTGTATCGTATTCACGGCAGAGGGCTATGGTCCCAAGGTGGTCATCCTTCAGCTTATACAGTTATTAAGCACGCCAAAGCGGACGTCTGCTTTTATAAAAAGGTAAATAAGTTCTTGGCTTATCGATACAACCATCTGATTCAGGAGCGTATCGCTATTCGTCGTCAAAATGCAAGACAAGCGGTCATGGATAAAATCACACACGGGCTAATTGACCGCTTCCCCAAGTTGTACAAGATTTACCGACATCTTTAACATCATATTTATGTAAATTCTTTGCGCTAACACAACTATGATCAATAAAAAATTCATCCTTAATTTTACGCCAACAGGAATGATTCCTACTAAAGAAATGACGCAGTATGTCCCGATCTCCCCGGATGAAATTATCAATGATGTTCTAAACGTGGTAGATCTTGGCATCAATATGGTTCATCTCCATGCCCGTGATCCTGCAACGGGTGGACCGACTTGTAAGAAAGAAATTTATGGAGAAATCATTCGGGGGATAAGAAAAAAAGAGAAGGACTTGATTTTGTGCGTCTCAACCTCAGGGAGAAATTTTCATGAATTTGAAAAGCGGTCCGATTGCCTTAATCTTGCGGGGGAACTAAAACCTGATTTTGCCAGTTTGACTTTAAGTTCATTAAATTTCAACAATCAGGTTAGCATTAATTCCCCACAAATGATTCAAGATCTTGCTAAAAAGATGCTCGAAAGAGGAATCAGGCCAGAACTTGAAGCTTTTGACCTAGGGATGATCAATTATGCCAGGTATTTAATTCATAAAGGATTGCTCCAACCTCCCTACTACTTTAACCTGATTCTGGGTAATATTGCTTGTGCCCAAGCTGATATGCTTCATCTAAGCTTGATGATTAAGGAATTACCGGAAGGATCCATTTGGTCTGTTGGAGGAGTGGGTGATTATCAACTTCATATGAACGCTCTTGCTATAGTGGCGGGTGGGGGAGTCCGGGTCGGTCTTGAAGATAATATTTGGTATGATACGGAGAGAACAAGGCTTACTACTAATCGGGACCTCGTTGAGAGAATAGTTTCCATCGCCAAGGCTATGGGCCGGGAACCTTTTAGTCCTAAAGAGGCCCGAGATTTATTGAAATTGTAAATTACACGAGATGTTAGCGGATAATATTTTCAATGGCCGAGAAGAATAAGAAACAAAAATTAGTTATTCTTGGAGCAGGTTTATTTGCTCAGGAAGTTGCTGACTATGTTTCTAAGATTGAGGAATACGAACTTATAGGCTTTGTCGAAGGGATTCATCGTGAGAAATGTCATGAAACCTTGTTGGATCTCCCGGTAATTTGGATCGACGATGTTTCCCAGTTAAAGGACCACTGCAAGGGTGTATGTGCGGTTGGAACGCCCAAGCGCAAGGGATTCATTCAACAGGCACTCTCTTTGGGTATAACTTTCGTAACAATGATACATCCCGGGGCACAAGTTTCTTCGACTGCTACGCTCGGTCAAGGCACGATCATAAGTCCAGGAGCTGTTGTTGCAGCCGCTATAAGAATCGGATCTCACGTCATTCTCAATCGAGGCTCTTTGATTGGGCATCATGTGGAAATTGGTGATTATGTGACCATCTCTCCGGGAGCAAATATCGCTGGGAGATCGAAAATAGGGGATTCCTCTTATATCGGTATGGGTGCTATTATTACAGATGGCATTTCGGTTGGCAGTAATAGCATTGTGGGTGCTGGTGCCGTAGTCACCAAAGACATACCAAATTTTGTTCGGGTTTTTGGTGTACCTGCACGGGTGGTCAAGGAAATGAAATAAGTGATCTTGTGATCATCGCCTGGCTAATCAGATTCCTTTTGATGAGGCATCTATTAAAAGTGTGTTTCAAAAAGGAATGAAAAGAAAATAGAAAAACTAACGGAGTCAGCCATTAACTTTGTTCAGAGGGGAATGATTCGCCAGATTAAAGCTTTTATGAAATGTATAACATGAATAAATTAAATAAATTGTCCATTTTTGGAGGGACCCCTGTCTTCCAGCACAAACTGCACGTGGGATGTCCGAATATAGGTAATCGGAGTCGCTTATTATCACGCATAAGCGATATGATGGACAGGAGATGCCTCACGAACAATGGCCTCTATGTGTCTGAGTTTGAGGCAAAAATTACCGAACTATTAGGAACCAGGCATTGTATTGCCACGTGTAATGGTACATTAGCTCTGGAAATCGCCATTCGTGCCGCTGAGCTCACAGGGGAGGTCATTATCCCTTCTTTTACTTTTGTCGCGACCGCGCATGCACTTCAATGGCAAGGCATCACGCCTATTTTTTGTGACGTAAACCCTCGTACTCACAATATTGATGCAGGTCAAATAGAAGCGTTGATTACTGCTCGCACCGCGGGGATCATAGGAGTCCACCTGTGGGGCCGCCCTTGTGATGTGGAGAGTTTAACAGCCATTGCCCAAAGGCATAAACTCAAATTACTCTTTGATGCAGCCCATGCTTTTGGCTGCTCTTATCAAGGACGCATGATAGGCAATTTTGGAGATGCTGAGATTTTCAGTTTCCATGCTACTAAATTTTTCAATACGTTTGAGGGTGGCGCCGTAGTTACCAACAATGAGGATTTGGCAAGCAAAATTCGTCTCATGAGAAATTTTGGCTTTTCAGGATATGATAATGTTATCAGCATAGGGATCAACGCCAAAATGAGTGAGGTGGCAGCAGCAATGGGCTTGACCGGGCTCGAAAGCTTAGATGAATTTATTTCAACTAATTATCGTAATTATAAGCAATATCAGCATGAATTGGAGGGCATTCCCGGAGTTCAACTTCTGCAATATAACGAGGCCGAAAAGTGTAATTACCAATATATCGTATTGGAGATTGATGAAAACCTTACCAAGGTTAGCCGTGATCAATTTATTGAGATCCTGCATGCTGAGAATGTCTTGGCTAGGCGTTATTATTACCCAGGTTGCCATAACATGATGCCTTATCGGCAAGATGCCATTAATTGCGGGTTGAAGTTATCCGAGACGGAGAGATTGGCAAAACGGGTGTTAACATTGCCAACGGGCACTGCTATTGGACTCTCAGATATAATTAATATCTGCCAAATTATTCGCTTAGTGGTTACTCGTGGTGCTGAAGTGAGGCGAAAATTTGAATATAGAATGACCAAAAGGGGACGCACTAAAGCTAACTAACACTGTTAATACTTTTTAGAAACCACAGCATGAGTGGACAAAAATCTTTTTTCCAAAAGGCTATAGAATTTCATAAACGTCAGCCTTTGGTCAGACTGTCTCCATACGTTCTTTCACGCTTTCATTGTAATGAACCAAAAGTAGTCGATATTGAACTGACCAACAGATGTAACCTCCGATGCAAAATGTGCTGGTTTTATGGGGAACGTGGCATTGGCGATAGATATCAGGGTTCAGAACTATCCACTCATGAGGTGTTTAGTTTAGTAGACCAATTATCCAAATATAAGCCTAATATATACCTTGGTGGATCCGAACCATTCCTAAGACAAGATTTGTTTATAATCTTAGAATATATCAAGAGTCAAGGTTTTATTGTGGAATGTGCTACAAACGGGACTCTATTAGACCATGGGAAAATTGAAATCCTCGTTACACTTAAGGTTGACCATATCACTTTTTCGGTAGATGGTCAAGAAAAACTGCATGATAATATAAGGGGAGAAGGGGGCTTCAAGAAGGTAACCTTAGCCATCAAAGAGCTTTCAGAATTCAAGAAAAAGAGAGGCAGCATTAAACCAAAAATCTCTGTCAATATTACGATAACTGCCCACGTTCCAGGTCATTTGGAGGAGATAATAAATGCATTAAAAGACGCAACAAATGATGGGGTTGATAGTTACCGAATCCATCACCTATGGTATATCACAAATGGAGAACTGTCTGCCCATCAGTCTGCAATAAAGCAATTGTTAGGATGTATGGCGGCAGGCGCTAAGAGTCATTTAATCCCAGGCTCTCAGGTACTTGATGCTACATCACTTGCCAATGAAATTTCCTCTTTGACAAACTGGTCAAAGGTTACGTCTTTTCCAGATTTAGCCTACAAGGATATATTAAAATATTATTCGGAGGATGGTTGCATTAAAGATAGGTGTATTGCTCCTTTCTTGGTTGCGGTTGTAAAACCAAACGGTGATGTTAAATTCTGTCCAGATGAATGGATAGACGACTTCGTTCTTGGTAACGTACGGAATGAAAAGTTTGAGAATATTTGGAATAATGACAAAGCACGTCAGTTCCGAGCGGTTCTATTCAAGCAGAAATATTTTGCCGGATGCAAGCGATGCAGTTGGATGTATGCGTTTTGATAGCTGTACTAACATATGAGATATATTATGTCTTCCCCGACTAAAGTTCTCCTTCTTGCAGTGGATGCTGGTGACAAGTTTTTGATAAAGTCCTGGGCTGCTGACGGCACATTACCGACTTTTCGATCTCTGCTTGCTCGTGGATTGGTTGGTGACACAATGAGCTTAGAGGGGTTCTACGAGGGCTCCACCTGGCCATCATTTTACACTGGCGTGACGCCTGCCCATCATGGCATCCATAGTCTAATCCAACTCAAGTCCGGTTCCTATGAGTTCGATCACATCCGCCCTGGAGATTTCATAAAACGTGACCCGTTTTGGAATCATCTTAGCCGAGCTGGTTGCAGAGTGGCTATACTTGACATGCCGTTGTCTGGTATCTCTAAAGAACTGAATGGGATTCAGATGGTTGAATGGGGTGCCCATGATGGCATTTATGGATTCTACACCTGGCCGTCGCAATTGCAGCAGGATGTGTTAGCTCGTTTCGGTTCACATCCTTTAACCAGATCTTGCGATTCTTTCGGCTGGACTCAGCAAGAATTTCCTACTTTCAGAGATCTGCTCGTGCAGGGTGCGCAAAAAAAGGCCAAGCTCACCAATTACTATCTAAACAAAGGTGGCTGGGACTTCTTTGCCCAGGTTTTTAGCGAGAGTCACTGTGTCGGTCATCAGTGCTGGCACCTACATGATCCGAACCATCCCGGCTACAACCCTGAGATGGTATCCAGGATGGGCGATCCGATGCGGGATGTATATATAGCCATTGATACCGCGATTGGAGAGGTCCTTGGGCAGGTCGACAGTGAAACTGTAGTTTTTATTCTTGTGGGTCATCGCATGGCTCACTACTTTGGCATGCAGTTTCTGCTTCCTGAAATTCTTTGTCGGCTGGAAGTAGCTAAGACTCCGTCTGCGGAGATTTCAGCGGATAAATCTCCTGACATGCTGGACAGGATAGAGGCTGTTCTCACGTGGGGCTGGCAGCATACGCCAAAAAAGATTAAAGAGCAGCTTTGGGCCCTCCGACACCGTTCCCGTGACTGGATTGACTGTCGCCAAGGCCGGCCATCTTCCATGTTTTTTGGAATAGATCCGAGAAAGAGCAAATGTTTCTTGCTCCATAATGGCGCCGCTATATGTGGCCTTCGTGTGAATTTAGCAGGGCGAGAGCCAGAAGGCCTCGTTCAGCCCGGCGCGGAAATAGACACTCTCTGCGATCAGTTGGCGCAGGATTTGCTTCAAATTGTTAATCTCGATACTGGAAAACCAGTGGTGAAAAGCATTAAGAGGACAGCCGAATTATACCAAGGAGAATTTCTGGATTACCTGCCTGACCTTCTGGTTGAGTGGAGTGATGAAAAACTACTGGGCAGTGCGGTGGCGGGAAATCCCAGTGGGAGCAGGGTCCGAATTGCTTCAAAAAAGATCGGGGTCGTTGAGGGAGCAAACACATATTGTGGAACTGGTGATCATAGGCCAGAAGGTATATTTATTGCGCTTGGACCAAATATCAAACCGGGACGTTTGAAAAAGACTGTTTCCATCATGGATTTTGCGCCCACGTTCACCAGTTTATTAGGCGTTGAATTACCGGCTGTCGATGGTGAACCGATTGCAGAAATTCTGGAAGCACATCTTGGGTAGCAAACACAGAAAAATTTCATGAACCTAAGTTTGGTAAGCCTAAATCTTACTGTCCATTGCATCTTGATCCCAATTTTAAAAAGAAGAAAACTTTTCATATGCAAAATATAAGATCAGATATGAGTCAAGGTATCTTTGGACTAATTAATTTTAATGGTGATATTGATAGCCCTAATGATTTAGCAGATAAAATGGGGGCTTTCTTGCAAAAAGACGAAGACAAGAAAATAGTAGCTTTTAAAATACTACTTGCCTTTTTTACTTCAGCTCTCCTATTCTTGTTTTTAGGGAATCAAACCGCATTTTCACAGTCTTTAAGATTACCGGGGCAGATAATTTTCATAGACAGCTTTGAAAGTGGACAGCTGGAGGATCGATGGCACGTGGATAATCGGGATACGACCAAAATTAACTACAATCCTCTAAATGTACACCTTGGGAGTCGTTCGATGGAGGTCATTGCCTTACCTGGAAAAGAGGCGGGCGGGGGAGGAAGAATTTTCTTTATGCCGGGTTATGATAAAGTTCATGTTAGATGGTATTGTAAGTTTGATTCTGATTTCGACCAAGGCGACCTGATGCACTTGAATAAACTGGTTGGCGTAAAGGAAAAGTGGGCTTCTACGGCTGATAAGCGACCAAATGGTTACGATTTTTTTCGGACTACCTTGGATGTCTGGAGGGATTGGGGAAGAAATCCACCCCCTGGAGAACCAGTACTTGGCTCCTACTTTCCCTTAATGAAAAGTGATCGGGACGGAAAATATTATGGAAATCTATTTAAAGCCGAAAAAAAGGTTCTGATAGAAAGAGGCAGATGGTATTGCATGGAAATGATGCTCAAAGCTAATGATCCAGGGCTTAGTAATGGTGAACAGGCGTTCTGGATCAATGGCGAGTTAATTGGTCATTTCAAGAATATGATCTGGCGATTCACTAGTGATCTGAAGATAAATTCATTCGGAATCGGGCTATACATTCATGAAAACAAAAAAATCAATCGTATCTGGTATGACGATGTAATCATAAGTACTGGATTTATTGGTTTGTATTAACACTTTCTTGTTAAGTAATGCTTCGGAGGAAGGAGCACTATATAGATAAGTCTTAAGATTTTACAACTTAAACATTTTCTTGGGGAAGTTCTCTAATGAGCCAAGGTATTTTTGGACTAATTGACTTTAATGGCGACATTGAAAGTCCAAATGATTTGATAAGTAAAATGGGTGCTTTCTTGCAAAGAGATGGAAATGATATAGGGAAAGTCTCTTATGTATTTGACAACCACTACATCCTTGGAATGAAACGAACCAATGATGGCACACCTTACCAACAGCAGGAGATTGCACAAAGTGGAGACCTTGAAGGTTTCGGCATGATCCATGGCGAAATACATAATTATCAAAATTTATTAAAAGACTATTTACCTAAAGATACTCGTTGCCAGGGAGATTTAGATTTAATACTCCACCTTTACCCGCGCTATGGACCCCAATTTGCCAGGAAGTTGAATGGACTATTCTCCCTGGCGATTTTGGATCAGAGTAAATCCTCGTTCATCCTTTTGAATGACCGTTTTGGAATGGCCCATCAGGTTTACTGGACAATGATTGGCAGCAAATTTTACTTTGCCACCCACCTCAAAGCATTACTCTCATATCCGGAGGTACAACGTGAAATTGATATGGAAGGTTTGAATCTTTTCCTGAAATATTCTTATATTCCTTCACCCTGGACTATCTTTAAGGGGATCCGGAAACTTCCCCCTGGTCACATGCTTGTTTTCAAAGATGGAAAAGCAACTCTGGCTTCCTATTGGGAATTCAGCCCTCCTGACGGTTCCGTTAGCGATCTCCAAGAAGCGGTCTCGACTTACAAAGATCTATTGAGAAAATCCATCTTAAGGAGGTTGGGTAAGGATAGGCCAACGGGAATCCTTTTGAGCGGGGGTCTCGATTCAAGTGCAAATGTGGCCCTGGCTGCTGAGTGTACAAACCAAAAACTTAAAACTTTTTCAGTAGGTTTTGATGACCCTGTTTTCGATGAACGCCCTTACGCCCAGATTGTTTCTAAATACTTCAACACTCAACACTACGAAACTGCCATCACCGGCGAGGAGATAGAAGACCTTCCCCAATTAATCTGGCATCTTGAAGAGCCTTATTTCGAATTCGGGCTTTTCTTGACTTACCAGGGGTTTGCGGCAGCCCGAGAAGAAGTGGATGTGGTCATCGGTGGGGAAGGGGCTGACCAATTATTCGGCACTGGCGGGTTTGCAGGAGGGCTGCCCGCAGCTCTACACTATCTGTTGAAAAAATATCACTTGCTTGGTCCCGGTTGGACGTTTGCTAAGATATTCAAAAACCCCTATTTCTATGAACACGACAATTTGGCTTTTAAACTCCGTATGCTCTGGGACAGAGCAATTGATCTGAATAACTGGTATTTTTATGGATATGATGAGAATGAACTTTATAGTCTTCATAAAAACTCAACATTGGCCTATATCCCAAAAATTTTCTCTGATAACTCTAACACTCAATACTCCAACACTGAACACTTTTCCTTTGCTGACTTTTTCTGCGAGACCCAAATTAACCAGGATCTCAAGCATTATGTCAACGAAAATGTTATGGTGAAATCCGGCCGCATGGCCGATATGTTAGATTTGACTTTACGGGAATCCTATCTCGATGTGGAAGTTACAGATTTTTTGGTTTCCCTTGATTATCCATTAAAGAGATCTGGTAACCTTCTGGATCATTTAGCGGGAAAAATCAAAACAAAATTCCTACATCGAAAAGCAATGGAAGACTTGCTTCCTCCCGAAATAATGACAAAACCCAAACAGGGAGGTTTCGTTCCTGTTATGATATTTCTCAAAAATCCGGAACTGAGAAAGAGAATTTATCGCCATCTGCTCAACTCAGCAGTTATGAAAGAATATTTCAGAATTGATTACCTGGAAACCCTTTTTGAAAATTATGAGAAGATGCAAGGGAAAAAGATCTACTGGCATAACTTTTACAACTCAAAAGCCAACCGGATTTTGTTTCTTCTAACTTTTGATATCTGGTATAATTTTTATATGAAAAATAATTCATTAGAGATAATTCCACCTACTCTTACTGAGTATCTCAATGCGTGAACTATTAGATAGAAAATAGATTTCAAATCCTACCCCCCCTCTAGGGGAGAACAGGGAATTTTTAAATTTTGAGCTTTGTAATTTGAACTTTGACATTTGATATTTAGCCCATTTTTGTTCCTGACCAGAGGTGACTATGTATAGTCTTGCAATACGATCATTGATGATGCCTCTTTTAGACAGCTTCACGGGGTTTACCCTTTGGCGGGAATATAAAAATATGATCCAAATTGAACATTCATCTTTAGACGAGCTAAGAAAAATTCAGTGGCTAAAGCTTAAGGGAATCCTTGAACATGCCTATGCTAAAGTCCCTTTTTATCGAGATAAGTTCAGGAGAGTGGGAATCGTCCCCGATGACATAAGACACCCCTCCGATCTACTCCATCTTCCGCCAACCACCAAGGACGAGATCATGGAAAATTTCCCTGATGGGATCACTTCCGATGGGGAAAATAGGAGCACCTGGCAATATGTGGCTACTGCGGGGACTACCAGGCGGGTCATGGCGATTCATGATGCCCACAAGAGGAATGTGAATTGGGCTGCAGGACTGAGAGATGCCAAGCTTGCAGGGAACTATAACTTGGGAGAAAGATGGATGCAGATCCCGCCACACATGTGTACCAATATTTGCGGGATGAATGACCAAGGCCCGGTGGAATCCATACTGAGCAAAAAATTGTTCTCTTTGTTACTGTCAAAGGATTTCGGTAACCTGAGGAAATACCTATATCAACAGATGTACAGTAGACGTGAAAAATTCTATCGCAGGCTCACGCTTCCTTCTTTTAGCTCTGAGGGGACCAATATTTCTGAAGAAGACTTGGATAATTATTTGAACCAAATCCGTCAATACCGCCCAAAAGTGCTGATAGCCCTTCCAACCTATCTTTATACTTTCGCTAAATATATCATGATAAAGCACCTCCAGCCACCGCCCGTTAAGGTAGTAAAACCCATAGGCGGGTCTACCACAGCAGAAATGGTTCATGTGATTAAAGAAGGATTCCATTGTGACTTCTTTGACTCCTATGGCTGCAGTGAAATGGGTTGGATCGCTTGTGAATGTCCTCAGCACGATGGGATGCACCTTTTTATGGACCTTTACTACCTTGAAATCTGCAGAGACAACAAACCGGTTGAGTCGGGGGAAGTTGGCAGAATACTGGTAACTGATCTCTCGAATAGAGCCATGCCGTTTATCAGATATGATATTGGCGATGTGGGAAAGTGGAGAGAAGGTTCTCATGATTGTGGGAGAAACGCTCCTCGCCTTGAAGTTATGGGGAGGATACAAGATACATTGTCAAATAGCAGGGGACGGCTCTTCTCGAGCGATGATATTTGCAACTTTTTCTACCAGTATTCGGCTGTTGACAATTTCCAATTGATCCAGAAAGATCTCTTAAAGTTTGATCTCTTATTGGTGCCTAAGAATGGCTTAAAAATGGACTCCCATTCATTAATTAAGGATTTCCAAGCCTTCTTTGAGGAATCCTGCTCCTTAAATGTATATATCGTAAAATCCATAAAACCTGAAGAAGGGGGTAAATTCAGGTTTGTAAAAGCAAAAAATAATTCATCCATTTAAAGTGATAATCAAAATCTAATTTCCTATAATGACTTCGTCGTTCTCGAACAATGAAAATTGATTTATGCTAAGCTTTTTCAAGTTATCCTTCCTCTCTTTGTCATTCCTGCCCCGATTCTTATCGGGATAAACTCCAGCAGGAATCCATATCTTTTTTAGTACTTATACCTGGATTCCCGTTTGCACGGGAATGACAGAATCGACATGAAGGATGGAGGAAAGAGAATTCTATTTTCTACATAAAGCGAAGGAAAGAAAATGGACGTTAACAGCATTCGCTCAGATTTTCCGTTTCTGAAACGCCTGATAAATGGAAAGCCAATCATTTATTTTGACAATGCTGCAACTACCCAAAAGCCTCAGCAGGTAATCGATACACTTGTCAAATACTACAGTAACCATTGCTCAAACATTCATCGGGGAATACATGTTCTTTCGGAAGAAGCCTCCGAGCTTTATGAAGAGGCAAGAAGCAAGGTGGCACGATTTATTAACGCCAATGAAAGCGAAATTATTTTTGTACGCAATGCAACAGAAGCGATTAATTTGGTAAGTCAATGTCTGAAAAGTCCGGGTAAGATTATCTCGACGGTGATGGAACATCATTCCAATCTCCTCCCCTGGTCGACGAAGAGACAGGTGGAATATATAGATATTCATGACAACGGCACTATAAAAATCGATGACCTGAACAGGAAAATTGATAACAGTACTCTCCTCTTAACGATCTGTCATGTCTCCAATGTGTTGGGAGTGATCAATCCGATTGAAACAGTCATTGATGTGGCCAAGAAGAAAGGAGTCCTGACCTTAATCGATGCTTCACAATCTGTCCCGCATCTAAAAGTTGATGTCAGAAAATTAGGATGCGATTTCTTGGCCTTCAGCGGGCATAAGATGCTTGCCCCCTCAGGAATAGGAGTTTTGTATGCACGGAGGGAATTGATGGGAGAGATGACCCCCTTTCTTTTGGGCGGAAGCATGATTAAAGAGGTTCATCTTCAGGGCTATGTTCCTGAGGATCCTCCCCTCTCCTATGAAGCCGGTACCCCGAACATAGAAGGAGCTATCGCATTGGGAGCCGCAATAGATTATATCGAGCATATCGGTATTGACCAGATCTATCAACATGAACGAAAGTTAATTGGCTCCGCTCTGGAAAAAATGAAGGGGATCAGGAATTTGGAGATTTATGGGCCCACTGACCCTGATATGAGGATATCGGCCATTTCCTTCAATAGCAAAAGCCTGGGGGCTCACGCATTAGCGAAAGTGTTATGCCAGAGGGGAAATATAATGATACGTTCGGGGTTTCATTGTGCACAGCCTCTCCACGATAGGCTGCAAATCCCTCCCAGTGCGAGAGCTTCTTTCTATCTTTACAACACCGAAGAAGAAATAGAGATTATGGTTGACCTGCTCAAGAAGATCGTGAACTTCCTTTAAATCAAACCTCCCTAACTATCAGAATCGATTCTTGGGATGCCTTGATATAATTCAAGAGCCCATTCAATGATCTGTTTTCGCCTTTTTGAAAAAGACTCTGGTGGCCAATCTCCGAATTCACACTCCTCTTCACCCGGAGCTTGGCCGAGATCTTGTTTAAATTGCTGTAATTTCTGTTCAATGAGATTAGCTTTGGCATTGCCTCTCCCTTTTGCAACTGAGATCAACCTTTTTAAGAGATAAATATACTTATAGTCATTAATCCCGTCCCTAATCGCCTCCCAGGTGGGTGTAGGGATAGGGCCTTTAACACCAGGATAAGCTACCATGACCTCAGGGCCATCGAGGACAGTGAATGGGTTGCCATTACATCCCTGGCTCATTTGAAAAGTCCAGGGAACGACACCATCTACTCCCCAGCGCCATGCACCGAAGCCAAAAACATAACGAGTATACCCCCAATTTTTACTTATCAGGGCACTACTGGAATAGATCCACCACTGTTTACCTATTTGCTTTAATTTCGCTGCTTCCCTCTCATCACGGGGTATACCTGTGCAGATAACATCCACCTCCGGCCATTTCCTGGTCAATAGGGTTTTAAAGCCCAACAGTTGGGCTACCCTATTTAACTCTTTCCCCGCCAATATTCGATCCGGATCGTCAGGCTCGTCTACGAGTTGAAGGAGGAGTTTTTCCTTGGGGATGCCCAGTTCTTTTGCCATCGCTTCAAAAAGATTGAGAAGCTTACGCAGCCGTGTTTCTGCAACCCCAGCGTCATAATTGTCAATACTGCCAGGATGAAAAGGCTTGGCGGTCTGCAAAAGATGCCCCATATACCAACAAAAAGGGCCAGGGAATTCGAGTCTTTTATAGGCCTCAAGGCTGGCTTTTAGGCTTTGAAGAACTGGCTGACCGTTGGTGTCGAATTTAAGATAAAAATAGGAATGCGGATAGATCATTGTCATTCCGTGTTCTCTGAGGTCCTTATAGATCTCAAAACCTCTTTGCCTGATCAGGGCTTTTTCTTGCTCTGTCCATACATTATTATCTAACTCGTAGAAAGCATAGGTCATCATCATCCCATACTGAATATCGGTATCAGTTAGCTGTAGGGGCAGCACTCTCACGTGGATAGGGATTTTGGTCAGATGACCCAATTGTGGTTTGATGGTGATGCTACCATGGTAATCTCCGGGAATGGCAGCCGGGCCAGCTCTCAAGGTAAGCCAGTACCGCTGAGTGCAGTCCTGAGGGATCGTTACCTCCTTGGCTTCAATGATCTTGGGAGCCCAACGATAGTAGATCGTATCCGTATCGCTTTCAGGTCCTATGATTTCTGTAAGTAGGCCGACCGCTCCAATTCTTATCGAATCGGCTCCCAAAGCTCCACGCACACCCTGAAGAGAAGTAACGGATACATGCACTTTGCCCAGGTCTTTTATTGCCCTTATTGAAAACGTAAGAGGCTGGTATTCATTCCTGGAGATTTCTGTGGAGATTGCATTAATCTGCTCAGAAGCATCAGGCACAGTATTTGGATAGACCCTTTCCAGGTAGATTTTCTGAAAGAGGATGTAATCTTTATTTTTGGGTTCGTTTATTTTTGTCTTACGATTGACTGCTTTTACATCCCCTGGGATGTTATCCACAGCGAGATAATGAGGAGATTCGTAGATCTTGTCAAGACCATAGAAGCGTCTGCCAATCTGATTTCTATTTAACTCTTTCTTGCACTGAGCAAGGAGTCGGTGCTGCTTATCAAACAAATTAATAATAATCAAATATCTTCCCTCTGGGATACTGTATGGTTTATCATAATAAAATTTACCTTCTGATAAGGATATGTCAAAGCCGAGATTATTTCCCATAGAATCAAGGTTTGGAATCTTGTCCTGAGAAATGAGTTGGTTATTGCAATAAAGTTCGCCGACCACAGTTAGATCGGTTAAATTATCTAATTTCGGTAATATTTTAAAAGCGACAATGATCATAGATCTCATTTCAATACGGTTGAGTGTTATGACTCTATCTCTGACAACATATGAAACGATCTCTATTCTTGTCCGGTTATCTGAACCGGAGCAAAATAAGAGACTACCGGATAAAAGGACGGTTGCCATAAACCGGATAAATCTCAATAGTTTCTTTGCCCCTTTTTTCAGGTTCATCCCCTCTTTTCTAAAGAGGGGTAAGGGGAGATTATATATCCTCATATATTTTTTCAATAACACCATTAAGATTCTCAAAGACCTCTTTATCAGAAACCCTTAAGACCTTAAATCCTTGATTTCTCATATAATCATCTCGAATTTTGTCTTCGTTAATTCCTTCTACGGAATAGTGTTGGCCACCATCGATCTCAATTATCAAATTTGCCTTGGGACAATAAAAATCAACTATATAATTGCCTATAATCCTCTGTCTATAAATCTGGAGGCCTTTCAGTTGTTTTCTCCGCAGTTTTGACCATAAAAGTCTTTCTGCGTCTGTCATGTTTTTTCTGAGTTCTTGAGAGTATTTTTTTAATTTAGTATTATAAAGTAACATATCATTTTATTTTTATAATCCCCCCTTGTCCCCCTTTACTAAAGGGGTGGATTAAAAAGTAATTTTCAGGCGAAAATTATTTAATTCACCACCTCTCGGCGGTAATATGCGAAGATATGTTATGAAAAAAATCGTATTGATTAAAATAGTTATCATAATTCTCTTAGCATTTCCACATCATTTTTTTGAGGCTGGCGAGCTTAATCTTCCAGATCTTGTTTTGCAGGGAGTCATTAAAACCCAGTCCGAAATGATCAGGGAATCTCCACATTCCTGGAAGATTTTGGTCAATGGCGAGACGCCTCCGGAAAATGAGTTCATCCGGATCGAGGTGCTGGAAGGGACACTCCAAAATCCCTCTCTTCGCTCAAGCGGGAATGTTGATTTTTCCAGCTTCAAGGCTATTGTCAACGATGTGGTTTCTCCCGAGATGACAGAAGAACAGAAGGCGCAAGCACTCTGGCGTTTCGTCATGGAAAATTGCTATCACGGCCCCTGGGGTACATGCTTTGATGGCCTTGAGCACCTTAATATTTATGGCTACGGTTATTGCGGAACCTTTGTGGCGGCACTTGAGCCATTGTGGTGGGCGGCTGGTTTTAAGGCGCGTCATGCCAATATTGGCAATCACGCAGCCACAGAGGTTTACTACAGTCACGGCTGGCATTATTTGGACACCCACCGGCGATGTTTTTTTCTGGAAAAAGACAACCAAACTATTGCAAGCCTGGAGGCTCTTAATATTGATCCCGGGCTATGGGACATGACTCGCAGTCGGCAATTCTCGCAAAAGGGAGAAAAAAAATACTACTATATGTCCATGCATCCATCTGGCCATGGAAGTTCCCCTGACTATTCAAACAGTTTTATTATGGCGAAAGGCGATATCTTGACGCTTTCGTGGCAGAAGAATGGCAAATGGTGCCTTGCTCGCGGGGCAGAAGGTGGCGGCCAGCCGGCGCCTGAGCCTGCCATATACGCCAATGGGATTTTTAAATTCCATCGTGATCTATCAAAGCCCAGCGAATGTCTCACGGGTCTGGTTTCATCAAAGAACATTGACTGGCAGGATTCTACAACTGGTTACCTTCATCCTATGAAGCCAAAGGAGGAAGCCCATCTCGTTTACCAGATAAAAGTCCCATATTTTATTCCATCGGCCACTATTTCAGGCACGTTTTTGCGAAAACATATTAAGGACTCTATTAGCATTGATATCTCTACGGATAACGGAGGACATTGGCGGACGCTCTGGAGTGCACGGGAAACGGGTATTGTTCAAGCCGAGGTCTCGACAAGTCAGACCCAGGAAGTAACCACGGATGTGCAATGGAAGTACTCCTATCTGATCAGAATAAGAATGCAGGCAGAGACATCTTCTGCAGATGTTGGGGGCTATTTGTTGGAAAGCACCGCCCATCTTTTCTATAACCCCAAAAGCCTTCCGGCTCTGAAGGCCAGAGAGAATACAATCACCTTTCACGACGAAGCCAATACACCCCGCTTAGTCAGGGTTACCTGCAGCTGGAAAGAAAACCTGCCGATTAGGATCTCAAAGGAATTTCCTCTGGAAGGGGAGGAGATCATATTAAGTGCCCGGGTCTGCAATATTGGAAAAGGGATAGCAAAGGATGTACCCATCGTCTTCTACCTCGGTGATCCTCAGCGTGGAGGAATCGAAATTGGAAGGGATTCTATCAGTAGCATTCAGCCTGGCGGAGTAGCTTTTGTCAAGGTGAAGTGGAAGGCCACGAGGAGATCTTCAGATAAGAACGAGCGAACTATTGGCGCTGAAATTTACGTCAAGATAGATCCCCAAAATGCGATCCTGGAATCTGATAAAACGAATAACACTTCTTTCAGGATTATCAAGGTCCTCAATCCACCGGAGGTCCAAATTCCCTCAGAAAGCTTCATCAGGTTTGAAAAAAGTAAAGATCATCCGGATCTCATTGCCATCAACGCAACGGTACGCAATTTCAGCAGCTCCCCAAGCTATGGTTACTATCTCAATGACCATGGCGAGGCCACCGGGGTTGTGGTGAAATTTTTTAACGGAGAACCCAGGAAAGGGAACCAGATTGGACCAGATAGGATTATTGACAGACTTCTACCTCTTGAATTCAAAAACGTTTCAGTGGACTGGAATGTCTCGAAATTGAAAGGCCTGCAGAGGATTTACGTTCAGGTATTTCCTGGTAAAAATGTTATTCAGGCACTTGGCCCTCGAGCCCCAAATGAAGTCGCCATTGACATTGATCTTGATGTTTACCGCAGCTGTATGAGTAAGAGATAGAAAGAAATGACAAATTTCAAAGTTCAAAATTCAATTAAATGTCAAATTATAATGGTTTCGTAAAAAGTCCCAATCTGTCACCCTGAACTTGTTTCAGGGTCTCATAAGTTCTTCATTTTGTTAGATGCTGAATCAAGTTCAGCATGACATTTTCTCTCTTTTTCTACTTTTTACGAATTCATCAATTATAGATTTTAAAATCTTAGCATTTGAAATTATAAAATAAAAGTGTTTGGTTTAATGGTTAAGGTAAAGATGCCGGTTTTGTCAATAGGTTATGTCGTTGGTCTTTGAATCTTTAGCCCTAACCAATTGACGCTTAACCAAACGGGCTTCCTAACCCTAACCTAAGAACCATTTTCATGGTTCGTGCCCACCTGAGGTAGGCAGGGGTGACATAACCGTCGTGAAAGATTACTCAGGCAATATGAAAACATTGACTTTGACGATACAGTTTACTTTTCTTGCTTTATATCTTTGCCTGAGCCCGATCTCTGCGGACGAGGGGAAGAATTCGATTAAGCCCCTGAAAGTAGAGATTGTTTCTCTCCGAGAGGGAGAGGTAGTCTCTGGCAAGATTACAATTCAGGCCCTCGTAAACCATCCGGAAAAAGTAAGCTTGGTTGAATTTTATTTTCAGGAGCCAGGTGCACAGGATCGTTATAGCTGGATAGCTCACTCCCCTCCTTATTTCTGGGGTGGTGAGGGGCAGAAGCTTGACACAACTCTTTTCAATGATGGTCCGGCATCGGCAGTGGCTTTTTGCTTACCTAAAGACAGTCGTTTGCCTGTAAAGCAGAGTCGAATCCACTTAATTATTGATAATGGAAAACCTAAAGTGAAGATTCTGTCACCAAAGGATTCTGCCACTGTTAGTGGGAATGTTCCAATCCGGGTGGATGCAAACGACCCGAAAGGGATACACAAAGAAGCTGGAATTGTTGCAGTCTATATTTATGTCGATGGTGGCCTCTTGCAAAGGCTACCAAAACCTCCTTTTGTGGCTACGTTGAGTACCTGCTTATTAGCGCCGGGCTTGCACTCCATCCGGGTGGTGGCAGAGGATACAGAAGGATTGATCAGCGCAGATAGTATTATGGTGAATGTTGAACGTGGGGGAAGTGCCCTCGGAATAAAAAATCGATAAAGCCGTAGCAAACTTGGAGTCACAAAGACGATGACGTTTAACATTATTTTACATTTTGTAGGAGCTGTTTTTTGCGGATGCCTGGCTGTATTTGTTTTTTGCAAAGATAAGCGTTCTTTTGTGCACAGGACATTCGGGGCCGGGATGATGGTCTTGGCAGTTGAAGGGGCATTCAATGCCCTCGTTTCCAGGGCCTTTTTCCCTACAGAGGTGATGAAATGGCAGTACTTAAAGTTGATTGCCACAGCCCTCCTTCCAGGCATCTGGTTGCTATTTAGCCTGAGCTTTGCCCGGGCAAACTATAAGGAAACCCTGACTAAATGGCGATGGGTTATTCTTGCTGCTTTCGCGATTCCGCTCGCCCTGGTAACCTGGTTTGGTCATTCCCTCTTTAAAGGCATGCCTGCTCTAGATTCCCGCTCGGTGTGGTTGATTCACCTTGGCTGGTCCGGGTATCTTTTCTATCTCCTCTTCTTGCTGGGCACAGTTATCATCCTGATGAACCTGGAGAGGACGCTTCGAAACTCCGCCGGGAGCATCCGTTGGCAGATCAAATTTATGGTCCTTGGTCTCGGAGGAATTTTTGCAGCGCGAATCTATACAGGCAGTCAGGTATTGCTCTTTCAATCTTTGAATATGGCACTCGAGGAGGTCAATGTCGGTGCACTCATTTTAGCTAATGTGCTGATTGTTTGGTCACTTATTCGCGCCCGCTTATTGAATTTCGATGTCTATCTTTCGCAGTCATTCCTATATAACTCAGTCACGATCTTGATCATCGGGATTTATCTGGTTGCAGTTGGCATTCTGGCTAAGTTGGCCAGTTATCTTGATATCTCGCAGACTTTTTTGATCGAAGCTTTATTCCTATTCATTTCGCTCCTTGGCTTAACGGTTATATTGTTATCAAACAAACTGCACCAACAGATCAAAAGGTTCGTTAATCTCCATTTAAGAAGACCTAAGTATGACTATCGAAGAGTATGGACATCGTTTACGCACCGGACAGCCTCTCTCATTGGCATCAACGAGGTCTGCGCACCCGTAACAAAGATGGTTGCTGAGACGTTCGGAGTCCCTTGTGTTAATATATGGCTCCTCGATGAGGCTCAAGAGAACCTTATATTGGGTGGATCAACGGTTTTTTCTCAGGCAGAGGCGAGAGATTTTGTGAAAGATAGGAAAGCGGTGGGGGAATTTATTAAGGCAATGAAAGATCAGAAAATGCCCATTGACTTTCAACAGTCAGAGATGGATTGGGCCAAAGAGCTAAGAGAGTCGAATCCTGAGTATTTTCGTGATATTAGAATTCGTTATTGTGTCTCACTCCTTTCTGGTAACGAATTTTTGGGGGTTATGGACTTGAACGAGAAATTGACCAAAGAGGATTTCACCTTTGAAGACTTTGAACTGCTAAAGACGATTGCAGATCAGGCAGCTGGAACTATCCTCAATATCAAAATGTCTCAACGCCTTAGTCAAGCAAAAGAGAGAGAAGCATTTCAAACCATGTCGGCCTTTTTTGTGCATGACTTGAAGAACCTGGCATCAAAACTTTCCTTGACCATGCAAAATTTACCAGTCCATTTTGATAAGCCGGAATTCCGTAACGACGCATTACGGGCGATTTCTGATAGCGTGGCCAAAATTAATAACATGTGCAGCGGCCTATCAATTCTGAGGCAAAAAATTGTCCTCCAAACAGCCGAGACAGACTTGAACGGATTGGTGACCAATACACTCAACACACTGAATGGTTGTAAAGTCTCAATTAAACAAGATCTCAACCCATTACCGAAATTTTTAATGGATTCTGAACAGATACAGAAAGTTTTAACAAATTTAATCTTGAATGCCAATGAGGCAATCAGAAATGGAGGCGAGATCCGGGTAGCCACGGAGCAAAAAGATAGGTGGATCATACTATCAGTTAGCGATAACGGATGCGGGATGTCAAAAGAATTTGTAGAAAATTCACTCTTCCACCCCTTCAAAACAACAAAAAAGCAGGGCATGGGCATCGGCCTCTTCCACAGCAAGATGATCGTTGAAGCTCACCACGGTCGCATCGAAGTCGAAAGTGAACCAGGGAAAGGGACCACCTTTAGAGTGTTCCTACCATTAGCAGGAAAATAGTGTTAAGTGTTAAAGTGTTCAGTAACCTATGGCCATCCGTTATTATACATGACGACATAAGTCTGACGCAGTCTGTCATTCCGGGCTTGACCCCCTTTGCTGTGATTAATGTCGCCGTGTATAGTTTAACCAGGGATGAACAAAAATCAGAGGTCACAAATAAAAATCTTTTGGGAGGAGACTATGGGGCGACCCTCCAAAGGGCAGAAGGATGATTCGATTATTAGGTAGGTTTGTTCACCTCTTTAGAATTAGCTTTATTGGGGTGTTGATTTATTTCTTATCAATTTATCCTGCTCCTGTATGCGCACAAAAGGATTTATCGGCCCTGGTAAAAAAAGTTATTCCTTCTGTAGTGGTTATCAATGTTTTTAATAGAGAAGGTAAATGGAGAGGAGGTGGAACAGGATTCTTCGTCAAAGAAGAAGGATTGTTGGTCACTAATCGTCATGTTATTGATGGGAAGGCAAGGGCAGTCGCAAAAATTTCAAATGGGGAATTTTTACCCGTTGAGGGCATGCTTTCGGAGGATGGCAATGGAGATTTAGTCCTCTTAACTCTTGGAGTTAAGGGAAGGTCTTTCCCAACCCTCAGCCTTTTAGATACAGAGATTGAAACTGGGCAACCAATAGTTGTTATTGGAAGTCCATTGGGGCATGAAGGAACAGTATCAGACGGAATTGTCTCGGGGGTTAGAGATGTGCCCAATTTTGGAAAGATTATTCAGCATACTGCCGCTATTTCCAAAGGTTCGAGCGGAAGCCCTGTCCTTAATATGAAAGGTGAAGTAATTGGAGTTGTTGTAGGTTATTCAATCGTAGAAGGTCAAAATCTCAACTTCGCCATCTCTGTTGACAGGGTTAAAGGTCTTCTTTCACATAGTCAAGCAACGCCTCGTGAACTTGTTGAATTCGTAAACAGGGACGAAGAAAGATGGCTTGGACTACTTTCAAATGGTCGCTACGAGGAGTTAATCAATTATTTGAAAAAGAGAAATCAAATAAGTCCACATAATGCTATGGCCCATTTTTACCTCGGATTGGCTTTTGCAAGATTATCCCGTAGCAATGAAGCGATTGAAGCATACAAGCAAGCGATTCGAAACGAACCAGATGATTCTGGTTTCTATTATAACCTCGGAGTTTCGTACATTAGATTAGGTAATCATAACGAAGCCATCGAAGCATTCAAACGAGCCCTTCGGATTAAACCAGACGATGCTGAGGTTCTCCTCAACCTTGGATTTTCCTATGGTGAGATAGGCCTTCATAAAGAAGCCATCAAAGCATACAAGGAGGCCATTCGAATCAAACCAAATTTCGCCGAGGCCCACTATAACCTCGGGGAGGCCTATTTAAAAGCGAAGGAAAAAAGAATTTCTATTGAACAATATAAGATACTCAAAAACCTTGATTCAGAATTAGCCAACAAATTATTTAACTTAATTTATAAATAGCAAAAAACTCAACACTTGCCATTGGATAACTTATGGATAATCCCAAACTCCTCATTGTAGAAGACGACGAAGAACTCCGCACCCAGATGAAGTGGGCTCTCGTCCGGGACTACGAGGTGTTCTTAGCCAATGACCGGCCGAACGCCCTGGAAATTCTCAGAAGTGAAAGGCCTGCTGTTGTGACATTGGACCTCGGTCTGCCTCCCCATCCTGAAGGGGTGGAAGAAGGCTTTCTTGCGCTCGCTGATATGCTCGAGCAGGATAGTCTCGCCAAAGTCATTATTATCACAGGGCAGGGGGAGAAGGATAATGCCCTCAAGGCGATTGGGCAGGGGGCATACGACTTTTTCTGCAAACCCATTCAGATAGATGAACTCAAAGTCGTCTTGAGTCGGGCTTTTCATCTCTCACGGCTCGAAATGGAAAATCGAGAATTGCAGCAAAAAGTGACCGGGGAAGCCTTTGATAAAATGCTCGGGACAAGTCCAAAAATGCAAGAAGTATTTGCAGCCATCCGAAAGGTGGCCACAACAGAGGTACCTGTTCTGATTACAGGAGAGAGCGGAACGGGCAAAGAACTTGTTGCTCGTGCAATCCATCGGGAAAGCAGCAAGAAAGATGGTCCCTTCGTGGTGATCAACTGTGGCGCTATACCAGAAAATCTGTTGGAGAGCGAACTTTTTGGACACGAAAAAGGTTCCTTTACGGGCGCTCATATTCAACGAAAGGGCCGGATTGAAGCAGCCCATGGTGGGACGTTGTTTCTCGATGAGATTGGAGAGCTCTCGCTCCCGCTTCAGGTAAAGCTTCTCCGTTTTTTGCAGGAGCAAAGAATAGAAAGGGTTGGGGGAAGAGAAGAGATAGTCGTTGAGGCGCGAGTTTTGACCGCTACGAACATGGATCTCAAACAGGGAATCAGTGACGGACGATTTCGGGAAGATCTCTACTACCGGATTGAAGTCGTCAGTATCGACTTGCCACCTCTAAGAAAACGCGAAGGGGATATTCTGCTTCTGGCAAATGCTTTTCTGAGAAAATATGTTGCTGAGAATAAGAAAAAGATTACAGGATTCACCAAGCAAGCCCTTCGAGAAATTGAAGTCTATGGCTGGCCTGGGAACATCCGGGAGCTCGAAAACCGGATCAAAAGGGCTGTTATCATGGCCGAAGGCTCAAGGATAACGCCGATGGACTTGGAGCTTACTTCTTCCCATGCCAAATATGAAGGAAAAAGTCTTAAGGAAGCACGTGATGCAATGGAAAGAGATCTTGTTAAGCGAGCGATATCCAGGAATAAAGGCAATCTGACAAAAGCGGCAGAAGAATTGGGATTGAGCCGCCCAACTCTCTACGAGATGATGGAAAAATTAGGAATTGGAAAAGAAGGGTAGAAACATAGGGATAATGGAATAATGGTGGATTCGTAAAAAGTCCGAAAAGCTGTCACTCCTGCGAAAGCAGGAGTCCAGAAGTATTTGAATTTCCTGGATTCCCGCTTCAGCGGGAATGGCAAAAACGGATATCCATTACTTTTTACGAGACCATCAATAATGGAATAGTGAACAATTTTTTCTATTCTTCAATTTTTCCGCGAAAAAATTCAGATTTTTTAAATGGCAGTACCTCTCACAGTAATCCGCAATTCCATCTTTCCAATAATCCAATCTTCATTGTTCCATTTGGTTTGTTTATTGCCCAGTATTCCAATATTCCAAATTTCCATCATTCCAATCTTCCATCCTTCCATTTTTCCATTTCTTTGAAAAACGTCGGAAAACTTTACACTTTCTGCTTTATAAGGCTAATTGTAATATATTGTTTTTGTTATGTATTTTTAAGATAAGCCATTGACAGTATTTGCTTACATTTGATATTAACGAATTGATATTAACACTAACCAGTCAACACTTAACACCTATCACTCTGCGTAACTGTCGGTTTTCTTTACAAAGAGTTAACAATTACATAGATAATTAAATGTCAATCCAAAAATAAATTGTTCTTTAAAATCAATTAATTATAACTTTTTTGTTTTGGTATTTTAATTGGCATCATTAATGCATTTTTAAAACTAAAATCTTCGAGTTCTTAGGAGGAACAAATGGGAAAAAAGAGATTTTTTATTTTTTGGATGATTCTCTCTCTTATTTTTATCGGGTTAAATGCTCAAGGGGCAATGATTGATGATTCGAGAAACGGTTCTGATACATACTGGGGTGGGAGTGTGGTAAATTCAAGTCCAACTTATTACGGAGATGTGATTGGATACCCTGATTTCTCTCTGGACGGCATGACTATAACAATAAACGGTAACACAATGGCTGTTGTGATCACAGGTGATTATTTTAAGCGTCTGGGATTAGCTGCAAGTTATGGGCCTGGTGATTTATATATAAATAAAGACGGTTGGAGTGTTTCAGGGACAGCACCCCATTATTATGATGATATATTTTCAAGCTCCGAAGGGTGGGATTATGTTATCCACTTAGATCCTAATACTCTTACAGGAAATATCTATGACATAAAATTTAGCGATATTACTATGACCGGGGCTCCATCTGGTTATGCATACAGGGCAGACCAAGCGTGGAAAGGGGGTTATGGGAACCCAGTCCCTGGTAATGTTACAGGTTCAATCAATTCGAGCGGTATAACATATAATTTTGATACAACACATTTGGGACTTGGAAATGAGTTTGGTTTACACTGGACAATGCAATGTGGCAACGATGTTATTGAAGGACAAGCTCATGCACCCGAACCCGCAACTATAATACTCCTTGGTGCTGGACTCGTTGGTTTAGCAGGAGCCCTCCGCCGCAAAAAGTAAATTGGTTTATCGATCTTCATAACACTTCGAGGGCCGTCTTCAAAATGGCCCTTTTATTTATATTATACATTTTTAGAGGAAAGATGAAATTGCATCATTCTCACCTATTCACCCTATACCCAACACCAAAACCGTATATTGTATCAAATCCAATTTTCCAATATTCAAGGTTCCAATCTTCCATTTCCTCGAAAAACGTCGGAAAACCTTACAATTTCAAATTTTTCAATTCTTTCATCAAGAATATTTCTAACTTATTGTTTTTTAAGGCTATTTTTCTTAACACTCAACGCTTAACACTTAATGTTCCAGAAGACCGTCGGATTTCTTTACAATATAGCAGGTTTGAGTAAATGTAAGGGAACTACTCGCGAAGAATGTATCATGATAATTTATTTAATGAAATTATATACTTATAAATATTTTTAAGAAATATAGCAATAAATATAAGATCGGCATGCTTTTTGAAGTAATACAAACAACAGCAATTCAAATTTAAAAAGGAGGTAACGAAAATGAAAAAATGGAAGAGCAGGATGTTCTTAGGAGTAATTGCCATCACAATGGCATTGGGTTTAGCTCTTTCCCCAGGTTTGGCTAAAGCATTAACCCTGGCGGATGTCATGGCACTTGGATCCAACGGAATCCAAATCGACGACAAGTTGTTCTATAATTTTGGCTATACCATAGCCGGCGGTGCCCCTACTGCCGCCCTGATAAGTTTTACCCCTATAACAACTGCTGGAAATCCAGGCTTTCTACTCACCAGTCTTTGGGTTGCGGGTACCGGCAATCTTAGTGATTCCTTTCTTACTTATAATGTGAGGGTGCTTCCCGGAGGTGAAACAATCGCAGATGTCAGCGCCAGCTTTGGAGGATTGTCTCAACACGGAACTGGGATTGCTAGTCTTGGTGAGAATGTATATCTGGGAAATGATATAACAGGCCCACATATAGCTAACATAGGTTTAATTTTTGATTCGACCAATACTAATACATTTGGGGAGGTTCCTCTTACTGATCCCATCACCAAGCTCCCAATTAAAACTTTTGGCCCAATTTTTGTGGAAAAGGATTTCGGTGTAATAGGTGGTGCTAATGGGGACGCAGCATTCTCAAGCGTGACAAACCAGTTCTCGGAGATTCCCGAACCCACTACCCTAATTCTCCTTGGCTCTGGCTTGCTGGGTGCCGCTCTTTACAGACGTCTTAGAAAACCCAAAGGTTAATATTAACTTCAATTGTATCAAAATCTTCGGGGCCGGTCAGGTAAACACCTGCCGGCCCTTTATTTTTTATTTAAAACTTCCCCTTTGACCTTCCTTTATCCTCCTCCTTGACTGTTCGTAATTGTAGGGGCTTGATTTACCTGCCCTCCGAACCTGTCTTCGCCAAAGCGGCTTGACTTGGCTGAAGCTTTAGCGCAAGCAGGCTACGCGCAGGTAAGCAAGTTCTTTGGCAGGCGGGTCAAGCCCGCTAATAGGGCTCAATGAATTGAGCCCCTACAAGATATTGTGTACGTCCCTTCCGAAAATAAATATACGACACAGTCTCTATAACCATTGAGGGGAACGTTGTTTCAAATGCAACTTGGGTGGTTTCTGAGGTTAACCATTAGTTGTGGCCTGGCAAGGAAGATAGAGCCCGATAAGATGGGCGGTTTTCGGTAGGAAAGTCAAGAGATGGATCTCCAGCTTTGAATACCATACTTCGGTTGTGATATGGAAACCGAAGCCGAGGACCTGATTGGGAATCTAGAAAGCATAGGGCGAAATGGATGCTGATAGAAGGCCCATTAAATCAATCCTAACCTCGTGGGGTTATATCTTGTAAATTGTTGTCGTGATCAAAATCGAGAAGGGTTATAAGTTGTTCTTTTTCATTTATTTCATAGATCAGAACAAAAGGACTCCTACGTGAACACGGTGCTTGTTTTGCATAGGTTTCCGTAAAGGCTTAAAACGATACGGATCGGCCAGAATGTCATTGACCCGTTCGGCTGCGCCAAGCCCCGTCTTTAAAGACGGGGTGAGAAAGCGCGGCTCAGGGTCAACCCTGAGCAAGCCCTGGCCTTCAGGCCGGGGAGTCGAAGGGTTGACTTTCCTTTCAATCAGCCGAAGCATCTCCTTATCTTTCGTCCGAAGCCTCTTAAATTTCCTATTCAGACTTTCTTTAATGGCAAGGCTAAACATTACTTTAACCCGTATCGTTTACCCCGTTAGAAATAATGCCCCGCTGTTCCCTCCGGGCCAGGCTCCGCCCCGGAAGGGCTCATGCCCCGGAGGGAGGCCCTCTGGGCCGGCGGCTGCAGCGGGGTTAGATTTTAGAATAATTCCGGGTTCCGCCCCGTAGGGGGTTCCACCCCGGAGGGCGGGGTTTAATGCCCCGCCCGTCGAGAGCCTCTGGGTCGAACGACTGGAATTTCTAACGGGGTTTACCAAAATCTTCAACAGGGATCGACTTTTCGAGATCGATGCTCTGCATTCGTAGAATAAAATCTTCACGTAAGTCAGGTCCTTCAATCAAGGTTTTCTTGATTAAGGCTATATCGCGCTGTAAACCAGTTACTTTCTCGTAAAGGTCTTTGAGAGTGACCTGTTTCATCTGAAGGACCTCCTGATAATGTTAAAGAGATGGACGAAAAGTGTTATGCCTTTGCACTCCTTTTTCTATTAATATCATTATTGCAAATCGGTGGAAAAAGTCAAAAATGATGTCAGATAAAATTCCTGTAAAAATAAAAGGGCATGGGGTATCCTTTAGGGGTTTTAGCGAAAAGTGTAAAGGGAAGATAATGAGACATAGAAATTATGAATTTTGAATTATGAGTTATTATTGACCAAAAAACACCGACGGACTGGCGACTTACCATTAATCATTTTGACATGAGCGACAGGGTATGATAAATTTATTTGTAGGGTGAACATGACCAGAAAAAAGGCAGAGGTTTTGGATATTATTAAGGAAATAATAGAAAAGGATCAGGAAGTCCTATTCGCTTATCTATACGGGTCCTCTGTTTACGCGGATCTCTTAGGAAGCGATATTGACTTAGCTGTATATCTCAAGCCCGCGGATATCAAGGCATATATCGGGAAAGAGGAAGAATTAACCGCTACTTTAGCCATTAAACTCCACACCGACAAGATCGATCTTCGAATCCTCAATGTTTTACCCCTCTTGTTGCAGTATAATATCCTCAAAGAAGGAACACCCATTTTCGTCAGAGATGAGAGAGAGAGAGTTGATTTTGAGACGAGGGTTATGGAAAGATTTTTTGAATTAAAACCTTACATCGATGAGTACCGACAGTTGTCTCTGTTGAAGATCAAAGCTGGTATTTAGATGAATCCAAAAGATTTAGTTAGAAAAGACCGAATCATCGAATATCTCGATAACATTGAACGCCAGGTCGAGGATATAAAGTCTATTCCTATTTCGAATAAGGATTTCTTCCTTGATAGGGGTAATACTATTCAAATAAAGGCAGTCAAATACAGCCTGGCTTGTGCTATACAGGATGTAACAAGAATTTGTGCCCATCTTGCTTCTGCGCTTTCTCTCTGGAAAGTCAGGGAGAGTGAAGCTGAGGCGATCCTAAGTCTTGCGGAAGCAGGAATCATTCCTAAAGAGTTTGCAGACAAAATTAAGGGGATGCCTGCTTTCAGAAATAGGATCATCCATGATTATTTGCCAAACGAGTTTGACGCTGAAAGGTTGTTTGATAATCTTCAGAACCTGGACAATTTTAAGAAGTTTTCAAAATATATTTTGGAATGGATTTCTTTGAATTAATAGGTGAATAAGTTGATAGGTTAATTGAGCTTGTTGGGTTATTGAGTCTGTAAAGTTAGTAACAAAAAGCCCGTCAGCCTTTAAGCTGACGGGCTTTTTAAATCCCCTAACCCAATAAACTATCTGAGCTTATCAATAAATACTTTCGCAGCCCTGAAAGCATCTCTTACCATCGTGTATCATCGCATATTTCTTGATCATTTCTCTATAGTCATCTACAGATTGAGGCAATTCTTTCTCATCCACTCCCCTCTTTACTAAATATTCATCTAACGCTTTTAATATAGCAAGATATGCCGCTCTGGCCTCCTGAACATACTTGATGTCGGTATAAGTCGCGTCCTCTATAGGGACTTTTTTGTCGAGGATCATGTTAAATCACCACTTTAGAGGGGTTTAGGATCATCTCATTTCACCCCCCTGGGATCACGATAATTCACCTCTCTTTGAGTAGCTGGAGAGTGGTCTATCATTGTATCCTTCAATAGGAAGGGTACCGCTTGTAGGAGGATCATGGCACTATTTTAAATCCTGCATATATACAATGGGATCCCCCTCTGAGCTTTATTCACATTGTCAAAGATATTGCATTAGTAGATACTATGCTAGATTGTTAGCCCCCTTTATACTGTTTCCAGTAGAAAAACAAAGGAAGGAGGCTAACAATGAAGGGACAAATTCAGAACAAAAAGGTTTTGGTCAGAGGCAAGGAAGTTTTTATTGGAGTGGATGTACACAAAGAGAGTTGGCATGTCACAGCGTGAACGAAGGGAGAAGAAGTGTAAAAGGAGATGAGTTAGGCTTCTCTTTTGGCTCTTTGCTAAGTCTTTGACCATAATAAAGGCGGGTGCGATCAAAAGATTAACCCCGGCCCTTTTCTCTCTTGCTTTATTCTATTTAAACTACAAAATTTTAGTTTTCTTTCCGAAGCTTTTCCTTGCAAATATCCCCATTGCAATCAGCCCTGAGCCAAGAAGCAACATAATAGCAGGTTCAGAAAAAGTAATTTTATTTTGGTACCCTTTCAAAAGGGACAATGGATTGTAGCCAAACAGATGGGGGAGTGGAAATAAAAACAAATATGTAAGGGATATTAATGAGAAACAGATTAAATAGATTTTTATTTTTTTGTTCATGTCAATTCCTATATCGTTAAAATATAATGCAAATCACAGGCCAAAAACCCTTTGATTTGTAACCAACTGTATCTCGTAGATTTTTCGATTTTTCTTATTTTGGGATAACTTTAAAAGTGGAAAAAGTTTTCTTTTTTCCCCTGATTTGCTTCCACTAAAGTGGAAAATCTTTTCCTCTCTTGATCGAATCTGCGATTGTTGCCGATTGTTTTCCGTTACCTCATTTAAACTATTGAACTGGTTTAGAAGCTGATAAAAATGAGAAGATTTTAGCAACTCCTTAGGTGTTGCATTCGGAGTAGCTTATTGAGTCATAAATTCTAAGCGCTGCGATAATTGTACTGTTTCCGTAAATAGGGTTGAAATGAAAGAGCCCCCCAGCCTTTCGGCTGATGGGCTCTCTGTTATCAGAATAACTCAAATAGCCCAATTAGCTCAATAACCCAATTAACTTACATACGTTGTGGATGTCGTTCCGATTCCATTTGTCTTTTTAAAAAATATTGCCAGTCATAGTAGCGCCTTAACATCCTATTTTCAAAATCTATTTTCAGGTTTGGATCCCTGTCAATGAGCAAAAACCCGTCCTTCATTATTTCAAAACCGAAAACAGGAGGTAGAGGTGAATTTAAGACGATTACCTGTACCGTGGCCCCAACCGCTCTCGACAATTCGGCTTCAAGTTCAAATTCAGGCCATCTTCCACTCTGCTTTATGGGTTCTCTAAAATAAACAGCCATATCCCAGTCGCTGTTCTCATTCGCATAACCTTTAACTTTTGATCCAAAAAGGTATGCAAAAATGATATGGGATTTTTTATTGAGTACTTCGATGATAGCTTTTTTTTCTTTTTTCAAAGTAATGCTTCAACACCTTTAATAAAATTATTAAGGTCTTTAAGACCATATTTCAAGAATTTTTCCAGTTCGGGAATTGTATTTTTCTGGTAATCATGGGCAAGAAAGTTTCTGATTCCGGCAATATACACGAATCTGTTGGCAAACTCCTTCTGGATGAGGCCATACTCTCCAAGTTTAAAGATCGAGTCACTATAAGAAGATGGTTTGGGATATCCCTTCTTGATTAACATAAGGTCCGCCACAAACCTAATTTTTTACATGATTTAACCCCGTTAGAAATAATGCCCCGCTGCTCCCTCCGGGCCAGAGGCCCTCTGGGCCGGCAGCGGGGGTTAGATTTTAGAATAATTCCGGGTTCCGCCCCGTAGGGGGCTCCACCCCGGAGGGCGGGGTTTAATGCCCCGCCCGTCGAGAGCCTCTAGGTCGAACGACTGGAATTTCTAACGGGGTTTACTTGATTTTACATGAAGTTATTCGATTTGAATTTACAAACTTTTTTAAGAGAGAATCAGTTTTCTCTTTTTCCCCGATTTATTTCCTTCAAATGGAAAAACGTTTCACACGCATAGGAATGCGTTATCTTTGGAGGAGGTTAGAGGTTTAAGGTTAATATTGATAAACAACTCGGTGGTAGTAGCCATAATTCCATTGAGTTTAAAGGAGGATTATGATAATCTTTATTTTAATATGGCCTCAAAAATTAAAAATATATTGAACTTACTAAAGAAATATAAACCTGAAAAAGTAATTCTGTTTGGCTCTCATGCCAGAGGATCTACTGATTCGTATAGTGATATTGATCTTATCATTATCAAAAGAACTAAAAAACCTTTTCTGGATCGCATTAAAGACGTTCTAAAGATCATCAAACCCAACTTTGCCATTGATGTCTTAGTCTATACCCCTGAGGAATTCCGAAAGATGACATCTGAGGGGAATCCCTTCCTTGAATATGTCATTAAGGATGGAAGAGTCATCTATGAAAAATCCTTATCCAGAATCAAAACGATGGTTTGAACAAGCGAAATATGACCTCAAAACTTCCCAATGGAATGTGAAAGGAAACCTGTTTGCTCCAGCCTGTTTCTGGGCTCAGCAATCGGCTGAAAAGGCAGTAAAGGCATTTCTGTATTCAAAAGGTGAAAGATTTGTAATTGGTCATTCAGTCTCGGAATTGGCCGAGAAATGTAAAATTTATGATAAAGATTTTAAAACCTTAATTCCGATTGGTGCTTTTTTAGATCGCTTTTATATTCCAACTCGTTATCCAAATAGTCTCCCTGGAGGAATTCCAGCTCATGCCTACAGACGGAAAGATTCTGTCGAGGCAATCAAAATGGCCCAGAAGATATTAGACTTCGTCTCAAATAAGCTTTCAATTATTTAATAGCTTCCAAAGGAGGAGGATATGCCTAATACACTCTTAAAACACGGGATGGGGTGGATTCCGGATTATCCTGATTTCAGGGATTATACAGAGAAAACAGAAGGGATTAAATTGGTCCTTGGCCAGAAGGGGGTGTTAAAAGCTAAGAGTATGCCTGCATCTGTAGATCTCCGAGAATGGTCTTCGCCTATTGAGGATCAAGGAAGTCTCGGTTCCTGCACTGCACATGCCGGGGCAGGGGTCATTGAGTACTACGAGAGGAAGTCTTTTGGAAGGCATATCGATGCCTCCCGGCTCTTTCTCTATAAAGTGACACGCAATTTGATGAAGATGAAAGGAGATACAGGCGCTTACCTTCGAACAACCATGGGAGCTATGGTCCTCTTTGGAGTGCCACCTGAGGATTACTGGCCTTATACCGATGACGAAAAGAAGTTTGATCAGGAACCTCCGGCTTTCTGTTATGCATTCGCTCAGAGCTATCAAACCATCAAATACTTCAGACACGACCCACCTGGAACGAAGGCCGATGAGATACTTAAACAAGTAAAAACCTATCTTTCTAAAGGCCATCCAGCCATGTTTGGATTTACTGTTTATAATTCAATAGAGCAGGCAGAAAGCACAGGAAAAATTCCTTTCCCATCTCCCAAAGAGAAGATTGAGGGTGGACATGCAGTCGCTGTAGTGGGTTATGATGATAAGATGAAAATTAAAAATCAATATGGAAAGGTTGAGACCACAGGGGCGCTCCTCATCAGAAATTCATGGGGAAAGGAGTGGGGAGAAAAGGGATATGGATGGTTGCCCTATGAGTATCTCTTGAAGGGACTCGCGGAAGACTTCTGGTCTGTTCTTAAAAAGGAATGGGTCGATACGGGGCAATTTGGAGAATAAAAAAAACGCAAAGAGCATTTTTAAGTTCTGCAGTGCTGAAGTGTTGCAATGTGGCCATTTAAATAATGCTAAGAGCAAAGGGCAAAGAGAATTTCTGAGTTCTTCAGTGTTTCGGTGCTGTAGATAAAGAACAGGTATTTGTTTTATTTGGGGAGTTATGGTAATATTTTGGGTAATTTCCAAGGGATTAAACAGATGGAGACTGGGAACAGGAAGAGAATAACTTTAGAAGGGATTAAAGAAAATTTAACCCTTTTTTTTCAAAATAAAGAGGAAGTTATTCTGGCCTATCTCTTTGGGTCCTGTCTAAAAAACAGATTAGGTGGAAGACATGATATCGATATTGCTATTTTCGTCGATCAAAAAAAAATTGAGAGCCTTGATAAAAGTCAACCCTATGGATACGAAGCAGAAATGATCACAGAGCTCATTCACCTGTTGAAGCACAAAAGTGTGGACCTCGTTCTTTTAAACAAAGCAACGCCACTGCTTGCCTACGAAGTAATCCACAACGGGATTCTGTTCTTTTCACGTTCAGAAGATCTGAGAATAGCATTTGAGCTCTCTTCTTTGAAGCGACATGCAGATACAAAGCCTCTAAGGGATATTAAGCGAATCTATTCAAAAATAAGAAGCGAAAAAGGAATATCTATGTATGCCTAATTGGGAAATCATTGAACAACATATCCAGAATATGGAAGAAGCTTTGGCTCAATTGGGCAAATATAGAAATATTTCTTTTAATGAGTTTCAAAAAGATTTAAGTCTGGTATGGATTGTAGAAAAGGGTTTGGAGATCTTGATTCAAAATCTTTTGGATATAGGAGCCCATTTGCTGGCCTCTGAAATTAAGAATGACTGGGAAGATTATGGTGAAGTCATCTTGAAACTGGGAAAACATGGGGTTATTCCACAAGAATTTGTAGACCAGATTAAAGGAATGGCCGGCCTTAGGAATATCCTCATCCATGAATATCTACGGATTGACCTAAATAAACTATTCGATTATTTGAAATATCGGTTAGAGGATTTTGTTCAGTTTATCAGGTATATTCGTGAGTATCAAAGATCTTCTTTGAAGAAGTGAGTTCTGCAGATCATTTGATAGAGGAGGGTACGTTGATGAACTTTTCCAATAAGAGAAGATTGATTTTTACTTTTATAATACTTTTTTGTTTTATTCTTTCTGGTCTATCGGGCTGTAGTAAAGAAGCGAAGAAGGAACGTCATTGGAAGAGAGGTGAGAAGTATTTTTCAGAGAATAAGTTCAGAGAGGCGATCATTGAGTACAAGAATGTCGTTCAAATCGATCCAAAAGATCCTAATGTTCGTTACAAACTTGGGCTTTCCCATTTAAGGGCAGGACAATTTCGGGAGGCATTTTCTGAATTTTCGAAGAGTGTGGAATTGGATCACGACATGATTGAGGCGCGACTCCAATTGGGAAATCTCTATCTCCTTTCGAGAGACAAACAAAAAGCGAAGGAACAGGCGGAAAAGGTCCTGGCTAAAGATCCGAATAATACTTTGGGTCATCTTTTGATGAGTTCGATCTATGTGGCAGAAAAAGATTTAGATAAAGCCATTTCTGAGGCTAAGAGAGCCATCGAAATGGATCCAAAGAAAATTGATGCTTATTTCCATTTGGCGAACCTTTATATTCTAAAAAAAGACTTAGCCAAGGCAGAGCAGACACTGAAAGAGGCGATTAAGATCGATCCAAACTCGACCAAAGCTCACTATGCCTTGGGTGACTTTTATCGTAGGACTGGTCAGACGGACATAGCATTGGGCGAATTTGTGGAAGTAACGAGGATTACCCCCAAAGATCCAAGCGCCTACATCAATTTGGGAAACCTTTTTGTTTCTCTAAATCGAATGGCAGAGGCGGAATTGCAGTTCATGAAGGGTATTGAGATCGATCCTAAAAGAATAGCTTCTTACCTCCACCTGGGAGATTTTTACTTGGCAACGGGTAAAAAGGACAAGGCAATTGAGACCTATCAAAAGGCGATCGACGTTGATTCAAAAAATATCCCGGCAAGAGCAAAAATGGCAGAAATCTATATCAACGACAAAAAATACGAAGATGCTTCAAAAATCATTGAAAAAATTATTCAGATTAACCCTAAGAGCCATGAGGGGATGTTCCTAAAAGGAAGAATACATCTTGTGAAAGGGGAGTTCAATGATGCCATCGCTTTCCTTCAGCCTTATCTTAAAGAAAATCCAAATGTGCCCATGGGTCATTATCTCCTTGGACTTGCGCACCTGGGAAATAAGGATGTTCAACAGGCTAAGACAGAATTGGTCGAAGCAGTCAAACTAAATCCCCAATGGAATGAAGCAAGACTCACTTTGGCTGATCTATACCTTAAAACTGGATCGTACGACCCTGCTATCGAGGAGGCCCAGGAGATTTTGAAAAACGAGCCTAATTCCATCCAGGCCTATTTGATCCTTGGAAACGCCTATTTCTACAAGAGAGACGGTCAAAAAGCCCAAAAATCTTTTGAAGAAGTGATAAGAATTGCACCCAATAACCCAATTGGTTATTACAGTGTAGGTCGAGTCTTAATAGCCCAAAAAAAATGGAAAGAATCGCTGGACCAACTCGAGAAAGCATTGTCTCTCCAACCTAATTTTGTTGATGCCCTTAATTTGACTGTGATAGCCTATCTCAATCAAAAAGAGATTAGGAAAGCGATAGAAAGGGTAGAAGCCCAAATCAAGGTTGCTCCCCAAAATCCTTTTTTCTATAACATGTTAGGCAATCTCTATGAGGGAGATAAAGATTTAACTAAAGCTGAGAATAATTATAAGAAGGCCATTGAGATAAATCCCAACATCGCAACTTTTCATATCTACCTTGCTAATTTTTATATCAAGCAGAATAAGACAGACAAAGGGATAGAGGAATATAATGCTTCCCTTCAGAAAGATCCGAACGCCATTTTCGCCCTTATGGGTTTAGGGATGATCTATGACATTCAGAAAAAATATGACAAAGCCAAAGAGTATTATCAAAGGATCTTGAAGATTAATCCTAAGTTTCCTCCAGCGGCCAATAACCTGGCCTACCTCTATGCAGAGAGAGGAGAAAACATTGACGAGGCCCTTAATTTAGCTCAGAGCGCAAAGGAACAGGTTCCGGATGAACCTCATACCTCCGATACCCTTGGATGGGTCTACTATAAAAAGAATGTCTTCAGCCGTGCCATCGTCTATTTGAAAGAGGCAAACGAGAAGATTCCCAATAATCCCGTAATCAAATACCACCTGGGAATGGCTTATTATAAGAATGGGGAAAATGAACTTGCTAAGAACGAGTTGAAAAAGGCTCTTGAATTGGATCCGAAATTCCCGGGTGCGGAGGAAGCAAAAAGTACTCTAACCAAAATAAAATAAAAAAAGCTATTATTGTTCTCAGAATCAGATATTGAGTGAAGTTGAAAATTAGTTGTTTTTTCTACTTGGGGACCTATCAGAACCCTGTCTTTCTTTATCTTTTCATTTCATGCTCAACCAGTTTAACCATCCCAAAAAACTCCTCTTTGGTAAATATCCCTTTCTCCATGAGCCACTTGGTATCGCTCCCTAACTTCAACTCGTTGGGCACAACAAAAATCGTTCTCTCATCTTTCACCAATCGGCCAAATGTGAACTTTGCCCATCTCAAACCAGATTCAACCTGCGTCAATCCCCTCAAGTCTTTCCTCCTCTCTATCAACATACCCATAAACTCACCTTTCTTTAGCTCATAATTCTTGTAAAGGACTTTATAGACTACCATACCGCCACCCGCTTAAATCCATTACCTATCTTTACTCTAAGATAACCTTTCACGTCGGAGATTAGTGATATAAATACTGATAAAAAAAGCAGAGACGTTTCTGACCCTGCCTTCGTTAATGACAATTAGACATAGACTTACGATTTAATGGTTAAAATTCTACCTTAACGAAATAAATGTCTTTGACATCTGAATCATTGCCTATAATCTTCCACCCCCAATTCAGGATGGATTTCTGAGTTATTCTTTCTGGTCTTTTCCTTCTCTCTGGGAGTATACCAATAAAATGGACTCCTTCCGTATCGTCACGCCAGTAGAATTCATAAGCTACCATGCTGTAATCCTCCACCCAATTTTTTATCTTCTTCCCGATTCCTGCAAGACGAGACACAATAAATGGTTTTATATTGCCGCAATTCTGATGCCAAACCTTAACTAATATTATAACTATTTATAATTATAAGGTTTTTTTAGAAAGAGATATTTTTTAAGAAGGGCGGTAAGTGTAAGACTTTCCGACAGGTTTCCATATTCGTGGGTATATATAGAGATAACTGGTTAATACATATACTGGTTTGCCCTCTCTTTTAAAATCGTAAACTTTCTTTACAACTCAATCTTTAATATATGAGAAAGGTTTCTTATTTATTGGACTTTTAACTTTCCGTTGACTTCTTCGCCCCTCTTTAGTATTCTTCTATAAAAATGCAGCCTTCCATCAATGACCTCTTGGGGAAGTGAATCGGCAGGAGATGAACCTGCCCCCAAACACCTTATGCATAAAAGGAGGTCTCAATGAGTCCTCGAAAGTTTCTTACAGCGGTTAGAAGGAAAAAAGAAAAGGACAAGTCAAAGTCTAAAGAAGGTATTTTCATAGTTGAGAGGAGAAAACATCCCAGAATCAGGGTTGAACTTCCTCTGGATTATTCCCTTGCGGATAGGGAAGAAACCTATGGGGGGATTGTGGCGAATGCCAGCGAAGGAGGACTCCTTGTCTATCTCTCTGAAACTACTGAATTAGGGGCTTTATTGAAAATTGAAATTCTTTTCGTAAAGGGATCGGAATTGAATACGATCAGGGGGATTGCAAAAGTGGTTTGGTCTGATTTGGCCGCCAAGAAAGCTTGGGGAGAGTATCGATATGGATTAGAATTTCAATCTTTCCAAGAAGGAGATCTTAAAAAGTTGAAAACCTTATTGAAAGAGGTGGGGAAAACCCATGACCGACAAGGGTAGAGGTCGACTCAACTAACCCATAATGTGGTTAAATGATTCAGAGATGAGCTCAGTCCATATTTTCTTCAAAGAAGATGGATTTTTTAGAGATACATCTCTATTTATAATTAGATAACATATGTATAATGAATTTTATGGTTTCTCAGAAAAGCCTTTCGAATTAACTCCGAATCCCAGGTTTCTCTATCTCACACGCAGCCACCGAGAAGCACTGGCTTCTATGACTCATGGGATCAAAAATCCAAAGGGTTTTATTTCTATGACGGGTGAGGTGGGAACAGGTAAAACAACGCTGATTTACTCTTTGCTTAACAATCTCGACGAGAAGGTGAAAACTGTCTTTATTTTTCACACCACTATCACCTTTAACGATTTATTAAAAACCATCCTCCGGGAGTTGGACCTAACCCCTGTAAAAGAAAACAAAATGGATCTTTTACATCAATTGATTCAATATCTAGTGCTAATGGGCAGTAGGGGCGAAACCCTTGCGATCATCATTGATGAAGCCCAGAACCTTCCCCGAAAAGTGATGGGAGAGCTCCAAATGTTTTCTAATTTAGAATCTAAGGTGATTCAGATCGTTTTCGTGGGGCAACCAGAGCTTGAAGACAAACTCAATTCAGAAGATCTAAAGCAACTCAAACAGAGCATAAAGATCAGATGCCAAATCAGAGTGTTAAGCGAGGAGGAATCCAAGGGGTACATTGATCACAGACTGAAATTAGTGGGAAGCAGTAGTTCTGAAATATTCACCCCAAAAGCCATTTCCATGATTTGTAGCTATGCCCAAAGGATTCCGCGCGTTATTAATGTAACTTGTGATAATGCCTTGCTGATGGGCTACAGTTTACCCAAAAAAAGGATTGATGTTGATATTATCCGTGAGGTCATAAAGAATATGGAAGGTCCAAGCCTTCAGAAAACCATCCCTTCTTCAACCACCATTGCTAACAAATTTCGCGCGTTCCCCTTTGGATTACAATTTTCCCTAAATAAAACTTACCCTATCATTATCTCCTTACTTTTTCTGGGAGCGCTCATTCTCCTGACCCATAGATACCTCGAGCAAAAATCTTCCAAAATATGGGATATCAAATCCCTTAAGAGTCGTTATGTCGATACCGAACCATCCTCAACGTCAACTTCTATTCAGATTACTCCGCCTCCTGCTTCTATTGCCACCATGGGTAGAGAATATAAACTGAAGGAAGTTGTAGTCGTAAAAAAAGGGCAAAACATCTCCCAACTAACACAAAAATATTATGGGATGGCCAATATAACCCTTATTGATTTCATCTTAGATTTGAATCCAGAGATTACCAATGTTCATCTGATTATTGTGAATCAAAAAATTAAGATACCAAACATCACAGAAGAATCATTGATTATCCAATCCCCTGACCGTACTTATAAAATTAATGCTGGAACTTTTGAGACTCCTGATACTGCCAAACTTTACAGCGATGAACCAGTATTCAAGGGGAAAAAAATAGAGATCCTTCCCCGGAAAGTATCACCCCGAGAGACTTGGTATCGTGTGGTGATTGGGAAGTTTGATAATAAAAATGAAGTGTTGAAGATGATATCTCTTCTTAAAGAAAATGGTCTGTTGCCTGCTTTTGGAGGCCTTGTAAAAATTGAGTGAAATAGTCTACGTGAAGAAGCCATTTTAACCATTGATCAAGCTTTAATGGACGCGGAGGCTCCCAGGCTATATGTTCATTGGATTTAAGCCCTATTTTAGCTAAAGGAACGAGGTTTTATTTATTTGCCAAGTGCAAGCGAAATGAAACGGGAAACCATTGAAAGGAATATATTACTGACTAAGTTTGTAGTATCTCTTATTGGTATCTGGTTATTTATTTTTTGTGGGGACATTGATGCAGAAGGAGCAGACTGGAAATGGAGATACTTCTATTTCTCTAAAGATACTGAAATTTCCTATTATTATAATGTGGAAGGTATAACCTTTCCATCCCCAGGCAATGTTAGGGTATGGGTAAAAAATGTCGATAAACAGGGGGATTAAAAGAAATGTCTTATAGAGTTAAATTGTAAAGAAAGAATGTACACCTTTTTAGCAATAATTAGTTACACCAAAGAAGACCATGTTAAATATGGCTCCACTTACTTAACAAATTGGGAGTCCTTTTCCCCAGGCTCGTTTCTTAATTTTCTCAGCACAATTGTATGTCCGTAAGTGACGGTAAAGACAGTAAATCTAATATTGAAGAAGAAAGCAAAATGAAAAGGTGAAGAAATTTCTTCAGGGTTACATCTGTAGTGTCTATATTGGTAGGATTAATATTTCCCTTTTCTATAATGGGGAAGCCAATTGACTGGGACAGTTTCTTTTTGATAATGGCTATAAGCTTTAATTTTGTCTGGTTTCTCTACATAGTTGTAATGTTGTTCATTATCTTTCTTATACAAAGGTTAGGGTTCTTCACTAAGAACTACCAATGACCACCAAAATTCAGTTCGGCATTAGGAATTTTCTTGCAAATATAATTTATATATCCTTGATCTTTTCTTTCATCTTGGCTCGGTGTTCCTTTTCCAAGTCTCTAACCACTGGAGAATTTCCGACAATTTGAAACGAACTGCACGCTTGCCAATTTTGTAGTGTGGTAAGAGTCCCCGTCTTTTCCAATTGTAGATGATGCTCCTATCTAGTCCTATCAGGTCACCAACTTCTTCCATCGTTATAAGTCTTTCCTCTACCATTGAAACACATCCTCCTCAATTGGTCACTTGACCATAGTTCTTCACTTTTCAATATATACATATAAATTCAAGGTAGTCTTATCTCCTTTTTTTAATAATTTTTTGAACTAATTGATATCTTCACATATATTTGTCGTGGGGCATGATATATCACCCCTTTGGAAGGGTTAGGAGAAAAAGAACCGCCCTCATCAAACTTATGAATTTCATTTCCCCAAGCAATCCACCCAGGATGTGTTTGACGGGCGAACAATTCCAGATAAGGCCCGCTGACTAACCTTTCAATTCTTTCATACTGATCATCAGGTTTACGACTATGCTCCCTTCGATGGGAAAGAATAACCTGGGGAACATCCCTCCAAATTGGCTTTGGATGACCACGAGTGCCTAATAAGCAATATTCGGCATTTTGCCTCGTCCAATAACCCAGTCCTATTAATGGCGAGCCGTGACGATTAATTTTAACCCAGACAAAAGCCACCGTTTTGAATTTAAAACCCCATACCTTCATCAACTCCATCGCGTGGGGAAGCATTGAACCGATAGCCCAGAGCAAAAGAACTGAGTCCTTATACGCCCATCCCGATAGCAAATCTCGCATAACAAAAAGTTGGTTCATGGTCTTGGTTGGGTAATGTTGAAAAGCGGAACGACCATCGCCTTTTGCGGAATAGGCTTCCCATTTCCAAGGAGGGTCGGCAAGGATGGTTTTATATCTCATTTCTTCCCCCATCCCTCTCCGACTTCTATTTTACGAGAATTTGGTTTTATGCACCGATTATGAACAGAGATTTCCTGTTGCAATAACTCCCTGTAAATGCTACACTTGCTCTGGAACGGGCAAGGGTTTAAATCCTCTCGCCCCGACCATTTCTTTTTATACCGAGGATGGCTGAACGATTGATGATCCTGGTTACCAATGATGATGGTATCCATTCAAAAGGACTTATCGTGTTGGCCAAGGCTCTCCAAGAGATTGGGGATGTTTTGGTCGTCGCCCCAGACAGGGAGAAGAGTGCCATTGCCCATTCTCTCACCCTTCACCGACCTCTTCGAGTAGAAAAGATTAAAAAGAATTTTTATGCCGTGGACGGGACTCCGGCTGATTGCGTTCATCTTGGAGTGAATACTATTCTTCCTAAAAGGCCTCGATTGATCGTCTCAGGGATTAACAAGGGTGGGAATTTAGGGGATGATATCATTTATTCTGGAACGGTTTCTGCTGCCTTCGAAGGAACATTGCTGGGAATTCCCTCTTTTGCCATCTCGTTGGTTTCCAGAAGCCATTTTAAATTCAACGTAGCTGCCCAGTTCGCGCTAAGGGTGGTTCGGTATATTATCAAGAGGGGACTTCCAAAGAATACCTTCCTCAATATTAATGTTCCCAATCTGAATGAGAAAGAGATCAAATCCTATAAGATTACACAGCAGGGGAGATTCATACACAATGGGGATGGGGTGATCGAGAAGACGGATCCCAGGGGGAGAAAGTACTATTGGATCGGTGGCGGGCAGTTGATCTTCGATAAAGGAAGAAATACAGATGTGGACGCGGTGTCGAAATCTTATATTTCCATTACTCCACTCAACCTCGATTTGACGAATTATTCCTCAATTCGGGAATTAAAAAAGTGGAGGATTTAAATTCACTAACTAAAAAAGGAGAGAACTATGAAGACCACACTCAGTATCATCAAAGCCGATATTGGAAGCATTGGGGGACATATCCGTCCCAGTGAGAAATTGATTGCGGAGGTCAGAAATTATGTGGCCGGAAAAGGTAAAGGGATGATTACCGATTTTTTTATCAGCCATACGGGAGATGATATTGCCATTCTTTTCTCCCATTCGCTAGGAAAAGGAAGTGAGAAAGTCCATCAATTAGCCTGGGATGCCTTTGTCGCCGGAACAAAAGTGGCAAAAGAGCAGGGCCTTTACGGAGCCGGTCAGGACTTGTTGAAAGATTCCTTCTCAGGAAATGTAAGGGGGATGGGTCCGGCTGTAGCGGAGATGGAGTTTGAGGAGAGACCGAATGAACCCTTTCTTTTCTTTGCTGCGGATAAGACCGACCCTGGAGCCTATAATCTTCCTCTTTATTTAGCTTTTGTAGATCCCATGTACAATGCGGGATTGATGCTCAGTCCTTCGATGAATAAAGGGTTTCGGTTCGTCATCATGGATGTCAACTACACTAAGGGGGATCGGGTGATCGAGTTGAATGCCCCTGAGGAGATCTACGACATTGCCGCCCTGCTGAGAGACAATCAGCGCTTTGTGGTCGAGTCCATCTATTCCAGAAACAATGGGGATATTGCTGCTTCGGTGAGCACGACTCGACTTCACAATATCGCCGGGAAATATACAGGAAAAGACGACCCGGTCATGTTGGTAAGGGTTCAAGGTGCATTCCCTGCCACAGGTGAGGTGCTTGCTCCATTCAACATCGGCCACTATGTTGCAGGATTTATGAGAGGAAGCCATACTGGACCGTTAATGCCTGTCCGATTCAATTCGCCGATCTCGTACTTCGACGGACCTCCTGTGGTCGCTTGTCATGCCTTCTGTGTCCACAACGGGAAATTGACCGAACCTGCCGATGCTTTTGATCATCCCTATTGGGATTGGGTGAGAAATAAGGTGTCGCGGAAGGCTACGGAAATTCGACAACAAGGTTTTTCCGGGGTAGCAATGTTGCCTTATAGTGAGCTCGAATATGGCGGTATCGTAGAGAAGATGGGGATGCTGGATAAGAAGTTTAAGGTGAAGAAATAAGGGGAAATTCCAAGCACCAAATCCCAAATTCCAAATAAGCACCAAATTTAAAATAACAATTTACCAAACAAAAATGTTTGGAATTTTGGGATTTGGAGATTCAGTGCCCGCTCTGCAAAGGGAAGTAGCAAGGTTACTTGGAGTAAGAGAACCAGTGGAAAAAAGAGTCTATATTGAGACTTATGGTTGCCAGATGAATGAATACGATACGGAGCGGATCCTTCGTCTCTTAGAAGGGTCCCATTATCTTGAAACCAAAAACGCTCAAGAGGCAGATTTCATCCTCATTAACACCTGTAGTGTTCGGGAGAAGCCTGAACATAAAGTCTATAGCGCTCTGGGGAGGTTTAAATGGCTGAAGGAGAAGAGGGGAGCGATTATTGGGGTGGCTGGGTGTGTTGCCCAGCAGGAAGGCGACCGACTTTTAGATCGGGTTCCTTATCTGGATATGGTCATCGGGACCCATGCCATTCCTATGCTTCCACAATTGCTGCAAAAAGTAGAGTGCTCTGGTCAAAGGGTTTGTGAAACAGGCTTTGATCCAGAGGGAAATTATTTAAAGACAATCCTGCCCCAAAAGCCCCTGGATAAGGTGAACCTCTCGACTCACCAGCCTGAAGGCCTTGGCTTGCTTGAGGTTTACCCTGAGCCGGGCTTGTCTACCCCTGCTTCAAAGGCCGGGCTTCGCGCGGCCGAACGGGTGAAGTCCTATGTGACTATCATGCAGGGATGCGACCATTTCTGTTCATACTGTATTGTTCCCTATGTGAGGGGAAGAGAAAAAAGCCGATCCAGTCGAGAGATTATTGAAGAAGTGGAGCATCTGGCTGAAATGGGAGTAAAGGAGGTTTGTCTTCTCGGTCAGAATGTGAATGGTTATGGAAAGGGATTGGAGGAAGAGATACGTTTTCCGGGACTTCTCCATCGCATCAACGAAATAGAAGGACTCCATCGGATTCGGTTTACCACCTCCCATCCTGCAGATCTTTCAGGAGAACTGATTCAGGCCTTCTCAAAATTGCCTAAACTCTGTGAGCACATCCACCTTCCCTTTCAATCAGGTTCGGATAGAATTTTAAAAGCCATGCATCGGGGATATACGAAAGAATCCTATCTTGAAAAAATAGACTGCCTGAAAAAAGCCTGTCCTTCCATTGCCCTGACTGCTGATGTGATTGTGGGATTTCCGGGTGAGGAGGAAAAGGACTTTGAGGAAACATTAGATCTTCTCAAGAAGGTTCGATTCGATGACCTCTTCTCCTTTAAATACTCACAGAGAAAAGGGACCCGGGCTGCCCAGTTTATGGATAAGGTCGAAGAGAAGGTGAAACAGGATCGGCTATCCATCCTTCAAGAGATTCAAAAGGGGATTACTCTTCAAAAAAATCAGGAATTGGAAGGTCGAGTGGAAGAAGTATTAGTTGAAGGTCGGAGCAAACAGAGCGATCAAGATGTGACAGGCAGGACCCGATCTAATAAAATTGTTAATTTTGAAGGGAACTTAGAATTAGTGGGAAAACTTGCATATGTTCGTATCAACAAAGCCTGTCCCCATTCCCTTAGGGGTGGAATAACTTCAGCTCAAGATCCTTCAATCTGTAATCTACGATCTGCAATTTACAATATGTAAAAAGCTTACCCTCACTCTCTCCGTGGCGAGTTAGTTCAAAGTAGTTAGTTCGGAGTTCGGAGCTTTTTCCAAATCGTTTTTTAGGCTTTAATCAATTTATTTTTTGCTCCGAACTAATCACTCCGAACTATTAACTACATAAACCTTGTTTCTAACGATGTTTACGTATGTTTCATTACGATGCTGGAGATGATGTTGGCAGCCTCATCTCCCCGGTCGGCAGCGTTGCTGAGATGGCGATAAATCTCACGCATCTTAAGCATGTAAACCGTATCTGTTCCCTTGAAGAGATCAGCCAGCGCTAAATGATAAGCCTTCTCCATCTGATTCTCATAGGATTTTGCTTTGATCGCATGCTCTGAGGCGATCTTGGGGTAGTCTTTCAAGATTTTGACCGCATCATTCAACTCCCTGGCTGCTTTTCTAAGGATGTTAACCATCTCTTTAATGTGTTCGTCTCCCTTAACTTCGTAAATTTCCATTTCATCCACCGTAGTATTTGCATAATCTACGACATCATCGATGGCCCGTGAGAGGGCATAAATATCCTCCCGGTCCAGGGGGGTGACAAACGTTTGATCCAGTTCCCCGATGAGGATTCGCCTCAATTCATCTGCCTCCCGTTCGACATTTCGTACGAGATTGGCATTTTCCTTGGTTCCATTCTCCGCAAAGTTCCAAAGGGCCTCCAGGCCCTCCAAGGTCTTTGCAGCTTGACGAGAAAGGATTTCGAAGAACCGGCTTTCGCTATTGGGAAATGGTTTTCTCTTTTTAAAACCAAATACCATTTTTCCCTCCCTCTTTAAGCTAACTACCTGTGTAGACAATTTATAATTGAAAATATGAGGATTTTCAATATTTTTGGTTAGGAGACGAGACGGAGAAGTTCCTTCGGGCTTTCGATCACCAGATCAGCACCGGCTTTGATCAAAGATTCTCTCGCAGCGTTCCTGCTACGATTCCCACTGAGAAAACCAATGGCGAGTACTGACGAATGCTTTTTCGCTGCCTGGGCAGCCATCATGTCGTCCACGACATCTCCCACATATCCACATCGGGGGTTGGAAATGCTGATTTCTTGAACTACCCTTAAAATGGAATAGGCATGGGGTTTTGAGCAATTTATTTTTTTTCCTGTTGATTGAAAGATGCGCTTCTCCTCTACGTCACATTCATTCAATGTAACCACACTATTAAAATAAGGACGAAGGTGAAACCGTTTCAGCGCAAGTTCTGCATCGAATCTTGGTCGACCGCTTGCAATTCCCATCCGGATTTTTTTACGAAGAGATGCTAAGATCTTTTTGGGGATCAGGATCCTTTCTTGCAGGTAAAACCCTTTCCCCATGTTAAAAAGAGGGGAAAGATGGTAACAAGCAGTAAATTTTTCCCCTAAGTAGACTTCCTGAAAGATCCGCTTGATCATATTTTCTTGATCAAGGTCCCCAGATCGATAGACCCAACCATCCCAAGAAGTTCCTAATATCCGGCGAACCCCTCTCAACCCTCCCCCTGTTGATTTTACTTTTTCTAAGAAGGAAAGGAAATGCTTCCTTTTTAATCGGATGACAGTTTTCCAGTGAGATGTGGAAGATTTTGCTATGAGATAATGGACAATCTCTCGAATGGAAGAAAATCTTTTCTGTTTTGGAAGAGGAGGGATACCTGAAATGGAGAGAAGATAGAGGAGGAGTCCAGAGGTCAAATCCCAATCATTATTAAACCCACCTACTGACTTAAAGAGAGAGATTTCCTCATCCATGATCCAATCTCCTCTGCTTCTTTGGAACCCTAGGCAGGTTTCAAGATAAATATGGATGGTTCGTTGAATGGTTTTTCGATAAGACCTTGAGACGTCAATCAGAACCCCATCCATATCGAAGATAAGGACATCTAAATTCATAAAATTCCAATTATCAAATCCCAAATTACAAATAATAACCAATCACCCATTTCCAAATCCAAAACACCTTTCTATAAGTCTTATCTTTGATTTTTGGTCATTGGAACTTTGGTCATTATTTGGTGCTTGGGATTTGGGTATTTACAAATTATTTCTTTGAGACCTCATGAAGTACTGCCTGGACAAGACTTTCAACATCTAACCCCTGCATCTGGTATAAATCGTCCGGTTTGCCAGAACTTCCGTATCGAGTGATTCCCATTTTCCGAAAACGAATCCCCAAGCCATGCTCCGCCAGGACATTGGCGATGAGAGTTCCTAAACCTGTTTGAATATGGTGGTCTTCGTAGGTGATGATGATTCCTGTCTTGGCCGCTTTAAGGATCGCTTCCTTATCTAAATCGCTTAAACAGGAGATATGGATCACTTGAACCCCGACTCCCTTTTCTCTTAATTTCTGCCAAGCCTGGAATGCCCTGTAAACCATTCCTCCTGTGGTGATGATCGCCGCATCCTTTCCGTTCCGTATCAGATCAGCGTGACCATATTGAAACTCATAGGAGGTACCAAATAAGGGGGCTCCTTCTTCCGTGAGGAGGATCGGGATGGGAGATCGACCCATGGCGACGAGGAAATTTCCATGGGTTTTTGCCACATATCGAATCACACGATCGGTTTGGTTAGGGTCTGCCGGGATGATGATTTTATATCCAAAAAGATTTTGTATCACTCCGACATAGTCAATGCACTGGTGGGTTTTTCCATCTTCACCCACATCCAGGCCGTTATGGGTGCAGATGAGTTTGAGGTTCGTCTCATTGATGTCATTGAGACGATGCTGGTTATACGTCTCATCCACACCGAAGACTCCAAAATCTGCAAAGAAAGAGAGAAGACCAAGAGTGGAGATGGCTCCTGCGATGGTGGCGGTATTATGCTCTTGGATTCCTCCCTGGAAGAAATGATCCGAAAACTGTTTGGCGAATCCTGCCGTTTTCACCGAGGAGGCCAAATCACAATCGAAGACCGCCACGGGGAGAGGGGAATCCTCTCGAACGTTGGCTTTGGCGATATCGACCAAGGCGTTTCCAAAGGCCGACCGATTGTCCAGCTTCTGATCTTTTCCATAGTTTCTCGGGCTCCCAATTTGGATTGAAGGAGTTTTCACTAAATATTTTCTTCCCGCAAAGGAAAGAGTTCCCCACTCCCGAATTTTTTGATATCGTTCTAAATCATCTTCGACTCCCAATTCTTGAACGGCTTTCTTATATTCTTCAAGGGTGAGAGCCCTTCCATGAAACTCTTCTTTTCCTTCCATGAAAGAGACTCCATTTCCCATGATGGTATGAGCAATAATCGCAGTGGGGTGTTTGGAGAGGGTAGCCTCTCGAAATGCGGTATAGATTTTTTGAAATTGATGACCCTCCACTTCCATCACCCGCCATCCGTCCGATTCAAAATTTTTCGAGATATTTTGGGGCATGATCTCTTGAGTCACTCCGCTAATCTGCCTGCAATTGTAGTCGATGATCACCGTAAGGTTATCAAGACCATATTTTATGGCAAACCGACGGGCCTCTGAAATCTGACCTTTCTGCTGTTCTCCGCAACCCATGGCGACAAAAACATGAAATCCATTTTTCAATATCTTTGATCCTAAAGCAAACCCACAACCCGCTGACAATCCCTGTCCCAAATTACCGGTATTCCACTCCACCCCTGGGACTCCTTTCTCCACATGGCCTTCGAAAGGAGACCCTGCTTTTCTAAAGTTGATGATAGCCGCTTCAATGGGGAAAAAACCGATTCTTCCAAGGGCTGCATACACTCCCGGAGAAGTATGGCCGTGGCTGATCACAATCCGATCCCTGTTCGGGTCTGATGGAGATTGAGGATGAACATTGGCATAAGAATAAAGGACTAAATAAAAATCGATGGATGACATGGACCCTCCAGGATGTCCTGATCTGGCAAGGGTAGTCATTTTCAATATATCGCCTCTCGCCAATCTCGCCAGTTCAGATAGCCTTTTGAGAGATCCTTCATCCAGTTTTTCAGCATCAAATCTTTTTCCGCTCATCTTTTACCTCCGTCGCAGCATAGATAAATCCTCATATCACATTTATTACCCTTTTGGGAAGAGGATATTGGCACGAAGGTGTTTATTGGAAGCATTGGAACCCCTTGTCATTGACAATTTTGGAATTTGGTTATAAAAGCTACTTAGAAAGGCTAACAGCTCGTCAGAACCATCCTGATGCTGGGAAAGAGAATCTTAACATTACATTAAATCGTCAGGTGGGTGTGATTCCAAAACTTTATAAAGCGGTTCTTTTCTATATTTAATGGGGGACAAGCTATTTTACCTGAGGTGGCCTTTGTAAAATGTCTGGAAACAGAGCAGCGAAACGAACAAGGGTGTCGCTATAAAGTTTTGGCGATAAATCGCCCGGGGATGTATTTATCTATTTTTATTTTTTGCCGGCTCAACACACCCACCTGCCTCAGGCATTGTTTTTATGGAACTTTGAAAAAAGAGGGTATCATGACTCCATCGAATTTGTCGCTGAGCCTTGTCCTCTGGGCAGGGGATTTGATTAAGGAGATGCTATGATCATCGGAGTGCCAAAAGAGATTAAAGATGGTGAAAAAAGGGTGGGGATGACACCTCAAGGTGTCGATGCCTTAGTTTCTCACCACCACCGTGTATTGGTTGAGAAAGGGGCAGGGGTGGGAAGCGGTTTCTCAGATCATGAATATGGAAAGGCTGGGGCCATCCTCATTGACAAGGCAAAGGATATTTGGAACGGAGCCGAGATGGTGGTGAAGGTCAAGGAGCCCTTAGAGCCAGAATTTCCCCTGATGAGACCTGGCCAGGTCCTCTTTACCTACCTTCACCTGGCTGCTAATTGGGAACTTACTTTAAAATTAATGGAGCGCCGGATCGTTGGGATCGGGTATGAAACCGTTCAGGGACAAGATGGATCTCTCCCTCTTCTTCGACCGATGAGCGAAATTGCAGGGAGGGCCTCGGTCCTTGCAGGAGGAATGTGCTTAGAGGCGAGGTATGGAGGAAGGGGAGTTCTCCTCTGTGGGGCCTCAGGCGTTCCTCCTGCTAAAGTGGTCATCCTTGGAGCAGGGGTAGTGGGTGCCAATGCCTGCAAGGTTGCTTTAGGGATTGGCGCTCGTGTCAGCATTCTCGATATTCACCCAGAGAGGCTGAGTTATCTCCATGACATTACCCAAGGTCATATTGCCACTTTCATTTCGAATCGAATGACCATTGGAGAGGAGATCGCAGGTGCCGATCTTGTCATTGGGGCGGTCCTTATTCCAGGCGCCCAAGCGCCAAAGCTGGTGACCCGCCAGATGCTGAAAAGGATGCGTCCTGGTTCTGCTGTGGTGGACATCTCTGTGGATCAGGGTGGGTGTTTTGAAACCACGCACCCCACCACTCACGAGAATCCCACCTATATCGAAGAAGGGATTGTCCATTATTGCGTAACCAATATCCCGGGTGCCTTTCCGAGAACTTCCACGTTCGCCCTCACCAATGCAACATTTCCTTATGTTCATCAGATCGCAGACAAAGGTTTTGAAAAGGCAATGGAAGAGAATGAAGCCTTGAGAAAAGGCCTTAATCTGATTGACGGGAAGGTCGTCTGTCAGGCCGTAGCTGAAAGTTTTGGATTAGCTTTTATTCAAAATCCCTTTTCTTCTCCTTCCTTGAAAATTCCTTCCTGATATGGTAAACCCCGTTAGAAAAGGTAGGGGTTACTACCCTGGTCTTAGGAAAGAATTAACATTCTTTTTCTAATCATCATCCCTTAAGGGGCTGAGCTTTCTATACGGGGTAAACCATTCCTACCTTTTTCAGGTGTTGGAATGGTGGGGATATCCAAAAGAAAAAGATTGACCATTGCCATAGACGGCCCTTCTGGTGCCGGGAAGAGCACTGTAGCGAGGTCTTTAGCCAAACGATTGGGTTACGTTTATATTGACACAGGAGCGATGTATCGGTCTGTGGCGCTCAGAGCTAAAGAGAAAGGCATTTCTCCAGAGGATGAATCGGCACTCAATCAATTGGCTTCCTCCCTTCGTATTACCTTCGTCACAGAAGGGGAACAAACTCATGTTTTTTGTGATGGGAAAGATATTACCTTAGCCGTCCGTACACCCGAGATCAGTCGTCTCGCCTCTTATATTTCAAAACAACAGGGGGTCAGAGAAGCTCTCGTTCAGATGCAGAGGGAGATGGGAAAGGAAGGCGGAGTCATCTTGGAAGGAAGGGATATCGGGACGGTTGTTTTTCCTGACGCAGATGTTAAATTTTATTTAGATGCCGAGAGTGATGAAAGGGTAAGAAGAAGATACCATGAAATGGTTCAGAAGGGAGTAAAGGTAGATTTCAAGGAAACGCAAGAAGAATTGGTTCAAAGAGATCATAATGATATGCACCGGATCCATTCTCCTCTCAAAAAGGCAAACGATGCTGTGTTCATTGACTCCACCCATCGGTCTGTGGAAGAGGTCGTGGAAGAGATGGTCTGTATTGTGACGGCAAAGGTAAGAGGAAGTGAAACTGATCATTGCTAAATCGGCTGGTTTTTGTTTTGGTGTCAAGCGGGCAATGGACATCGCCATGGAGGCTGCCAAAAAGCAAACCAAAGACCTCTATACTTTAGGACCTTTAATCCATAACCCCCAAGCCGTAGAATTCCTTGAGGAGTTAGGGGTAAAGGTGAAAGACCGAATAGAACATATCCCCCGAGGAACAGTGATCTTCCGATCCCATGGAGTTTCTTTGAGAGATCTGACGAAGGCCAGAAAGAAGAGGTTACGCATCATTGATGCAACCTGTCCTATCGTCAAAAGGGCGCATCTCTTTGCGAAATACCTTCACCAGCATGGATATGCCTTATTGATTGTTGGGGATCCACAACATCCAGAGGTGGAGGCGATTCAGAGCTATATCCCAAAAGGGGTTGAGGTGGTTGAAGAGGTGGAGTCAATCCAAGGATTAGGACCGTGGGAAAAATTGGGAATCATTGCTCAAACCACCCAATCTTTCAGCCTTTTTAAAAAGGTAGTAGCCGTCTGTTTAGAAAGGGCGAAGGAATTGAGGGTATTTAATACGATCTGTCATGCCACAACGATTCGCCAAATGGAGGCCGTGGAGATCGCCAAAAAAGTGGATTGTATGATTGTGATCGGTGGCTATAATAGCGGAAACACTCAAAGGTTGGCTGCGATTTGTCGAGACATCCAACGCTACACCTATCACATTGAGACAGCCCAAGAACTCCATCCGGAATGGTTGGCTCGGAGAGAGAAAATCGGCCTCACAGCTGGTGCTTCGACCCCCTCTTGGATCATCAAGGAGGTAGAGCTGAAAATTCGGCACCTGAAAAGCCTTAGGGGTTAAAAGATTTGTAATTTTTAAACCGGTGTGGTATATATCTCCAGATTATCAGAAGAAGGGAGTTTTTGAATGGGGAAGGAAGAATTGGTTTCTTTAGAGGAAGAGAAAAGGCAGGCCTCTCTGGGAAGAGAAGCGGAAAAGAGAGAGGGGAGAGAACTTCCTCGCAGGGATGAACCCGAAGATTTTCAAACACTTTATGAAGAGAGCCTAAAGACCTTGGAGGAAGGTCAGATCCTTAGGGGAACAGTCATTGACATTACTCCAGATCACGTGACCGTGGATGTGGGATATAAGTCCGAAGGACAGATCCCCATGCAGGAGTTTTTGAAAAGGGATAAGAAGGTCGATGTGAAGATCGGAGACCGGATCGATGTGCTTTTGGAAAGGAAAGAGAGTGAGGAAGGGTTATTGACCCTCTCGAAGGAAAAAGCAGATAAGATAAAGGTATGGAGGGAGATCAGCAGATCCTGCCGGGAAGGGGAGGTCATAGAGGGGGAAATTGTAGGAAAAGTGAAAGGAGGACTTTCCGTAGATATCGGCCGGATTCTCGCCTTTTTACCTGGCTCTCAAATTGATTTAAAACCAGTTCGGAATCTGGATGTTTTGATCGGTCAACGATTAAAGTTTAAGGTGATCAAGTTCAATCGGAAACGAAACAATATTGTCCTCTCCCGACGTGTTCTTCTCGATGAGGAGCGGAAACAGTTGAGAGGGGAAACCTTAAAAAATCTCAAAGAGGGGGATATTGTAGAGGGGACGGTGAAGAATCTTACCGACTACGGTGCGTTCATCGATTTGGGTGGGATGGACGGTCTTCTCCATATTACGGATATCTCCTGGGGTAGAATTGGGCATCCTTCAGAGAAGCTCTCCATCGGAGAACAGATCAAGGTGAAAGTCCTTCATTATGACCGGGAGAAAGAAAAGGTTTCGTTGGGATTAAAGCAAGCCCTGCCCGACCCATGGGAGTCAGTGCCCCGGAAATATTCATTGGGTTCCCGCATCAAGGGGAAAGTTGTCAATGTGACGGATTATGGAGTTTTTGTGGAGTTGGAAGGGGGAGTCGAAGGGCTCGTTCACATCTCAGAGTTGACTTGGAGCAAGAAAATGAAACATCCTTCCAAGATCGTCCACATCGGTGACACCGTGGAGGTCATGGTCCTCGATTGCGACCCGGTCAAACGTCGTATCTCTTTGGGGATGAAACAGATCGAACCCAATCCATGGGCTTTGATCGAGGAGAAATATCCGGTGGGGACCAAAGTGGTGGGAAGGGTAAAAACCGTGACCGATTTTGGCATCTTCATCGGGTTTGATGAAGGCGTGGATGGGCTCGTCCATGTCTCCGAGATGTCGTGGACAAAAAAGATCAAGCATCCCAGCGAACTTTATAAGAAGGGACAAGAAGTGGAGGCAGTGGTCTTAAATATTGACCGTAAAAATGAACGCTTCTCATTAGGCATTAAACAATTGACTCCAGACCCATGGAAGGATGTTGCACGGCGATATCGAAAAGGAGAGGTGGTCGCAGGGAAGGTCACCAATGTGACCGATTTTGGTGCCTTTGTGGAACTGGAAGAGGGGATTGAGGGACTCGTCCATGTTTCTGAGATCAGCCGAGAGAAGGTAGAGAAACCCTCAGATGTCCTGAAGGTTGGGGATACCCTATCTGCCGTGGTCCTTCATATTGATCCCCACGATCGGAGGATTGGTCTCAGCATCAAAGGGCTAAAGGAGAAGGCCGAGAAGGCAGAGATCGAGAAATATATCTCGGACCAAGGACCCACTTCTCACAGTCTGGGAGAATTGATTCAGGAAGAGATGGAAAAACGAGGTGGAGGGTTACCCTCCAAAAAGGAGAATGATTAAATCTCACACCCTCTTGACATAAATATTCTTCACAATATCCCTATCCAAGGCAAGCGTCGTTTCTCCAATCTGTAAGACATAGGAAGGATTTTTCTGGTGCATTCTTAGGATACTTCCTGGAACGATCCCCAGGGTGCTCAACCGGTCAAGTCTTTGGTGTGATTTGGGTGCGATAAAGACGATTCGACCCTCCTCGCCCAATCCCAATTCCTCAAGAGGAATGACGAGAGGTTTCATCTCTTTTTTAAATTTAGTACAACATTCTCCTCTTGGAATGGGCTTCCCATGGATGCAAGTCGGTGGATGGCCGAGAAAGGTGCAGACGCTTTCTGTCACCGTAGGGCTCAGAATATGTTCGAGTTTGCAAGCCTCTTCTTCTACTTCCTCTTCAGACATCTCAAAAATTTCAAAGAGGAGCCTCTCTGTCAGACGGTGACGTCGAACGATCTCTCTTGCCTTCTCCTCCCCGCGTTCTTTGAGGATCATTCGATTGCCTTCTATTTGAAAAAGATCATCCTTGATCATCTTACGGAGAATGGAGTTCGCTTCAATGTCCTGGGTCGTCTCAAGAAGGTGGTCCATATCAGCAACCCCTTCTTCCCCTAAGGTCCAGATGAGCTCGAGGAGCTCATCGATCCGGTCCTCTTCGACTCCGTCAATGGATGCACCCATCCTTGGATGGAGACCCCTTTTAGGTTCAGATTCTTTCGTCATGGTTTCGCCTTTCTTCTCCATAAGGATTTTAAAAAATCGACAATAGCGGATTGCTCCTTATAACTATATCCACAATGGGGACAGCAGAGGAGGTTGCAGTTTTTCGAAAGGAGGCATCCCGAGTGACATTTCATCTCGCTCTCTAAAAATTCCTTTCCGCAGAGGGGACATTTGCATGAAGAGGACTTCGTCATATCAAACTCCAAAAATCTTTAATAAAAAGTTTACTATCCCGCCCGCTCCAAAAGCAATGGGGATGACCACCGCCGATATCCCCAGAGCTTTTCTTAAACCTCTTTCTTTAACCATCATAAAAAACTGGGCAATGCAGGGGAGGAAGAGAGTGATGGTGACCAAACTGACCAGAATTTGATGGGGATTGAGTTGCCCCTCCTTGGCCAAAACAAATAGACCTGCTGCCCCGTAGTCTCTTCGCAGAAATCCAATGATGAATGCCTCGGTGACCTTGGGGGGAAGGCCTAGGAAATAGACGATCAACGGAGTAGCAACCTTTTCTAAAAGAATTAATATTTTTGTCTTGTGAAGGCCAAAAAGAATTAGGGTGCCCAGAATGAAAAGGGGAACAGCTTCCTTCAGATACCATTCGATTCGAGCCAAGGTTTTGACTAACACATTGGAGAGCAGAGGGATCCGTAAAGGTGGAATCTCTAGGATGAAATCAGAACCTTCACCCGGAATCACCCGCGACGCCAAGTAGCCCACCAAGATGAGAATCCCTGAGATAATAAAGATCCACATCAAGAAGTAAGGGGCAGGAAGGCTTGCAAACATCCCAAGAATGATCCCCAATTGAGCAGAACAGGGAACGGCGAGCGCTAACAGGAGCGTCACGATGGTCCGGTCTTTTTCCGTCTCCAGGATCCGTGTGGTCATGGTGGCCATGGTGTCGCATCCCAGGCCCAGAACCATGGGCAAAACCGCCTTACCATTTAGCCCCATCTTTTTGAAGATTTGATTGGTCATCACGGCCAGTCTGGGTAAATATCCGGAATCCTCCATGAGTCCAAAGACCAGAAAGAAACAGCCGACAATGGGGAGAACGATCGCAATGGCGTAAGTGAGGGCCATGGTGATGACTCCATAAGGGCCAATAAATAATTCTTGAAGAAAAGGGATAGGGATGAAACGCTGAATGAGATAGGTGATGGGTGGAAGGAGCCATTTCCCAAAGAGGGTTTCCTCTAAAAATTTGACACTGGTCTGTGCTCCGAAGACTCCAACAAATTCATAAGTGGTCCAGAGGATAAACAGAAGGATGGGAATCCCCCAGAAGGGGTGAATGGAAAGGTTTCCTAGAAATGAAGAGATGGATTTAGGTGCCTCTCCCCTTACCCCCATCACTTGCGATAGCAGTTCATCTACCTTTCGAAGCTTGGTCTGATTGATCAAGAAGCCGATCGGTTCAGCAAGATGCATCTGGATCTCCTGCCGAATTTTTTCAATTTGTAGAATCTCTTTCTCTGAAAGATGATGGTGGAGCCATTCGGCGAGGCTCTCGTCCCCGGAGAGCAGCATCAGGGCCAGAGAAAGTTTGGAGATAGATGCCTCAGGGAGGAGAGGAGTTATTCGTGAGATCCCACTTTCGATGGCTTCTGGATAGTTGATCGAGATTGAAGAAGGAGACCGAGCCTGAAGATTTTCTTTGATCTTCTCCAGACCTTTTTGTCTTGTGGCCACCGTTTTCAGGATGGGAGCGCCTAAGATCTCGGATAAGGTCTGGATTTTAATTTCAATGCCTCTGCTCTTTGCCTCATCCCACATATTCAAGAGGACGAGAAAGGGAAGTCCCATCTCCAACAGTTGAAGGGAGATGAGAAGTCCCCGACGAATGTTTTTCGTATCCATGACCTGGATCAGATAACTTTTAGGTTCCTTGAGAAGGATATCCCGGGTGACTTTCTCGTCTTCTGACATCGGAATGAGGGAGTTGACGCCAGGGGTATCCAGCACTTGGAGCTTCTTCCCATGAGCGGACAGGGTTCCGGTGGAAACTTCCACGGTGGTCCCTGGATAGTTTGAGACGGTCACATATTTACCGGTGAGGTAATTGAAGATGACCGATTTCCCGACGTTCGGATTTCCAATGAGAATTACTTTTTCTCTGGAGACATCGGTCTGTTTTAATTCAGTTCTACTGCAAGATTCCATCCCTTAACTTTTTCTCCTGACGGTTCTTTTCTTCCGGTGACATTCCTCACATCGACCATAGAGTTCCATGCGATGATGAGAGATCTTGAATCGGTGACGTTGAGCAATCCCATTCTGGAGGGCTTCAAGAGTTTGGTCCTCGAATTCAATAATCTTTCCGCAATCGAGACAGATCAAGTGATCATGATGGCTCCCTTCCGAAGCAGGTTCATATCGGGTCTCTCCGTCAGCAAATTTTCGTTGGGTTGCCAAACCGAGACGGGTGAGGAGTTTCAGGGTGCGATAAACGGTCGTGTAGCCGATTTTAGGATTTGTTTTGGCGACTTGGGCATAAATTTGTGCGAGGTTCTTATGCCCGGACGAATTCAGGAAGATATTGAGGATTTCTTCCCGTTGTTTGGTCGCCTTCAATCCTTCTTGAGAAATCCGTGTTTTAAATAGATCGGTTTTCATGGGATGCCCCATTTTTGAAATTGAATTTCAATTTCAATCTAACCCATCCCCTCTGATTTGTCAATGCTAAAATTGACCTTGCCTTTGGTCTCTGTTAAAATTTCCATGGAGTGAATAAGACCTATGGCAACTCCTGACAACCCAAACTTAGAAGGATACGACAAGATCGTCACCCACAATGACTTCGATGGCATCGTCAGCGCTTCCCTCTGTTCATGGGTTTTAAAAATTCAAAGGGTTATCTTTACTGGTCCCCTTACCATTGCCCGCTCTCAAATCACGATCACCGAGAAAGATGTGGTCTGTGATTTGCCTTACCCCCTCCAATGTGGACTCTGGTTCGATCACCATGAAGGAAATCTCCAGGAGTTGACCTACCGCAAGATCGATCCAAAATCGATTCCTGGCCGATTCGATTTAAAACCGAGTTGCAGCCGGGTGGTTTATGAATATTTTTATGAAAGAGAAGAATTCCCTCTCTATTTCTTGAAGGCGGTAGAGGAGGCGGATGTCATTGACAGTTTTTCTTATGCTTCGATAGAGGATTGGAGGAGAGAGACCCCTGGGAAGGTGATCTCTTTAACTTTAAATGTCCCTTTCCAAACGGCCGAGGATCAAGCGAGTTATATGAGAAACTTAGTTCAACAACTTCGAGACCGTTCCATCGAAGAAGTATCCCTCCTCGACTTTGTTCAGAAACGGTTAAAACAATATCGGGAAGAAGAGGGGCGGATGCTTCGAATGATTCGGGATGCCTCTTATTTCATTGAGCAGGATGAACAGAAAGAAGTGGTCATAATCGATCTCACCCCTTATCAACGGAGGCCCTATCTTATCAAAAACCTAGCCTTCTTGATCTATCCCGAAGCCTTGGGGGTTTTGGAGGTCTATAATCTGATGGACCACCAAGGGGTGAAGAGTAATCATCTCGGTCTCTCCATGTCCCTTTCCATCAATGGAAATAGACAAGACCAGAGTAAAAATATCGGTGAGATCATGCGAACTCTCAACATTGGGGATGGTCATCCAGGGGCGGCTGCAGGAACGGTACGCTGTCAGTCAAAACAAGAGATGCTGAAAAAGAAAAAGGAGTTGTTGGAGCAGATCTTTAGACTCTGGTCTTCCCAATAAGGTTAAAAATAGCTAAAGCTGAAAATGGCAAATGGGAAATAGGAAATGGGAGGCTAAAAAGGGAAGGGGACTTCAACATTTTTTAAGGCGCCCTTCCCAAATTTTCTATTTTAAAAAGAGAGATTCGTAGGTTTTTGCGCCTGCCCTATACCCTGCCTCATCTTTACCCCATTCTGTGTGGCACCCATTGCATGAATTTGGGACCACATTTTTCGGGTCTTTCTCGAACATCTCCAAACTTACCCGTGGTCTGATGATTCTAAAGTCGTGGTTGTGAATATCTCCAGCTTCAGCTGAAGAAGCTGTTTTTACCATATGGCAGGAGGAGCATCGGCTGGTTCCTCTGGTCTCTGGAGCATAGTTGTGCTTGGTATGGATCCGGATGGCCCAAGAATTGGCAAACTTTTTGTCTTTGCCATGGCAGGAGAGGCAGAGAGTATTATTATAGTCTGCTTTGACCAGTTGGGAACGACTGGGTCCTCCATGGGGATTATGGCAATCAAAGCAGAGGACCCGCACAAAGAAATGCCCACTCCTTTGAAAGTCGAGCCATTGCTGATGTTGGGATTTAGAGTGGGCTCGTGGATCTCCCCAGATTCCAGGCTTAAATTGGTAATAGTTGGAGAGGGGCTCCCCAATTTTATAAGGTTTGTTGTCTTTGTCATTCCAGGGATATTCAAAGGTTCCATTCGGAACGCTCACCCCTCTGGAATGGCATTGGCCGCACACCTCCAAGCTTCTTTCGTACTGTAGTTTTCGGGGATGGATGATTTTTCCCTTGGTCTTGGGAGACTTAATGTGCTCAGAGCCAGGGCCATGGCATTTTTCACATCCGATATTGAGCTCCACATATTTGGATTCATATCCCCTGTCAACTTTCTTCAACTCGAGCCCAGTATTATGGCAACCTGCACAGCTCATATCAAAGGATTTCTCTACAGAGGGTTTTTTGAGACTCCCATCCTCATGATACCAATCCTGCAGATTATAGGGAACCCACCGCGAAGTCGCTTGATTCCATTGGAATGGGAGAATGTAATGATGATTTCCAATCTTGACTTGATAGCGTTGTTTCCAACCCCATCCCCCAAAAGTCCTCGCCAAGTTATAGGTGACCTCCTTAGAAAGGTCTTTTGCATCCACTAATGTGGCTTGATGAACGCCTCCGGGTCCATCCTCCATTTTGACAATGACCTCCGGGATATTTCCAGCTTTTAATTTGATCATGCCCTGCCAATCGACCACAAGTGTATCGTTGGTGCGGCTTAAAATCTGTTGAGATTTATTATGAAGGGTATCCTTCCATGTCTCATAAATCGAACTGTGACAAGATATACATTTTTTAGAACCGACATAAGTGGCCTGAGCCATGGCCAACGATGGAATAAGGATTAGAACAGAAAGAAAAAATCCTAACGTTTTTTTCATCAAATTTTCCTCCTTTCGTTAGGGCTGTATACCCTATTCTGTGCTGAGAATATGACTGGAATTAAATAGGGTGAAAATAGTATTTAGTAATGAAAATGACTTTATTTCTTGAAAAGGACTGCATAAACCTATGGATAGGACAGTAACCCTTTTCTTGCCAGGGTGATATGTTCTTCTTTTCCAGTATGGGGATGATGGCATCGGGTACAGGATTTCAGACCGTTCTCTCTCGCTATCTTCCCGCCCTCGAGAGCATCTGCGCCCATCATCATCTCCTGATATTTTTCCCCTGGACCATGACATGCCTCACAAGCCACATTCTTCTCTTTAAAGGTTTTCTTTTCCGGGTCGTATCCAGTGGCATGGCAAGAAATGCATTTGGTTTTATCCTTTTCGTTCTGGATGAGAGAAAAGGCTTTGGTCGTCATGGGTGACTTTTTCCAGGTTTCGATATGTTTTTTATTGAGGCTTTCGTGGCACCCAATGCAGGATTCGGAGCCGACATAGGCTACCTCCTCTTGGATAAAAACAGGCCTCTCTTTTGGCGGTGCTTCTTCGGGCAACGCAAGCGCTGTCTTCTCCCAGCCTCGGATGAAGGCCACCAGTTGATTAATCTGCTCCTGATTCAATGGGCCTCCTTCATTGTCACCGAGAGCAACCATTCCCGTCCGTGGGATTCCCCGTTCGATGATTTTATAAAGGATGGAATCATCTACGGCCTTCAGGTAGTTCTTCGAGTTGATGGCCTTGATTCCCTTCTGAGGGCCACCGGGCTCTCCATGGCATCGGGCACAGTGTGTCCTGTAGAGACTTTTCCCTTTTTCGGCAGCCTCCGATCTCATCTTTTCGGCCTCTACCTTCACACGATGGGGTTCCAATAGCCAATAAACAGATAGAAAGGCGGCAATGGTTACTGTCAATACCATGGCTGTGAAGATTTTCTTTGCCATTAGTTTCTCTAAGCCTTGATGACCTGAGAAGGCTCGAACTTGCTCCTTTCGATCGGACTGGTTCTGTCGACCACCACGTTTCCCGCAACAATTTGAAGTTTATAAAGGTCTAAAGGCCGCGGAGGTGGCCCCTCAAGGACCTCCCCATTCTGATTGAATTTAGCCCCATGGCAAGGGCATTCAAACTTCTTGAGCATCTCATTCCAATTGACGATGCAATGGAGATGAGTGCAGATAGCCGAAATTGCTAAAAACCCTCCTTCTGTTCTCAAAATAAAGGTTCTCTCCTTACGAAAGGGGATGACCTCACCTACTTTAAAATCGGTTACCTTGCCAGCGATGAAAACCGTTTCAACTTTGGGTCCTTTTCGTCTTGGCCAAAGAAATGCAAAAGTGCCGCCGATCAGTTCACCCACCACAATGGCCGCTGCCCCAATCCAGGCATATGCCATCAATCTCCTTCTTGAGATAGATTTTTTGTCGACCTGCGATTTGGCATCCATTTCGCTTTTCATCATTTCCATGGTAGGGCAAAACTCCAATTTGGTCCTCTAAAGAGGGATCCGATGATTGTGAAGATCAGGGCTCCGAAAATGAATATGGTGAATAAAGTAATCAATATTCTCCGCTTCTCACCACCGATAAAGATTTGATTAAAAAGAGACGTAAATCGGGTTTTTGGTTTCCTATCTATATAGGGGATCAAGAAAAGCCATATGAAGATAAGCAGAGGAAGGATGATTGCAGGAATCACAGGTTTATTCGTGTAATGGATTAATTCCTGAATCCCTGTAAAATACCAGGGTGCCTTGCCAGGATTGGGGGTGACAAGGGGATTCGCGAGATCTTCTAAGGGGGCATCGAAGAAAAGGGAGATAAGTAAAAGGGCAACGGTAACGGCTAAAGAGCAGATGGTTAGAAGAATGATGTAATGCGGAAAGGTCTCCACCGTGTCTTCTGGAGCCTTCTCCACCATTGGTGAAGTTCCTTCTACAATCTCCATGAGGCCATAGGTTTTGTTGGGATCTTTAACGAAGATTTTCTCCTTATCTTTGTCCATTTTAAATTTCACCCCTCATTTTGCAATCCGCAATTCGCAATCCGAATTTGGGCCTTTCTTAAAGTGGTCCTGATATTCCTCCATCTTTTCTCACCCGCCAGAAATGGACGACCATCAGGACGCCGATGATAAGAGGAAGCTCTACACAGTGCACTACATAAAAACGAAGCAAGGCTTCGTGGCCTACCTCATCCGCCCCCAGAAGAAAGAAACGAACATAATTTCCAATGAAAGGAGTATAGGTCATAATGGTTGTGCCTACTGTAATTCCCCAATAAGCAAGCTGATCCCAGGGGAGAAGATATCCTGTGTAACTCAGAGCCAGGGTAAGGATGAGAAGGCCAATTCCGATCACCCAATTAAACTCTCGAGGAGGCCTGTATGAACGTGTGTAAAATACCCTGACCATGTGAAGGAAGACGGTCACAACCATCCCATGGGCAGCCCATCGATGCAAATTTCTTAAGATCTTGCCATTGAAAATGAGGGCCAAAGCTTGCATATCGAAGTATGCCCTTTCAATAGAAGGCGTATAATGAAACATCAGGAGTATGCCAGTGACCGTGAGAATGATGAAGAGGAGACAGGAGATCCCTCCCAGGCAGAATGTATAAGAGAAACGGAGGCCGTGACGCTTTATCTTCGCCGGAAAAATATGAAGGAAGAAGTTGTTATAGATCAACAGGGAACGTTTCAGGTCGGTATCCGGTATTCCAGTTCTGAAGATCGAACGCCACACCGCCGAATCTGAAATGCGCTGTAAAATCCCTTTCTTCATCCTTGTTCACCTCTGTAGAAGGCTGATTCACGATGGTACTCTTCCATCGTGATTGTTCCGGTAGGGCATCGTTTAACACATAGGCCACATTGGATACAACGGGATTCATCTTTGAAGATAACGGTAGCCAGGTTGCGTTGTTGAGCTTCTTCGAAGGTTACTCGGTAAAGGGATTCAACCAATTTTGAGAGCTTTTCATCTCCTTCTATTTCATCGAGCCTTGCCATCCGAAAACAAGATTTTGGACAGATATCAACACATCCACCGCAAAGGATACATTTTGTCCGATTGAAGATGGTGAAGATGTGGCATTGGAGACATCGTAGGGCTTCCTTCACTGCCACCTCTTTCGAAAAGCCCAATTCGACTTCTTTATCCACAGACTTTCTTTCCTGTATGGGAATGGTCTCTATTTTCTGTCGTGGTATTTTTTCGAGATCCGGATCAATCTTAACCTCTGATACAGCTGTAAAGTGAACAGGCTTCTTTTCGAACTCCTCTCCACTGAGATAGGTGTGGATAGAGAGGGCTGTCTTTCTCCCATCGGCGATCACCCGTATCACATCCATGGGGCCTGTGACAAAGTCACCCCCGGCAAAGATACCGTGTACATTCGTCTCAAAAGTTTCTGGGTTGACGGATAGACGGTCCCATTTAGAGATTTCAAGACCGATCTCTTCAGGAAGGAAGGAGATGTCAGGGGATTGGCTGACCGCTGGGATGAGGAGATCGATATCAATGTCAAATTCAGTTCCTTCGATGGGAATAGGCCTTCTCCGGCCATCCTTTTCAGGTTCACCCAATCGGTTTCGAATACATTGGACGCCAGAGACCCTTATTCCATCTCTGGAGAGGACCCGAGTCGGTTGGGTGAGGAAATGCACTTCAATACCCTCCTCTTCCACCTGCTCCAACTCCCTGGGATCCACAGGCATCTCTTCTCTGGTCCTTCGATAAATAATAAAGACCTCCTTCGCTCCTAATCGAAAAGAAGAACGGGCTGCATCCATGGCTGTGTTTCCGCCTCCGACCACTGCAATTCTTGAGCCAATTTTCAGATCTTTTTCCAGATTGACCCTTCGCATAAAGGTCACACCATGGATCACTCCTTGGAGATCTTCCCCGGGGATTCCCAATTTTTCAGCCTTATGTGCACCTGCGGCGATATAGACGGCATCATACTTCTTTCTCAAACTTTCTAAATTCAACTCTTTTCCAATGGGAGTTCCGGTGATGATTTCCACTCCCAATCGGCTCACCTCCTCAATTGCCTGTTGCACCACTTCCCTGGGAAGGCGGTAAGGAGGAATTCCGACATTAAGCATTCCGCCAGGGATGGGGAATGACTCATAGATCGCGACGGAATAACCGAGCCTGGCGAGATCATTGGCGGCCGAGAGTCCGGATGGTCCAGCACCGATGACCGCCACCTTTTTGCCCCTCTTTTCGATCACTGTTTCTTTTTGAGGGGTGTGAGTTTTGAAATCCGCAGAGGCCCTTTTCAATGAGCAGATGGAGATAGGAAGATCGAGCAGGAGACCTCTTCGACACTTCTCTTCACAGGGGTGAACGCAGATCCGCCCCAGAATGGCTGGGAAGAGGTTATCGCCACGGTTGATCTCAAAGGCCAGATTATAATTCCCTTCTCGGATAGCTGAGATGTACTGGGGAGCACGGGTATTGACGGGGCATGCATTTTCGCATCCGATATTTTCTTCAAACCAACACTGATTCGGAACTTGGACATGAAACCGATTCATAAGAGGTCGATTCATGATGTTTTGAATTTAAAAACTTTGAGAAGGTTGGAAACTCCTGAACGCATCTCGTTAAGACGATTGAAGTAGATGGAGGCGAGCTTCTTCATAATCTCCATCCCCATCTCCGGATCCTTTTCCATATCCATTCTAACACGACCAGCATTGATTACCAATAGTTTGGAGGGTTTTAAGCATGTGGCCGTCACATTGTAACGGAAAGGTTCAATGAGGGATGGGATTCCAAAGGCCGCTCCTTCTTTTTCGACCTTGGAGGTCAAAAAATCAAATTTTTCCCCGGTCTTGACCGAAAGGTCGACCATGCCTTCGATCAGGATGTAGAGGTGATTCGCGTCCTCTCCCTGACGAAAAATTGTTTTCCCCTCAGGGAAAGTTTCAACCGAGGACCGGGATAATAAGGCATCCAGTTGGGATTCCTTGAGGTTTCCAAATAACTCGGTCTTTTTCAACCATTCTGCGGAGACCATCTTTTTCTCCTAAAAGATTCTAATTTCAAATTTCATATTTTAGATTTGAGATTTTTTTCAATCTGCGATCTGCCATTTGCTATCTGCTATTTTTATTTAGGGCATCCCTCGATTGAGATACTCCATCAGATCTGCCATTTCCTTTCCGTCTATTTTACTCCAAGGGACTTTAGCCTTTCTCATCTTTTCTAACATCTCCGGTCCGTGATTCCACATGGTCTGGGCCATAAAGATCGGAGAGATCTGACCTTTTAAAACAGAAAGGTTTGGCATTTTAGTACCCTTGGCATGGCAGAGGTTACATTGTTTCTTGATAAAGACGTTTTTCCCTCTTTCAGGGTCCCCGGGTTCGTCAAAATATTGGGTTGAAAAGAGGTAGGCGACCAGATCGGCCATTTCTTGAGGAGAAAGGGTTGGGCGTTGCATCCCCTTCTCCTCCATCCCCTTCCACATCTTGGGCGAATGATTCCACATCATTCCAGCTAATTGGGCTAATGTCCTCGGAAAATCTTTTTTCGTGGATAGGTCCAATTCTCCCTGAGGAGAATGACACTGAATGCATCCCTTTTGGGTAAATAACTTCTTTCCGGATTGAAGATTTCCAGGAGAGAGGTAAACCTTTTCCATTTTTGAACTAAGGCTTCGGATATAAGCGATGAGGTCGACCATTTCATGTCCTTTGAACTCGACCCAGGCAAGGCCTCTCCTCTTCATCTCTTGTTCCATTTGAGGGGTATGGTTCCACATCATCTGGGCCCAAAGGATTGGATTGGTATACATTCCCCAGACGCTGAGATCGCCTTTCGCCCCCTCCTTGACTACGGGATGGCATTGGCGACAATGCTTGGCCTCCATCAACGCTTTCCCATTCCGCGGGTTTCCTGGTTCATCCATATACCGGATGAAATAAAGAAAGGCAAAAAGGTCAGCCATTTCTTTCTTGTCCATTTTCTGAGAGGGAATTTTTTTTGCCTCCATTTTCCCCCACATCTCTGGCCAATGATTCCACATCAGGGCGGCTAATTGAGATTGGCTGACGTAAGACTCTGGAAGGGTACCGAGATCAGGTCCCTCCTTTCCGCCTTCATCCCAGATTGAATGACAGGCATTGCATTTCTTCACGGTGAAGACCTTCCATCCCTCTCTGAAATCCCCTGGGAGGAGGTACTCTCCCTTCTTTTCGGCTCCAATTGCTTGTGCCAAATAAATGATATTTCCAGCAAGAAAGAGGACACTGATAATGAACCAGAAGCCGATACGTTTCATTTCTCATTCCCTTTCTATTTCTTCTTAGGAGTTCGGATAAATTCGAGGAGATCAGCCAACTCTCCCTTCTTAAATTGGGGCCAAGAAATCCCTTTTTCCCTCATGGCTTTCTCAATCTCGGTGCTGTGGTTCCAGAGACTCGCGACAATATCTATGGGATTGCCAGCCTTCTGGTACTTGGAAAGACTAATGGCCATCAATTCACCTGGTTTTCCATCCCATCCATGACATTTTGAACATCCCGATTCGGAAAAAATCTTTTTCCCATTAACCGAGTTCCCTGGCTCATCAATGAAATGGAGAAAATAGAGATAAGCGATCAGATCAGCCATTTCCTTCGGAGTGAATTTTGGAATCCCTATTTGAGTTTGACTCATCTTACCTAAAACGGCAGGCCCTTTATTCCACATAATGGAGGCAATCTGAGTGAGGCTTTTATAAAAAGTCTTTGCCCTCTTGCCTAAATCCTCTGCTTCCTTTCCACCTTCGCCTCTCACGGCATGACATTTGATACAACCTTTTGTAGCAAAAACCTGCTTCCCTTCTCTTGAGTTTCCGGGTGTGATGAAGGCAGTTTCTTTAACCCCTTTGGAATTGATTTTGATGTATTCCAGGAGATCCATCATCTCGGTTCCCTCAAAGACTGGCCACTTTATCCCGAGTTTGACCATGTGGGCAATCATCACCGGACCATGATTCCAGATGGACTGGGTTAAAAAGACTGGAGAGATATTTTGGGGAAATTGATCCAGACCAGGTTCACCTTCCTTCCCCTTGCCTGAGAGGGGATGACAGGAACTACAACCTTTTTCATTAAAAATGGATCTTCCTCGCGTTGGCTCTCCAGGCTCATCAAAGAATTTAAGAAAATAGAGGTAGGCAGAGATTTCGGTGAATTCCTGTCCGGTCAGGTTGGGTTTGATCATCTTCGCCCTCTCCATCCCAACATTCATAGAAGGGATATGGTTCCAGAGTTTGGCCGCCATATCCAGTTGAGTATTTCCGAGGTCGACTCTGCCAAAATCGGGTCCAACCTTCCCTCCTTCACCCTTGAAGGCATGGCATCTTGCACACCCTTTATTGACAAAGAGACGGGATCCTTTGGTTGGGTCTTCAGGCAGAAGCTGGGCGAAGGTGAATTGGCTTATTAAAATAAGAATCAAAATCATTCCTGTCGCAAGGATTTTTTTTCTACACATAAGAAGCTTCACTCCTCCATCATTTTCCAAAAAGTTCTAAAAACGGTTTCAAGGATTCTAAGCTACTTGCCCAAGGATAGGGGTTCGCAGTTTGAAATTTTCTTACACTTTTAAAATCTTCTATTCAATTCCAATTCCAGGAAGGTAGGTTTTAATTCGTTCTCGAACTTCAGCCATTGATTTTTCCCTTCCTTCCCTCACCTCCCAGATGGACACGATAGGGAAGATTTTGGTAAAAATCATATAGAGAAGAATAAAAAAGGCGACGCAACCAGCAAAAATGGACCACTCTATCCAGGTGGGAAAGTAAAGGACCACCTCGCTGGGAATCCTGGGGTTGGTCAAAGTAGGCACTACAATTACAAACCGCTCGAGCCACATCCCGATGACCACAGAGATTGAAGCGATGAGAGTACCCCGGGGGGTTCGAGTTCTTTTGAAACTGAGAATGGGCAGGGGAATGATGAAACAGAAGAAGAACATTCCCCAGAAGTAGAGAGCAAACCTTCCTGTAAATTTAGACCAAAAGATGGCCATATGGATGGGCTCTCCTCCATAATAAGTGGTGATATATTCTGTAAAGGTGAAATAGAACCAGAGGAGGGTCATTATAAGAAGGAGAATACCGAGATTATTAAAATGGATAGGTCTTAAATAATCTTCCAGATGGTAGACTTTGCGGATCACATTCATCGCTACAATGAGTGCGGCGATCCCTGAGAAGATGGCACCCGCAACGAAATAGGGGCCGAAGATGGCACTGTGCCACATGGGTTGGATGGTCATCGCAAAGACAAAGGAAACCACGGTATGAACAGAGACAGCAACCGGAATAACAAGAACGGCCATAAAGGCAATTCCTTTTTCCAATAGGTGATGTTGTCTTTCTGTTCCCTTCCAACCCAGAGACAAAATCCGATAAAACCATTTCCATTTCCCACCGTAATCCCTGAGAAGAGCAATGTCCGGGATTAAAGGAAGGTAGAGATAGATGGAACTGGCTGTGAGATAGATGGTAATGCTGGAGACGTCCCAGAGCAAAGGCGATTGGAATTGAGCAAATTGGATGATGTTCAACATCCGATCGGGTTGTCCCAAATCCATTAATATGTTTCCCACGCCGAAGAAAAGGACGAGGACCGTAATGACCTCTGCGGAACGAGTAATCGACCTTCGCCATTCTGCTTTAGCGAGACGGAGGATGGCAGAGATGAGTGTTCCGGCATGGCTAATCCCAATGAAGAAAACGAAGTTGGTGATGTAGACACCCCAGAAGACTGGTCTGGCAAGACCTGTAACACCCAGACCATTACGGTATTGGTGAAGGTATGCCCATACTCCCCAAAGGATTACGGCCCCAAGGATCAAGAAGGTAATATAAAAATACTTCCCTGTTCTCCTGATGGGCTCAAATAGAACAGCATCCTCTTCCAAATTTAGATGTTTTTCGTCCATCACATTCCTTCTGAAAGATAGTAAACTTTTGGCTCTGTGCCTAAATCCTCCAACAATCGGAAAGCCCTTCTCTCTCTGGAAAGTATTGATACGGTGCTAAAAGGGTCGTTTAAGTCACCAAAGTACATGGCTCCACTTGGGCATGCCTGGACACAGGCTGGGATATAATCCTCCGGTAGAAGGTCTCTTCCTTCTGCCTTCACCTTTTCTCTTGCCTTGAGAAGTCGATGACTGCAGAAGGTGCATTTTTCCACGACCCCTTTTGTCCGAATCGAGACGTCACGATTAAGCGACCCTTTCATCTCTTTCGGCCATTCAGGGGCATACCAATTGAAATACTTCACGGTGTAGGGGCATGCGGTCGTACAGTATCGACAGCCGATGCATCGATAATTGATCTGTGCGACCAGGCCTTCTTCGTTTTTATAAGTGGCATTAACGGGACACACCTTGGTACACGGGGGGTGATCGCAATGCATACAGGGTCTGGGAAGAAGTCTCGCCTTAATATGAGGATATTCTCCTTCGATATAAGGGATCAGTTCGATCCAGTTGATGGTGCGACCTTTTGCTGATTCTTCGGGTCCGATGATACTAATATTGTTTTCCGCATGGCAAGCGACCACGCAAGCCTGGCATCCAGAGCATTTATCCAGATCAATGACCATCCCCCAACGATGCAAGAGACACCTCCTTAAACTTTATAAATTTTGACTCGAGTGGATCGTTGTATTGGATTGCCCGTTAACGGATCCAGATCGTCCCCGAGAAGTTGATAAGGGTTTGCACCCAAACCTTTGGCCCAGCGACCTCCTGAAGCGTGGCCCAATCCTAAAGGAATGTTGACGACATCAGGCATCGCCCCTTGATATAGCCTGGCCTTGACCTGAATTTTTCCAAACGTTGATTCTACCCAGACCCAGTCCCCGTCTGAGATTTCCAACTCCTTTGCAGTATGAGGATTAATTTCTAACCAAGTCGTCCACCTTTCAAAGAGATGGGGACCAAAATTCTCAGAAAGCCAGGGTTGGTTGGCATTTCGGCTTCCTGTCACAGTCATCGTTTTAAAGATATGAAGGTGAAGAGGATATCCTTTTCCATCACTGGTCCTTTTTGGTTCTTCCCAATGAGGAAGAAAGGACGGATCCCCATTACTTCTTGAAACAGGAGAAGGGGCTATGCGCTTCAATCCCTGAGCATAAAATTCAAACTTTTTAGAAGGGGTTTGGAAGATGCGGTCCCATTCTCCGAAATCGTAAAGGGGATCCCACCATCCTCCTCTCTCTTGAATCAGTTTCAAGAATTCCTCGAAGGTCTTGTAGGAAGGTGCCCACCATCCCCCTTTTTGAAGGAGGCGGATCCAAGCCTCATCGAATTGAAGGCCGAAGGCATCTCCCCTTTTTGCCTCGAAGACGCCTTGGAGGCCGTAGAACATCACCTCTTTAAAATCGCTCCATGGAAAGGCTTTCTGGATCTCTCCTCCCAAAGATTTGGCAAAATGAAGAAGCACATCCCCTGTTGCTTTTGTCTGATAGAGGGGTTCGATCACAGGTTGCCGGATCCCGAGAACCGGGAAGCCATTATTCAAGAAGACGGGATCATCCTGCCAGCGTTCCAAGGGAGTATGGTCTGGAAGGACGAGGTCTGCAAAATGAGTACTGTCATCCATGTAAGGGGAAAAACTAACAATGAAAGGAATCTCAGCAAACGCTTTGGCATACAGATCAGGCTTGGGATTGGAAAAGAGAGGATTGGTATAATAAAGAAATAGGACTTTTGGTTTATAGGGTCTTCCGGAGAGAACATTTTTGGCGAAGAGATAGGGTTGATGCATAACCCTCTGCAGGCCTTTTCCTCCATCCATTCTTTCCTTATCAAGACCCTTTTGTGCAATGGCGTCCTTTTTAAAAATAGGAAAAGCTTGGTAAGGAACATTTCTGGGAATCAGAATTCCTCCTGTTGTATCAATACCTCCCATTAAACCATTCAGAACAGAGACAGCCATCTGATGGAAGGGTCGATCTCGAAAGCCAATAGCCAGGGAGGGTTGATTCGTTGCAAACTCCCTGGCCAATCGAATGATGGTATCCACAGGGACACCGGTCTTTTTGGAAACAACATTTGGTTCATACTCAGAGAGGACAAACTCTTTGAAACCCAGGTGTTCCTTTCCATTTTCATCAGTCCAACTATCAAATCCGAAAGTATGATTCGAGACAAAGTCTTTCTTGTAGAGCCCCTCTTTAATAATCATGTGAGCAATGCCAAGGGCCAAGATCCCTTCCGCTCCAGGTTGGATTGGAATCCATTCATCTGCTTTGATACCGGTGATAGAAAGTCGGGACTCGATTTGGACTAACTTTCCTCTCTGTCCGGGCTTTCCCCTCCTGAAGTAGCCGTAAGCCTTCAGAGCTTGGATGGGGGACCAATAAGATTCGAGCAGTTCCGAACCAAAGGAGAGGAGATACTGGACATTTTCTAAGTCATAAGCTGGCGTTGAATAGATTCCTTGGGTGAGGAGGAGCCCTTCGGTCGGTGTCCCTTCCCACTGAAACTGATTATCGATATAGTTGGGTGACCCGAAAGCCTCTAAGAAACGTTCCCAAAGGGATCTCATCAATCCTCTATACTTTCCACCCAAAATGACAAGCTGGTGTGGATTTCCGTCCTTTCGAAGATCTTTTAAGGATGTGGTGACCCTCTGGAGGGCTTCATCCCAAGAGATGGGTTGCCACTGGTCTTCGCCTCTCTTTCCAATCCTTTTCAGAGGAGTTCGAATGCGGTCTGGATCATAAAGACCTTGAAGACCCGCAATTCCCTTAGGACAGAGCGTTCCTCGATTCACTGGGTGAAGAGGATTCCCAGCGATGTTAACCACCCATCCATCAATTACCCTGACCAGGATTCCACACCCCCCCATGCATTGGCCACAGATGGTAGGCATCCACTTTTCAACGCCCGGAGCATTTGGTTTCTCTGCAACAGGGAATTGAGACCATTTCCAAAAACCACCTCCCAAAGCAATTGCAACCCCAGCGCCTCCACCCATCTTAAGAAAATCCCTACGATTGATTTTCATTCTTTTCCTTAAAAGTTATTAATCCGGAGTTCGGAGCGTTTGGTTTCAAATCTCCGAACTCAGAACTTTAAACTTTTTCATATTAGACATGGCATGCTAAGCAATCATTGGTTACTTTGTTCTTCGTATGGCAATCCATGCACCATTTCATTGTCATCTTCATCCATGGCTGCGTCGGAGGTTTTTCGCTCTGTCCAATCGTTCCGTGACAGGTCTGGCATGCTATCTTCCCTAACACGGCGTGACGACGGTGAGAAAAGAAGACATGATCGGGTTGTTGGTATAACCGTCTCCAAGGGATTTTTTCGCCCCTTTTTTGAAATTGCCTGATTTTTTCCTCTTCGGGATTTTTTGTGACGGGTTCCTTATGGCATTCCAGGCAGGTGTTGATGTCGGGCATCCCGGAGAAGGTTTGGGTTTTGAAGAAGCGGTGGCATGCGTCACACCCCAATCCTTGTTCCACATGCTTTTTATGATTGAAAGAGACGGGTTGTTCGGCCTTGGAGCCAAGACCGAAGCTGATGAGGAGGAAGAGTAAAAGAACCCCAATGGCCAATCCCATGAGGAAGAATTTCATTCCTTAGAGCCCTGAGTTCGTTATTTTACCCCCCCCTAAAAATTCTTATAACAACACTTTATTTGAAATGCAATGGATTTTTTTCAGGCATATGAAATTTTTCCCTAAATAAGGGGAGGAGACCACCCTATCCAGCTGACGTCTTTAGTGAGGTCTAAAAGCCGTTACCTCTTTTTCATACTCTGTATGGGTGAATTTTCCGGTTTCAATAGGAATGGCCACCTTCATCAGAAGGGTGAAGATGAGGAGACCGGTTGCCCAGATGCCGAAGGACACCATGAGCTCTAAGAGATTAGGAAGATATTCGAAGATCTCGCCAAGGGGATCCGGAACGAATCCCGGTATGACGAAACCAGGCCCTTTTTCAATCCAAACCCCGATGATAATGAGCAGACATCCTAAATTGAGGGTGGCTAACCGTTTCCGGGTTTGGGGGATCAAGAAGATGATGAAGGCGATGACATTCATCGTCATCGCCCCCCAAATCCAGGGCACGAGTTGTTTGTGGTTGTGGAGCCCTTCGAACAGATATTTAAAGGATGCAATATGGACCGTTTGAGAATAATACTCTTTAAATAACTCAGCAGAGAGAAGGAAAAGGTTGAGAAACATAGCATAGGCGATCAGTTCTGAAATCTTGAAGAGGGCCTCATCCTCTATCTCTATATGGGATGTGGATACCTTTCGGATGATCTGGAAAATAATAATAATGATGGCAGGTCCTGAACAGAAGGCACTGGCCAGGAATCTCGGAGCAAGGATCGATGCATTCCAGAAGGGACGGGCAGGAAGCCCATTATATAAAAAGGCGGTGACGGTGTGAATCGCGACGGCCATAGGGATGGAGAGCAAGATGAAAGGGAGGATAAATTTCCAGTTAGGTTCTTTCCGGTAGTAGAATTTGACTAATAGATAGATAGGAATAAGAAGATTCAAGAATAAATAGCCGTTGAGGGCAAGGACATCCCAGGCCAGAAGCGATTGAGGAAAGTTCATTTTACCGACGAATGGAATCATGTGCCAGAACCGGTCAATCCTTCCGAGGTCAACCATCACAAAGAGTATGGCCATAATGATTGATGATGCGGCGAAGAGTTCCCCAAGGACGACAATCTCTTTGATTGGTTTGAAATGGTAGACATAAGATGGAATGACCAGCAGAACCGCCGCTGCCGCAGCCCCGACCAGATAGGTGAAATTGGCAATGTAGAGGCCCCAAGAAACCTGATCGTTCATGTGCGTTGCGATTAACCCAACTTCATGTTGCATCAGGTAGAATCGGAAGCCCACGACGATAATGGCAATGAGGGAGAAACACCAGGCGTAGTACAATGTGTTCCCTTTTGCCACAAGGGTAAGGGTCCTCTTGTAAAAATGCCATGTCTCATTCAACATTTCTCGAAACTTTTCCATCTGCTTTCCTATGCTTCAAAGAAATAATAAAATTTCGGTTCTGTACCTAAATCTTCTTTGAGCCGGAAGACCCGCTTTCGATCGATGATGTAACGAATTTCGCTATTGGGATCGAGAAGATTTCCAAATTTCCTCGATCCTGTGGGACAAGCCTCCACACAGGCTGGATATCTTCCCAACCTCACCCGTTGGATACAAAAAGTGCACTTTTCTACGGCACACTTCATCCTGGGCCTGTTTCCAAGATAGTGGACAGAGGGGTTTATCTCTTCTTTGAGAATGTTTGGTTCTGCCCAATTAAAGACCCTTCCCTTATATGGGCAGGCTGCAATGCAATACCTGCAACCGATGCACCAGTTGTAATCCACCACGACGATGCCGTCCGGTTCTTGCCAAGTGGCATGGACAGGACATACCTTCACACAGGGAGGATTCTGACATTGCTGACACTGAACGGGGAGATAGATGAATCCTTTTTCTGGAACCAAATCAGGATTATAGTAATGTTCAGAGTTTTCGAGATTAATCAGGTTTCCTCTCTTGAGCCTGAGAACCCTGATCCACTGGAGTTGAGGATCATGGTGCGAATGATTGTTTTCTTTCACACAGGCATAAACACATCTTCGGCAGCCAATACATCGTGAGAGTTCAAGACCATATCCCCAAAAGGTATCCGGAAGAGCTTCTTTTGTACTGATCTGAAATTTCCTACCATATTTCTGCAGGTATCTTTGTTCCAACTTTGCAACGACACGTTTCTTTTCTTCCTCGGTCATTTCGCGGAAATGTTTCTGCAAAAAGTCCTCCGCCTCCTCCTTGGTGCAGGAGGAGAGGAGAGGAAGAGAAAGACCTGCCAAGGTGGTTAGTGAAAGATTACGGATGAACTCTCTTCTGGTGTAACGTTTATTTTGCATGGTTTCTATCCGTCGGTGGGTAGGGTGGAGGCTCGGGCTTTATCGGTTTAAATTTTGGCTCATGGGGGTCGTGGCAGTGAGCACAGAGAAAATAGGTTCTCTTGCCACGACCCGAAAAGTATCCCGTTCTTTTCCCATGAATACCTGCTCTCCAGTCTCTATAAACCGGCCCATGACATTCGCCACAGAGCTGGTAGCTTTCCGTGAAGTTTATGAGTTCCCCATTATAAAGTCGCAACTTATCTCGGTTTTTTGCATCATGACAGTCGAGGCACCATCGCATCGTCTCTGCATGGTGGAGTTTAATCTGGGAATGTTCTTCTTTAAGTTCCCGTTTTTTCCGATTGACTTCCATGGAGGCATGGCAGTTACTGCAGGGATAAATCCCCTCTGTCAAAGGTGGGGGAGATACTGGAAACTCTTGATCGGCTCCACTCACAAAGGAGACAAAGCAAACCCCTAATAGGAATATTAATGGAAACACATAAAATATTTTTTGCATTTTATATAAGAGCGGCAGGAAGAGAGGGAACGCGAATACCGAACCCCCCCAACTAATTTTTCTCTGAAAATCCAAATTCCTTTTTTAACATCTTCAATAACAAAAGGCAACTTTTTTATAAATTTTTTTAAGCAACTTGCAATGGAATGATGGGTATGATAATTTTTTTCTATGCACATCGATATTCAATTTGTGCCATCTCCCCCCAATCCTAATCTTCTTTCTAATCGAGTAGTCGTGGTCATCGATGTCCTCAGGGCCACTTCTGTCATGGTCCATGCAATGTCCCAAGGAGCCTTGGAGATCATTCCTGTCGCCACAGTGGAAGAGGCTTTTCAAATGGCTAAGGTTTTTCCACGAGGGTCTATTATTTTGGGAGGGGAGAGGGAAAGTAAAAATATCCCGGGATTTGATTTAGGGAATTCTCCCACAGAGTATGTCGCAGAAAGAGTGAGGGGGAAGAAATTGATCCTGACGACGACCAATGGAACAAAGGCATTTCAATTGGTTTCATCTGGGAGAGAAATTTTGGCAGGAAGTTTTTTTAACATCGGAGCCACGGCACAGAAATGTCTTGAATTGAATAAAGACCTCTTCATTTTCCCTTCAGGAGATGAAGGAGATTTTTCTCTGGAAGACACAGTCTGCGGGGGAATGTTAATCGATCTGATCACAAAAAAAAGGGAGAAACCGATTTCTTTGACCGATGCTTCACGCTGCGCCCAAATCCTTTATCAAAGATTCGAAGATAATTTATTAGAAGCTTTTCACCTTTCTCGTCATGGGAAAGAATTGATCAACCGGGGTTTTGGAGATGACCTTGTTTACTGTGCTCAAATTGATATTACCCCTTTTGTCCCCATTTTCCGAGAAGGGGTGGTCAAGGTCTCTAGTTAAATTGAAAAGGAGAAAACGATGCGACGCCGAGAGAGGGAAATGAAGGATAGAGAAACGGTGATCGCCATGCTGGAACGTTCACCGGTAGGAAGGATTGCCACTATTAATCAGAAAGGTGTTCCTGTTATCAAGCCTGTCAATTTTCTCTATTGGGATGGAAAAATCTATCTTCACTCTTCAACGAAAGGGGAAAAAATAGAAGATATACAGCGGGGAAGTCCTATCTGTTTTGAGGTGGATGAGCCCATCGCCTATGTGATCGCCAGCCAGGCCGCCTGCAAAGCCAGCTATTATTATCGAAGTATCATCATGAAAGGAAAAGCTACCTTCGTTAGGGACCGGGATAAAAAGATGAAGATTCTCGAGAGGATGATGGAGAAATATCAGCCAGAAGGAAACTACGGAAAGATCCCTTTAGAGATCCTCAAAAAAACAGCAGTGATCGAAATCTTGATTAAGGAAATCACGGGTAAAGAAAATTTGGGATAAATGAAATCTTCTGTCTCTATTGTCAAGTGCCAAAATTATGACGAAGACAAGGTCTTGAGTGGACTTCGGCGGTCCATTGACCTGATCGGAGGGATTCAAACTTTTGTAAGGGAGGACAATCACGTTCTTCTCAAACCCAATCTCCTCTTTGGGAAGAGTCCCGAAAAGGCTGTGACCACCCATCCTTCGATCCTCAGAGGAATGATTCAGATCGTTCGGGAAGCAGGAGGGATTCCTTTCATTGGAGATAGTCCTTCAGTAGGGAGTTTGGTAAAGACTGCTGAGAAAGCTGGCATCAAAGCAGTAGCAGATGAGATGAAATGTCCTCTTGTGGAATTTAATAAACCTGTTCTCCCTCCGAAAAGGAAAGGGAAAATATTTAAACAGTTAGAAATTGACCAAACGGTTTTAGAAGTGGATGTCATCATCAACCTTCCTAAATTCAAAACCCATAGCTTGACGCTTCTTACCCTGGGTGTGAAGAACCTCTTCGGATGTATTCCTGGACCCAGAAAGGCGTTATGGCATCTCAAGGCAGGTGAAGATCGAAAGACTTTTGCACAAATACTGGTGGATGTTTATCAGATCATCCACCCTTCACTCACCATCTTGGATGGGATTGTGGGAATGGAAGGAAACGGACCCAATAGCGGCCAACCGATTCCGCTGGGATTGATTTTGGCAAGCGGGGATTCACTAAGTTTAGATCAGATCGTGTGTGACCTTTTGGGGGTTTCAAGGGAATCTTTATTGACGAACCGGGTAGCGTTTGAGCAAGGATTGGGAAAGGATGGGATTGAAGTAGTAGGGGAAAAGGTGGAGGATGTGAGGATTCCCCATTTTCAATTTCCAACCCTCTCACAGCCGGATTGGAACCTGCCAGGATTTTTAAGGAGGGCATTAAAGAATGCATTGACCTCAAAGCCAGTCGTCCAGGAGGAGATATGTAATGCCTGCGACCGATGTTCAGAGATCTGCCCACCTAAGGCCTTGGCTAGGAAGGGAAAGGATTTGGTTTTTGATTATGAACAATGCATTCGCTGTTTCTGTTGCCTCGAGGTTTGCCCAGAAGGAGCGATTTCGATCAAACCTGGATGGGCATTGAAGCTGGTCAGTAGAAAGTCGAAGGTCGAAAGTGGAAAAAGTCTGATTTAAGATTTCAGATTTTAGGTTTAAGATTGTAGATTCTTTCAATCTGCAATCTGAGATCTACAATCTACAATTTCTTGTGATGCCTAACATAAAACTTCTGATTGAATATGACGGAACAAATTATCACGGATGGCAGGTTCAACCCAAAGGCCTGACCATCCAGGGGATCTTGGAAGAAAAATTAGGACTTCTCACAGGAGAACCCATCCAATTGTTCGGTTCCGGAAGAACCGATTCAGGGGTCCATGCATTAGGCCAGGTAGCCCACTTCAAGACGCAAAGCCAAATGGATATCCGTTCGATGCAAAGGGCGCTCAATAGTCTCCTCCCCCCTGATATTGTGATTCAAAAGATAGAAGAGGTTGAAGAAAGTTTCCATGCCCGAAAGCATTCAAAAAGCAAAGTCTATGAATATCGAATTCTTAACCGTAACCTTCGATCAGCCTTTCATCGAGGGTATGTATGGTATCTCCCTCAAAAATTAAATTTGACTGAGATGAAGAAAGCGACCCAAATTTTGATTGGAGAACATGACTACTCAGCATTTCGTACAGTAGGCTCTCCAACTCGAACAACCGTTCGAAGGGTGATCCGGGCGGAATGGAAGAAGGGGCAAGACGGCCTCCTCCGTTTCGAGATCGAAGCCAATGGTTTCTTAAAACAGATGGTGAGGTCAATCATCGGGACATTAGTCGAGATTGGAAGAGGTAGGATGAAGGCTGTGGAGTTTCGAAAGATTTTAGATTCCAAGGATAGAAAAAAAGCAGGTCCCACTGCCCCTGCTCACGGTTTATTTCTGAAAGAAGTGAAGTATTAGCAGATAGCTTATGGCTGATGGCCAATAGCCACCCTGTCTATAAGCCATGAGCCATTTGCCATCAACCAATAATCAAATCTTGATCAGCTCATATTCTCTTGTTCCCAGTCCGATCTCTTCGGCATAGGCAAGCTGAATGTTCCAGTCCACCTTTGGATAAATAGCTTGGAATTTATTTTCTCCAGGATTCCAAGCCCCAGGGAGTTTGGAGGATCGGTTTCCCACCTCTCCATTGACCAAATCAACCGAGGCCTGATCAATCGCAACAGGATCCTCAGAAGAGAGGATACCAATATCATTGACAATCGGTGTATCGGAATATCCATAACAATCACAGGCCGGTGAGATCTGTGTGAGAAAGTTGAGATAGAGGGTCTTTCCCTTTTTCTTCTGGACGGCTCCATAAGCATGCTCCACCATTTTCTTTTGAAAAATAGGGATGCTCTCGTTCCATTGGATTTGAATAGACCCCGAAGGGCAGGTGAGGATGCATTCTCCACACCCAATGCATTTTTTAGGATCGATCAAGGCAATGTTGTGCTTGGTTTCGACTCCCGATGGCGGTGACAACATCGAAATCGCTTTTTGTGCGCACCAACCAAGACAGGTTTCACACCCTGTGCAGGTCTTTCCTTTGACTTGGGGTGAGATATTTGAATGTTGACTCAACTTTCCTTCACGGCTGGAGCACCCCATTCCTAAATTCTTTAAGGCTCCTCCAAATCCAGACAGTTCATGACCTTTGAAATGGGTGACGGTGATGAGGGCGTCTGTCATGTAGATCTCACGGGCGATGGAGACTGTTTTGAAAATAGGTTTGTCAATCCGAACCTTCACGGCACTATTGCCTCTCAAGCCATCGGCGATCAGGATAGGAGCATTGACGACAGACCCTGTAAATCCATTTTCAAAAGCAGTGGTGAGATGGGAGACCGCTTCACTCCGGGTTCCAATATAGAGGGTGTTGGTATCGGTTAAGAAAGGCTTCCCTTTATATTGTTTGACTCGATCCACCACCCTTCTCAAAAAGATGGGCCGAACATAAGCTGTATTTCCCTTCTCCCCAAAATGGAGTTTAATTGCCACCAGATCCTTCTCTCTGATCTTTCCCTTCAAATCAGCCCGATCCAAAAGGATATCCAATTTATCCAGGAGGGTTTTCCCAGACTCCACCTTCAGATCCGAAAAAAAGACAGGACTCTTCATGTTAGAACCTCCTGGTCAAACATTCTAAGGAAATCCCCCTCGTGTGTCAATGATTGAAGGGGAGATAGGAGTTGACCCATTCGGTGAAGATAAGCCCCGGCACTTAGGTGAAGAAGTCGAAGAAGTCGAAGAAGTCGAAAGGGTTGACTTTTCATTGAGAAAAAAGTAGTTTATTACATTGTGCTTTTCGATGGGATAAATAACGGAAAGGAGAAGAGATGAAACGGGTTGAACCGACATACATTCGTAACATAGGAACCTTCGGCCATGGCGGAGAAGGGAAGACTTCCTTGGTCGAGGCAATTCTTTTCGATACGGGCGAGAATACCCGCCTTGGCCGCGTCGATGATGGTTCCTCTTTAATGGATTTTGAACCGGAGGAAATTAATCGAAAGATTAGTATCAGTGCCTCCCTTTTTCATTTTGAATGGAATAAGCATCAGTTTCATATCATTGACACACCCGGGTATGCCAATTTCATCGCTGAGGCAAAGGCCTCCATGAGGGTCGTGGATGGGGCCATCATCGTTGTCAGTGGAAATTCGGGGGTTAAGGTTCAAACCGAGACGGTATGGGGATATGCCAATGAATTTCAAGTTCCACGGATCCTCTATGTCAGCAAAATGGATACAGAACGGGCCAATTTTCTCAAAGTAGTTGAGGAGGTGAAAAAGACTTTTCCTTCTCAATCGGCTGTTCCTGTTCAACTCCCTATCGGAGGAGAGGGTAATTTTAAAGGAGTGGTGGATTTGATTCAGAGGAAGGCCTATTTCTATCGAGAAGATGGAAGTGGCCAATTTGAACTCAAAGATATTCCACCAGACATGAAAGAAGAAGTGGAACGACTTCGCGAGAAGTTGGTCGAGGCCGCAGTGGAAATGGATGATCAATTGATGGAAAAATATTTAGAGTCTGGAGAAGTTTCCACCGAGGAGATCATTCAGTGCCTTCGAAAAGGAACGATGGAGAGGAGATTGGTCCCCGCCGTTTGTGGTTCCTCTATTCGAAATATAGGGATTCAATCTCTTCTGGATCTGGCAATCTCCTGCTTCCCTTCGCCTCTGGAAGGGGGGCCTGCCCAGGGGAAAAACCCAAGGACAGGGGAGCTTGAGACACGGGAACCAAAGGAAGAGGCGCCATTCTCTGCTTTTGTATTCAAGACCATCGCCGACCCCTTTGCGGGAAAACTGAATCTCTTCAGGGTATATTCCGGAACCGTGAATGCCGATTCCACCCTTTACAATTCCAAAAAGGACATGAAGGAGAGGATCGGCCAGATTTTCTTGTTGGAAGGGAAAAAACAGAAACCGATAGGCTTCGCTGGTGTGGGGGATATCGTGGCGGTTGCCAAGCTAAAAGAGACGACCACTGGCGATACGTTCTCCGATGAGAAAAAGCCCATTGTTTTTGAAGAAACGAAGCTTCCCCTTCCCATGATCTCTTATGCCCTGACTCCAAAAAGCAAAGGGGATGAGGATAAAATTGCCTCCTCACTGGCGCGGATCCACGAAGAAGATCCAACCATGATGGTAGGCCGGGATGAGCAGACCGGCGAGATCCTTCTTTCAGGCGTGGGACAGACCCATGTGGAGGTGATTGTTGAAAAACTGAAAAGAAAATTTGGGGTGGAGGTGAGCCTCAGCGTTCCGAAAGTTCCTTATAAAGAGACGATCCGCGGTTCGAAAACCGGTGTGATCTATCGTCATAAGAAACAGACCGGCGGTCGCGGACAGTTCGCTGAAGTCCATTTTGATGTTTCTGCTCTTCCACGAGGATCGGGTTTCGAATTTGAGAATGCCCTTACCGGCATGAACGTTCCGAGGAACTTTGTTCCAGCGGTGGAAAAAGGAATCGTAGAGGCGATGCAAAGCGGTGTCCTCGCCGGCTATCCTGTGGTGGATGTGAAAGTCCGTTTTTATGATGGGAAATCTCACGAGGTCGATTCTTCGGAAATGGCTTTCAAGATCGCCGCAATCATGGCCTTTAAGAAAGGGGTGCAGGAGGCCAATCCCGTGCTCCTCGAGCCCATCATGAAGGTGGTGGTGACAGCACCCGATGAGAACATCGGTGATGTCATCGGCGATCTCAACAGCCGCCGTGGAAGGGTTTTGAGAGTCGATGCCAAGGGCCATTATCAAATGATCGAGGCCAATGTCCCCATGTCAGAAATGCTTAAATACGCTCCAGACCTCAACTCCAAAACAGGCGGCCGTGGAACCTTCACGATGGAATTTTCCCACTATGAGGAAGTTCCTGCCCAAATGACTGAGAAGGTGATCGCTCAGGCCAAGAGGGATAAAGAGAAAGAAGATTAAAAATTATGAATTTAGAGTTAAGAGTTTTGAATTCAGGAGTACGAATAACAAATCGCGAGTCACGCCTGCGTGCCGAAATGACGCATTCCGGCGTGTAGGCACGAAACACAATTCACGGACAAGAAAAAAGATGAAGGCTGTGATCCAGAGGGTTAAATCCGCTGAAGTTTGTGTGGATGGCCGAGTATCTGGAAAGATTGGGAAGGGCCTTCTGGTGCTCCTCGGTGTGGGAAAAGGGGATGGGGAAAGTGATCTCTCTTTTTTGACCTCCAAGATACCTGAACTTAGAATCTTCGAAGATGCCTCTGGGAAATTCAATCTTTCATTAAAAGAAATAGGTGGAGAGATGTTGATCGTCTCCCAGTTCACCCTCTACGGCGATTGTCGGAAAGGGAGGAGGCCCTCTTTCACGGAAGCAGAAGAACCAGCCACTGCAAAACATCTCTACGAACAATTTATTTTAAAATTGAGAGAACAAGGTATTCCCGTTCAGACAGGGGAATTTCAGGCCAAAATGGAGGTTCATCTCATCAACGATGGACCTGTGACGCTTCTCTTGGAGAGCAGGCAAGGATAGGGTAATAAATCATGAGAAAGTGTATTTACCTCATTTTCTTAATCAGTTTTGTTCTCCTCGCGGGTTCAATGGCTATGGCCCAGATCTCGAAAGGGGGAAAGGAGATGGGGATGAAAGAGATCAGGGAGCCTGCTTTAGCAGGGTCTTGGTATCCTGGAGATCCAGAAATTCTTTCTCGAGATGTGAAGCGTTATCTTGAGAATGCAAAGAAGGAGAAGGTGGATGGTGAGATCGTTGCTCTGGTCTCACCCCATGCTGGATATATGTATTCTGGGCAGGTGGCTGCCCACGCCTACAAATTGATCGAAGGGAAGTCCTTCGATACTGTTGTTGTGGTTGGACCCAGCCATAGGTTTCCTTTTAAGGGTGCATCCCTCTGGGATCGGGGAGGATTCAGAACACCTTTAGGTGTAGTCCCTGTTGATGATGAGCTTTCGAAAAAACTTATGGAGAAGCGAAAGGAAATCAGGTTTATTCCCGAAGCTCATAACCAGGAAAATTCTCTTGAACTCCAAATCCCATTTCTTCAAACAGTTTTAAAGTCATTTAAACTGGTTCCTATCGCAATGGAGCCTGATTGGAGTTGGGAAACCTGTCAATATCTCGCCTCAGCGATTGCAGAGACAGTAAGAGGGAAAAAGGTTCTATTGGTCGCAAGTACTGATTTATCCCATTATTATACTTATAACATAGCTATTGAGCTGGATCGGATTTTTTTAAACCATATCGAGCGGTTTGACATAGAAGGATTAAATCGTGACCTAAAAAGTAACCGCACTGAGGCATGTGGAGGAGGTCCGGTTGTCACAATCATGTTGGCGGCCAAGACTTTAGGGGCCAATCAAGGCAAGGTGCTCAAATACCTCAATTCTGGAGATGTGACTGGAGACCGAAGCCGTGTCGTAGGGTATGCGGCTGGTGTTTTTTATAAGACAGTCGGGGGGAAAGAGAAGATGAAAGAAGAGAAGAAAGTAGGTGTTGACTTAGGGTTGAACGAGGAGGAGAAGAAGACCCTCCATCATATTGCAAAAACAGTGATTGAAAATAAGGCGAGAGGAAAGGCCGTTCCAGAGTTCAAGATTGAATCTCATATTCTTAAGGAGAATCGAGGGGCCTTTGTGACCATTCAAAAAAAAGGGCAACTGAGGGGTTGCATTGGATACATTGAAGGGCATGGACCACTTCATAAGACTATTGAAGAGATGGCCGAAGCAGCGGCATTTCGCGACCCTCGGTTCAGTCCTGTAAAAGAGAAAGAATTACCAGAGCTGGATATCGAAATATCCGTTTTGACCCCTCTTAAAAGGATCAAGGATGTCAATGAGATTCAAGTTGGGAAACACGGAATCTATATTGTGAGAGGAATGTGGGCAGGTCTTCTTTTACCCCAGGTCGCTACAGAATATGGATGGGACCGTCTGGCCTTTTTGGAACATACATGCCAAAAGGCAGGCCTTCCTCCCAATGCATGGAAAGAAAAAGACATAGAGATCTATATTTTTTCAGCGGATATCTTTTGAATGGTGGAGGAGCAAGCGTTCCCTTTAGAGATCTCTGAAAAAGTCCAGAAATCTCTGATTAATCATTTTTTGAAATCTGTGTAATCAAGAGAGCGTATAGTGGTTTCTTAGAGCTCTCCTTTAATTTTGTTGACAGAAGGAGCGGTTTTTTATTTAATATAAAAAAGGCCGAATTGATAAAAGCGGGGGAACCATATTTTGGGGTGAATTCCGAATTAATCGGAAAGGATATCCCTTAATCCTAACCCGTCAGCTAACTTCGCAGGCGACTAAGGGAAGAGAATCCGAAGGTAGGGGACCTTCCTCTACTTTTTTTTTGGGATAATTATGAAAAACAAAACGCCCCAAGAAGCCTCTTGTACCATAGAGAAATTGGAGCTCCGCAGAGATGTGACGGTTTGGGGTTCCTACATGTGGGGATATGCTGATGTAGGGGCGGACATCTATGCTGCTTTAGGTCTGGTAATGGGAGCTGCTCATGGTGGGGCGAGCCTTGCCTTCTTTGTGGCTGGTCTCATCTATATTATGATCGGACTCTCCTATACAGAGATGGCATCGACCTACCCGGTTGCTGGAGGAGGCCATTATTATGCTCTGAGGGGTCTGGGAGATTTTTGGGGCTATGCGGCTGGGGTAGCCCTTCTGTTGGATTACACCATTGACATTGCCCTCTTCGCCACGGCTTCGGCAGGCTATATGAACTTTTTTATGCCCTATGTCTTAGGTATCCCTCCTGAATATTTTGCCATGGACATCTGGATCTTCAAAAAGGTGAATCCGGTCTGGGCAGCGGAAACGCTCATCCTCATCACCTTTCTCATCTGGCTCAATATCCGGGGAGTTCGGGAATCCTCCCTCTTCAATGAGGTCATTGGTGCCATCGATATCATCACTGAATCATCCATTATTATCCTTGGTTTTCTCTTGGCTTGGAAACCCGAGCTTTTCGTCTTCCAATGGAAAACCCAATTTCCAAGCTTGAAGGAATTCATGTACGGTTCCTCGCTTGCTATTATCTCCTTTGTTGGTCTGGAATCCATTTCTCAGGCAGCTCAGGAGACTAAAAGACCAGCTACGATCATTCCTCGAACCTCCATCACTTTGATTTTTACAGTCTTTATCTTTGCGATGGCCTTCTCCACTTTGGGTCTTGGTATCCTCCCATGGCAGGAATTTCCTCAAGGGGATCCTGTGGCCAAACTCGCTCATGCCCTTCCTATTTTCGGCGTGCTGGCCGGGCCCTTTGCGGCCATCCTTGGGGCAACGATTCTACTCATCTCCTCGAACACCGGCGTCATGGGCGCGTCACGTCTCACCTATTCGATGAGCGAACTCCACCTGATCACTCCCTGGTTTGACAAAGTTCATCCGAAATATCGTACTCCGGTTCGAACCATCGTCTTCTTCTCACTCATCGGAATGCTTGAGGCGCTCCTTGCGTTTCTAACACCCAGTGCCATGGATACACTCGGGAATATGTATGCCTTTGGTGCAGCGAGTGGATATCTTCTCGTTTTCATCTCGATGATCAAACTTCGCTTTTCTGATCCTTACTCCCCAAGGCCCTACAAGATGCCCCTCAACATCAAGTGGAACTATAAGGGAAAGGTCGTAGATGTTCCCATTCTGGGTTTCATCGGGATGATCGGAGTCAGTTTTATTCTTTTTGAGGTTATTCTGACCCATGAGATAGGTCGTATTGCTGGACCCGCGTGGGTGTTAGTCTGTCTCATTTACTATTTCTGGTTTCGAAAGAAAAAAGGGTTTCCTTTACTTGGGAGTGTGAAACACAACTGGGAGGAGGAGCAGAAGAAGATATTGACGTCCGCAGAGGAATTCGATCTGCTTGAACAATATAAAATTGCTTTAGTGGAAAGAGATAAACGGGAAAAGGAGAAGGCGTTTGGTAAAGGTACCCGAAGTTCCTGAGCGACCTGGATGGCGGGATTATTTTCAGATTGTCACAACCGGCCTCATGGTCGTTTTAGGTTTTTATATCTTATGGCAAACCATTTTCGTGAGGTGGGCCATTCCATCCTTGATTTTCGGTATTGCCCTTTTGCTTTACAGTCTATTTCGAGTCAGAATGATCTGGACTTACTTTCAGCAGAGAGGCAGGAGAAGTGGGATCTGAAATTCAGATCACTTTTATAGGGACCTTGCTGGCTTCTTGTTTCGCAGTCTCCATGGGGATTTTACTCTGGTGGATGTTTCATGTTCCGAGAGCTATTCCCTTAGCTGCAGCCAAAGCCAGAAGGGCCGTAGGAGCAATAAAAAAGATTTTAGTTCCAACCTCAGGTACCTTTTATTCAGAAAGGGGGATCGAGCTGGCATGCCGTTTGGGAGAGGAACAGAAGGCAGAGATTTATCTGGTTACTGTTCTTGAAATTCCGAGAACGCTACCGTTAGAGGCACCCATGCCTGAAGCAGAAGCCCAGGCAGAGGATATCATCAAGCGAGGAGAGGAGATTGTGAATCTGAGAGGCCTGCCTGCCAAAGGGGAAGTCAGGCGAGGAAGGGTAGCAGGGGAAGAGATTATCAGAGTAGCCAAAGAAAGAGAGGTTGACCTGATTGTGATGGGAATCCGATCCCAGGTCACGATGGCCCAGGATATCTTGGGCCGGGATTCCGATCTGGTTCTGCGTCGGGCTCCCTGTGAAGTGATTGTGGATAAACTCTCTGGGTAGACAAAATAGGAGGGGTTGGATGAAGGTGATGATTATCGGTTGTGGCAGAGTGGGATCTGTTCTGGCGAATCGTTTGGATGAGGTTGGACATCAGGTGGTGGTTCTCGACAGGAACCAACAGGCCTTTCGGAGGCTCTCCGAAAAATTTTCTGGTAAGCGGGTAGTGGGCAATGGTCTGGTGGAAGACTATGTGCGTCCAACACTCCAAGAAGAGGCTAATATCCTTTTTGCCATGACGGATAAGGATAATGTTAATCTGATGATTGCCCAAAGGGTGAAACGAAATTTCCAATTGGAAAGGGTGGTTGCAGTGGTTCACGACTCAATTCTGGCAGGACTCTATAAGGAACTGGGTGTGGAGACAGTCTGTCCCACCGACTTGGTTATAAAAGATTTATTACAGACGATCCAAGAAAGCTAATGGGGGAGGCTATGTATATCATCATTGTGGGCGCAGGAAAGGTCGGGTATCATCTCGGTAGTTTGTTGATGGCCGAAGGTCATGAGGTGATGCTGATTGAGGAAGACCGTTCCAAGGTAGAACTCCTTTCATTGGAGTTTCATGATGCGATCATGCAAGGGAATGGTTCAACGGTGGAGGTTTTGAAAGAGGCTGGGGCCAACCGGGCGGATGTAATTGTGGCGACGACAGGCAATGATGAGGACAATCTCGTGATCTGTCAAGTTGCAAAATTGATGTTTCTCCGTCCCCGGACCATTGCACGGGTTAACAATCCACGGAACGAGGAACTTTTTGCTGGTTTGGGAGTCGATGCTTCGGTCAGCGCCACAAAGATCATCAACGCCGTGATTCAGGAACAGGTTAAGGCGGGAGACATGATGATTCCCCTGCTCACATTGAAAGAAGGAGATGTGGAGATAGTCGAAGTGGAACTCTCCCGTTCCTCACATATCGTGAAGAAGAAGGTCAAAGATTTGTCACTGCCTCCGGGATCGATTTTTATTGCTGTGATTCGGGGAGAAGAAGTTATCATCCCTTACGGGGAGACAGAATTCCAACCGGAAGATAGGGTCATTGCCCTGGTTAAGCGCGAAAGCGAGCAAGCCCTAAGACAGATTTTATAATTCAGTCACAGATGACCCCAACAATAAACCAGTCGTTAAATATCCTTATCGTGGATGATGAGGTGAACATCCGCAAGACACTGTCTATCTGCCTTGAGACCGAAGGCCACAAGGTGATTGCCGTAAGCAATTTTCAGGATGCTTTAGCAGAGGCGTCGCGAAGATCTTTTGAACTTGCCTTTGTGGATCTGAGGCTTGGTACGGAAGATGGACTTGATTTAATCCCTCCTTTACTGGCAGCAGCCCCATGGCTTAAGATCATTGTCATTACAGCCTACGCTTCCATTGACACAGCCGTAGAAGCCATGCGACGCGGAGCGACCGATTATATTCCAAAACCGTTTACACCTGCTCAGGTAAAACTGGCGGTTGACAAAGTATTTGAGATGCGAACATTGGAACAGAGAGTTGCTTCCCTGCAAGAGGATCTTGGTCGGTTAAACCCCGAGGCGGATTTTTCGACCACAAACGCTGCCATGCAGCGAGTGATCAACCTTTCGCACCAGGTAGCTCCCGCTGACGCTACCATTCTTTTGCGTGGGGAAAGTGGAACCGGTAAAACGGTTCTGGCCCGCGCCATTCATCACTGGAGCCATCGAGCCAACAAACCGATTTGTATCGTTTCGTGCCCTACCTTTTCTCCCGAACTCTTGGAGAGCGAGCTATTCGGACATGTAAAAGGTGCGTTTACTGGGGCCGTGAGGGATAATCCTGGCCGCATCGCAATATGTGAAGGCGGGACCCTTTTGCTGGATGAGATCGGCGATTTACCGGCAAACCTTCAGCCAAAACTTCTGCGCTTTCTTCAGGACAGGGAGTATGAAAGGGTGGGAGATTATACGACACGAAAAGCGGATGTCCGCATTATCGCCAGCACCAACAGGGATCTCGATAAAGCAGTCAAAGAAGGTCAGTTTCGTGAAGACCTCTTTTATCGGCTGAATGTGATCCAGATCGAAATTCCCCCTTTGCGCGAACGGCCAGAGGATGTGATGACCTTTGCAGAGAGGTTATTAGTTTTTTTTGGTGGGGCTAGGCACCATCTCTTTCTCGGTTTCACTTCGGAGGCGCTTCAAGCCCTCAAACAATACCACTGGCCGGGAAACCTCCGAGAGCTGCGAAACGTTGTTGAGCGAGCAGCCATTCTCTGTCAGGCGGACCGTGTCGGTATCGAGGGTCTTCCAGAAAACCTCCTGCCAAGTGATTCCGGCGCAAGACTCGGCGATAGGGTTTCGTTGGAAAAAATCGAAGAAGAACATATCCGGCGGGTGTTGGCTACGACAAAATCGCTTCAAGAGGCCGCAGATATACTCGGCATAGATCAGGCGACCCTATGGCGCCGCAGGAAGAAGTACGGGATTTGATATTAGTGGAAGGAAGGAATCGGTGCTTTATTACACCTACTAATATTCTATTCAATAGAGTTCAGAAAGCTGATGATTCCTATTTGAAAGAGTGGATGAAGGGCGAATCAAACCTTTGACATAGGATGGTCAGTAAATTTGTTATTCAATCTTGCAATTTAAGCGTTCCGATGATTCTGCACCAGTATTGTTCTGTTTCCGTTGAAAGCGGTCTACCGCGGAAAGTAGTTCTTCCTCTCAATGTTCCTGTGGCACCTTCCCATTTTCCAGTTCCGTAAACGAA
>Ga0187861_10000047_pt1 | contig 153833 bp, 145 predicted proteins | sample June2016WEW_10_1_3_FD_132986 | JGI IMG/M metagenome (GOLD analysis project Ga0187861, IMG submission 132986) | Peatland microbial communities from SPRUCE experiment site at the Marcell Experimental Forest, Minnesota, USA - June2016WEW_10_100 | ecosystem: Environmental > Terrestrial > Soil >...
AGCAGGCGCTGCGGATCAAGCCCGATTTTGCCGAGGCGCGGGACGCGCTCGTGCGACTGCAAGGTGGCCAGTAAGCCGAGTCCGACGAGACGCGGTGTTCCGCGAGAACACCGCAACAGCCGCCTTCGGAATTTCAAACCGCCAGGTTCGCAAACCGTCCAGAGTGGGGAACGTCTGCTGAGGGTGTGGGCTGTCGAGGACCACAATTCTAGGGGAGCGGACGCCTTTTTATGCTTTCCTTGCGGTTTCATCAGAGGTCTAATAGGGTTCATTAGGTTGATCGGTCCATAGGAAAGCGCGCTTCAAACGAACTCCATCACGGTGGCTGGGTTTGTTACGTTGGGATCGAGAAAATGAACAACGACGAGTTAATTCTGGCTGAACTCCGAAAGATATCCGCATGGGCGGACAGGCAGCGCAAGGCGACAAAATGGTCCCTCATCTTGCTTGCCGTCTTCTTCCCGGGCATGATCGTTTTCGGCATCGTGATGGACCACCGATCGAAGACGCGAGAGGATATCGAGGCTCTCAAGAAACACGATTGGTACGATGTTGACCAAAATATCCGCCTTGGCAACCCAGCTGAGGCAATACGGATTGGGGAGGAACTCATCCAGAAGACACCGCAGTACCCCGGAGGTCACTATAAGCTAGCGGCGGCGTACGTGGCGGCAGGGAGGATAAAGGAGGCAAGGGCACACTTTGCGGAAGCGGCTCGTCTGTTTCCTTGCGAAGATTATGAGAAGTTACTAACCGCGATAGACAAGAGAATCGCAACAGAGTCTCCCCAGTCACACGCTCCGGCGAATGCAACTTCGCCCCATCCATGACCTCTAGCCGAATGAAGCCTTAGTCCCCGCGGCAGCCCTCGGAAGTTCAAACCGCAAGGTTCGCAAATCGTCCAAAGCGGGGACGCACTTCGTTTATTGCCCGCACCCGGTCTTGTCGGCGCGTTTGATCTGTCTATACTCCCGTTGGGATGTCCGAACAATTTCATCATCACGTGTATGTCGTGTTGCTCGACAACGGCGTGTTGAAGGAGCGCAAGGTTTTATCTGCGAATCCGGAACGTGATCCGAAAAAGCCGTGCGTGTATGTGGGGATGACGGGCATTCCGCCCATCGAGCGATTTCAGAACCACAAGGATGGGTACAAAGCGTCGCACTACGTCCAGAAATACGGCGTGCGGCTGTTGCCCGAGTTGTACGAGTTTCTCAACCCGATGCCATACGAGGCGGCGTGCCAGATGGAGAAGGATCTGGCTGGGGAATTGCGCGAACAGGGCTACACGGTTTGCGGCGGGACGTAAGAAAGACGACAACGGGGCCCGTTGTCCTACAATTCGGAGACAGCGCAGACAACGACGGCAAGCGGGCCGCTCGCCCTACAAATTCGGAGATTCCAATTATCGTAACTCGATATTTTTTGCTGGACGGGGCGTTGCGGGGCGGGTATAATGGCGACGGTTGTTTGACATAAGAAGAATGGTTCGGGCCTACAGACCGCAAACGGCAACGGAACAGAGCGGACGCCCACCTCGGCGGGTAAACCCTCCTTAGGCGGGCAAGCCTTGGAGAGGCGTCCCTACCAACGGCGAAGGAGCGTCGGTTGGGAGGGGTAATCTCTATAAAAGTACTTTTTTACCAAACGAACCCAACTGAAAAATGCGTATGTGTTTAGTCATGAATATATTAGGAAAAAAAGCGAGTTGGGTTCGTTTTGCAAAAACGAGGCAAAAGACAGGGAATAAAGTGCAAAAAGAAGCGCTGGGAGGGGGGATTTTTGACCGAAACGAAGCTAAAACGGACCCAATTTCCAAGACTGTGAGGCACCGGAGATAGTGAAACTGAACCAGTACGGCGGGTTAATCCTTCACGCGGGCGATGGCGAGGCCGTCGAGTTCCCTGCGAACAATGGGCACCACAATCGCCTCGAGCTTGGGGTGCGCCGCGAGTTTCCGGTTGAACTCCTGGATACCGCGTATGATCGGGTCGGTTTCCCCGGTGTGCGCCACTTTCCCGTCGCGGATGACGTTGTCGGCGAGAATCACGCTGCCGGGCCGGGTCAACTGCATCGTATAGTCCAAATAGATCGGATAGCTCGGTTTGTCGGCGTCGATAAACACCAGGTCAAACGGTTGTTCGCCCGCCTCAACCATCTTCTTCAGCGTCAGGCGCGCGTCGCCATGCCGAATGTCCACACGCGGCAACAGACCGGCGCGCTCGAGATTCTTGCGCGCCACTTCCACATGGCGCTCGTCCACCTCGAGCGTCACGAGTCGGCCTTGCGGCCCGATCGCGCGGGCCAGCCACATCGCGCTGTAGCCGCCGAGCAACCCGATTTCGAGCACGCGCTTTACACTTGAGAGCTTCGCCAACAAATACAGCAACTTGCCTTCATTCCGAGAAACGTGGATCTGAGGCAGGCCGGCTTTTTGCGCATCGCGCAGTGCGAACTCGAACGCCAGGTCGCGCGGCACGAACAACCGCTCGATGTACTCGTCGATTTCCAGAAGCGACGGGCGTTGGGTGGGAAGTGACACGCGAGGAAGTGGGTCAGCCTTCATGGTGTTGGCGGGAGCCGGTCCGTCCGGGCGGCAAAAATGAAATCGCTTTCGGTCAGGCCATCGATCTTATGCGTCCAAACGGTGACTTTCACCCTGCCCCAGGCGAGATAAATGTCGGGATGATGGCCCTGCAGTTCCGCCATTTCGCCGACGCGATTGGTGAAATCGAGCGCTTCGCGGAAGTCCTTGAACTTATACTCCTTTTCAAGGTGGTGTTCGCCCACCACGCGCCAGTCGTTGTTGACCGCGGCCAGGAGGTTCTGCAGCGCCGCGCCTTTCAACGGCGGCACACCGCCCTTGCACGGGACACAGTCTTTCGCCGCCAATTCACATGCTTTCATATCCGTTGTCTCCCCCTAAACCGACACTACGCTCGTTTCGCCGCCATGCAAGTGCGCCACTTGTTACCGCGCCGCGCCCAACCGCCGGAGCAGTTCGGCGCTCATGGCGATACCGCGATGAAAATTATCGAGGTCCATCTTCTCGTTGGTCGAATGCCAATTGTCGTCGGGCAACCCAAGCCCGACCAGAATAATTTCGCCATGCAACTGTCGCCGGAACACGTCGAGGATCGGCAGCGAACCGCCTTCCCGGCACAGCACGGGTTTGCGTCCAAACGCTGCCTCCAGCGCCGCCAGGGCAGCCCGCGCGCCGGGACCGTCGGTAGCGGTGAAGAACGGCGGCGTGTGGCCTCCCACGATCGTCAGCCGCACCGATTTCGGGCATTGCCGGCGCAGATGACGCTCGACCGCCCGCAACACGCGTTCGGGACGCTGACCGGGCACGATTCGACAACTGATTTTTGCGGACGCCCAGGCGGGCACGATCGTTTTACCGCCGGGACCTTGATAGCCACTGGTGAGCCCGTTGATCTCGAATGTCGGACGCGCCCAACGCTGTTCCAGCGGCGTGAACCCCTTTTCCCCCGCCAGAACCGGCACACCGAGAAAATCCCGGTAGGCTCTGGCGTCGAACGGCAGGCGTCGCCACATGCGACGTTCCCAAGCGGCGAGCGGTTTCATGCCCGCGTAGAAACCGGGCACGGTGATGTGACCGTTCGCGTCCACGCAACCCGCCAGCAGTTGCGAGAGGACCATGGCCGGATTGGCGACACTGCCGCCGAAGACGCCAGAGTGCAGATCGCGCGACGGCCCTTCCACGCGCACCTCCAGCCCCGCGACGCCGCGCGTGGCGTAGGTAAGCGTCGGAAGCCCCTTCGCGAACATGCTGGTGTCGGAGACGATGATGTAATCCGCGCGGAACTGCTTCGCCCGTCGCCGGACAAACGCCACAAGGTTTCCGCTGCCGACTTCCTCTTCGCCTTCGATGAGAAAGGTGACGTCCGCCGGCAGCGGCGTGCGGGTCTTCAGGCAGGCCTCGACCGCCTTGACGTGCGCGAAAAACTGCCCCTTGTTGTCGGAAGCGCCGCGCCCGAAGAGTTTGCCGCCGCGTTCGACCGGCTCGAACGGTGGAGTCTTCCACAATTCGAGCGGTTCAGGCGGCTGCACGTCGTAGTGCCCGTAGACCAGCACCCGCGGGGCGTGGGCGTTGGGCGCGCGCGGCGTGCGGGCCACGAGAATCGGGTTGCCCTTCGTCGGGTACAGTTTGACATCCAGCCCCAAACTGCGAAAATGCCGGGCAAGCCAGTCAGCACAGGCCAGCACGTCGCGACGACGCTGCGGCTGCGTCGAGACACTGGCGAAGCGCACCAGCGATTTGAGCTGCTGAACAAACTGATCGCGATTTCGCGACAAATATTTTCGGATGACCACCACGGGAACGGGACGCTAGCCGATTTGCTGCTTCAAGTCACCGCTAAATTGGATAGCCCTTGCCTTGACGTGTGGTATAGTATGGAGCCTTAGACTTCCATGACAGACAGCGATCCACCCGTACCGAACCCGACTCCCGAGGAAAACCAAGCGTTGCCGCTTGAGGAATTGGAGCTTACGCCCCAGTGGGTCAAGACATCCGGCACATCCTACGTCGATCATTCGGGTGGAGACCGTGAATCGAGGCGAGAGGGTCGGCGTCCTCCCAACCGCGACCGCCCTCCTGAGCGCGACCGTGATCGTCGCCCGCGTTCGCCCAGGCCACCCGAAGCGGGAGACCGTCGCGGGCCACGCCCGGAGCGACGGCAGGGCGGCCCGCCGCAGCGGCGTGACAACCGACCGAGTCCCACCAAGCCGTCGGCGCCGCCCCTCGCGCTGATTGAGGTGACGTTTCAGCCTGAAGACAAGGGCTTCGCCGCGATGGTTGAGGCGATGAAGCAAGCGCAACTGGCCTACGCGCTGTTCGACATCGCCAAGCTCGTCCTCAACAAACCCGAGCGACATTTGGTGAAGTTCAGCCGCCCGCCCGCCGCGGACGGATCACGCGAGCCGTTGTTTGTCGTGTCGCCGGGCGAGAACATCTGCCTGCGGCAGGACGAAGCCGTGCGGTTCGCGTTGCGGCACCATGCCGCGACGATCTATCGGGAGAAGAAAACGCCGATCGACCCGCCGAAGGGCAATTTTACGTTTGTGAATCGGTGCGGATTCACTGGAATCTGGCTCGGCCCGCCCAACTACCATGAGTACCAGAGCCGATTGGTGCGCCATCACCAGCAACGGTTGCGGAACATCCCGTTCGACGAGTTCAAATCGCGCATCCAGACCGTCAGGGATCCTGAGGCGGTCAAGGCGTGGATCGAGTCGATGAGCGTCAAGCCCGAATACGAGTGCATCCTCGACCCCGAACCCCGGGTCTTCCCGACGCGCGATGAACTGGAGCAGCATTTCGTCGAGAACCATCTCGCGCAATTCATCACGTCCGCGCCCGAAGTGCGGATCAGCGGCGCAGCCAGCCGTCAGCTCCCGAATCCCGCGTTGCTGGAAGCGGTCCGGCTCGCGTGGGAGCAGGAACGCAGATTCCCTCTGAAGACTGCCAATGAAATGCGCGGCCGTCTTCGTCACGAGGGGTTCCACTTTTTCAAGGACCCGAAGGGCATCACGTATCTCAGCCGCATCAAGCCGCAGCGATTCGAGTCCATCACGCATCTCTCGGAACAGATCCAGAAGATACTCGTGTACCTGCGGGAACACTTCGGGTGCACGCGGAAACAGTTGATGGCGCATTTCGTGCCGAAACCTGCCGCCACGGCGCCAGTTCCGGTGCCGACGCCCGACCCCGCTCCGGAGACGCCCGTTCCCATCTCCGAGGCAGTTGCTCCGGGCGTTTCGGCCCTGGTGACAGTGTCCGAGCAAGACCGTGTGCTGGCCGATTTGCACTGGTTGATCCAGGACGGCTACGTTGTGGAGTTTTCGAACGGTCGCTTGTGGGCGCAAGCCGACAAGCCGCGGCCACCAGCTCCTCCCGCCGCTCCTGCGCCGCCAGCGGCGACCGAAGCGCCTGCCGGGACTGCAGCGGAGACACCGAGTACCACGACGACCGAGTCAGGCGTTGAACCGACGCAGACGCCGGAGCCGGCCGAGGCCGCGATGGAAGGCGGCGAACCGAATCCGAGCGCTCCTGCAGCCTCGTAGCGGACCGAAACACGCGCGCATGGCCGAGACCCTTGTTGAAGTTCAACATCTCCGCAAAGAATTCGCCGGCACCGTGGCCGTGGCCGACGTGTCGTTCACCGTACAGCGCGGGGAAATCGTCGGGGTTCTCGGCGCCAACGGCGCCGGCAAGACGACGACGATCCAGATCCTGCTCGGACTGATTAAACCCACGAGCGGAAACGTCACGGTGTTTGGCAAGGACCTGGAACGCCACCGTATCGAGATCCTCCAACGCTCGAATTTCTCCTCCGCGTACACGGGACTGCCGTCGAACCTGAAGGTGTGGGAGAACCTGCTGATCTTCGCCATGATTTACGGCGTGAAGGGACACCGCGAGAAGACGAATGAGTTGCTCGAGATGTTTGAGATCGCCCACTTGCGCGACAAGATTACCGGACACTTGTCGTCCGGCGAATCGACCCGCGTCAACCTGTGCAAGTCGTTGTTGAACGATCCCGAACTGCTGATGCTGGATGAGCCGACCGCCAGCCTCGACCCCGACATTGCGGATAAAGTGCGGAAGCTGCTGCGACGCATCCAAAGCGAGCGGCGGATCACGATGGTGTACACCTCGCACAACATGCGCGACGTCGAAGAAGTGTGCGACCGCGTCTTGTTCATGCACAAGGGCCGCATCATTGCCGAGGGCACACCGCAGCAGGTGAAGGACCGGTTCAATCAAAAGACTCTCGAAGACGTGTTTATCAACGTGGCGCGCGGCGGCGACGTGATGGCCACCGGCGAGGAGGTGGCACGATGAGCCTGGGCCACATCCGCGCGCTGGTGTTGCGCTACACGTTTCTCTACACGCGCAGCGTGCCGCGCGTGGCGGAAATGTTCTTCTGGCCGGTGATGGACCTGCTGGTCTGGGGGTTTCTCAGTGTCTATCTGCAACGACTGGGACATCAAGTGCCCGCGACGATCACCTTTCTGCTCGGCTCGATGATCTTTTGGGACATCCTCTACCGCGCCCAGCAAGCTGTGACGATTTCCTTCCTCGAGGACATCTGGGCGCGCAACCTCCTCAACATTTTCGTCTCACCGATTCGCGTCAGCGAGTTCATTGCCGCGACCTATGTCGTCGGCTTCGTGAAGATCCTGATCACCGTGGCGATTCTCGCGGGCCTGGCGCTATGGTTTTATCACTGGAACCTGTTTGCGATGGGCCTCCCGCTCATTCCCCTGTTCGCCAACCTGCTGCTGATGGGTTGGGCGGTCGGCATGATTACGACCGCGCTCATCCTGCGCTGGGGACAATCCGCCGAAGCGCTGGCCTGGGGCATCCCGTTCCTCATCCAGCCTGTCGCGGCCGTGTTCTACCCGCTGAGCGTATTGCCGGGCTGGCTGCAGGTGATCGCGCGCGGGATTCCCGCGACGTATGTCTTCGAAGGCATGCGGCAGGTGCTGCGCGGTGAAGGATTCCCGACACATCACCTCGCCTGCGCGTTTGGCTTGAACGTGCTGTATCTGATCGGCGCGGGAATGTTCTTCAACTACATGTTCGGCGTCGCCCGCGAGAAGGGTCTGCTCGCCAAACTCGGAACACAATAGCCCTCCCAACACGCCTTAACCAAGAAGCGCTGCTCGTATAAAATGTTCCAGCCGCTCGAAGGGTGAGATCTGACGGGCCTGAAGGTTTCTATCACCCGGGTAGTGAAAATCGTTTTCGAGAAGATACAGGTAGAAAATTGCCATCGCATCCGAGTCGGAAGACGTAGTGTTGTTATACTCGGCGCGCAGTTCGTATTGATGAGCGGGGGTAATGACGATGCCCGACTCGGACTGGAATTCGCCCATGTGCGCGACCCCGACTTTGTCATGGAAGTCCTCCGCCTGAATTCTCAGCACGCTTTGCTGCGCCGTCAGGTCGTACAATTCCAGCGACTCCCCGTACGGATGAAGATGCGCGGTCGCGTAGTGTATCGTGGTCGGCGCGGGGAGGTTCAACTCGTTCGCCGCGACCTTGGCGCGGTAGGTATGTCGGCCGGGCGGCACCATCCAGTGATAGGTTACGTCGTTGCCGAATTGCGCTTGAACTCCGTCCTTCGTGCTGACCACCGCGCCCACAACGTTTGTCGCCATCGGCTCCATGCAACCCTCCCCCGGATGTGACACGGAGACACACATTTTCGCGTGCTCCATCCCGGACCCGGCCAACGGCTGGACCACGTAGAGCGCGCGACGGAAGAGCGGCTTCATGGGAGCGGTCACGTCCGCGTTCCGCACGAAGTCGATCGTCGTCTTGAAGCGGACTTTGACTGCACGATCGCGAACGTTGAGATTCAGAGACATCGTGAAGAAATCCAGCGGCGTGTCCGAAAGCACGGGCATGCCGTAGCCCGGCGGCAACGACATGTGCAGCCGGCCCGGAACGAGCGTGAAAAAGCGCCAGTCCATATGCGTGGAATTGTCAAACTCAGCGTTATGCCGCTCGGGCGACATACGTTTTGGGTCGAGCGTCAGGTTCGCGTGGCAGCAAAACTCCGGGGAAATGATCTGCCAACTGTCGGCGTCGAGGACCTCCGTCTGCAAACCCGTGAGCCATACAAGTTGGGGCTGTTCGTGCGGCAGCAGGCACGTCACGGGATGGTTCCCGCTCGGACCGGTCATCGACAGGTAGATTCTGTCCAGCGTGTACGGCTGGGAGACAATCTCGACCCGATTGCTGCCATTGGCGCTGGTCTCGCCTTTCGATCGTCGTGTGAGCGGCCATTCATTGCCGCGCGCCAAGAGCACGGCAATCATCGCCACGAGCACCACCATCGTCACTTTTGTCCAGTACCGCGTCACCGATTGTTAAACTACTGCATTTTTCGGACCTACACAACCTCTCAATCGCGCTGCAGGCCAATAGTTGATTGGTTTTCGTCCGCACGACTGGCCTCACCGGTTGGGAGTGAAGTGGTCATATTCGGCGTCGCCCGCGAGAAGGGTCTGCTCGCCAGAGGCTTTGGGTGGTGACGCGGAGGCACGGCGGGGCTTGCTTGCGCTTCTATTCGTTGAGGTTGATCTTGCGGACGATGTCGCGGACAAGCTTCTCGCTGTAGCCGGCTTCCTTCACGATCTCGGTGGTGGAGTTCCCGCGCAGATCGCCGACGGCGGTGTTTATTTGAGCCAGCGCAATCTTCATCCTGGCAAGGAATCTACGGCTTCGGACTGGCAGCGACAACCGCAACACGGTTGACAGAGATTTCAACGCAACTTGCGTTTTAACGCAAAGGCGTCTATTCTGTGCGTGGATTACGCAATGGCCAAGACGTACGATCAACATATACACGAAAGCCTTGCCTACCTGAGCCTGCCCGCTCTGGCGTCTCACAGCGCCTGGTCGCCCAACACCGACGTTTACGAGACCCATGAGAGCCTAGTAGTGAAGATGGAAATTGCGGGCATCAACAAGGAAGATCTCGAAATCACTTTGAACGACCGCGTGTTGCTGGTGCGTGGCCACCGCAAGGACCCGTGCCGACAGCGGCGGTGCTCGTTTCGCCAGATGGAAATTGATTACGGTTATTTTGAGCGGCGTATCGTCATCCCCCGTTCGGTTGATGGAAGCCGGGTTCGGGCGCAGTTCGATAATGGTTTTCTGCACATCGAACTGCCGACGTCTCAAAAGTCCGAACACGCGACAGTCACCGTCATCATCGAACGGGCAGGCTAAGAGCACAGCGACGACGTTTTCGGCATGCTCGCCGATACCGCGGATTCCCGCGGTCAAGGAGGACGATGTCACCGCGCGCGGAACCGCGCGAGACAGAGGAGTCGCCGAACAGACAGGATGGCTGAGCCTACAGAAAACAAACAGTTGCCGGATGTCGTCAGGATGGAGACACCCGTGCACGATCTGCCCACGCGGTTGCCCATTTTGCCGCTGAGCGACGTGGTGGTGTTCCCGCACATGGTGGCGCCGCTGCTGGTGTCCAACGCGCAATCGATTCGCCTGATCGACGACGTGGTCGCCGGTACCCGCCTGCTGGCGGTCACCCTCCAGACGGACCCGGATGTGGAACACCCGCGGCCGGATCAATTGCACTCCTACGGCTGCATCGCCCGCGTGTTGCGAATGCTGAAGTTCCCCGACGACAGCGTGCGGGTGCTCATTCAGGGACTGAAGCGGATGCGCATCGACCGCATCGACACGGAAGCTTCGTACTTGCAGGCGCACCTTACACCTCTCGACGATGAACTTGAGGCCAGTCTCGAAACGTCTGCTCTCGCGCGCAATGCGGCCAACCAGTTTCAGGAGATCATCAGCCTTTCGCCGTCGCTTCCCGACGAACTGAAGGTGGCCCTGGTCAACATCGAAGACCCGAGCAAATTGGCGGACGTGATCGCCGCGAACCTGAACGTCCCGCTCCCGGACAAGCAGCGACTGCTCGAAGCCGTCCGCGTCAAGCTGCGGCTCACGCTGCTTACGAACCTGCTCAACCGTGAGATCGAGGTGCTGCATCTCGGCAGCGAAATCCAAAGCAAGGTCACCTCGGCGATCAGCAAGAGCCAGCGCGAGTATTTCCTGCGCGAACAACTCAAGGCGATCCAGAAGGAACTCGGTGAGAGCGGCGAACAGGGTTCGGAAGTCAGGGAGTTGCGGGACAAGATTGACAAGGCGCAGATGCCGCCCGAGGTGAAAAAAGTCGCGATCAAAGAGGCGGACCGGTTGGGGACCATCACCCCCGCCGCCGCCGAGTACACGGTCAGCCGCTCGTACCTCGACTGGCTCATCGCGTTGCCGTGGTCGAAATCCACGGACGACAAACTCGACATCGTTCAGGCCAAACGCATCCTCGACCGCGATCACTATGATCTCGAACAGGTCAAGAAGCGCATTCTGGAATACCTGAGCGTGCTGAAACTCAGGAGCAACGGCTCGGATGGGGCGGTCGTCGGGAAAGGTCCGATCCTGTGCTTCGTCGGGCCGCCGGGCGTCGGCAAAACGTCCCTGGGCATGAGCATTGCGCGCGCGTTGGGGCGCAAGTTCATTCGCATGTCACTGGGCGGCGTGCGCGACGAGGCGGAGATTCGCGGCCACCGCCGCACGTACATTGGCGCGTTGCCCGGCCGCGTGCTTCAAGGACTGCGCCGGGCGGAGAGCAACAACCCGGTCTTCATGCTCGACGAGATCGACAAGGTGGGCACGGATTTTCGCGGTGACCCAAGCTCCGCGCTGTTGGAAGTGCTGGACCCGCAACAGAACAACAGCTTTTCCGACCACTATCTCGAGGTGCCGTTTGACTTGTCGCGCGTCATGTTTATCACCACGGCGAACCTGCTCGAGCCAATCCCCCCCGCCCTGCGCGATCGCATGGAGGTCATCCAGTTGCCCGGCTACACCGAGGAGGAGAAAATCCACATCGCCGTGAAGTACCTGGTGCCGCGCCAGCTAGCCGAGCACGGGCTGAAGAAGACGCAACTCAGCATTTCCAAGAAAGCCATGGCGGCCATCATCCGCAATCACACACGCGAAGCGGGCGTGCGCAACCTGGAGCGGCAGATCGCGACGATTTGCCGCCGCACGGCGCGCCGCATCGTGGAAGGAAGGGCCAAATCAGTGGCCATCATGCCGCGCAACGTAAAGGACTTCCTCGGTCCTACGGAGTTTTTCCACGATGTCGCGGAACGGGCGACCGACCCTGGCGTGGCGATCGGACTGGCGTGGACGGCTGCGGGTGGCGATATTCTGTTCATCGAGGCCACCCAAATGCCGGGCCGGGGCAATCTGATTCTGACGGGTTCGTTGGGCGATGTGATGCGCGAGAGCGCCCAGGCCGCGCTCAGCTATTTGCGGTCACGCGCGACACAATTGGGCATCGACCCGAAGCTTTTCGAGAAATCGGACATCCACATTCACGTACCGGCGGGAGCGATTCCCAAAGACGGGCCGTCGGCGGGCGTGACGATGGCCGTCGCCTTGGCGTCGTTGCTCATGCGCAAACCGGTGAAGCCCGAGTTGGCCATGACCGGTGAGATCACGCTTCGTGGGAAACTCCTGCCCGTCGGCGGCATCAAGGAAAAAGTGCTGGCGGCGGCGCGCTCGGGCGTGAGAACCGTTGTCCTGCCGGATCAGAATCGCAAGGATTTGGCCGAGGTGCCGGCCGAGATTCGGAAGAAGATGAAGTTTCGATTTGCCAAGACAATCGACGCCGCATTGAAGCTCACGCTGTAGCCCGGATGAGATAGACCCGAGCACATGCCGCCACGCACAAACTCCCGCGCGCAGAAGTTCGATGCCGCAGACCTGCAACGCTTCGGCCAATCCCTCTTGACAGCCTGCGGTCTGGTGGAAAATCGCGCGCGTGATGTCGCCGCAGTGCTGCTGGAAGGCGATCTGCTCGGGCACACCACCCATGGCTTCACCCTGCTCCCCGCCTACCTCAAGGAACTCAAGGAAGGCCTGATGGAAAAAACGGGTGAACCCAACATCATTGCCGATCACGGTTCTGCCCTGACGTGGGACGGACGGCACCTGCCGGGCCCGTGGCTGGTGCGCCAGGCGATTGCTGCGGCCCGCGAACGCCTCGCCGAACATCCTGTCGTCACCGTCTCAATTCGTCGCAGCCATCACATCGGTTGTTTGCAGGCATATCTTCAACCTGTTACCAACGCCGGCCTTCTCATGCTGCTCACCTGCTCCGACCCCGCGTGTCGCACGGTCGCGCCGCATGGCGGAACTGCTCCGCGATTCAGTCCGAACCCGATTGCCGCCGGTATCCCAACCGATGGCGACCCGATCCTGATCGATATCAGCATGTCATCGGCCTCGAACGGACTTTGCAGCCGATTGGCTGCAACCGGCGATCGGCTACCGGGTCTGTGGCTCGTCGACCGCGATGGCAACGCGACTGACGATCCGCGCGTTCTCGCCAGCGAACAAGGAGGAGCCATCCTGCCACTTGGCGGCATGGATCTCGGCTACAAGGGATTCGGTCTCGCGCTTTTTGTGGAGGCGCTCACGAATGCGCTTGCGGGTCACGGTCGTGCCGATGAGGAACCGCGCTGGGGCGCATCCGTGTTCCTGCAGATTCTGGACCCCGATCGCCTTGGCGGACGCGCATCCTTTCTGCGGGAGACGAGTTTTTTCGCGGAGTTCTGCCGGGAAACTCCCGTACTTCCGGGCAAACCGCCTGTCCGCTTGCCGGGACAAGCCGCGCTTCAGCGCCGCAGGGAACAACTCGCCAACGGTGTCGCACTCTATCCGACGATCATGCCTGCGCTGGTTCCCTGGGCCACAACGCTGGGCGTGCCGCTCCCGAAAGCCCTTGGCGGCTAAGCTCAAAATTGGCTCCCGCACAGGTCCGACCGTCGTGCTATTCCAACACCACGACCCGCTTTTGGCCGTCCGGATAATACACGCCCAGTGCGTTATCCTGAGCGTCCGTCACCAGCCAGGCATGACCCAAATAAGTCTGTTGGTTGCCCGTCTCGCCCGGCTTCAATTCCATATACCGCTGCCGTTCCCCTTTGAAGTCGAGCCAATAAATCCTCCGCAGGTCCTTGCTCTTGTTTACAAATGCGATCAGCGCGGGAATCCTGGGGGTCGACATGGACGCGACTCCCAGCGTCTCGGCAGGATCTTTTCGACCGCTATTGCCGGTGGCTTTCGGAAAGTTCAGGCTGGGCGCTTCGGCTTTCTGTTCCAGCGCTTTGGATTCAGCAACCTTCTTCGGATCATAACCGAATCGGTTCTGGAGATCCGGTGGAAGTTTTTCCAAAGGAATCGTCGCCACACCCGTCCTGTGGATAATTGAAACCGTTGTTGGAGTGATGGTTCCCCAGTGGTAGTTCTCGTATGTCACGCCATCAATCGTGATCGTGATGTTGGTTTCTTGGGCCAGAGCAATGGAAGCAGCGAAGATACAGAGCAGCAAACTAACACAAAGGGTTCTCATCCTGTTTTCTCCGTCCGAGGCAGCGACCACGCGGAACCATAATCTCCGCCAACTGGAAAAGCAAGTCGGTAGAACCCCCAAAGATCATCCACCAGGATGGTGTAGAAACTGGCTCCCCCACGTTGAATGATTCGCGAACCTTAATCCGCCCCCGATGCCACGGGAGATACGGTGGCATCATGCCGAGGTAAGGGACGGGATTCAGAAAGTGATTAAGACCAGCCAAGACGAAGAATATAGCCAGAATCTCCAATGCAACAGTGCGCGGCCTCGTGTTGTTTACGCGATGTCCGATTACTTCCGCCGGACGATGATTTCGTGTTGCTGGCGGAGCTTGACGATGCTGTCGGCGGGGCAGACGCCGCGCCAGAGGACGTTGGGATAGAGCACCGAGTTCCGGCCGATGATCGAGCCGGGATTCAGCACGCAATTGCAGCCGATGTCGCAGCCATCGCCAATGACCGCGCCGAACTTCCGCAGGCCCGTGTCGATGTCGTGACCGTACTTGACGGTAACGTTGCCCTTGATGGATTTGACGTTCGAGAGGATCGTGCCCGCGCCGAGGTGCGCCTTGAACCCGAGGATGGAATCGCCGACGTAACTGAAGTGCGGGACTTGCGCGCCGTTGAAGAGGACGGCGTTCTTGAATTCGCACGCGTTGCCGAGCACGCAATCGTTGCCCACGATGACGTCCCCGCGAACGTAGGCGCCGGAGCGGATCTGGCAGTTCTCGCCGATGATCGCCGGGCCTTTGATCGTGGCGCCGTTCTCGATGACGGTCCCCTTCCCGATGAACACATCCTCCGCGACGTACGGCGTACCGAGGATTGCGCCCAGCCGCGCCGGTTTGAGCCGTCGTTTCAGGAAAGCCGGCAGCTTCTTCAGCGCATCCCACACGTGTTCGCCGCCATCGAACAATTCGGGAAACGCGAACTGCTTCAAATCGAGGAAGTCTTCGGCACGAAACATGGCGCGCATCCTACCCGCCACCGGCCCCGTCCGCAAGCTTGGGCTGGCATAAGGCCGCAAACCCGTGTAATGGTCGTCATCATGAGTGCCACGCTTGAAGGTCCCGCGCCGTTATCGGCGTTGGAGTATTACCGCCTGGTGCGCGAGCGGATCGAGCACGAGGACAACCTGATTGTCCAGCGGTTGTCCTGGCTGGTCGCCTCGCAATCGTTCCTGTTCACCGCGTACGCCATCGTGACGAACGGACTGGCTGCGCAGCCGCCCACGTTCACGACCCATTTCATGAACCAGTTGCACCGGTTGTTTCAGTTGATTCCCGTGGTCGGAACACTGACGAGCGTTCTTATCTACGTGAGTATCCTGGCGGCAGTGGCGGCAATGCGCCGGTTGCGAAACTCTTATCGCTCCCGCTTCGGCACGGACGACGACCTGCCGATTCAGACTCACCCATCGATACGACTATTCGGATACTTTGCGCCGCTGCTGTTGCCGCTGGTCTTCACCATCGTCTGGCTCGTCTTGTGGATGCACGGGCTGGCCTGATCGTAGCGATCAATTCTTCCGCTCAACCGTGAGAAGCGCGATCATCTTGTCGATGTCGTTCGTGGGCAACTGGCAGGCGTAGTTGACGCAGACGTAGGCCGTGGCTTTGCCGCCAACCGGCTTGACGGTTTCGAGGAACGGCAAAAGTCTTGCCAGCGTCTTCTGCGATTCGCCCCCATCGGCAAGAATCACGATGGCATTCGGCAGGTAGCGTTCGTGGATCAAGCGCAGCATCGCGCGCGTGTCGGCGGCGTCGGCTTTCCCGGCGACTACGATCTGCTTCGGTTTGCTCAGGTAGAAATCCAGCACGCACAACATTTGCGGAACGGTGCTCGGCGCTTTGTGGAGATGATTGCTGAAAAGCTGCAGCGTCTTTTGCGCCGCGTCGCGATACCTGGCGCGGTCGGTAAACTGCGCCAGCCGCAACAACAGCAGCGCCGCCATCGAATTGCCGCTCGGTTCCGCGCCGTCGTAGTCTTCTTTAGTGCGCACGATGACGCTGGCGTCACGTCCGTCCGTTTGGAAGAAGCCGCCGTCCTTCGGATCATGGAATTGCGCCAGCATGATGTCCGCGAGTGCGGCGGCCCTAAGCAACCACTGTGGGTCGAAATCCGCTTCGTAGAGATCGACGAGGGCGTTGCCGAAAAACGCGTAGTCCTCAACCATCGCCGGCACCGTCGCCGTGCGGGTAAGCTTGCCGTTCTTCCAACGGCTGGCGAGGAGGTAACGAGCGGCGCGCCCGGCGGCCGCGCGATATTTCGGTTCGTCGAGCGCCTGCGCGGCGCGCGCCAACGCGGAAATCATCAAACCGTTCCATGCCGTCAGGATCTTCTCGTCCCGGTGGGGTCGCACACGTTTTTCCCGAATGGCGAAAAGTTTTGAGCGCTCGGCGGCAAGTTTCGCCGCCTCGGGCAAGGCAACATGCAGCACATTCAAGCCGTGCTCCCAGTTTCCGTCGGCGGTCACTCCATAGGCCCGACAGAAAGCGTCGGCTCGATTACCGAGGGCCTTTTCGATCTCGTCGCGGGTCCAGACGTAGCACTTGCCTTCGACACCTTCGCTATCGGCATCCTCCGCCGAGTAGAACCCGCCGTCGGGACTGGTCATGTCGCGCAACACGTAGTCGCACGTCCGTCGCGCAATCTCCGCATAAAACGGATCGCGCGTGACCTGATACGCGTCGACGTAGCTGGAGACGAGTTGCGCTTGATCGTAGAGCATCTTCTCGAAGTGCGACACCAGCCAGCGTTCGTCAACGCTGTAGCGATGAAAGCCGCCACCGAGCTGGTCAAACATCCCGCCTTCACCCATCGCGCGCAGCGTGTGCAACGCCATGTCGCGCGCCGCGATTTCGCTGGTGCGACCGAAATGACGAAACAGGAAATTCAACGCGACCGGTCGCGGAAACTTCGGCGCGCCTCCAAATCCCCCATTCACCTCGTCGTAATTCGAACGAAACTGTTCGAAGCCGAGACGCAGTGGCGCATCATCCAGCGGACGGCTCTCCGAATTGTCCCGACCGATGATTGCGTATTGCCCGACCGATTCCGTGATTCTGCCGGCCTGCGCCACCACCGTGTCGTGGTTCGTCTCCCAGGCATCGTGCACGCGTTGGAGCAGTTCCTTGAAACCGGGGCGTCCGTAACGCGCGTCCGGCGGGAAGTAGGTGCCGCAAAAAAATGGCTTCAGGTCGGGTGTGAGCCAGACACTCATCGGCCAGCCGCCCGAACCCGTCGTGGCTTGGACGGCGGTCATGTAAATCCTGTCGATGTCCGGGCGCTCTTCGCGGTCGACTTTGATGCAGACGAAATATTGGTTCATCACCGCGGCGACCTCCTTGTTCTCGAACGACTCGCGCTCCATGACGTGGCACCAATGGCAGGTCGAGTAACCGATGGACAGGAAGATCGGTTTGTTGTCCTGGCGCGCCCTGGCGAACGCCTCCTCGCCCCAGGGAAACCAGTCCACGGGATTGTACGCGTGCTGCAACAGGTACGGGCTTTTCTCGTGGATGAGACGGTTCGGTTTGTGGGTCTCGGAATCGCCAGCCATGACGACGCAAGATACCACAGCCGCGATACCCGCGACGAGCAATCCGCGTTGTACGTGTTGGGTCACCTCTCCGAGTATACACGCAGACCAGGAATCCTGCTTCACGAGAATCCCCCGCCGTCGCGATGGCATCCATACTACTGTGAATCGTATCAAGAAGTTCGCATGCAGACTTGAAACTGAGCACCGGATAGTGCATGAAGGGTTCTTACAGAGGTATCGTGCCTGGTCCCATGGCAAAAGCGGACACGCAAATCGGCGACGTACAGTTGGTCGCGCGGCTCAAGCAGCGCGACAAATCCGCTTTGGAGCAACTCATCCAAATCCATGGCGCGAAGATGTACGGCGTCGCGCTTCAGTTCATGCGCAACGAGCACGACGCGCGTGAAGTCATGCAGGATGCCCTCGTCTCCATCTGGAACAAAATCGGCTCCTTCGAAGGCAAATCGGCGTTCACGTCCTGGATCTACCGCGTGACCGCCAACGCGGGGCTGATGGCCCTCCGCAAGAAGAAACGGCGCGAGAACGACGTCTCGCTCGACACCGCGGCGTCCGACGACGACGACGCGCCCGTGCCGGCGTTGCGGTTGAGAGACAAGGGACCGCTCCCGGACAAGGCGGCGATGACCGGCGAACTCGGCGAGCAGGTGCGCGCCGCCATCGATCAACTCCCCGAGCTCTATCGCGTGGTCGTCCTGTTGCGCGACGTGGAGGAGCTGCCGATGAACGAAGTCATGGAAGCGACGGGGTTGAGCGAGCCGGCGCTCAAGAGTCGGCTGCATCGGGCACGGTTGGCGCTTCGTGAAGCGCTGCTGCCATACTTGAAAGGGCTGGACATCCAGACGCCATGAGCATGAAGCACATCTTCGGATTCTTTGGTTGCTTGTTTCATCCGGGGGAATGCCGGCGGACGAAGAAGCTGCTGTACGAGTACGTCGAAGGCGAATTGAACCAGGACACCCAGCACAAACTGGAGAAGCACCTCGCCGATTGCCCTACCTGCCTCGACTACGTGAAGAGCTACCGCACGATCATCGAGTTGACGCACCATCACGCCCTGGCCGACACGCCGATTCCGCCCGCGTTGAAGCAGAAACTCCGTGAGTTCATCGAGCAGAACCCGGAATTGAAGTGACATCGAAGGTGCGGGCCTACCCTACCGCACCTTGGATGCCGTCATTCCCGTGCCGACCGACCGTAGCACGTTGTCCACCTGTCGCAGCAACCCTTCCGCCGGCTGCCTGAACACGATTTCGATCTCCTGCCGCGCCGGATTCGCGCGGACGCGCAGCACGCTGGGCAGTTGGCCAATTCGCTCGGCGGCCCGGCCCAGGAAATCCGTCTCACCCTCTTCTCGCACCGTGAATCTCATCATACCCACCTCGGATATTTGTCTCGCGTCATTCATGTTCCCCTTCCCCTCCTCCTTGCAGAGAACCTTCGCAAAGCAAAGCAACGGCCACGTGACGACCCGTTGCCAAGTGTGCAAAACGGTTCGGAGCCCAATAGGACGGTCGCGGTCACGGCTTGAATCGCGGGGTGGACGCCGATAGACTCCGCAGCTTGTGACCCCGAGCACTTCCGAGCAACGGTGGCGGCGTGGTTTCTGGAGTCTGATCGTCACACAGTTTCAGGGAGCGTTCTCCGACAACGCGCTCAAGACGCTGGTCACATTCATCGGCTTGAGCATGGCCATGTCCCAAAGCGGGCGCGAAGCCGTGGTACCGCTCTTGGGCATCCTGTTCTCCCTGCCGTTTATTGTGTTCTCGATGGCGGGTGGCTACCTGGCCGACCGTTTCAGCAAACGTACAGTGACGATCACGGTGAAGGTGTTCGAGATTGCCGTGATGCTGTTTGTGCTGGCCGGGTTTTTCCTGCACAGCCTGCCGATGGCCATGGGCGGCGTGTTGTTGATGGGCATACACAGCGCGTTCTTCGGGCCCTCGAAATACGGACTTTTGCCGGAACTCTTGCCGGAGCCGAAACTGTCCTGGGGTAATGGCATCCTCGAACTCGGCACGTTTCTCGCCATCATCAGCGGCGGCGCCATCGGCGGTCTGCTGTTCACACTATTTGAAGGCCGGCAAGAATGGTCGGCGGTCGTGTTCATCAGCTTGGCGGTCGTCGGATTTCTCACCAGCCTCGGCATCTCGCGCATACCAGCGGCCAACCCCGAGAAAAAATTCCGCGCGAATTTTCTTGGCGATCTATTTCAGCAGATTCGTCTCATCCACCGCGACCGGGTCCTGTGGTTGGCGGTCCTGGGCAACGTGTATTTCTCATTCGTCGGCGCGCTGGTACTGCAGAACGCCATTCTGTTCGGGACGGATACACTGCAAGTGGGCGAGCTGCGGACGAGCTACATGCAGGTGGCGTTGGCCATCGGCGTCGGCTTGGGCAGTTTCGCGGCGGGATACTTGTCCGGCGGGAAGATCGAATACGGCCTGGTGCCGCTGGGGGCTCTCGGCCTGAGTGTGTTTGCCGCGGCGCTGGGTTGGCCCAGCCTCTCGTACGCCGGAGCCCTTTGGATTCTCGCGTTGCTAGGATTCTTCGGCGGATTCTTCATCGTCCCCGTCTCGGCCATCATGCAGCATCGGCCCGAAAAAGGGCGAAAAGGCACCGTGTTGGCGGCAGGCAACCTGCTGTCTTTCGTGGGAATTGCCCTGGCATCCGGGGCGTTCTGGGTGGCGGTGCGAAGTGGACTCCACCCCCGGCAAATCTTCGTGCTGTCTGCCGTGATGACGTTGGGCGCAACGATTTACGTTGTGGTTCTGTTGCCCGACTCGTTGTTGCGGCTGTTTGTGTGGGCCTTCACCCATTCGGTCTATCGGCTGCGGGTCGAGGGCCGCGACAACATTCCCGAGAAAGGCGGCGCGTTGTTCGTGTGCAATCATGTCTCGTTCGTGGACGCGCTGCTGGTCATCGGCGCCACCGACCGCATGATTCGCGCGATCATGTACCAGGGAATCTACGATCACCCGCTCGTCAAGCCGTTCGCCAAGGCGATGAAAGCGATCCCGATCTCATCACAGTTGCGGCCGCGCGAGATGATCAAGTCGCTACGCACGGCCAGCGAGGCGATCAAGAACGGGGACGTTGTGTGTATTTTCGCGGAGGGACAGATCACGCGCATCGGCCAACTGCTCCCATTCCGACGCGGCTTCGAACGGGTGATGAAGGATGTGAACGCGCCGATCATTCCCGTATGCCTCGACCACGTCTGGGGCAGCATCTTCAGCTTCGAAAAGGGCCGCTTTCTCTGGAAAGTGCCGCGTTATATGCCGTATCCCGTGACGGTCAGCTTTGGCAAACCGATGCCGCCGACGGCGACACCGTTCGAGGTGCGCCAGACCGTGCAGGAACTCAACACCGAGGCGTGGAAGCACCGCAAGAGATTGATGATGCCGATCCATCGATCATTTGTGCGCAAGGCGCGGCATCATCCGCGGCGTTTCTTCATGGCCGATGGGCGCGTCCCGAAGCTGTGCTTCGGTTCGGCGCTGACGCGCACCATCTTTCTGGCGCGACGACTGCGCTCGGTTTGGGCCGGACAGGACATGGTTGGCATTCTGATGCCGCCGTCGGTCGCCGGCGCGCTGGTGAATTACGCCGCGCTGCTGATGGGCAAGGTACCCGTGAATCTCAACTACACGGCCAATGACGAAGTCATCACGTCGTGCGCCCGCCAGTGCGGCCTGCAGACCGTCGTCACGTCCCAAGCGTTCCTCGACAAGATCAACGTCACCGTGCCCGGCAAGACAATCCTGCTGGAAGAGCTCGCGGCGAAACCCCGGCTAGGCGAAAGGATCGCGGCGGCGTTGATGACATGGACACTACCGGCGGGCGTGCTGGAGAGGGCGATCGGTCGCGAGAAGAAGGGCACGCTTGACGATCTGGCCACGGTCATTTTCTCCAGCGGCAGCACGGGCGATCCAAAGGGGGTGATGCTGACGCACTACAATATCGTCTCCAACGCCGATCAGTTGGGCCAGACCTTTGCGTTCAGCGGGCGCGACCGCGTCCTGGGCATTCTGCCGTTCTTCCACTCGTTTGGTTTTACCGGCACGCTGATTGTGCCGGCCGTGCTCGGCGTCGGCGTGGTCTATCACGTCAGCCCGCTCGACGCGAAAGTTATCGGGGCGCTGGTGAACCGGTATCACGTGACGTTCCTGCTGGCCACGCCGACGTTCCTGCAAATGTACAACCGCGGTTGTGAACCCGAGGATTTCGGCGGCCTGCAATTTGTCATGACCGGCGCCGAAAAGCTTCCCGACCGCGTCGCGCAGGCGTTCGAGGACAAGTTTGGCATCCGCCCGCTCGAAGCCTACGGTCTCACCGAATGTTCACCTGCGGTCACGGTGAACACGCGCGACTTCCGCGCGGCGGGTTTCCGGCAGGTCGGCGCCAAGCGCGGCAAGATCGGCCACCCGTTGCCCGCCGTCAGCGTGCGCGTCGTCGATCCCGACACGTTCCAGCCCTTGCCTGTCGGCCAGACGGGCCTGTTGCTCGTGCGCGGGCCAAACGTGATGAAGGGTTACCTCGGCAAACCGGAAAAGACCGCCGAGGTCTTGCGGGATGGTTGGTACGTCACGGGCGACATCGCGGCGCTCGATGAAGACGGTTTTCTTACGATCACCGACCGGCTCACCCGCTTCAGCAAGATCGGCGGCGAAATGGTGCCGCACATCAAGGTCGAGGAAAAGCTTCACGAACTTGCCGGCGTGACCGAACAAACCTTTGCGGTCGCCGGCGTGCCCGACGAGAAAAAGGGCGAGCGCCTCGTCGTCCTGCACACGCTCGACGACAGCAAGCTTGCGCCCGTCCTTGAAAAGCTCGCGGCGTCCGATCTGCCCAATCTCTGGAAGCCGCGCCCCGACCAATTTTTCCGCATCGATGCGTTGCCCTACCTGGGCACAGGAAAACTGGATTTGCGGAAGATGCGGGAGATGGCTTTGAAGCCACCGGCCTGCAGCGCTATAATTGGAGGACCATGATTCTTCTGCCGAACATGAGAAGAGCGGTTTTCCCGGGTGTCGCAACGCTGTTACTGGGGATCACCTGCGTCCTGCATTTCTGGAAAATCGGACTCCTGCCCTCGGGCTTTTACGGCGACGAATGCTCGATCGCCTACAACGCCTATTGCATCGCGGAGACGGGGGCCGATGAGTATGGGACGCGGTATCCCGTATTGTTCCGCGGTTTCGATAACTACCACGACCCCGTCATGGTGTATTCACTCGTCCCACTGATCAAGGTGTTTGGGTTGAAGGAATGGGTCGCCCGCTTCCCGAGCGCCGTTTTTCACGTCCTCGCCTCCGTGATGTTCGCGTTGCTCGTGCAAGAATACTGTCGCAACCGGTGGATCTCGCTCGCGTGCGGGTTTGTATTCTCGGTGATCCCCTGGGCGTTTCCCGTCAGCCGGACGGTTTCCGCCGGATACTCGCCGATGCTGTTTGGCATGGCGGCTGGCTGGCTCTGGTTGCTGAAAGCATTCGGGGAGAGATCTCACGGCTACGCCGTCGCGGCTGGCGTGGCATGGGCATTCGCGATGTACGCGCACAACATCGGCAGACCCATGACGGCTATGTTGCTCATAAGTTTTCTGTTGTGCCACAATCGTCTCCTGTTGTCCCGCTGGAGAATCGGTGCGACGTTTTCCGCCAGCTACGTGGCGACATTGCTGCCCATGATTGTCTGGGTCCTGCGCACGCCGCAGTCGCTTACGACCCGGTTTGGAACACTCAGTATTTTTCAGGATCATCCAACGATTCCGGTAGTGCTACAGCGATTTGGATCGCGGTTCGTGGAATATTTCAGCCCTCAATTCTTGCTGGTGCATGGCGATTCCAACGTGCGGCACAACATCGGTTTTGGAGGCGAGTTGTTTTGGTCTCTCGCTCCTCTGATCCTCGCCGGCCTGTATGTCGTGATCCGGTTCTTCCGCCGGCAGCCACACTACCGTTTCCTGGCTGTCGGCACGTTGATTTATCCGACGACCGCGTCTCTGACGGACGACCACATGCACAGCATGCGCTCCGTCAACGGCGTGGTTTTTTGGATTCTCCTGGCGGCAGTCGGGGCCCGACTGCTTTGGCAAAAAGGGGGGGGTTGGCGAAAACTGCTTCTGGTGATCCTGTGCGCGGGAAGCGTTGAAATCGCGCTGTATCTGCGGACTTACTTCGGTTCCGGATACCAGTCTTCCTGCCGCAGCCACTTCCAAGGCCAACTGGCTGATGCGTTGAAGTATTGTTTCCAGCACGTGGGCAAAGGCGAGGTCCTTTACCTATCCGACTCGACCTTCTCACCACACGGTTCAATCGTGAACGCCAAACTCAAGCCGTTCTTGTACTCTTACGTCTTGTTTTACGGCAAAATCGATCCGCGGAAGTATCAACAAACCGGCTTCCCGATGGATACGGTGCAATTGTATAAGAACGATGCGCCGAAGCCGGGACTGTTACTGCGATGTAACTTGCGTTTGGTGTCGACAATCGGTCCACAGTGGGCTCTCAACGTTGAACCGTTGCCGGCCGGCAGCGTACCGCTCACGCGCATTCCGTTCCCAACCTTGGATTTTCAATATGAGATTTTCAAAATACCGTGACGTTTGATGAGTCAGAAGAAGCTGAAGAAATTGGAGCGAGCGAAGGGGGTTTTTGTGCGAGCGCCTTGTCGTGTTACATACGCTCGATGCCGGCAGGCTTGCGCCGGTCCTCGAAAAGCTTGCCGCCTCCGACCTTCCCAATCTCTGGAAACCGCGCCCCGACGAATTCTTCCACATCGACGCCCTTCCCTGCCTTGGCCCCGGCAAATTGGATTCGCGAAATGTGCGGGATGCCGCTTCGAAGTTTTCGATCGTTTAGCTGTCAGTTCACTGGTGGGCTTTTGGGCAAGAGCCGGGCGATCACTACGAGCAGCACCAGCACCACCGCGGTGAGCGCCACCCAGAAGATCACGTTCTTGGTGCTGGAGATTTGGAAAAGCTCGCCCACGGATGACTTCTTCAAGGGTTCCCCTGCCGCCAGCGAGGCGACCGACTTCTCTTCTGCCAGCAGTCGGGGCGCAATCAGGTCGAGGTCGTACTGCGGGAAACCAGCGTCACGGTTGTCGTAGTACAGGTAGGTAGCCGGCTCCAGCGGCGCCTTGAACAACACCCGCGTGACCGGGTGAAGAAGCTGAACACCGGCGAGGTCAATCGGCGGGTTGTCGCCATTGTCTGTTTCCAGAATCAAGGTATCTGTCAGTGGACGGACATTCACGATCAATTCCAGCGGTGTTTTCGTCGCCGGCGGTATGCGCACCCAAGTGGCTTGGCCGAGTTGACGGTTGTATTTCTCGCCGCGATCGTCGGTCGGCTGCTCGTAAAGCGTGATCTGACGACGGAATAGCGCGCTCATTGATTGTGACGTCAATCGCGTGATCGGCAGATTGGAGTACGGGAGCTTGATCCGCCAGCGGCTGACCGTGGGACGTTTCGGATCATTCATCAACGACACTTCCGGGACGACCTTCCGCGAAATGGAAGTGCGCTCCAGAATATACGGACGTTGTTTGCCGCCGCGCAACAACCGCAGATCCCGGAATGTTGCGTCGGCGCGCGCCAGCACGTCCAGGTCCAAATCCAGCTGCTGAACGCCCGCACGCGTCAATTTGACGGCCTTGCGATATCCCCAGTCTGCTGTATCCAACGCAGTTCCCAAATCCTGAATTTCCGGGAGTGACTCGGCCGGATGATACGACGGGTTGACCGCCAGCGCACTGAGCGACAACGACGCGATCGGGACGCTCGGCACCGAAGCGAGCGTGTCCCGCAATCCCGCCAAATCGTAGCGCGGCCCGGTGCAACGCGGATTGCCGGTGACCATCTGGTACGTGGCGGCTTGTTGCGTCAAGAACACCGCGAACACCGGTCGCCGCGTCGCCCGCACGGCGGAAATCTGCAACGGCTGGCTGTCGGCATTGTCAATCAGGACCAACAGTTCGCGTCCTTCCACCGCCAGATCGAGCGGTAGCTCCAGCCGCTCCGCGCGCTTGAAGCCCTCAATATCCACCCGGTACATCGTGTCGCGCGCCAGCACGCGCTCGGTGATGGCGTTCTCCGCCACCTGCCGCGCCGCCAAGGTAACGGAACGCGTGAACAACGGCGCGGCGGTCTCGAAGCGCAACGATGCCAGCGTGAGATGGGCCGCGCCAAGATTGAGCGTCAACCGCGTCTGACCATCGCTTTCCGTGCGATCCGTGATCGTGACGAGCAGGGGTTCACTGGGTGCGGCCCCCTCGGTCACGGCGTGCAGTTTCGCGCCGGTGAACGGGATGGCTTCCGTGCGGCGATCGTCCACTGTCACGCGCAGGAAAGGCCACGAACTTTCCGGGAACTCCACCCGCAATAGGTTGGCACCATTCGGTTGCCGAAAGATCGGCTGGCCACTGGCCAGCGGTCGCCATGTGCGCTGGTCGTTCGAGCCTTCCACCGTCACCGCTTTAATGAATCCGACGGCGGGAGTTTCGAGGACCAAGGCATCGAGGCTCTGCGACGAACCGGTCTCCAACATGATGACCGTGGCCTGCCCGCTGAGGTTGACACTGAATTTTCGGGGACTGATTACCGCTGCCGTGCTCCGGACCGGGCGCTCGATGAGGTAGGGTATCTCCCGTCCCGCGCTGTCGAAGATGCGCAAGTCCTCAAGCCCAGGTCGAGCCGCGTCAACGGTTTCGGCCGGCAAACTCAATCTGATCAGCCCCGGGCGCGCCACGTCAAACTGTTGCACGTTCTTCCAATCGGCCGGCAGCTCACCGAAAACCGTGAGTGTGGTCAGGAAATACGCGAAAAGCGTTCTCATTTTGCCTTCACTTCCCCGGCTACGAACCGCTGATACAGGAATGACGACACCAACAGCACGACCGCCACACCGACAAACGCGCCGATGCGCTGCAGTTGGCCCAGTTGGTTCAGGTCGCGCAGGAAGAGTTTTAACAACGTGACGCCGAGCAATGCCAAACTGGCATACCGCACGGCCGGCAGCTTCTTCGCGATGCCAAAGACCAACAGCACCAACCCAAACAGCGCCCAAGCAATCGAGTAGGTCATGTCGCGGGTGAAGTTGCCGGAGAATTCAAACGTCAACACTTGGGAACCTGGAGCCGTGAAATAGTCGGCGATTTCGATGTTCAACAGCAAGAACGCCAGCACGGTGCCCAACGTCGCCAGCAGGGCCCGGGCATTGCCGCCCAGCACCTCCTGTCGTGGCGGCGCGAGTAATCGCGACCCCATAAAGAGACAGATGGCTGTAAGGCCATAGGCATAAAGAAACCAGTTCAGGATCGGGGTGGCGGTGCGCGCGTGGTACTCCAACACCGCGGGGTTCAGTGCCAGCCGCGCAAACGCTGCGCACAATAATCCCGCGCCCACCAACCGCAGCCCGGGATGCGGGACCCGATGAAACAGCCAGAGTAACGCCGTCCCTTCCAGAGTCCAGCCGATGGTGATCCATTGTCGCTCGAACTGGATTGGAAAGATCAGCGTGATGAAAAACAGCGTTGCGCCGCCGAACCACGCCAGCAGCGCGAGGCGTCGCGGCCCCTGGATGCGCAGGAGCACCAACAGTCCGATCAACGGTGGCAGCGCGAACGCCGCTGGCAACAGTCCCATCATCGGGTTCGGCCAAGCGGCTTTCACCAGCCGATAGACCAACGTGAAATGCGCCGGCCCGGCCAGCGCCGACACAGCCCACGGCACGACGCAGTTTTCCAATTCTTTCCGAAAGATGAACGGGAAGACTGTGAACACGGTGGTAAACACCAAATACCAAATCAGCGGCACCACGGCGGTTTCCACCTGGAATCGTTGCCCATGCCACGCGTATTCCAGCGCGACGCTGCACAACAAGCCGATTGCCGTCAGCCACTCCGCTCCCGTCCACCGGGCCACGCCCAACAACAGCACCACCAACAGCATCGCCAATCCAAACACGGGTGACGGATTCGCCAACGGCATTCGCAACACCACCATGATGAGCAGCAGAAACGGCAGGATGGCGGAAAGGGCCGGGATCTGCGCCTGCGCGTTATCAGACAAGAACGGCAGCGACGGCAACTCTGGCAGGCCCACCCCGCTTCCCGCCGGTTTGAGCGCCATCCGTCGAGCCGCAAAAATCCCGACGGCAAAGAACACCGCCGCGAATCCGCCGATCACGATCAGCAGGTCCGGCGCGCCGCTCACGACGGCGGGCAGCTTGAACAGCCACACCATTGTTGCCCCGAGCGTCAGCACCAACGCGCCGATGATTGCCAGCACCGACGCCGTCACGAGCGCCAGCGCGAACACGACGACATCGAGCGCGAGAACGCACAACCAAACCAGCCAACCCAGTTCAGGCAGTTTCATCACCGGGATCATGACCAGCAACAGCGCCAGCAGCGGGAACAGATGGCCCCACCACACCGGCATGGCTCCCGGACGCAAGCGTTGCAGGACGATAGGAAAGGCTGTGTGCAGGATGGCAAACAGCAGGTAGAATCCCAAGGCCCAGTTCAACAGCGTGCCCGACACATAGCTGGCCGTCCAGATCGATAGCAGCAAGAACGCCGCGAGGCCTGCCGCCAGATGTGCGGGCGCGAGTGCGCTCCGCAAAACGGCCACCGTCAGCAACCCGAGATCCGCCACGAGGACAAAGGTGAAGATGATCCACGGCTTGGCGCCGAGTTCACCAAACGACAGCAGATACAGCGTGAACGCCAGCGGGGCGAACGCCATGCCGATGGTCGAGGCGCTGATCCACGGGTCGTCGCGGTCGGTCACCACGAACGCCAGGAGGAAGAGCGCTTCGAACCCAAGGAAAACGCCCACGGCGACGAACGCCTTCGTCACCGCGAAGAACTTGACGGTCCACGCAATCTGCATCAACAGCGTGCCCGCGGCGGCGAGCAGGACGAGGTAGTTCCAGCGTTTGCGCGTGACCACGGCGATGAGGCCGACGTCGAGGAGCGCGATGTAACTGAAAAGGCCGAGTGGGTTGTCCTTGCCGGTTGAAAGCAGCACCGGGGTCAGGAAACCGCCCAGCAAGCCGAGAATCGCCACTACTTGCGCGTCGAGCCGGACCGCCAGCAGGAAGGCCACCGCTGTTACCAGCACCATGAGGGCGAACGCCGGGATGACGCCAATGAAGTGGTAGAAGGCGTGCGAGGCAAAGATGTTCGCGTACAGCACCAGCACGCCCGTCGCGCACAACGTCTGGCCGAGTACGGAATACTCGCGACCCGCCAGCACCAAGCCACCGACCAAAAGACCCACGCCGAGGAGATACCCGATGGCTACGCGTATTTCCGGGCTGATCAAATTGTTATCGAAGGAGTATTTCACGAAGAACGCGAGGCCAAGGAACAACGCCAACCCGCCGATCCACGCGAACAACTTCACTCCCATGAACTGCTCCCAGTCAATTGACGGCAAGCTCGTTCGCGGCTCACGCGCCGTGGGCGGCTGCTCGACTGCGTCCCACTCGTCCCAAGAAGATGCCGCAGGCTGCAACAACGGCACGGAGGACGGAGGCCGGTCCACGCTCTCGGGCTCTTCTTCCGCGTGTGTCGGCACAACTTCCGGCGCAGGTTTTAGAATCGGTGGCGGCGCAGGAGTTGCCGGAGCAACGGGTGCGACCGGTGTCGAAACCGGTTTGGGCGGCGGGGCGGCGCCAACCTCTTCACGGCTGCGGAGTTCATGTCGCAATGCGTCCAGTTGATACTGGAGAGATGCAAAGCGGGTCTCGAGGTCGCGCACGCCGCGGTCCGCACGTGAGGCTTTGGTTCCAAACCAGATGAACAGCGCGAGGGGCACTCCAAGAACCAGCAGCAGTACGAGAATGACGCCTTCCATCCTAGCCTCCTTTGCTGACAGATGAGAAAGATTGGAGCGAGCGAAGGGATTTGAACCCTCGACATTCACGTTGGCAACGTGACGCTCTACCAGACTGAGCTACGCTCGCACCAGTGGGACGTTCTGAAAATAGCAAAAATTGACCGAACTGCAATAGCGAAAAATTTGTGGTGCGCGAGAGAGGAGTCGAACCTCCACGGGTTTCCCCACAGGATCCTAAGTCCTGCGCGTCTGCCAATTCCGCCACTCGCGCGACAGTCCCGTCAAGATACTGGAATCGGGCCTTCGCCGCAACGCTTCTTGTCGCGGGGCGGGTATAACAATACGGCAAGGAGGATGCCGGCCACGAAGCCGCCGACGTGGGCGAGATTGTCCACTTGCGGTTCGAGGCCGCCGATCGTGAAATCGCTCGCGACCATGAGCGCGAGGACAAGCAGCAGCCGTCGCCGCAACGCGAAGTACATCGGCGAACGCAGCCGCCACACGCAGACGACGAAGGCGCCGATGACGCCGAAAATCCCGCCGCTGGCGCCGATGGCCACGTCATAGTGCGCCTGGAACGCGCTGGCCAGATTGCCGAGCACGCCCGCCACCAGGAATATCGCCAGGACACGCCAGTGCCCCATCGTCTTTTCCGCCGCCGACCCGAAAATCCACAATCCCGCGCCGTTCATCGCGAGATGCAGCAGATTGGCGTGTAGAAACAGCGCGGTGAAGAGCCGCCACCATTCGTGGTTCTGGATCGTGTCGGGACTGTTCCCCGCCCACAACACGAATTTGTCCTGAAGGTCGCCCGGCAGAAACACGTCGCCCACCAGATACACGACTGCCAGGATCAGCAGCAGCACCAAGGTCACCAGTTCGGGTCGTCCCATGGACATCAGCCCACGCCATGGGGCGGTGTCCTGTTCCGCGCGGCGCAGTAATTCCTGGCCGTGGGCGTACGCCGGGTGTTGCGCAGGAAATATTGTTGGCTTGCTGCCTTCGCCGCGTGAGGGCACGCGGCCTACAACTTCCGCGAGTTTCAACTGCTGCGTGATCGCGTCGCGCCACAAACGGTTGCGCGGAGACGTCAACTCGAACGCGCGCGTGAGCATCCGGGCCGCGTCCTCGAACTCTCCGCGCGCCAGCAGGCATCGGCCGCGCCAATAGGCCGCGAACCTCGCAAAGCCGCGCGAACGGCGCGCGTATTCCCGACGCCGGAGCAGTTCCTCGACCGATTCCGTGTCGCCGGCCAAGGCCGCAACGCAAATGCGCGTCGCCCACAGTTGCGTCTGCCGCGCGCCCAGCGTCCGCGGCGAGAGCGCCGCAACTTGAAGGTTGCGCAACGCGCGCTCGATTTGGCCGGTCTCGGCCAGCGCGCGCGCCGCGAATAATCGGGCGTGAGTCGCCTGACCGAGCGCGCCCCAGTCGTAGACGCTTTCGTAAAACGCCACGGCGCGTTCCCACTGGCGCAGCGTCACCAGCAACGACAATTTCCACGCGTGTACGATGCCATTGATGGCTGGCGGCATCGGTTGCGCAGCGAGTTCATCCAACACCGTCAACGCTTGTTCCGTGTGCCCGCCTGCGACCAGTCGGAGGGCGGAGGAATACTGACGATATAACTTGCCGGTTTGTCCCCAGGCAACCCGCGCGGCCAACTGACGGAATACCGCCGCGCTTCGCCAATGCCCGCGTTGTTCCCGCGACACGGACAAGGACGCCAGCAAGGCCGGCGCGATGACGAACCACACAAACAGCGTCCAAGCAACCACCACCCAGACAAAATCGTCGCTGAAATAGAGTCCGCCGAGACAGGCCAGCAGCGTCACGGAGAATTGCGCGATCTGGGCGGCATACCACCGCTGGTCGTGACGCAACAGGGGCACAAGCTGGGTCAGGACGATGAACAGAATCGGATAGATGAGAAAGCGTTGGGTCATGCGGATGCCGCGAACGGGCGTTACGGTAGAATCGTCACCTCATCCCCGATGTCCAGCAGATCGTAGAGCCGCTCGATTTGCTCGACGCTCATCGCGATGCAACCGTGGGTCCACGTGACGTTGGGACAGGGCCCATGCAGGCCGATTTCACCGCCGAGGGCAGTTTTCCATGGCGGACACCGTTTCTGCGCGATCGCGTCGCGGATCTGGTCATACTCAGCCTGCGTGATGAGCTTGTCGCGCAGACCGCGCTCGGCATCTTCGACGTTGGGATAGCTCACGCCGAGGAAACGGTGGTATTGGCTCTCAGGATTCCTGGAGCAAATGAAGAACTCGCCTTCGGGTGTCGCCAAATCACCTTCGCGATGCTTGTCGGCGGAGTTCTTACCGGTCACGACGGGAATGCGCAACACTTCCTCCTCGCCGTCAAGCAGCGTGAGCACGTGACTGTGTTTCGTGATGATCATGCGCATGATTGAGCCACAGATTACCACAGATGTTCACGGATGTAGCAGACGTTCCCGAGCATTTCCGCAAGAAATCACACCCGACCGTCAAAGCGGCTGCGGCCGTCATGGCGAAGGATAGAAGTCAGCGACGCGCGCGCTAGTCTGCGTTCGCTGCACTGAATGGATACGCGGTGCAGTCAACTCCCCTTCCTCGCCTCCAACTCTGCCACCCGGTCACGCAATGCCCGCACCTCCCGGTGCATCTGCATCAGTGCCATGCCGACAAAGAAAAAGCACATCGGCAGAAATGAAAAGAATGCGGGACGCCAACTCTCATCCGAAGAACTGAGTGCAATGTATGCGAGAAAGGCACAGAACACAGCCGGCAGCCAAAAACCGATCATCTGTCTCATAGATCCTCCAATTTCTTGCTGTGCGCCTAACGTCCAAGCTCAGGCACAGCCGCTGTAACGGCCCGTCGGCTGCAATCATCGTGTTCAATTCTCATAAACCGGTCAACTGTGCCGCTCAGCGGCGGTTGCCTGCAGCGTCTGGTTCGCACTCTGCATCGTCCCGCTCCCATCGTCCGAACATCCGGTGCTTCAGATAGGGGTGAATCTTGCCGTCGTCGCCAATTCGCATCCATCGTCCGTCCCGAGGACCGCCCGCGCTCCCACCTACATATGTATGACCACAACGACACCGCCAAGCAACCGGCGAAATGCCGCCAAACCGCTCACGAACCAAGGTGGGCGTGCTGCAGGTCTGGTAGCCAGAGTAACCCTGACATGTACCACTCTCACACAGCGGTGGATATGGACGATATCGTTTCCAAAAGCTGGCGTTGGCACCACGATTAAGTTCTTCCAGCAGGAGTATCGTCAGCCAGATGACGATGCCGCCCAGACCTCCCAAGCAGAACCCTGCAATGCCTCCCAGAACGCCGTAGTGCAGCCCGAGCATTGTCCCTTTCACCACACCAACTGGTACTAGGATCAACAGGAGCAAGAAGAACAGGAGGTCATTGAGCGTAACGGCCCCCCGCTGCTTCTGCTGGTCAGTGGCGCCCATGATCTTCATGCGAACGATCCAAAGCTGAGCCACCGCCGATGTGCGGCGGGAACCGCGATAGCGGAACGGACCGCGCCAACGGCGGTTGGCTCCGGAGACTTGTTAGGCCACTGGTCGTCATAAGATTCTGGATACTTTTCGTCGCTGACCAACTTCCGAACTCCAAATGGCCAAGTCAATAACAGAACTAATCTGCGCTGATTCTGGGTATCAAAGCAATCTAGCTGAACCAGAGTGAACTCTGTCTTGACACCTGACCGCTCGAATGCCGGCTGACATCTCGATCTGCATATCTCCAAACCATTCTTTCTGCAAAATCTCCGGGCGTGCCTCACGCAACAACGATCCAAGGTGCAGTGAACAAACCACCACAAGTAGATCAAGGCCGGAATGCCGACCGCAACAAGCGCAAGAATAGAAAGCACTCGCAACATAAGTGGCCTAACGACTAGCTCACCGATGCTGGCGGAGCGCCAGCGGAGCCAGCATTCGGTGGAGCGCCAGGTTCGGCGCTTGCGTGCTGCACTGCCCTGAACGCATTATAATCCAGCCATACCTTGTAACAGAAAATCGGAGCGGCCGTGGCCAGACAGGCGACCTTCCCGAGCAGGTAAAGGCCGGCCGAGAATGGGTACAGGAAGCCGTGAAAGACGACAGTCAACGCCCACACGATAACCATCAACCAGAGCAAGGCTTTCAATCTGGCTTTCAATCTGGGCGGCATCGGCGGACGACGCGGCTTAATGAGTTCGAGAATCACTGATGCCGCAGGGAGCAGGGCTACCCATAAGAGTCTGTACCGCCAGGAAAAACAGAGCAGAAGTCCGAACAAAACAAGCAGAAGCCAAGAGCAGATGATTTTTATACGGATGATGTTCATGGTCTTAGATTCGCCGAACATGAATTAGACGCCCTAAGGGCGCAAAAAAAGACGCCCTGTTGGCGTCGATTCCCATTGCGATCCGTTGTGCTACCAGTCGGAGTCCACATCCGAGCATCACCTTCGAGGTGTGCATGGTAACGGGATCGCAGGGCGGGTCACAAGGCCGAAGGGCAATGGAAGCGGAGCGGCGGTTCGCTGGAGCACACTGGTTAGGGGATATGGCTCTCATCTAACACCAAGTAGTGTGCCGACGACAATCCATAGCAACAAGAGAATGATGACCCTCAGGCTTGTCTTGCCCGAAAGCTTCTCCAGCCACCTCGGTGCTGCCACCGCCCAGATAAAACCCACGCAGGAGGCGATGAATAGTGCGACAAAAAACTCCCATGATATGGCCGATGCAATCCTCTCGGACCAAGACTGTTGCCTTGCCGGCTCAGTATAACGGACGTAAAGGACGCCGACCGAACAGAAAATCCCCAGAAGCGAACCAAAACCCTCGAAAACCCGCCACGCGAGCCTCTCGAATCGAGATGCGCCGTCGTTTTGTGGATTCGCGTCCATGCCGCCTAACAATCGGAGTCATCGGCGCGGGCGCAAGCCCGCGTTCGCTGGACTGAATGGATAGGCTCGGTAATCACCAGAACTTCCACCAAGGTTTCTGTGGCTGCTCAATCCACGCGCCAGACTCCGACCGCACCCACTTCTTCGGGACGCCCTTCAGGGTAATCACTGTACCCGCGGCGTGATTGACAAACTCAAGCAAGTCGGAGGCGAACCAGTACGACTTCTTCTGGCTCTCGAAGAAAACATTGATCGCGTAATCTGTCTTCGGCTGACCAATCACCTCAACGCCGGTGACCGAAGGTGTCGTCTCGCCACGGACATCGCCGGACAGCCCGGCAAGGCCGCGTTCTTCGGTGATGGGAGTCGAGAGAACGCGAACGTTGTCGCCGAATGCAATTTTGGAATCAGGCTGCATAGCCTATCGACCATCCAAGCATCACCTTTGAGGCGAGCATGGTAATGGAATCGCGGGGGCATCACAAGGACGAAGGGCAACGGAATGGGGTTGGCGTCAGGATGGCCGCCTGAGGCGGTCGAGACGGGCCTTGTTCTCATATGGTGCGATAAAGCGTGCCCGATCTTCTGTTGGGACCGGATGCGGGAGTTTCGCGGCCAGTTTCTCGTACACAACGAGGCGCTCGGAAAGCTTCTCGCAGATATAGTCGGGACACCCGGCGCAGTTCGCCAATCCCCTTTCGAGGACACAAGGCCTAACAGGGCACTTCTTGTCGATAAGGCGAGGGTTTTCGGCCATGCATCCATCGCAGATGATCTGTTCCGCGGGGATGCGGAAACCGAAGTACTCGTGCCAACCATCGCTTAGGGTCTGTTGGTTGGATGGGTTTGCTTCGACGTTGGGGCGGTAAGCAAGGCACAGGTCGCAGCGGTAACCGCATCGGCTGAGAATCTCGTTCATGGTACCTCTGGCTCTCGGGAGCGGCGCCATCCGGGCATCATCTTTCAGGTGAAGATGGTAACGGAAACGCAGGGCCATCACAAGGATGAAGGGCAATGGAATGGGAAACCCACCCCTACCCCTCCGAGGAGGGGATGTCGGCGATTGCCCCGAAAGCTTTCGGGGCGTGTCGTCAGACTCCGCTATCGAAAACTGATATTTTTTGCTGGACGCGGCGTTCCGGGGCTGGTATGATGGCGACAGTTGGTTGAAAAGAGCACGGCTCACAGAGCCGTGGCTACACCGAACACGCCACACCGGGGACGGCGCGGTGGGGCCACCGCGCCCTACCTAAAGAGGCGTTGGCACGGGGGTTCTCTCTATAGAAGAGTGTTTCTGCCAAACGAACCCAACTGAAAAATTTACAAATGATTCTGCATGAATAACTTAAAAAAAACACGAGTTGGGTTCGTTATGCAAAAAAGAGGGAAAAAACGGGGAATAAATGCTGGAAAACAGCGCCGGGAGGATGTTTTTACGTATGATTTGGGATCGTTTGGGAGCGGCATTGAGCGAGCGCGATGCGAGTCCACTCCCCCGAGGTGCGGCCCGTTGACTTTTCTGGGGGGGCTACCTATATTGGCTGCGGAAACAGGACAATCCTACTCCGATTCAAATCATGCAACTCACGCGAGCAGGCGAATACGCGATCATCGGGCTGTTGTACCTTGCCAAACAGCCGGCCGAGCGCATGGTCATGATCGACGAGATCAGCGAAGCCGAGGATGTGCCGAAGAGTTTCCTCGCGAAGATTTTTCAATCGCTGGCGAAGGCGGGTTTGGTGCGCTCGAATCGCGGCGCGGGCGGCGGGTTCAGCCTGGCCAGGCCGCCGGGGGAGATTACGCTGCTGCAAGTTCTCCAGTGTGTGGAAGGGGTGTTCGCGTTGCAGAAGTGCGTGACAGACGACCCGGAGTGCGTGGTATCGACGACCCGCATGAGCACTTGCACGTTGTGCGCCGTGTTCACCGAAGCGCAGAACCGCGTGAACGAAGTGTTTGCCCGCACGACCCTGAGCGATCTGCTCCATCCCAAAGCATCGGCCGTCCAGCACGCCAAAGCCGTGGCCGGGGCGAATTGAGGCATCATGTCTGGCCGAGTTAAGCATCCCCTGAGCGACGAGCAGGTGCGCGAAGTTCTGAGGCAGGTCAAGTTCCCTGGTTTCAGCCGCGACATCGTCAGCTTTGGCATCGTCAAATCAATCGGCGTCACCGACCAGAACGATGTGGCCATCGGGCTCCAGGTGATGACGCGCGACCCGGAAGTTCCGCGGCAAATCCAGCGGGACGTGGAAGCGGCGGTCAAACGATGTGACGGCATCGGGCGCGTGAACATTGAGATGACGGCGCAACAACCGCCGCAACAAGGGCAGATGCCCATGGCGGGCGGAGTCGCGGCGCCGGTGCGTCCGCAAATCGCGGGCGTGAAACATATCGTGGCGATCGGCAGCGGCAAGGGCGGAGTTGGCAAATCCACCGTGGCGGTGAACCTCGCCTGCGCACTTGCCAAGCTCGGTCAGCAAATCGGCGTGATGGACGCGGACATTTACGGGCCGAGCGTGCCCAAGATGATGGGCTCGGTACAGCGGCCGACGATCACGGATGACAAATTGAATCCCGTCGAGAATTTCGGGCTGAAGATGATGAGCATGGCGTTGCTGTTGGACGGTGATTCCCCCGTCATCTGGCGCGGCCCGATGATCATGAAAGCCATCCAGCAATTCAGCCTCGCGGTCAACTGGGGCGAACTGGATTTGTTGGTGGTGGATCTGCCGCCGGGCACCGGCGACGCGCAGTTGTCGCTGGCCCAGACCATCGCACTCGACGGCGGGGTGATCGTCACGACGCCGCAGGACGTGGCGCTGGAAGTGGCGCGGCGCGGGATTGCGATGTTCGAGAAAGTCAACGTGAAGATTCTCGGCATCATCGAGAACATGAGTTACTATGTCTGCCCGCATTGCGGCGAGCACGACGATATTTTCAGCCATGGCGGCGGCAAACAGGAAGCGGCGCGGTTGGAAGTGCCATTTCTCGGAGAGATTCCGCTGTTTACGGAAATCCGCATCTGCGGCGACAAAGGTCTCCCGATCGTGGTCGCCGAACCGAAGAGCGAACCCGCAAAGGCGTTTATGCGGTGCGCGGAAACCGTGAGCGAGTTGCTGGCGAAGGGTTGAGCACGCAGGCATCATGAGCGTAACCGACCAACAAGTTCTCGTGAAGCTCAAGGAATGCTACGACCCCGAGCTTCCGTGCAACATCGTCGATCTCGGCCTCGTGTACGACGTGCGCCTGCAACCAGTCGAAGGTACCGGCGACACGCGGATCGACGTGAAGATGACGCTCACGTCGCCAGCGTGTCCGCTGGCGGGTCAAATCTCCGCGCAAGTGCAGCGCAAACTCCTCGAACTGCAGGGCGTCGGCGAAGCCAACGTCGAAGTCGTCTTCGATCCCCCCTGGAGCCTCGCCCGCGTCTCGGCCGATGGGAAGAAGACGCTCGGGTTGCCGTAGCACACTTTTTTATCGCGCCTCACTCACGCGCCCATTAAGGTGACGGAACCACTATGAAACTGACTTTTTACGGGGCGACGCACACGGTTACGGGGTCGAAGTATCTGCTGCAGGCCAATGGCAAGAACATCCTGATTGAATGCGGGATGTATCAGGGCCATCGCACGGAGTGGATCGAGCGCAACAGCCATCTGCCGTTCGACAGCGCGACGATCGACGTGATGCTGTTGAGCCACGCGCACATCGACCACAGCGGCGTGATTCCCGTGCTCGGCCGGAGCGGATTCCGCGGGAAAATCCTGTGCACGGATGCCACGGCGGATCTGTGCCACGCGATGTTGATGGACAGCGCGTACATCCAGGAGCAGGACGCGGCGTTCCTCACGATGCGGAATGAGAAGAAGGGGCTGCCGGCGGTCGAGCCGTTGTACACGCGGGCTGACACACAAGCGGTTCTTGGGCAATTCCAGCCGGTCGGCTCGTACAATCGGACCACGGCCGTTACGGAGGGGGTGACGGCGACGTGGCTCGATGCCGGGCACTTGCTCGGCGCGGCGATGATCGTCATCGACATCGAGGAAAACGGGCGCAAGGTGCGGCTGGCGTTCAGCGGGGACATCGGGCGCGGCCACAACGACATCCTGCGCGATCCCGATCATCCGCGCGACGCTGATTATCTGATCACGGAAAGCACGTACGGCGACAGCGACCATGAGACGCTGGCCGATGTCAACGACCGCGTGTGCGCCATCATCCAGCGCACGTTGGAGAAGAACGGCAAGATCATCATCCCTGCCTTTGCGGTGGGCCGCACCCAGCAATTGATCTACACGGCCTACCAGCTCATGCAGAGCCGGTGCATCCCGCTGTTGCCGGTGTACGTGGACAGTCCGCTATCCTTGCAGGCGACGGAGGTGTTCAAGCGGCACCCGGAATGTTTTAACAAGGAGTTCCACGACGTGATGATGAACGCGCGCAATCCGTTCAGCATGTCGAACATCAACTATGTCCAGAGCGTCGAGGAATCCAAGGCGATCAACGATTTCAAGAAACCGTGCGTTATCATCAGCGCTTCCGGCATGGCCGAGGCGGGCCGCATCCGCCATCACCTCAAGAACAATATCGGCAGCGACCGCAACACGATCCTCATTGTCGGCTGGTGCGCCCCGCACACGCTCGGCGCGCATCTCGCGTCAGGTCACAAGGAGGTCAACATCTTCGGCGAACCGTACAAGGTGCGGGCGACGGTGGAGACGATCGACGCCTTCTCCGGCCACGCCGACAAAAGCGAACTGCGCGCGTGGGCCGAGCAGGTCACCGGGTCGTTGCGGGGCATTTTTGTGATCCACGGCGAGGAAAAACCCGCGATGACGTTTGCCGAAACGCTGCGCACCATCCATCCCAAAGCCAACGTGCGGGTCCCGCAATTCACCGAGTCGGTGGAACTGTAAGCGCGGGAAAAAAGAAGGGCCCGGCGCCAAGCCGAGCCCTGCTGAATTGTGAACGGCCCGTGGCCGCTTAGAGGCTTTCCTTGAGACCCTGACCCGCGCTGAAACGCACGGTCTTGGACGCCTTGATTTGGATCTGCTCGCCCGTCTTCGGGTTGCGGCCCAAACGAGCGGCGCGCTTGCTCACGCGGAACGTGCCGAAACCGACGATCTGCACCGGCCCGCCGGTCTGCACGCCTCTGCGAATCGATCGCAGCACCGCATCCAACGCCCGCTCCGCCGCGGCCTTGCTCACTTCTTTCCCCATTTCCTTCTGCACTACATCCACTAACTGCGCTTTGTTCATAGTTCCCTCCCGAGAAACTGATAATCTGGTTGCCCGATACGACGACCCATTTTTAGCCTCAACATCCGCCCGTCTAGGTTTTTTCTGCCACAAACGGTGATTATCGTCAATCTAATTCCCACGGGTCGGCAGGCTAACTGACAGGGCGCGCGAGGAGGCCACCGCGATCCGGTTCGGGGAATCAGTCCTCCCATTGAATGGCGGCCACCACAGCCCACATCAGCGACGCCGTCACCGAGAGCACCACGAACCACGGCGAGAGTACCTGTGAATTCAGCGACAGCAAGGCCGAGATATCGAGAGGGGGAAGATTGGACCACGGCAGCCACTGAATCGCCAGCACGGTGCCGACCGCCGCCGATCCGAGCAACAACACCGGCCGCAGCCATGTGCGGCGCCGTGGTGGCAGCGCAGCGACGACCCGGGCCGTGAAACCATCGTCGTTGATGTACGTATCCTGCTCGCGCAGTCGCGTGTCGATCGGATCTTTTTCTTCAGGCGGATTCATAATGCTGATACCCGGATAACCATCGTTTCAGTTTCTCTTTTCCACGCAGCACATGGGTTTTCACCGTGCCGAGCGGACAGTCCAACGCTTCGGCGGCTTCTTCGTGGGACAAACCGTTCTGGCAGCACAACAAAACCGCCGCCCGCTCATTGGAATGTAACCGTTTTAATGCCTCCGTCAAATCCAAGCGCAACCCGCTACGTGAATCGGCTGGCGGCTGCGTCGCTTCCACCGGCAACTCGTCAATGTCATCGAGGGTCAATTCCTTCCGCTGGCGCGCCACGGTGCGGAATTCGTTGAACGCGATCCCGAACAGCCACGTTGAGAATGGCGCGCTGCCCCGATACGTGTGCAGTTTTCGCCAAGCCTTCAGAAACGTTTCCTGCGCCAAGTCGTCGCCCAAATGGGCATCGCCGCGCGCCATGCGCGTCAGAAACGCGCGCACGGGTGATTGATAGCGCCGGACCAGCTCCGCAAAAGCATGCTGGTCCTCGCGCGTCAACACCCGGGCAATGAGGTCGGCATCGGTCACAGTCCTCAAGACAGTGGCTAGATTTTCGGATTTCGATCTTCGACGAGCCAAACAACCAGGCGCGCGGCGCCGATGAATACCAGGATCCATCCCACTTTGCCGGCGATCATCAGCAACGCCGACCCGATGGCAACCAGGATCAGGCCGCCCCGAAAATCACTGCGTGCCGGGCGCGGGTCGGTATTTCCCAACAGGAGATCGCTGCGGGTGCCGGCGGCCATCTCCGGCGGTATGGGCATTCCTTTTTCGATCATGGCGCGGATGGTCTCGTGATGCATCTTGAGACGGCGATGGCGGGCATAAAACACGATCGCAACAATTGCGATGGGTACGCCGCACCCTAACACGACGGCCACAAGACCCACGACATCAATCGCCCTCTCCCCGTTACGATGCTTGGACGACGGCCCGGTGATATCCACCGGATGCGGCCCGCCGATGTGAACGCCACTTTCATCAATGCGAACGTTCGGTATGTTGGCTAACGCCTCTCCCAGCGCGCGGCTCTTCGTCGTAGTGGTTACGCTCCCGGTTTGCGACTCCGCCACCGCGGTGGGAGCATTCGCCGTGTCGGCAACACTCGTCTCGGTCTGCGTCTGGAGTGTCGCCACGGCGGCCTCATCCAACGCGGCCAACACCGTCACTTTGCCCTCCGATTGCCGCGGCGCTGCCGCCAGGGCCACAAAAATCGTTACCATCAGGAATCTGTTCAATTGGCTTTTCATGAAGTCTCCTTCTCCTCTTTGCATATGGGACGCAGTGAGCAGGCGTTTTGGATTCAGAAACCTTTGCATCGGAACTCTATTTGATTCTAGCAGAATTGCTGGCTGAATCATTGGGAAATTGCGCGGTCGAATCCATGAGGCCGGCACACAATCTGAACGATTGTTTGAATTATTCTCCGTCTGGAGTAGTCTAATGTATCAGCAGAATGGAGTGTACCATGAAACAGGCAACCAGACTTTTCGGTGTGGCAGCGGTCGCCGTCAGCGTCAGCTTTTTGGCGTTGCCAGCGTTGGCACAGAGTGGCCACGGATCGGGCCACTCTGGGGGCGGTGGAACTGGCAGGGAGTTCCGCGGCGGCGGATTCCACGGTGGATACGGCGGCGGGTACCATGGCCGCAACTGGGGTTGGGGTTGGGGCTGGGGTGGTTGGTATCCCTGGGGTTTCTCTTACGCCTACGCGCCTCCGCCATACTATTACTACGATGGCTACTATTACGATCCGCCAGCCGCGTACTATCCGCCCCCTGTGGTGTACAGTTCGCAGCCAGCCGTAGTCTACACTTCACCACCGCCTGCACCAGCAATGGAGAGTCCGCAGCCACCGGCGGTTGACCGTCCGCTGTCACCGACCGCCGTGGATCGAGATTCAACTCCGCCGTCACCTCCCCCGGCACCGCGGCCTCAAAGTCCGCCGCCCCAGCGTCCCGACCAAGGTTCATCGACGAGTGTGGCGGATGTAAAGGCGTTGGCCAAGGCGGGCCTCAGTGACGAGGTCATCCTCAGCCACATCCGCAACTCACGTGCGGTGTATCACTTGACGACCGCGGAGATCATCGACCTGAAGGGAAGCGGTGTGAGTGAAAAAGTCATCGATTTCATGATCAACACCGGTGGTCGTTGACCCCGCTGGTCTTGCACCACTGAGTGCGTCCACTGGCTGTTGGCTGCACTGCTGGGTATTACCCCGCTGACCCGATAGAATCTGAAGGCGAAGGGTCGTCTTGAGGTTATTTCCCGGGCCACACCACCAAGAACTCATGGTAGGGTTTTACGGTATAGACGCGAAATCCTATCAGGGTTTTCACCTACGGCGTGATGCCTGTTTCCCCATTGCATCGTTGCACGGCTCAACTTCTGCTGTTGAAGCAACTTATGAAAACCGCGATGCGTATCGTTTTAAGAGCAACTGGAGCTGTCTTGATCACAGCCGCCTGCTTCCTTGCCGCACGAGGAGAAGGCGCAGACCAAACTGCGGGGGCGGTGCCACCGCCAAGCGACCGTGGCGCGATGGTGCGCGAAATGACGCTTGAGGACTGCTTGAGCGCGGCCATGCAGAGCAACCATCGGCGGCCGGCTTCGAAATTCGCCGTGGCCATGGCTGAGGCCCAGCATCGCCAGGCTTTGGCCGGGTATTGGCCGCAGATAACGGGCAAGGCGGGATACCAGCACATGGACGAATCGCCCAATTTCGTCTTCCCGTCCTCGAGCATCTCCCTTCCCGGCGGCGCAACCATCCCCGTCACCATCCCGGGCGTCGGCACTGTTCCCATCAGTTCCATCCCGATCCCCAAGCAGGACATCAAGTTGATGGACCCGGACTCGGTTCTGGCGTCGATGAATCTCACCTGGCTGCTTTATGACGGCGGCATGCGCCAAGGATATCGCGAACAGACCAAGGGCTTGGTGGATATGATGAAAGAGGAGGCCCGGCGCACCGACCTTGAAATCGCTGACAGCGTCAAGCGCATGTATTACGGCGCAGTGTTGGCGCGGCAGCTTCATCAGGTGGGCCTGGACACGCTAGCCCGCATGGAGGCCACTCTGAACCTGACCGAAACCATGTACAAAGAAGGATCCGGAAAAGTGAAGAAGACCGACTTTCTGGACAACAAGGTGATGGTCGAAACGCTCCGCGCCATGGTCGCTCTGCTGGAAAAGAATGAGGAAATGGCCCAAGCCGCCTTGGCGAACACGATGGGGCTGTCGTGGAACACCTCTATCAAGCCGTCGGTCAAGGAACTGCCCTACACGCCATACGCCGGTGACCTGGACAGCCTGGTCAGCACCGCCTACCAGTTCAGCCCGGATTGGACCAAGGTGGAGGCGGGACTTCAGGCCGCAGAAGGCGCGGTGCGCACCGCCAAGAGTGGGTATTCCCCGAAGCTGGCTGTTACGGGCGATGTCCACAAGTGGTGGAATGGCTATAGCGCCGGCTTGGCCACCGACCGAAACAAGGAAGGCTGGGAAGCAGGAGTCGGCGTCGAGATCCCGATCTTCGAAGGATTTCTGACGAAAAACAAAGTCGCGGAAACCCGCGCCCGGGTCGATCAAATCAAGGAACAGCAGTTTCTTCTCAAGGAAGGCATCGGCCTGCAGATTAGGGACGTTTTCCTCGGCTTGCGCGCCGTCCAGAAGTCTTACCAGGCCACGCTGGATGCCATGACGGCCGCCGGGGAGAACCGGGACTTGAACACGCGCGCCTACGAGAACGACCTCGTCGAGACGGAGAAGGTCATTCGCGCCCAGTTGATGGAAGCCCTGATGTCGGCCCAACATTACAAGACCCGTTACGATCACCTTGCCTTGCAGTCACAGATGAACCTGCTGGTCGGCACGGAAGTGCTTACGAAACTGAATTTGAACCAATAAACAATCGGGCTGTCGATGGTGCGGCGCGGTGCCGAGCCAGCCCAAGGATATGAACGAACATCCTCCAGACGGACCCGAATGGAAGTGGCCCGCTGGCGTGAGCCGGCGGTGCGTCTTCGCCTGTCTGCTCGCGGTGGCGGTCGGCCAGGCCCCTGTCCGGGCGCTTGAGGCTCCCACCGCCGCCAACTCCAACGGTGTGCTGCGTTTGGGCTTTTCCTCCAGCGTCTTTGTCGGGGTCAACGAGAACGACGCCAAGGCGGCCACGAAAGTTTGGGCCCAGACGATCCTGCTGGAACACGGCGCTACGGTTGTCGCGGAGCCGACAGTGCTCAACGGCAGGGAAGCGATCGCGAGCGCAGTGCGAAACAAACTCGTCGATGCCGTGACCATGACCGCCGAGGAATACTGGGTTCTTGGCGGCGAATTCATGTCCACCAACGCCGTCCTCGGCGCGAATGGCGGGCTGGCGACGGAAGAGTATCTTCTACTCGTCCACCGCGATAGCAATATCGGACGGATCGATGACCTGCGGGGACGCAGCCTGATCTTTTTCGAGAATGGCAGGGCCAGTCTGGCTCCCGTCTGGTTCGAGACTCTCCTGCTCAAGTCCGGCCTGGGTCAAACCAGTCAGTTTTGCGGCCGGGTGATCCAGGGAACCAAACTCTCGCAGGTGGTTCTGCCGGTGTTCTTCCGTCAGGCCGACGCGTGCGTGGTGACTCGGCGGGGATTCCAAACCATGGTCGAACTCAACCCCCAGGTGGGCCAGCAGTTGAAGACTCTGGTGTCCTCGCCCGCAATGGTACCCGTTGCGTTTCTATTTCGAGCCGATTACTCCGATCCGGTCAGAGACCGGATTGTGGCCGAAATTGAGAAAGTGCATTCATCGGTCGCCGCCCAGCAGGTCTTGACGCTTTTCCAATGTGAGAACCTGCAGGTCCGCCCGGTCTCTGCTCTGGACACCGCCCTGGAGTTGCTGGCGACTCATGGGCGGCTGTCTGAAGCGGCAACCCAGGCCGAGTTGGCCCGCACGAATGTCACGCTCGCCACCGTTAAAACTGGCGTCCCATAACTCATCATGACCCCGCAGACTCCACTTTCAAAGACCAGTTGCCGCCAGTCCGCAGCATCCCTGCGGTGGGTGGGACCGAAGGACGGACTTGGCCTGATTCTGTCTTGTTTACTCACGTCCTCGCTGCTCCGGGCCGGGGAAACGGCCACGGCTCATCAGGATCAGTCTTCAGTGCGGTTCTGCATGTCCAGCAGAATGTTTCGGGAGGTCAACGAAAATGACGCCCGGGCGTCAGTGAAAGCCTATGCCAAAGAGATCGCTGAGAGCCGCGGGCTGATCGCCGATCCGAACCCAAGAGTCTTCACAGGCACTGACGAGTTGACCAAACTGCTCAAGCGTGGGGAAGCGGACCTCGTTTCCCTGCCGACTCCGGAGTTCCTGGCGCTGGAAGAGAACCTGGTAACCGGGCCTTTCCTCCTTTCGCTTATCAACGGCTCTGATTGTGAGGAGTACGTGCTGCTCGTGCGTGCAGATAGCGGTGTCAATACGCTCTCCGATCTGAAAGGACGCCGCGTGTTGGTGCTCGACAGCCTGCAAGGCTCACTGGCCGAATGCTGGTTGGAAGTGCTGTTGGGTAAGCAGGTGCTGGCGCCGCCGGAGACGTTCTTCAGCCGCGTTACCCTGATCACCAAGACTTCCCAGACGGTGCTACCGGTTTTTTTCCATCAGAGCGATGCCTGTGTGATCACCCGCCAGGGTTTCGCTCTGATGGGCGAACTCAACCCGCAAGTTACCAAACAGCTCCGCGTCTTGGCGGCCTCGCCGCAGCTTGTGCCGCATCTGACCTGCTTCCGCGTCGGGTTTGACACGTTGCTCAAGGAGAAGATTGTCGCCGCCATCACGGACGCCAATACCACTACCACCGGCAAGCAGTTGATGAATATCTTTCAGTGTGACCGCATTGAGAAGAGGCCCCTTTCAATGTTGCAGAGCACGCGGGAATTGCTGGCGGCCTACGCTCGGCTGCACGGCAAGACCGTCAGCTCGCAATCCGCGCAAAACGAGCTTCTGTCCGTCCACTCCGGAGGAGCAGGCCAATGAAGAACCTGCCCTTTCCTCGTGGCTTGTGGGGCCACGCCCGAGCCGGCAGCGCGCTCGCTGTCACGCTGGCAATAATGATGATCCTCTGCCTCCGTGGCGGGCCGGTCGGGGCAGCCGAACCGGCAAAGGACACAAGCAAACCCAAATACCGCGTGCTGTTTTCGAACGACCTGTTCAATAACGTCAACCACAATGATGTGCTGGTTGCTTTCAAGGTTTGGATCGAAACCGTGCTCAAAAACCGGAACTATCCCATGGAGGCTGAAATCGATTCTTACGACGGCCTCGACGAGGCCGAGAAGCGCATCCAGGAAGGGACCGTGGACCTCGTCATTTTCAATTCAATAGATTACCTCCAAACGTCCCAAACCAACCAACTGGACGCGGTGTTCGTCGCCGAGCGCCAAAAGAAAACGATGTTTGATGATTATCTGCTCGTCTCACGACGGGATCGGAATTTCACGAGCCTGGCCGATCTGCGCGGCAAAAGTGTGATCTTTTTCGATTACGGAGCCAAGTTGGGGCGACTATGGATGGACGTGACCCTTGGCGAAAGCGGACTTGGTTCGGCGGGTGAATTCTTTGGATCGATTAGCGATGCCACCAAGGCGACATCGATTGTCCTCCCCGTGTTCTTCGGCAAGGCCGACGCCTGCGTGGTGGGTCGGTCGAGCTTGGAGACCATGCAGGAACTGAATCCGCAACTGGCCACCCAACTCCAGGTGCTGACCAACTCGGTTTGTTTGCCGGAAAGCGTGATCTGCCTGCCCAAGCACTACGCTTGGGACCGGGAAGCGGCGTTGCGCGGTCTTGCCGAGTTGGACACCGAGCCGCGCGGACAACAGATTCTGCTTATCTTCAAAATCAACAAGCTGGATCCTTTCAGACCCGAGCAACTGGACGGCCTGCGGGATCTCAAAGCGAGATACGACAGGCTGAGCCCGCCGACCGCACCGCAGAAAGCCGTTGCAGCCTCAACCGGAACCCCCAAACCATGATCCCCGCGCAACAACCGGCAGAGAGAGCACCGATGGTCAATCGGCGCGGCGCCGCGCCCTCCCTCAAGCCAGCTCTCAGCCCGGAAGGACATCGGCGCGGCTGGGCGATGACACTGGGTTTCGCGCTACTGTGCTTGTTGGTCGCCCCGCCCCGGACCTCCGCGCAGGAGGCCGGCCCGCAACACTTGTCGTTGCACGTGGCATACACCCGCTCCAGTTTTCACAATGTGAATCCCAGCGACGCTGCGGCGGCGTTTCGAATCTTCGCCCAAACCGCGGCGCGGAAGCGTGGATACGAATCGGACATCGATGTGCAGCTCTTCGACAGCCCGGCGGCCTGCGAGGCCGAAATCAAGAAGGGCACCATCAATCTCGCGATCCTGGATGCGTGGGACTATCTGGGCATGGACATCCAGCCGGTGATGGAGCCGGTCTTTGTGCATTTGGAGCAAGGCGTGATCTTAAAAGACTACCTGCTGCTCACCCGCCGGGGCAGCGGGCTGACGGTTTTGGCCGACCTGCGAGGCAAGGACCTCATGATGCTGGAGGGCAAGGGGGGCAATCTGTCCCGCGCCTGGCTCGACAGCCTGCTGCTGGCGCAACATCTCGAAACCAAAGAGGCCTTCTTTCGCAAGCTGGAGCCGGTGGCCAAACCCTCCGCCGCCGTCCTGCCGGTCTTCTTCGGCACCAAATCGGCCTGTCTGGTGGACCGCGCGGCATTCCAAATCATGTCCGAACTGAATCCTCAGGTGGGCAGCAACCTGTTGGTCCTGGCGGTTTCCGACCCTTACCTGGAGAGCATCACCTGCATTGGCAGGTCCGGCTGGCCCTCCGAGCGGGCCCGGCAGGACCTGATTCAAGCCATGGCCGAGTTCCACCTCGAGCCTAATGGGCGGCAAATCCTCGAGCTCTTCAAGGTGGACCAATTGGTGCCGTTCAAAGATGAATATCTGAATACCGCACGGAAGCTTTGGGTTGCCTCTGAACCCTTGGGCAAAAAGAACCTTGCCAGCCTGCTTGGCGGTCAAACCAAGAGTGAACCATGAACAATACCAAAACCAGACGATTCGGCATCACGTTGAAGATCGCGATGCTCGCGTGGTTGATCACCTTTGTAACGATGTCCATCTTCGTCGTGGTGATCATCCCCCAGCAGAAACGAACCTTCCTGGAAAACCTTGAATCGAAGGCCAACGGTGTGGCCGTCTCCATCCGCGATGTGGCGGCCGGGGCCGTCGTCAACGAGGACTATGGCACGCTTGTGGAACACTGCATGCAAATCGTCAAGGGGGACAAATCCATTGAGTATCTGGTGATCACGAAAAACAACGGCGAGTCCTGGATCCACGAGAAATCGGGCTGGCGGTGCAGCCCGTTGCCCGACCAGTGGCACTCCACGACACGCGCCCCGAGCGGCGGCATTAGCGTCGTTTCCGAGTTCCATCGCCGCGTGTTCCACTACTCCCAGCCGTTCGACTATTCGGGCATCCAGTGGGGCTGGGTTCATGTCGGGCTTTCGCTGGAAACCTACGACCACAGCGTTGCCACCGTGTACCGACGCACCGGCATTCTGGCGCTCATCTGCATCCTGCTGAGCCTTCTGGCCTCCGTCCTTTACACCAGACTCCTGGTCAGGCCGATTCTGACCCTCCAATCGGTCGTCCGCCGGATTGCGAGCGGCGATCTCTCAGCTCGGGCCGTCATTCACACTGGCGACGAAGTCGAGCTCCTGGCCAACTCGTTCAACGCGATGGCCGGGTCGCTTCAGCAATCGCATGCGGAGGTTCTCAACTACCAGCAAACCCTTGAACAGCGCGTGAAGGATCGCACGATCGAGTTGGAGAAGGAAATCGCCGAGCGCAAGCAAGCGGAGGGGGCCCTGCGCGACAGCGAGGCGCGGTATCGCACTCTTTTCGATAACGCTGCCGAAGCCGTTTGGCTGATGACGGATGTTTTTCTCGACTGCAACGAGATGGCCTGTACGTTATGGGCGTGCAACCGAGAGGACATTATTGGACACACGCCCGCTGAGTTCTCACCACCGACGCAGCCCGATGGCAAAGATTCGGCTCAAGCCGCCAAGGAACGAATCGACGCGGCGCTTGGGGGCCACCCGCAACTCTTTTATTGGCTGCACAAGCGTAAGGATGGCACTCTTGTCGATGCCGAAATCTCGCTCACGGATGTCACTGTTGGAGGACAACGCCTCCTTCTCGCCATGGGTCGCGACATTACCGAGCGCAAGCGAGCCCAAACGCAGGTGGAGGACCTGCACCGACAACTCCTGGATATCTCTCGCGAAGCGGGCATGGCCGAGGTGGCCACCAATGTCCTCCACAACGTTGGCAATGTGCTCAACAGCGTTAACGTCTCCACCGCCCTGGTCTCCAAAAAGATTCGAGAATCCAGGGTATCCAGTCTGGCAAAAGTTGTGGCTTTGATGCGTGCGCACCAGAATGACCTGCCAGCTTTCCTTACCCAGGATCCGAATGGCATGGAGTTGTGTGACTACCTGGACAACCTGGCTCAATACCTGAGCAAAGAACAAACAGGGATCCTTACAGAGATCGAATCACTCAATGCCAATATCGAACACATTAAAGAAATCGTGACGATGCAGCAAGGTTATGCGCGGGCATACGGCATCGTGGAAACATTGCCGATTGTGGATTTGGTGGAAGATACACTCCGCCTGAATGCCGGCGCGCTCGCACGCCATCAAGTGCAAGTGATTCGCGATTATACCGCCACGCCGTCGGTTCCCGTGGATAAGCACAAAGTATTACAGATCCTGATTAATCTGGTGCGAAATGCCAAATATGCCCTGGATGAAAGCGGACGAAAGGACAAGCTCTTGACCATTCGCGTGGCGACGGACCACGATGACTTTGTAGGGATTTCGGTAATTGACAACGGCGTGGGAATCCCGCCGGAGAATCTGACACGGATCTTCGCGCATGGATTCACGACGCGAAAAGACGGACACGGGTTTGGCCTGCACAGCGGCGCCGTCGCGGTGAAGGAGATGGGCGGGAGCTTGAGCGTGCACAGCGACGGGCCAGGTCAAGGGGCCGCGTTTACGTTATCCCTGCCATTACATCAGAAGCACGAGGCCCTATGAACAATCAAGATTCCAATAAGAGCTACCGAATTCTGGTGATCGACGACAATCGCGCGATTCACGAAGATTTTCGGAAGATCCTTTGCTCGTCCAGCGCCGAGGCAACGGCTCTGGGTAAGGCAGAGGCAAAACTGTTCGCCGAACCGACCCGGGTCAGACAATCAGCAGTCTTCGAGATCGACTCTGCCTATCAAGGCGAGGAGGGTTTGGAGCGGGTTCGTCAGTCCCTCCAGAGTGGACGGCCTTACGCGATGGCGACTGTGGACGTGCGAATGCCTCCCGGTTGGGACGGAATTGAGACCACGCAGAAGCTTTGGAAAGTTGATCCCGATCTTCAAGTGGTGATCTGCAGCGCGTACTCGGACTATTCGTGGGACGAGATTATTGCCAGGCTTGGGAACTCGGATCGCTTGCTGTTTCTCAAGAAACCCTTTGACGCGATGGAAATCCTGCAATTGGCCAATGCGCTGACGGAAAAGTGGCGCTTGATCGGCCAAGTGAGGAACCAAATGGCCGATCTGGAAGGAATCGTCCGTGATCGGACCCAGCAACTCCAGGTGACCAATGACAAACTCCTTGTGACCAATGACAAACTCGTTGCGGAAATCGCCGGGCATCGCGAAAGCGAGCAGCGACTAAAACACGTGCTCGGAGAGCTGAGGGACAGCCAGCAGCGTGTCATTCGGCAGGAGCGCCTGCGCGCCCTAGGCGGCATGGCCAGCGGCATCGCCCACGATTTCAACAACGCTCTCGTCAGCGTCCTCGGTTTAAGTGAACTGTTACTGCGCCACCCGGAGGACTTGGAAGACAAACAAAAGACGAAACACTACGTGGAGATGATCAACACCAGCGCCAAGGACGCCGGTGACATCGTGAATCGTCTCCGTGAGTTTTACCGTCATCGCGAGGGGGGGGAAGTATTTGGGATGGTTGACCTGAACCAGCTTATCGAGGAGGCCATTTCGCTAACGCAACCCAAGTGGAAGGCACAAGCGGAGGCCAAGAACATCTCCATTACCGTGGAGAAGGAACTCCAGAACATTCCACTCGTCGCCGGCAACGCCGGCGAGTTGCGCGAAGTGCTGACGAATTTGATTTTTAACGCGATCGACGCCATGCCGCGCGGTGGAACCATCGTGGTCCGCACGCGTAGCGATGACCGTCAGGTCACGCTCGAAGTCAGCGACACGGGCACCGGCATGACCGACGAGGTATGCCAGCGTTGTCTCGAACCGTTCTTCACGACCAAAGGTGATCGCGGCACTGGTTTGGGATTGTCCATGGTGTATGGCATTGTGCAACGCCACCATGGCACGGTCGACATCAACAGTGAGGTCGGGAAGGGCTCCACCTTCATCATCTGCATTCCGCACCAGCCGGCAAAGCCACAATCGGTGCTCCCCTCGCAGCCGATGAAGGCCCCCCAACATTTGCACGTGCTCGTGGTGGACGACGAACCGATGGTGCGCAAGATCATTGGTGAATATCTTGCAAGGGACGGACATGCGGTGGAAGTTGCCGACGGCGGGCGCGACGGGCTAGAGAAGTTTCGCAAAGGCCAGTTTGATCTCGTGGTTGTCGATCGCGCCATGCCCAGCATGAGCGGCGACCAAGTGGCAACGGCCATCCGATCCATCGACCCAAACGTGCCCGTCATTATGCTCACCGGCTTCGGTGCAATGATGAAGGATGCCGACGAGAAGCCCACCGCTGTGGACTTGATCGTTGGCAAACCGGTAACGATTAACGACCTGCGCGCAGCGATCACCGAAGCCGTCGGTCTTCACGCCACCTCGCTTCGCGAGGCTTCGCCATCCCGTCTCCTTGAGGCGGAGGTATAGTGCGACTGGTTCAGACGCAGAAGTTCGGTCCGGCACGGCTACAAACTTTCCACGATTTCGGTAATACTCAATGCCGAAGAACCAAGAAGTTTCCCACGGCCACGAGGCGTTACACCCACAATTGGCGGTCGAGGGTGCGGTATTGGATGGCTTCGGAGATGTGCTGGGACTGGATTAGCGCGGAAGAATCGAGGTCGGCCATCGTGCGGGAGACTTTGAGGATGCGGTCGTAGGCGCGGGCGCTGAGGTTGAGTTCCGTCATCGCCATCTTGAGCAACTGCTGGCATTCGTCATCAAGCGCGCAGAATTTTTTGATCTCCTTGGGCGCAATGCGGGCGTTGGTATGACCGAACCGTTCGCGTTGAATGGCCCGCGCGGATTCGACGCGGGCGCGGATCTTCCCGGAGTGTTCACCGGTCCCCTCGCCCGCCATTTCCTTGTATTTGACCGAGGGGACTTCGACGTGGATGTCGATGCGGTCGAGCAACGGCCCGGAAATCTTGTTGCGATATTTCGTGATCATGTTCGGCGAACAACGGCACTCGCGTTTCGGGTCGCCGTAGAAGCCGCAGGGACAGGGGTTCATCGCCGCGACGAGCATGAAGTTGGCGGGAAACGTCATCGTGCCGCTGGCGCGGGAAATCACGACGCGGCCTTCCTCGAGGGGTTCGCGCAAGGCCTCGAGCACGTCGCGATGGAATTCCGGCAATTCGTCAAGGAACAGCACGCCGTTGTGGGCGAGGCTGATCTCGCCGGGGGTGAGGTTGGCCGTGCCGCCGAGCAGGCCGGCGTTGCTGGTCGTGTGATGCGGGGCGCGGAACGGACGGGTGGCGACGAGCGCCTGCCCTTTCGGCAGCAACCCGAGAATGCTGTGGATCTTGGTCGTCTCCAGCGCTTCGTCGAGGGTGGTTTGCGGCATGATCGTCGGCACGCGTTTCGCCAGCAACGTCTTGCCGCTGCCCGGCGGGCCGATCATCAGGATGTTGTGGCCGCCGGCGGCGGCGACTTCCAGCGCGCGTTTCACGTGCTCCTGGCCTTTCACATCGACGAAATCGATGTCGTAACTGCGCTGTTGCTGGAAAATTTCACCCGGATCTTCACGGAGCGGTTGCAGGTCGCGTTTGCCCGCGAGGAACTCGGCGACCTCGCGCAGGTTTCTGGCGGGATACACGTCGATACCTTGGACGACGGCGGCTTCCGGCGCGTTATCGGCGGGAACGATCAGGCCGCGTTTCTTTTGTTCGCGGGCGCAAATCGCGGTGGGCAGGATGCCGTTGACGCTGCGGACTTCGCCGCTGAGCGCGAGTTCGCCGACGATGGCGAAGTCTTCGAGGTCTTTAGCCGCTATTTGCTCGCTGACGGCGAGAATTCCGATGGCGATGGGAAGATCGAAGCTTGGTCCCTCCTTCTTCACGTCGGCAGGCGCGGGCGTTTTTTGTGTATGTTTAGCCAACGAACGGGCAATCCGGTTCTTGTATAATGGTAACAGGTAGCAACACTGACGGCAAAAGTGAACGCACAAGCACAGGAAAGATTTGCAGTGATCTACGCCCGCCAGTCGCGGGACGACGACCGCACGAAGCGCCGTCGTTTGGCGGCGGCTGACGGCGTGGAGGTGGACAGCGACAGCGTTGAACAACAAATCGCTGACGGAGAACATCTGGCGAAAAAATTGGACATACCCGTTCGGTATGTCTTCAAGGAGCCGCCCAACACATCCGGCAAATGGTTTCCAGCCCGATGGTGCGAGACGGCACAAAAGCGTGAGAAGCGACCCGCACTGGAGAGCACGCTTCAAGTTGTCGAGCAGGCGGCAGCGCGTGGCGCGGCGGTCGCCATCATCGCCCGCAAGCGGGATCGACTGTGCCGCAGCCTCGCCTTGAGCATCCGCCTGTATGAGTGGCTACACAAACACGGCGCAACGATTGAGTGCACCGACGAATCAAGTTTCGGGAATGACGCGAATGGACGGTTTGCGTTGCACAACTTGGCAGCGATGGCACAGTGGACACTTGATCAAACCACGGAGAACGCCAAGACCTCGAAACGCCGCGCCAAGGAACTTGGAAAGAAGATGGGGCCGGTCTGGACATTCGGTTATCGCGACGGAGCCGAGCACGGCACCGTCGAGGTCGCGTCGGACGCGGCGGGGACCGTGCGAGAAGTGTTCCAGATGTTCATAGATGGCGCGACGGTGATGGACATTTGCCGCTGGTTGAATGAAACGCACCGAGGCTTGTGCCGACCCAAGATCAACCGGCAGGACGCGTCTTGGCACCCGGTCACGGTTCGCCGTATGTTGGAGAACCGTCGATATGTCGGTCTGAATGACGACGGAACCAAGAGCAAGTTGTACGAGGCGATCGTTGCGCCCGAAATGTTTTGGAAGGCGCACGAACTTCTAAGTGCACGCCAGGGAATCCGAGTCACGCGAAAGGAACACGACCGACCATTGCGCGGGTTGCTGTTGTGCGGCTACTGCAACGGAACCTTGCAGACGATCAATATGAGTCCCGCGTGCCGCGAGGTGAAATTGTACGCTTGCGCCCGCACCGGGATCCCGCACGAGCACCGACCATTCGTGATGCGGGAAAGCCGTTGGCTGGACTTCCTGCGGGCGTTTTTCGTCCGGGACATTGCGCCCGAGGTTGACAGCACCGAGGTGGCGCTGTTGAAGGCGCAGTCCGCCAGCATCGACAATGAAATCGAGAGGCTTGCGGGGATGCTGGCAGACAAGCAATTGTCCGCGCAAGCCTATGGCGTGGCGACGCGGCACTTGGAATCACGGCGGGACAAACTGGCGTCGCAACTTGCCAATCTACCAGCGAAGCGCGAAGCGATTGACCCGAACGACTGGAAGAAGTTGCGCTGTGGAGAGCAGCGCCAATTGCTGGAACTGTTCATCGACCGAATCGTGGTGTTCAATGGTCACTGCGATGTGTACCGCGCCGACGCACCCGATGTGCCGTTCCGATTCCCGGCAATGAAGGAGCCCGAACGCGCCAAGCGAGCAAGCACCTGCCTTTGTCCTTCGGGCTTTGCCCGCGCCCAAGCCAACGCGATATTGCTTGGCATCGAAGGTCGTATGCGGCGGCTGACTGGCAAGCCCGACCCGGCGCGATACGAGGATCGCTTTGTGTCCGCACAGTGGAAGCCGTGGCGGTCGGATCGCTTCTATCCTGCCACGGAATTCGCGGCGCGGCTGGTGTCGCGGCGGGCACGCAAGCGCCACGGCTTGACGGGCGGCAAGGGTTACCCGGGCCGGAAGACGACGCGAAGCGTCACTGCCACAGCAATCGCCTGAACATTCTCCGCGTGAGACGCACGATCAGAAAACCACTGCACCGCGCCTCAACCAAGTCTTGCAAGTCCTCGTGGCAGGTGAGACAGACTGCTTCCTGCCGACCGTCGCGCCGAACGCACTCCCTACCCTGCCGAATCGTCCCGCCACAGTTGACGCAGACGGTCGCGACCTTGGTGCGTTCGATGATGGTCACAACTCTATCGAATCCTTCCCTGTCCGTCTTGGCGTGTTGGTTCTTATGACTGCAATTGGAGGAATTGGCGGCGGTGCTGGAATTAAGGTTACGACCGCCCGCAATTCTGAAATCGCGTTTGAAAGATGTTTCCCTTGTGTCGCGTCAGCACCCTTTAGGTTTTGAATCGCGGTGATGATGTTGGTCACTTCCGTCTTTGTCATAATGTCTCCTTACCCGGTCCACCCGGATCTCCAGCGTGCCCTTTGGGAATCGCGCCACGGCAAAACTCTTTCCCGCGTAGATCGCCGCGCCGCGCCGCTGGCAAGCCTCAACGAAGGTGCGGACGAGTGCGGGTTGCTTCTCCACGGATGGAATCGTACAGCGCCACGCCGCGCTGCTCAACGACAATATCCAGCGATCCGCAACGGCTGTCTCGGAAACATAACCCGCCAGAACTTCCCTCGATCCCGTCGTTTCAATTCCTCATCGCGGTCGGTTTGCCAGGTTCTCAGAATTCGTCCGCTGAGTTTCGGCATTGGCGGTGTAGTTCGCCACGAGGCGCGAGCGTCATTTGGCGGCGTGGAGTAGGTCATCTAATGACACCCTCGCAGGCAATAGGCGAAAACGGCGAATGCCAGGAGCGCGATGATGCCGAATGTTTCCTTGGACAAATCCAGTCGTATCTGGTGCCGCTCGATCACTTGTCCACATTCGGGACACCGGCGCTTGTTGAGCGTCACCCGTTGGCGAAGTTTGAGTCGAGTCGAGCAATTGGGACAGACCCACACATACATACGGCGGATTGTACCAGCCTCTTCCGGCCTTGCAAACCTTCCACCGAGGCAGTACACCGGGCAGGGATGCGAACGAAGGATATTGACGACGCACTGATTGAGTACATCGGCACGAGCCACGCAATGCACCGCGTCGGGAATTCGACCCTCGTCAACGCGGACTGCTTCAAGTGGCTTGCCACAGCGCCGGGTGGAAGCATTCACGCCATCGTGACCGACCCACCTTATGGCGTGAAGGAATTCGACGACGACCAAATGGAAAAGCGTTCCAACGGTCGCGGCGGGATTTGGAGATTGCCGCCATCCTTCGGCGGGCATACGCGAGCGCCGGTTCCAAGATTCACGGCTCTCAACAAGAAGGAGCGTCAGCGCATCAAGGAATTCTTCACTGAATGGTCGCGGCTGTGCGCGAAGTCGTTGCGCCCCGGCGGTCACCTCTTCATAGCCAGCAATACATTCCTTTCACAACTGGTGTTCGAGTCATTGGTGGACGGCGGGTTGGAGTTCCGTGGCGAGGTCATCCGCTTGGTGCAGACGCTACGCGGCGGAGACCGCCCAAAGAACGCCGAGGAAGAGTTTCCCGATGTGTGCTCCCTGCCGCGTGGCTGCTATGAGCCTTGGGGCATTTTTCGTCGTCCATTGCCGGACAAGATGACCGTCGCGGAATGCCTGCGCCAGTACGGGACGGGCGGACTGAGGCGGTCTGCCACCGGCAAGCAGTTTTGTGATGTGATCGAGAGCAACAGGACATCGCGCGAGGAGCGTAATCTGGCAAACCATCCGAGCCTCAAGCCGATCCCGTTCTTGCGTCAGATCGTCCACGCTGCCCTGCCTCTTGGCAAAGGCGTGATCGTCGATCCGTTTATGGGTAGTGGTTCAACGATTGCCGCCGCGGAACTTTGCGGGCTTCAAGCGGTCGGCATCGAGAAAAGCAAACCGTTCTACGAAATGAGCGTCAAAGCAGTTCCCGCGCTTCTGCGGTTGTATCATCGTCCGCAACTTCAACTAATTTGAGCGCGCCTTCGTCCCGATAAATCCAGTTGGCTACCATCTTCGCGTAGCCGCTTGGCTGGACGCTCGCCGTGATGGTTCGGCGGCTCTTCTCGGACCGTCCCGCGAACAGCCAGTCAGATTTCTCCAGCAACGCTCCGAACACGGCTACGAACCTGAATGGCATCGGTGCGACCTTCTTCACCACATCCGAAGGGCGGCTGCTGGCAAACACGAAGACCATAAGAAACACATTCTCCGGGTTGTGTCCCTGCCACGCCTTGAGATAACGCGAGCCCTTGATCTCGATGCCCTCCTTCGCGTACTGCACGGCGTCATCCTTGAACTTGCGTGCGGGAATGAGGTCAGGGTGTCCGTTGTGGTACAGGTTCTTGACGAGAGTCGGACAATACTTGGGAATGCTCGCCGCCATAAACTCTCCCACCATCGACGAGAAATTTGCCGACATCATCATAGCCTCCAGACGAGGGAGAGCGTTGGCGTTCAGCCCGCCATTGACGATTGAAAGAAACTTGAGGAAATCCTGCATCCCATTCTTGACGGCATCAACCTTGCAGCCATAGGGAAGTCGCGCCTTCAGGTTGAAACCGTCAGGCTTCAGCGGCGTGGGAATGCAGGCGCTTTTCTCTATCGCGGAGACAGTCGGCACGGTCGGTGTGTATCACATCTTGAGAATCGCTTGAAAGAAGAAATGGCGTCTATTTGGAAGAATTAAGAACCTGCCAGACGGATAGGGTTTCACCACCGCGACGAATCTTGAGCCCTTGTCACGCCCGCGCCAGAGGCGGGCTTCTCGATTCTACCGCGTGCGGTAGAGTTGGCGGTCGTGATCTGGCGCGTGGCGGCTTCGTGCGTGGCGTGATGCGCCGCCTGATGGCTCACCCTGTACCGCCCGAATTTCGCCGCGCTTCAGATTGCCGCTGGAATGGTTTTCAGGACCCTCTGGCTGTCGCTATTGGCTGATTCTCGAAACGGCTTCCGTTGCGCCCCGGTGCCTGCCGGTTGCATCGCGCGGAAGCACCAAAACCCGCCTGCGTGAACATTTCCCGTGCCGAACCCGCACGCACAACCCTTGTTTTTTCCACACCGGCTTGGCGGAAATCGCCGCGCCCTCCCGTGGAAAAGAAAATGAAAATAATCGCGCTAGGAAAAGGAATGACCCGTGCAGACGGCGAACTATAAAGCACAATGAAATCCCAAACCAGTGCGCTGCGGGCGGCGCGGATCGCCGCCGCGTATAAGCAGATTGAACTCGCCGAGCGTGCGGGCGTGGCTGTTGGCACGCTCCACCGCCTCGAACTTTATCCAGCATTCAAGCCATCGCTGGCAACTGCGGAGAAACTTGCAACCGCCCTCCAATGCAAGGTGGAAGACCTGTTTCCACTCTTGGCACGGAAGCGCGGGAGCCTCCACCGACCCGAAATACTCGCCTAAAGGGAGGCTGACAATGACTACCAGAGCAACGAGCCAAGCCGCCCTGCCACCCTACGAGCGGTTGCAGCGGGATGCCCAACGGGACGAGATGCGCTTCCTGTCTTGCTGTATGAAGATAGAGACTTGCATCGAGGATGCCGTCGCAAGTGGGATCGGCACGGACTGGTTTTGGTCGGAACCTTGCGCCGAGATGTATTCGGTTTTGTCGAGATACTTCGCCGCGCACAAGACCTTGTGCCCTTACGAGACCTACCAGTCGATTCTGTCCAAGGTCGCAACCGGACCGGATTCCGTGAACGACAAGATGGTCTTCGTCCAAAATGTCTTCGCGATGCACACCTCAAAAGCCGACTACCCGTACCTGCGTCAAGCCCTTGTCGGGCGATACGCACAGAAAAGGGTTTGGCCGGTATTGGACAAGGCATACACCGACCTCGCGGGCGCGACGCACGGGCAAGCCGACCTCGTGGCGAAGTTGCGCCAGGACATCGCCGTCGCCACGGAATTGCCCGTTGCGTTGACCGCCAAGAAGTCCGTGACCGCGGCATCATTGGCTGATGCAGACCTGGGCGAGGTGAATTGGGTCATCGACGGACTCCTAGCCGAAGGCGCGGGCGTGTTGGGCGGGCGACCAAAGATCGGCAAGTCGTGGCTGGCGTTGCAACTCGGCGTCGCCGTCTCGACTGGCTCGACCGTGTTCGGGCGATTCGACGCGGAAGCCTTTGCTTGGACCGGCGGACTGCAATGCAAGCAATGCGAAGTCCTCGGTTTGTTCCTCGAAGACACCAAGCGCCGCATCCGTTCACGATTGGAAGCACTGGTGGGCGCAGACAAGATCAAGCGGTTGGAGAACCTGCACATCATCTCCAAGACCGAAGGCTGGCGGCGATTGGACTGCGGCGGGCTGGACGACCTGAAAGCGTGGCACAAGGCGCATCCAGCATTGGGTCTGGTCATCATCGACACCCTGCAAAAGATCAAACCCGGAGGGTCCAAACACCAAAACGCCTACGAGCGTGATGTTGACTCCTTGAGTCCGCTGATGGCGTGGGCGGGCGAGGCCGGGGTTTGCGTGCTCCTGATTCACCACACGACCAAGAAGAAGGGCAACGAAGACCCATTCGACGACATTAGCGGCTCCTTGGGCATCACGGGTTCGATGGACACGAGCCTCGTGTTGAAACGCAAACGGGACAGCCGGTCCGCGACCCTCCACGCGACGGGCCGGGATGTCGATGATATGGAACTTGAAATGGAATTCTCCGAAGACAACTTCTGGGAACTCCTCGGTCAAAAGGGTGACGCGACACTGCGATCCGAATCCCGTCAACAAATCGCCGACGCATTGAGGGCTTTGGGCGGCACGGCGACCAGCAAGGAACTGGTCACACGACTACGGCAGTCCGGGGTGAAGACTTCCGACGGTGGGATCCGGTATCTCATTTCCGCGATGGGAGCAGATGGACAACTCCATCAGGAAGCCCGTGGCCGGTGGAGCCTCCCTGAAAGCCTCCTAGAGAAGCAGACAAACAAGCAAACAACACCAACAAGCAAACAAGCAAACAAACAAACAAAAGAAGGTCAGGTTGTTTGTTTGTTTGCGGAGGCACTGGTAGAGCCAAACAAACCTGCAAGCCCAGTAGATGCTGGCTCAGAAGGCAATTGTTTGGATGTTTGCGTACTTGTCCCAAGTGGCTCGGTTTGCCCTAAATGCGGTTTGACGGATTCCGAGTGCTCCTGCTGGCTCAACGAGGCTGCGAATTGAAAAACACCACTGAAATCAATGGCTGTGGCAGGTTTAGTCACCCTCGCAAGGCGGCGCTTGACTCTGGTCGCGTGTCGCGCCACAGCCAGACCTTTTGCGGCACGGGCTGGCGGGCACGGTGCCCGTGGTCAGTCAATCATCCTGATCGGACGGCGGTGAGAGTCGCTCCACCGCGCCCGGCCCGGTGCCGCACCCACGCCCGTACAAGGAGTCTCCTGAGGGTATGCGATGCTTCAGGCGGGTTGCCAGGGCTTGCTTCGGTTGTGAGCGGTCCCAAAAAGTGCCTTCACAGTTACACTTTTTCGATTTGAGCCGTCTTTTTGACAGTAGAACTCAACCACAAAACAGAAAAGGATGTACCGTATGAGCCTATACGAAACCGTAGCCGAACGCCGCCGCCACCGCCAAGAAGCACAGCGTCAGCAAGCCCACGAGACCATAAGCGCCGCCGAGCGTGAGCGGCAGCAACAAGACCAGCGGAGAACCGACGCCGACAACAAACTACTCTGGGCGATTAACGCGAAACGCAACGACGAGAATCGAGCCATCGGGCAATGCAACGCCCGCGCAACCTTCGTTGCCGAAACCGAGGAGGCGCTTGAGGTGTTGCACAGGCGGCTGGACGGCGATCCGCTTCTGATTGCCAAGCGACTGCAGGATGCCGAAGCCGCCGTTGACAATTCAGACATCACGGGCGGCAACTTCGCAATTCACGCGCAGAATCTGTCCGTGTGGCTCTGCATTATGGCGCGGCTCAAACACCGCACCGCCGCGACGAAAGCCGCCATCACCGTGCAGGAAAACCGGCTCGCCGACGCAAAGGGTTCATTGGCGGCGGCAACGGAGACCCTCAAGGCAATCCAAGACGACCTTGAGGACTTGGAAGCCCAGGCGGACAAGCGAGGGCTATGATTACCGTGCCAACATTCGAGACCGTGACCGCAAAGCGGGCGCGGCTGACAGCCGAGGTTGAACGGAACCGCGTCGAACAGGAACAACGCGAACGCGAAGCCCGCGAAGCGGAGAGGCTGGAAGCCGAGCGCCGCGACGAAGCCCGCCAGCGTCGTCAGGAGGCATTACTCTCAGCCGAAGCGACCGCCATTGAGTTGCTGCGACTGACGACCTCACGCATTGAAGCCGTGGAAGCCGAGATTGCCCAACTGGAAGCCACGCCGGGGATCGAGCGGGACGAAATAACCACGCGGATCGCCGCCCTCGTCTCGCAATTCGCCAACGCCGAGACGCTGTCAGAAGCCGCCGCGATCCAGACCGACCTCCTGGCTTGGCAGGCGCTCGGTATGAACTACTCGAAGCGCGCCGATGCGTTCACGGCGAAGGTCGCCGCCAAACGGGTGGAGTTGGCTGCACACGCTTCCGATCTGGCGGCAACACGGGCGAAATTGGAACGGTATCAAACGGAACTGGAGGGCACCGGTGATAGTGTTGAAACTCCGTGACGACTCGGCATTGGCAAAGCGTCTCGGCGTGAAGACCGCCAGCGACCTTGAGGCGTTGCTGGAGGCGCTGGCGGCTGTCGTGGTCGTCACGGGTGCGAAAACCACGGCGAGCATCATCGCGGAACTTGAAATGAGGTTCGGGTTGTTGTCGCCGCGACCCGCGCCGCCGCCCGTGCCGATACCGGAAAGTTTCCCGCCGGCGGGAAACTTTGAGCCAACGGGATCGACACCTACGCCAGAACCGACACCCGAGACGACGGCACCGCCAGACCCACGAGCCACGGCGTTGGCGTTGGCGCAACGCCTCGCGGAATTGGACGGGAGGCTTGGTCCGGCGCGTGCCTGTACGGACGCGTCGTGAAGCGCGAAAAGCAAAAGGGCCGCGGTGATTAGCCGCAGCCCTTCGGGGTGCTTGAACTACTTTTCGGTCAGTTCTTCGGCGCGTCCATCAACCTGTCGTAACAGGGCTGACAAAAGCCCATCCGTGCCGCCATTGAGCCGTCCTGTTCAACCATCTTCGGACAGTTCTTCCCGCGACACCGCGTAGCGGGCTTTGGCGTACTGCGGACTTCTCTCGGCTTGGTTCTATTCATTACCATTCCTTTACCCACTGATGTCCGTTCCCTCGACGCAATGTAGTCCAACTGCTGCCCTCGTCAAGAGGCACAATCAACGATCCATTTTCGCTGCATCGACCACCGCCTTTGTCTTCGGGTCGTATCGGGCTACATCGTCGTGACTGGCGGACACAATTCTCCATTCTTCAGTATCGTGTTGAAGTTTTTTGATCTCAAGGCGGCTCCGTCGCCACGCTAGGACGCATTGGACGACGACCGTCGTCAAGGTCACGACCATCGTCCAGTTCACGGCTTTCAAGCCTGCAACTATGGCATACAGTTCAATCATACCGGTGGCCGCGGTGTTGCGCCTCCCGACGACGCGGCTTACCTCGGCGATGGTGTCAACCAGCCGCCCGCCACGGCTTCGATTCTAGGCAGTTGTCGTTCCGGCTTACACGCCGCAACCGCCAAGCCGACGGATTTTTCGTCGCAAAAATGCGCACCGCCGTCGAAAGACCGTCAATTCCATCAATTGCGCTTGTTCACGACTCACGAAGTGCAAGAGTTCTGGCGTTGAAACCAACACGCCCAAACGGGCAGAGAGGAAAGCCAGATGAAGAAGCACGCGAAGCAAGAGGCGGAAACAGCCAAAGCGCCAGTGAAGCCAACCGACGGAAACCCGTACCCACCGAAACGCCTGCGCGGTGTGATCTACGCCGAGGGCAGCAAGGGCTTCAAGACCGAGGCGGCGCTGTTTGACCGCGTGGCGGCGATCACCACGCGCCCGAAGGACGGCATTGAGAAGGCGACGCGGGAACAGATTGCGAGGTGTTACAGGGTTGTGTCCGACCCAAAAAACCGTTTCAATCTTGGCTCGAAGGTTGAAAAGCAGGGCGACACGATGACGATAGTGGCGAAGTAAACCGGGAACCAGAGACACGCCACGATGGCGTTGTCTCTTGTCGGGAGAAGTGAAATGACCTGCGGAGTGTGGTAGGGTATGGTTAGTCCGGTCAGGTAGAGTACGGTGAGGATCCGGCGGGCGGCAGATGCCGACCCGCTGGTTTCTTTTGTGCCAGGGAAATGAAAGACCCGGCATTGCTGCTGGGTCTGGTGCCGTGTCCAATCACGGCGGGTGACTGAGCGGCTGATGCACCACAGCGTCCGGCGTGAAGGTGCGGGCGACTATCTTTCGTGTTGCTCCGTGCCTCGTTCCGGCAGTACCTTCTGAACGGAGAAGCAGGCTGCGATGAATGACAGGCAGCGAATAGTTCTGTGCGTTGGACTGGTCGTTATGGCAGTGATGGGTTTGCGACCACCTTGGGTCGTCACCGTCAACGCCGGATACATTCACACTCGAACGGATGCTGGATATGGATTCGTTTGGGACCCGCCCGAGCGTTCTCGTGGAAGCGTAACCATCGATGCCGGTAGGCTGGTTGTGATGTGGGTCGCGGTCGGGCTGGTCACGGCTGTCGGTCTTCTGCTCGCGGGAAAGAGATGGTCGTCTCCAAAGTCGATGTGGAATCTTTCGGTGGGCGACCGCGTGACTTCAATAACCTGCGGAAGTTGCGGGAATCCAATGACAGTCACCGACACGGACGCGCAGGGAGTGCACCTCCATTGCCCTCAATGCCCGCACATCAAGGTCGTGCGGCACCGAGTTTCGGTGTCTGGTAAAACCGTCAAGCCCGGCAGCATACCAAAACAAACCGAGCGGTCGTCTATGCCCGATTTCGATGCGTTGCTTGCCGAGGGAGGTCGCGAGCCGGTCACTGAATCGTGGTGGAGTAGACTACGGCGTTTGTGGAAATCTGAAAGCGGGCAATGAAGGACCGCAAGGCGCTCGCCGAATTCCGAATACACCTGCTCGCGGCGCTGTACAAGTGCCGTCCGGTTGCCCTCAAACCGGCCACCCTCTTGCAGCGAATCCGGTCCGGGATGCCAGAAGCGGACAAAGATCAGGTACAGCCGGAACTGCAATACTTCGTGGACAAGGGATATGTGGTCGAGGTGATGGAGCCGCTGGGCGCGACGCGATACTACCGCCTACACGCGAACGGCGTGGACTATATGGAGCGTTCGCATTGGGACTGGGTGAAAGGCACCTAACCGGCTCCTCTTTTGTGCCAGGGCGCGGCTGAATCGGTGGGTGTAGGCTATGGCAGAGGGTTCAAATGACGCGCTGGCGGGCAATCTGAGGCGGCGTTTTCAGGCAAAAGGGCGTGAGGTTCGCTGTTTCCAGCCCCGGCGCAATTCGACCGTCAACTTTTTCGGTGGACGATGGCGGGCTGGACGGCTAGGTTGCGAGGGTGAAGCGCGATATGGATTTAATCCGACTGCTGCTGATTCATTATGAGGGCGAGGAGAAGCCGGATTTGTCAGGGTACACGAGAGACCAATTGAACTACCACCGCAACTTGCTCTTGGAGGCTGGACTGGCACACGGCAAAGCCCTTGGAGGTTTGGCGGGAATATCGGAAGTCAACATCACACGCCTCACTTGGGAAGGACACGAGTTTCTCGATGCCGCCCGAAATCCGACGATATGGAAGAAGGTGCTGGCGGCATCCTTGACGCTCGGTGGTGGGCTGACGATGCCACTTGCTAAGGCGTTGATGGCGAAGTACGCGAAGGAACTTCTCGGGCTGGATGTGAAATGAGCCAATCTGATAAGAAATTCGCACAGCGCAAGGCTGCTTTGCAGAGGATTAAGGCGGACATAATGTCTGCGACCAATCCGAGTGTGTTATACCGATGCGGTCGGTTGCTTGCCAAGGAATTGAAAGCAGTCCATCAACTACAATTCTCGTGTCCAACAGGAATCGGCCGGAGCCTGCTTTCAGAAAATAGTCGGATTTACAATATGGCGCGGAAGCGCCTTGCTCAGTTGGAATCGCGCCTTGATCTAGGAAAGTAGCAACCGTCAGCGCCGCTTCGCCGTCGTCAGGCAATCCCGGCTCCTCCTACAAAAAAAACACTTGCGGGCGCAAGATTGATGGTGGTGCGGCCCAGGACGTATTTGAAGCCGCTGTTCTCGATGGCGGTCTTGACGCGGTCGCGTGATTCCTTTACTGCCGCGTCGGGCAACCCTACAATGATGACGGCGGGTTGACCCCACCCCGCATTAACTTCGATTTCGATAGGATAGGAATCGATACCGAGGACCGCCGCGGAGTGAACCTTAGCGAGCATCCACAACTAATAACCAAACCGATGGCGTAAGTCGAATGAGATTTGTGCGGCCACGACTCCTGCGTTGAACACGTCGAGTATCACGCATTCCGTTTCTGGCCAGTGACTGCGGCATCGACTAGCATACGCTTTACAGTGGACAGCCGTTCTTCGGGTGTCGCACCCAAAGCACGCCAGGTTTTCGCTCAGCCCCTGAAGGATGCTTTCCGCCTGAATTAGTGGAGAGTTATTGTGCCGCGTCCAGAAAGAACGATGGGGCTGTTTCCCAAAGTTGTGGTTGGGGCCGCTGTACCATCTCTGACATAGGTGGGCCTCGATGACCAACCGGACAGAATCATCCCCGTCGGCGCGTGATGTTCCGCTATCCACACAAAAACGTTTGTTCCAAATTGATAGTAATAATACGGGTATTGCACTGACGAAGTTGAGCAGTTGTTGTTACCAATCAAGGACTCCACATTTAGTATTGCCCGACCGACTGGTGTGAGGACATTGTTTGAATCGTACGCCCCCTGGCCTGCGCCAAGTTGCATACCGGGCGCACAGACAACGCCATCATTATAATTCATCGGGAAAATGCCTATCACCCCGGACTTACGCATCATCAGGATGGCTTTGACGAATCGGTCAGCGTAGAGACTATCGATAGAAGAGTCGCACGAATGAGGGAACTCCATGAGGTCCATCAACATCGGCTTGCCAAGGGCCCCGATGGCATCAAACAGTTGGTCGTATCGCATGAGGTTATTTACTGCATACCCATAATCTAGCGCACCACTCCCCCCCCCGCTGCTGGGAGGATTCGCCCACTCAGCTTCATGGAACGCGATCACATCGTAATCATTCGACCCTGCCCAGGATGAATATACGCTGTAGATGGGGTGCCCAAGCTCTCCTTCAGCCATCATAATCCCGTTGGCCCTTGCGACGTTGACGACCGAACTGGCAATGGCTGCTTCGGGAAGTGAGTAGTTGGTGCCCAAATCCGGTTCCCAGGCGATCCCCAAGGCAGCAATTTTACCCGGCCCTTCATGGACGATGAAATTGCTGATGATTTGCGAAGCTGCCGTGACTTGAGGATCCCAAATATCACTACCCGGTCCCGCCCCACCAGACAGGTCTTGCGGCTTTGGGGCAAGATTCCAGAACCATTGTGGCCTCACATCGTAAGGGCCAGTATTCGTGGTCAAAATGGCTACGCTATTGCTCCATCCACATGTGACATAATACCCCCAATCCATACAGACCTTCACTTTCGTCTCGTAGGGAGCCATCCAAGTCTTGTTGCTGGCAATACCCGCATCAAACTTTGAGAAATCGTATACTCCTTGCGTAGCACAGCAGTCGCCTATGAAAAGATTGTGCATCTGCCATACAGGCTTCCATGCAATTATACGACTTGCAGCATTAGTGTCTGGCCGTTGATGGCCATTGCCCATCCAAGTACCGGCCATCATCCACGATATGACTGAATCAGGACTCCATTGAAATACTGTACCTCGTCGGTAATTCACGCCAAAATGGGTTGTTCCGTAAAGATTGTAATTTGAAGCCACCTGGGTCAATCCGGCATGTGTCGCCCCATCGGGTCCACTGAAGCCATATAGTTGCTGCGTCGTCACTGGAATATTGGTCGACGGAGCCTGTGCCCAACCAGCAGTCGCCGCGAGCATCAGGAACATGAACAAGGTAAAGAATACACTGAGTTTTTTCATGTCATTCCAGCCCATTCAGTTGCAGGCGTATAAACCATTGGTACAAAAAAATCAATGGTCATCAAGTCCGTCGATCACTGAAAAGCGATGACCGGGCTCTGGCGAAGCAACGTCTCCAAGAATTCAGACTGCAAACCCACCGCCGGATCCCGCCGCCGATCCCGTTCGATATGCGACTGCCCAAGATGAGACTCGTGCGGAGCACTGGACATCGATATTAGGAATCCGCAGGCTGGTTTTTTGGGGCAGTGTAGCGTCCGGTCACGCCTCCAAGGAGGTGCTTCGACTGTGGATGTCGAAGAGAGAGGACATGTCCGTCTCTACACTGCCAGTAGAATGTCCGGCGATTTGCCCGCGGTGTCAATTGCGGGTAGTGGCACCGTTTGGGCGCATCTTGACACTGCCACCATTGTGGCGTCTGGCTGTCCTCAGCCGAAACTCTGCAAATGCCCGCCCGGATGCGCTGGGGACAGCGCACGCTACACCGCCAAAACTGCTCGCATGGCGGGTGGACTTGTGGTAATAAGAGTTTGGTGGCGATCATGGAAGATGAGACGCACATAGATGCCGAAGTGTACGGGGCCACGACCGACGAGTCCGTGCTGGCATTGGGGCAAACGCCGCGAGCTTCGGCGTCGGCGCACCTGAACCCGCCCTTCCCCGAGACGCCCGCCCAGTTGGATCTAGGTCTCAACTTCGTGGCCGATCTGGCCTTGAAGACGTTGTCGACAGATGCAGCCTGCACGACCGCCAGCGTGAGCGAACGGATGAATCTCGGCTTGGTGATCACGGAGACGGTGCTGCAGCGGCTGTATCACGAGAATCTGCTGGAAATGAAGGGCAGCATCGCGTTGCACAACAACCGTTATGCGATGTTGGAACGCGGCTGGGCGCGGGTCTTCCAGTCGATGAGCATCTGCAGCTACGTCGGCCCGGCCCCGGTCACGCTAAAGGCGTACACGAGAATGATCGTGCAGCAGATGCGTTGCCGCACGGCAGTGACCCGGGCGGCCTTGGAGCGAACGTTGTCGCACCTGGTGCTCCCCGGGGACGTCAAGCGGACGCTCGGCGTCGTGCTCAGTTCGGGACGCAGCCTGTTCCTGAGCGGGCCGCCGGGCAACGGCAAGACGGCCATGGCCCGCGCGCTGGTCAACGGCATCGCGGAGCCGCTGTGGATTCCGTATGCCATCGAAGTGGACGGCCAAGTCATCCGCGTGTACGACAAGAACGTCCATCACGCCATCGAGCCCCAGGAGACCGACGTGGACCGCCGCTGGGTGAAAATTCATCCGCCGTTGGTCGTGGTCGGCGGCGAACTGACCATCGAGAGCCTCGATCTCACCGCCACGGCCAGCCCGCGCTATTACGAAGCGCCGTTCCAACTCAAGGCCAATGGCGGCGTGCTGTTGGTGGACGATTTCGGGCGGCAACGCTGTTCCGCGCGGCAGTTGTTGAATCGCTGGATCATCCCGCTGGAAAACCGGATTGATTCGCTGACGTTGAGCACCGGCAAGAAAGTGGATATTCCCTTCGAGCAGATCATCGTGTTCGCGACGAACCTGACGGATGCAGACCTGACGGACGAGGCGTTCATGCGCCGGATGGGATATCGAATGACGGTTACCCGTCCGACATGGCCAATCTACGCGGAGATTTTCCGGCTCACGGCAGCCGAGTTCGGCCTGGCGGTGGACGACAAATCCATCGAGCGGCTGGTGCAGCGATACAAGGCCGAGGGCCGCGTGCCGAACGCTTGTGAACCGCGCGATTTGATTCTGCGAGCGGTGGATTTCTGCCACTTTGAGCAGCAGGAACTGGCGCTGACGGACCAAACCCTCGCCCTCGCTTGGGAAGGTTACTTTGGCGCGCCCGCCGCCCAGCCGACACTGTGGAAGTAAGCAGCCCCCCTACGTTACGCCCGCCTGCGTTTGCGGAACGTGCACAAGGTCAACACTCCGGCACCGGTCAGCAGAAACGAGGACGGCTCGGGAACGAGATCGAAGGTGAAGTTGTCCATTACAGAGACGTACTCGCCACCACTAACGCCAAAAGCCGGCTGACCGCCAAAGGAGTTGAAGTAAATGCGGTTAATGTCGAGGTAATCGAAAGTGAACAGAGTCGGGCTTGTCGCGCTAGCGATTACGATTTGGCTATAAACCAAGCTTGCCCCGCGAAATCCCTGCACTTCGATGTTGAGGTTGCTGTTCCAGTAGCCTGTGAGGTAGGCACTGATGAAATTGAAATTAGTGCCGGGTGAATCGATCTCGGAATTAGCGATGCCGAACGCGTTGCTGCCGAAAAGAGCGGCTACGTTCGAAGACGAAGCCATTCCATAGTACTCCCCCGTGAGGCCACCGGCTATATCCGGGTGCCGGCCCGCGATGAGATTCGTATCTAGGATTGCGTTGTCGACCTGAATGGTGCTCCAGGTAAGCCCGTGGTACGGATTTACAATGAATGATCCAGAGCCCGTTGCGTGGAGATCATCAAACGTGATAACTGTTGCCGCACTGATCGAAGCAACGGAAAAAGCGAATAACGCGAGGACTGCAAGTGGCAGGAAGAATCTGGCCTTCATTGGGCGAACTGGCCTTTCCGTTTCTACGCCAGCATCATAACGCGGACGGGCCGCAAGTCGAGGCAATTCGGGGCAGGCCGCCCTCCCACGGATTCTCGGTTGTTCCAGAGCGGCGGCGTAGGGCCACGCCGCCCTACCAACACATCCGGTGGCGGGCTGAGCCGGCCCGCCTTACATACGACACGGATTACGCCGCGTGAGGGCACGCGGCCTACAACGGCAGGCGGAGCGTGGCCCTCCACGCATCAAGGTCGCTTGCGTTTGCGCAGCGCGCACAACGTCAACACCCCGGCACCAGTCAGCAGGAATGTGGACGGCTCGGGAACAAACTCGACAGTGAGATTGTCCATTACAAACTGTTCCCCCATCCCCGAGGGAAAGCCAGCGTCTTGACCGCCGAAAGAGTTGAAGTAAAGACGATCAATATTCAGATAATTAAACGTGAAGAGAGTTGGACTCGTCGCGCTGGCTACCACCGTCGTATTGAATAGCATGGTTGCGCCGCTGAATCCTTGAACCTGAATGTTCAAGTTGCTGTTCCAAGCGCCAGTCAGGTAGGTACTCAAGAAATTGAAATTGGTTCCGGGTGAATCAATCTCGGCGGGATCGCCATGGGCGTTTAGAGCCACGTTGGAAGCGGTCAACATTCCGTAATAGTAACCGCTCAATCCGCTGTTAGCCGTAAGCAAAACTGTGTTTACAAATGCAAAATTGGTCCAGTGAAGGCCTTGGTAGGCATCTGGAATTAATGTTCCGTTACCCGCGTCGGAAAGCTCGTCGAAGGTGATAACGGTGGCTGAGCACATCGGAATGACCGAAAACGCGAGGACTGCAAGTGGCAGGAACAATCTGGCCTTCATGGGCAATCGGCCTTTCGGTTTCTACACCAACATCATAGTGCGGAAGGGCCGCAAGTCGAGGCAATTCGGGGCGGGCCGCCCTCCCACGGATTTTCGGTTGTCCCAGAACGGCGGGCTAGGGCCAGCCCGCCCTACCAACGCATCCGGCGGCGGGCTGAGCCGGCCCGCCCCACCAACACATTCGCATTTACCCCGGTAGGGCGCGGTGGCCCACCGCGCCGAGATCGTTGTCGAATGTCGCTTTCAAACAAACCCGCTGGGTGATATTCATCCCGTGTGTCCTCGCCCACACGAAAGCGACTGCCACATGGCATTCCGTCATTCGTTCGGGCTGAGGATACGGTGTTCTTCGTCACGATCTGTTGTCACCCGCGCGGCCAAAACCAACTCTGTTTTCCCGAGATCGCCGCGCCTGTGATCGAATCAGTTGCGTTTCGGAATCAACGCGGTGATTGGTGGGTGCAGTTCCTCCTCCTGATGCCCGACCATCTGCACGCCCTTGCATCCTTTCCCCAAGGTGTCGAACCCGGCCCTGTAATTGCCGAATGGAAGAAGTTCACGGCGAGGACTCTGAAGATCCAGTGGCAGCGGGATTTCTTCGACCACCGGCTGCGAAGCGAGGAAAGTGTGCGGGATAAGGAGGAATATGTTCGCCAGAATCCCGTACGGGCTGGGCCTGTTGGCAAAGCCGGGGATTGGCCTTACGTGTGGTGGCCGGTGGCACCGTAAATCCAGTGGCGGCGTAGGGCCACGCCGCCCTACCACGGATTTTCGGTTGTCCCAGAACGGCGGGCTAGGGCCAGCCCGCCCTACCGGGCAGATCGGAGGAAGCCGACGGCGGGCTAGGGCCAGCCCGCCCTACCGGGGACGTCGGAGGAGAGCGGCGCACAACGGGGGGAGAGCGGCGGGATTGCCGCGGGAGTACGGCGTGCGGCGTGTCGTCAGACTCCGCTATCGATAATTGATATTTTTGCTGGACGGGGTGGGCCGGGGGTGGTATGATGGCGACAGTTGTTTGAAAAGAGCACGGCTCGCAGAAGCCGTGGCTACACCGAACACGCCACACCGGGAGCGGCGCGGTGGGGTTGCCGCGGGAGTACGGCATGCGGCGTCTCGTCCGACTCGGCTTCCCGCGCCCTACCTAAAGAGGCGTTGGCTGGGGGGGCCCCTCTCTATAAAAGTATGTTTTTGCGAAACGAACCCATCTAAAAAATGCGTAAGCGTCTTAGTATGAAATTGTTAAGAAAAATTGGAGTTGGGTTCGTTCTGCAAAAAGGAGGCAAAAAACGGGGAATAAATGCTGGAAAACAGCGCCGGGAGGGTGATTTTTGACCGAAACGAACTCAAACGAAGCCACCGAGCGGAGGCTCACCGCTGCCGGGGTTTTCGGTTGATTTGGAGGGTTTCGGGCTGTATGTTGCGCGACTCCGGCAGATTCGTGGTCTGAACAATTGCGACGATAAGAAACGATTATGGCTACCGTCAAACTTCCTCCGTCACGGGCGAAAATTACCAAGGCAACCGGCAACGGCGACAAGACCGATTTCAAGGTGCGCGATCTTACGCTGGCCGATTGGGGGCGCAGGACCATCCAGGTTGCCGAGCACGAGATGCCCGGCCTGATGGCGATCCGCGCCAAGTACGGCCCGGTGAAGCCGTTCAAGGGCGTGCGCATTACCGGCTCGTTGCACATGACCATCGAGACGGCGATCCTCATCGAGACGCTCGTCGAACTCGGCGCGTCGGTGCGCTGGGCGAGCTGCAACATTTTCTCCACACAAGACCATGCCGCCGCCGCGGTTGCGAAGGCGGGCATTCCGGTGTTCGCGTGGAAGGGCGAGACGCTGGAGGAGTATTGGGATTGCACGCTCGACGCGCTGACGCATCCCGTCAACCAAGGCCCGCAACTGGTCGTGGACGACGGCGGCGATGCGACCCTGCTCATCCATAAGGGTTACGAACTCGAAAACGGCAGTGATTGGGTCAACACCCAGAGCGCGAGCCATGAAGAGCAGGTTATCAAAGACCTTCTCAAGCGCGTGCTGAAGGAGCGGCCGGGTTTCTGGCACAAGGTGGTGAAAGACTGGAAAGGCGTTTCCGAAGAAACGACCACCGGCGTGCATCGTCTCTATCAGATGCTTGAAGCCGGCAAGCTGCTCGTGCCGGCCATCAACGTCAACGATTCCGTCACGAAGTCGAAGTTCGACAATCTGTACGGATGCCGCGAATCGCTGGCCGACGGCATCAAGCGCGCGACCGACGTGATGGTTGCCGGCAAGGTGGCCTGCGTCTGCGGCTACGGCGACGTGGGCAAAGGCAGTTCGCATTCGCTGCGAGGGTTTGGCGCGCGGGTGATCGTGACCGAGATCGACCCGATCAACGCGTTACAGGCGGCGATGGAAGGGTTTGAGGTCACGACCGTCGAAGACACGCTGGGCGTGGCGGACATCTACGTCACCACCACCGGCAACTGCGACATCATCACGCTCGAACACATGGCGAAGATGAAAGATCAGGCCATCGTCTGCAACATTGGCCATTTCGACAACGAAATCCAGGTGAACCGCCTCAACGCTGCGACGGGCGTCACCAAGCTCAACATCAAGCCGCAGGTGGACAAGTACACGTTCGCGGACGGCCATTGCATTTACATGCTGGCCGAAGGGCGGCTGGTGAATTTGGGTTGCGCCACCGGCCATCCGAGCTTCGTCATGTCGAACAGTTTTACAAACCAATGCCTCGCGCAATTGGATTTGTGGAAGAACAAAGACACGAACAAGGTCGGCGTGTACCGTCTCCCCAAGAAACTCGATGAAGAAGTCGCCCGCCTGCACCTCGACAAAATCGGGGTCAAGCTTACGAAGCTCACGAAGAAACAAGCCGACTACCTCGGCGTGCCCATCGACGGCCCGTACAAGCCGGACCATTACCGGTACTGAGAGGAAAATCCGAAGCACGAAATCCGAAGGAAGCGGAAATTTCGAGTTTCTAAATTCGGATTTTGAGGCATGCGTCGGGTTACGATCTATTCCAAACCAGACTGCCACCTTTGCGACCGGGCGAAAGAACTTGTCGAGCGGTGCAAAGGAAAGGCCGATTTTACGCTGGAGGTAGTCGACATTTCGCAGAATCCAGAGCTTCTGGCGCGGTATCGCCACGATATCCCTGTCATCCTGCTTGACGGCAAGGAAATCGCCCGCCATTTTGTGCGGGAACGCAAGTTGCTCGAACTGTTGGAGTAATCGAAACAACACAGCGGAGGAACGTCGCCGATGAACACCAAATTCGTCCCCATTTTGATGCTCGCAGTGGGACTGGTCGCGGGGAGTCTTTTTGTCGCCCAAGCGCAAAGTGAAACCAAGCCTGCGCCGCCGGACACGCGCATCGACAAGCTGCTGGAGCAGAACGAAAAAATCCTGAAGAATCAGGACGATATTCTCAAGGCTCTTACCGACCTCAAAGAAGGTGTGCTGCAACTGCGCCGCCGCTCAAGCTGACGCATTCGCGACCGACGCGATCTCCGCGGCGATATTCGCCGCAGCCCGCGCGGGATCGTCGGCCCCGATGATGGGTCTGCCGACGACGATATAGCTGGCACCGGCGGCGATGGCTTCGGCAGGTGTCATCACGCGTTGTTGGTCGCCGGCCTCGGCTTTGGCGGGACGGATGCCGGGTGTGACGATGAGAAAATTCGAGCCCATTGCTTCGCGGACAGCGCGGATCTCGCGCGGTGAGGCGATGACGCCGTCCAATCCGCATTCTTTCGCGAGCTTCGCCCGGCGGAGCACTTCCGCTTGGACGTCGCCGCTCACGCTGGTGAGCACGGTCACGCCGAGGAGCCGGGGACGGTTGGGGACCGCGGCGGCGGCCCGCAACATTTCCGCGCCACCGCAGGCGTGCACGGTCACCATGGAAACCTTCAAGGCGGCGGCGGCAGCAACGGCGTTGGCAACCACGCTGGGAATATCGTGAAACTTCAAATCGAGAAAGCATTCCTTGCCCTGCTCGTGAAGAAACGCGAGGATGGGTGGACCAACGCGAGTGAACAGTTGACTGCCCACCTTGAATACATCCACCACGTCGCGCGTGACTTGGATGAGCGCCGCCGCCTCCTGCAAAGTATCCACGTCCAACGCCACGATAAGCTTTGATTTCATCCGAGGTGCATGGTAGGGAAAACTTTGTGACCACACAAGCGCAACCGCCGCGTCGGACGACGCCGTTGACCGTTCTTTCGCCCGCGAAGGTCAACCTGTATTTGCGTATCGTGGGCAAACGACCCGACGGCTATCACGAACTGGAAACCGTGATGCTGCCGCTGGATTTCGGCGATCAGATTACGCTGCAGTCACAAAAGACCGGCCTCACGTTGGAGTGCGACAATCCAACGCTGCCGACCGACGATTCGAATCTGGCGTTGCGCGCGGCGAAAAAACTGGCAGAGGCGTTCGGCGTCGAAGCCGGCGCGAAGATCGCATTGAAAAAGCGCACGCCGCTGGCGGCGGGGCTCGGTGGCGGCAGCAGCAACGCCGCCGCGGTGCTCCGGGGACTGAATCGGCTCTGGAATCTCAATGGTCCATCCGAGAAACTGCGCGCCATCGCGGCGAGCATCGGTTCGGACATCAATTTTTTCATGGCGGATGGAGCCGCTCTGTGCCGCGGTCGCGGCGAGCAGGTCGAGGCGCTTCCCTGCAAGCTTTCCGGTACGATCCTGCTGGTCAACCCGGGCTTTGGCATCTCGACGAAATGGGCCTATGAAAACTGGGCCAAGGCTGCGGCGGAGTCGCGGTTGACAGCGCCTCCGCCAGAAGTTAGTCTGCTGCTGCGCGCGCTGGCCGAGGACGATCTGGCGGGAGTTTCGGGATGCCTGTTCAACTCATTGGAAGCGCCGTCGATTCGCAAGTTTCCTGTCCTCGAGTTGATCAAGAAAGCGATGCGCGACGGCGGAGCAGCGGGCGCGTTGATGAGCGGCAGCGGGGCGACGCTGTTCGGCCTGTTCGCGGACGCGAAAGCCGCGGAAACATCGGCGCGGGAGATGCGTGAACAATTTGGGCCGAGTGTGTGGACAAAGATGGCGCGGTTCGCATCGGTGCGTCGAGAATAGCGGTACGGCCCTGCCGCGTATCCGGTGGACTGCCCGGTAGTGTAATTGGTAACACAGCGGCCTTTGGAGCCGTATTTCCTGGTTCGAGTCCAGGCCGGGCAGCCAGTTTCTCTCCCTTTCGTTCCCTCCCCGATGGCATGTTGGGTGCTTTTACAGAGGAATTGAGCTTGGAGTGCTCGAAAACATGCCCAGCATCTCGGAAGAAGAAGTCCAGCAATTGCTGCGAACCGTTGAGATGTTCGAAGCAATTACGGAGTCCCAGCCGGAAGATTACCAATCCTGGGAAATCCTCAAGGAGGCCTACAGCAAACTTGAGCGTCGCGACGACTGCTTGCGCGCCTCCAAGAAGCTGGCAAAATCCCACATTACGCTCGGCCAGATTTCCCAAGCCATTCTCGAGTACGAAGGAATTCTGCAGGAACACCCCGATGACTCCGAGGTTCTTGCGGCCCTCGTGGACCTCGAGAAGAGAACTTCCCAACTTTCCGCCAGCCGACAACCCTCTGGGGCGCCGTCGTTGCGCGAGGACTCCAAGCCGACGCTACCTACCCCGACGCTGGTCGCCGGGGCGGCGGCGCCCCCCCCTTCTTCTCGGCCGAAACAAGCACCCGAAGATGGCAACCGGGCCTTGGCCGACGTGTTGATTGCCGAAAAACTGATCACGCCTCAGGCCGTGGACCCGGTGTTGAAACGCCTGGCATCCAGCCAAGGTAACGCCACTGAAAGCACGACGCCTGTCGCGCTCTTGCAACTGCTCCTTCAGGAGCAATTGGTCAAGCTGGAGGATGTACTGACCGTGATGGTTGACCGTGCCGGCCTGCCGTATCTGCCATTGTCGACCTACGACGTGGACCGCGACGCGGTATGCCTGCTGCCCCGGGAACTCTGCTTCGAAAAGTGCATCGTCCCCTTCGATCTCATCAGCCGCTCGGTGTTGATTGCCACGGCGAATCCATTCGACATGGCGGCCCGCAGCCAAGCTGAGGTCATGCTGGCATACAACGTATTCTGGTATGTGACCTCGCCCGAGGAAATCCACGTCGCGCTGCGGCGCGCCCACGGCCTGGACACCAAACACCCGCAGGGCGCCCGTACCCCCGGTATTTCATGAAATCATTCGGCGAAAGAATTGCGGATGTACTGCTGACCGATGGGTTGCTCACGCAAGAGCAACTCACCGAAGTGCTTGATCTGCAGAAGAAACAAGGGGGCCGCCTGCTCAAGTTGCTCCTCGAAAGGCAGTTCGTCACCGAGCAGGATATGATGGTCAGCATGGGCCGCTGTCTCGGCGCGTCCCCCGTCACGCTGGCCAAGATGCACGTTCCGCAGGAAGTTATCGACCTCATCCCAAAAGACCTCGCGCAGACGTACAAGATGGTCGCGGTCGGTCACCTCGGCAAAAAGTTGTTTGTGGCGATGGCGGACCCACTTAACGTGCTCGCATTGGATGACTTGCGTCGCGTACGGCCAAACCTTCAGATCGTTCCCCTCATCAGCACCGAGAAGGCCGTTGTCGATTTCCTCAACGGGCAGACACAGGTCGGTGGCGGGATCGACGCGATTCTCAAAGACGTCGATGTCTCCGATGTCGAATTGGCCAAGGATCGAGACGAGGAGATCAACCTCGACCAACTCGTGGAAAGCAGTGAGGAAGGTCCGGTTATCAAGCTGGTCAACATCATGCTCGTGCAGGCGATTAAAGACCGGGCCAGCGACATTCACATCGAGCCGTTCGAGAAACAGCTCCGCCTCCGCTACCGCGTGGACGGCGTGCTCTATGATTCGACCGCGCCGCCGAAGGCGCTGCAATCCGCCATCGCTTCGCGCATTAAAATCATGGCGAACCTCGATATCGCCGAGCGCCGATTGCCTCAGGACGGGCGGTTCCGCATCAAGCTTGCCGGCCGCGATGTTGATCTACGCGTCTCTGTCCTGCCGACCATACACGGCGAAAAGATCGTCATGCGCGTGCTCGATAAGGGCACCTTGAACCTCAATCTCGAAAGTCTGGGGCTTCCATCCGACGATCTGGAGAAATTCAAGAACGCCATCGATGCGCCTCATGGAATGATTCTGATGACGGGTCCCACCGGTTCAGGAAAAACATCCACGCTTTACGCCGTGCTGACGCAACTGAATACGAGCGATGTGAATATCGTGACCGTCGAGGATCCTGTCGAATACCAGATGCTCGGTGTCAACCAAATGCAGGTAAAGCCCGAGATCGGGCTGACATTTGCCGGCGGTCTGCGCTCGATCCTGCGCCAGGATCCCGACATCGTCATGGTCGGTGAAATCCGTGACTCCGAGACGGCCGACATCGCCGTCAAAGCCGCGTTGACCGGGCATTTGGTCTTGTCCACGCTGCACACCAACGACGCGCCGGGCGCCATTGCCCGTATGGTGGACATGGGCATCGAACCGTTCCTCGTCAGTTCCTCCGTGCTGATGGTGTGCGCGCAACGTCTGCTGCGCAAGGTCTGCCCGCATTGCAAAGAGGCCTTCAAAGTCCCGCCGGATGTGATCGCGCGGCTTGGCATGAGCGTCGAAGAACTCTCCGGCAATACCTATTTTCGCGGTCGCGGGTGCTCGCGTTGCAAAGATACGGGCTTCCTCGGGCGCATGGCAATCATGGAAGTGCTCTCCATTACCAATGCGCTCCGCGAGCAAATCCTGCACAATACCAGCGCCAAGACCCTCAAAGACCTGGCGTTGAAGGAAGGCCTGAAGACGCTCCGCATGGCGGGTCTGGAAAAGGCCAAAGCCGGCCTCACATCCCTCGACGAAGTTCTGCGCGTTTCGGGCAGCGAATACTAAACCTCGCGCGGCGCCTCTCGTCGTCGGCTGCCTCCCTCGCAAACCTGAGATTTTGGCGTTCGCGATAGCAGGTTTGTCCTTTACTCCGTGCGAACTTGTCCATGGCATAGCGGGTGCTCAATAACCCCCAGAAAGTCGTTTGGGAAATACAACTAGGGAAATAGCAACCATGAGATTGCCGTTTTTTCGTAGTCCACGGGTCGAGGCCGTTACAACTGCCGTAGTGGCTCCGCCCTGCCCCCCTCCCCATCAGAATTTGCACTTGGCTGAGACACAACTCATGACCCCGGTCGCCGCTGCGGAACAGCCGTCGGAGCCATCGACGGGCGCCAGTGCCGACAGCCGGCGTATCCCGTCGACCAATGGGCAGACGATCCCCCTTTCCTTGCGCGCCATTTCCCCGCAATTCCCGGCGAACTTTCTTGCCGCTGTGCCGCCGGAGACCATGGCCCGCGTCACCATCAACGTTCCCGCAGAATGGGTTCTCCCGCAACTGGCCAGCGGCCGGGTCACCATTACACTGGCCGATCTGATGCCTCTGCTGCCCGGGAATCTTTCGCAACAACGGTTCCCCACCACGAACAGTCAACATGCCATCGTGTTGCCTCTGGCCGACATCGTGGCCGCGCTGCCCGTGGATCTGCTGCAGCGTCAACACCAAACAGAGGTTGATCTCGATACTCCCGAATTCGCACAATTTCCCAATCTCATCGACGACATCACTGAGACTCGGGCGGTTGAAAGGACCATGGGCATGGAAGAGACCGTCGCCATCGTGGAACCGAAAGCTCCGACATCGGATGTCGAGGCGGCATCCGCGGAAACGACATCGGCCCTGCCGCCCATCGAAGAAGCGACGCCACCGCTACGCCCCCTGGCCGCGACGATGGCCAAACCCATTCCTGCCGCCGACGAGCCTCTACCAACGACGTCGTCCAATGACAGCGAAATCACCGTCAGCCTGCGGAGTCTGGTGGCGGTAATGCCCGACCAGTATTTCGCCTGCCCGCGCACCGATCTATGGCGGCGTATCGACTTGGATTCACGCATCGCGCTGCCGGCTGATTTGGTGGTCCCGCAACTGAAAATTGCCCGTGTTCGTCTTCCGATGACCGTCGCCGTCGGCCTGATGCCGCGTTCGATCCTCGCTTCGCCGCTGCCGTCGATCTCCGATGACACCATTCCCATCGCGCTGCAGGAGATCGTCTCGCAACTGCCGCCGAACCTCTTCGCCAGTCAATCGAAAGGCTCGGAACTGCACGAAATCGATTTCAGCGACAGCGATATCCCAACACCTTTCGCGGAAAAGAACTTCGCCTCTGCGACCGTGGAAATCCGCGGGCCCGAGACGACGCAGCCACGGTTCGCTCCTGCTTCCAGCGAGCCGGAAGCCGCACCCGAGCCAATCGAAGTCTCGTCCAGCGCATTCAAGGATGAAGACCTGTCGATTTTTGCGGAAAAACCCGTGGTCATCGAGCCGGCAGCCGTGGAACCCACGCCGACGCCCGAGACGGTCGTCGAGACACCTGTCGCCGCTACGGAAGCGGAGGTTGAAGCCCCCGCATCAGAGACAGAGGAATCGGCCACGGTTGAGCCGGTTGCCGAAGTTGTCTCACCGGCCCCGGTCGAGACGGAACAGCCGGTGTTCGCGGAAGCGGCGAAGACGGAAGAACTGCCCGTTGTCACGACCGAAGCCAAGGCCGAAGAGTCCGCGCCCGTCGAAGCGGCATCCGTAGAACCAATTGCCGAGGTTACCCCAGCCACTACCGCACAAACGGAAGCGTCCGCTCCAGTCGAGCCGGGATCTGTCGAAGAGGAAGAGGTTGCTGAAGTTACGCCGCCGGCCCCGGTCGCGATCGAGCCGCCGGCGGCTCCAGCGGAACCGGTGGAAATCGCCGCTACCGTCGAGACTACGACGACGACTCCCGAGCAGCCGGCCCTCGTGGCCGAGACGCCAGCGGCATCGGAAGCCGTACTCAAAGCCGAGACCCCGGAGCCAACGGCCCTCGCGCCGATCGCGGGGCGCACTGCGGATCAATTCCTCGTCAACTTCAACACCTGCACCGTCGCGGACCTGGCTAGGATCGAAGGCATCGGCCCCGTTCTTGCCCAGCACATCATCGAATTCCGCAGCGCGCACGGCGGGTTCAAATCGCTTGACGATTTGCGCGAAGTTCCCGGCGTCACTCGCAAGCTGTTGCACGCGCTGGCCGGTCCGGCCCCGCATGGACTCAATCGCCTGCTGGGCGTCGAGCACAACGAGGAGCTTACGCTGCAGGAGGTCGTGCAGCTCACGAGCCGGCTCAAGGGCGTGGCCGGATGCATGCTCGCCATGTCGGATGGCGTGTTCCTCACGGGCCAACTGCCCCCGCACCTGGATCAGGAAACCATCAGCGTGTTTGCGCCGCAACTATTCCGCAAGGTCGGGCGCTACATGAAGGAATTGCGGGCCGGAGAAGTCACGCGGCTGTCGGTCTTCACCGATCAGCAACCGATCAGCATCTTCCGGGCGCACGATATCTTCCTGATTGTCATCCACGATAACCTTCACTTCAGCAAAGCGCTGTTGCGCCGTTGCGAGCGCATCAGCCAGGAACTCGCCCGGGTGTGCCATCAGCGGGCTGTTGTCTAAGGAGCACGATTCATGTCGATCATCAACTACGTCAACAAGGAAATCCAATTCAAGATTGTCTACTACGGCCCCGCGCTGTGCGGCAAGACGACCAACCTGACCTACATCCACAGCCAGGTGGCCGAAGCGCACAAGGGTGAGCTAGTGTCGCTGGCCACCGCCGCGGACCGCACCTTGTTCTTCGACTTCCTGCCGCTCAATGCCGTCGTCGTCAAGGGATTCAAGACCAAGTTCCAGCTCTACACGGTGCCGGGCCAGGTCATCTACAATGCCACCCGCCAACTCGTGCTGCGCAGCGTCGATGGCATCGTGTTCGTCGCCGATTCGCAGTGGGACAAGATGGAAGAGAACATCGAGAGCTTCAAGAACCTCGAGGAGAACCTCGCGCGCCAGAACACGAGCTTCGAGCAGATCCCCTACGTGCTCCAGTACAACAAGCGCGACTTGTCGAATCCCGCGCCTGTCCATTACCTTGATTACATCCTGAATAACCGCAGCGTGCGCGTGCCGAGCTTCGTGGGCATTGCCACCTCGGGCCAGGGCGTGTTCGCCACGCTCAACGCGATCTCGCGGCTCCTCCTCCAGAAGTTCGCCCGTGAAAACGAGGCGGCGGCCAAACACCAATCGCAACCGCAGACCTCGTCAGCGCCCGCCACGACCGCGCTCTCGGGAATCGCGGCGGCCGCGGCCCGCCGCTAAGCCGGGTGGCGCACGAAAACGGATTGTAAGCGGCGGACATGCACACGATGCCAATCCTGACGGTGGAAGCGGCGGAAGGCCTCCTCAAGACGTTGGAAGATTTTCTGGAACAGTCCGAGGCATCGTTTGCGCTGATTATCGATCGCGGCGGCGCCATTCTCAGCCAGCACGGCCAGATTCCCCCGGCCACCGACCCGACAGTGTTCGCAGCGCTGGCCGCGGGCAGTTTCGCGGCGACGCGGGAACTGGCATTGCGTGTGGGCGAAACCGAGTTCTCCGCGCTGTACCAGCAGGGCCGGCAGTCGCACATTCTCATCTCCACCGTCAATGAAGACTCGGCGCTGGTGACCGTGTTCGGGCCCAAGACGACGTTGGGGCTGGTGCGTTTCTACTCGGTCGGCACCGCGAAGCGGATTGCCGTGGTGTTGGAACAGGCCTGCCAGGCGTCCCAAATCCCCATCGATCTCGGCAGCGAAGTCATCGACGCCTCCTGGGAAGTATTCGAAGAGCCGGCGTCTCGCGACTAGGTCGGTCGCCGCTAACGAGTGGTGAACGGCTGCATTCACAGTGGCCATTCCCTGATCATCCCCTGAAGACCAGCCACCGCCCAAAGGCATATCTTGCCACCAAACGATCTTGGGCCATCAGGTGTGTGGGAAAGTCCGCGACTGAAGAGACTTCCTATGTGCTGGTACAGTTTCAGGACTTCCCTTGCGGCGCGGGTACGGTTCTTTGCAGGGCAAGCGGCCCGCTTGCCGCCGTTGCTTTTTGTAAGGCTGGATACTCCGAAACGATTCGCGCTCGGAGCATCCAGACGAATGCGACGGCTGTGCCACGACCCCGGTTTCGGCCCGTTTTGACCCCACCCACCACCATAAGGTGCGCCAATTTGGGTTCGCTCATGCGCAAAACCACCCTCCCGGCGCTGTTTTCCAGCATTTATTTCCCGCTTTTTGCCTCGTTTTTGTAAAACGAACCCAATTCCAATTTTACCTAACACATTCATGCCTAAATACATGAGCATTTTTCGAATGGGTTCGTTTCGCAAAAACCACCTTTTTTGGAAAGTCCCGTGCCAATCCGCTGGGAGCGGCAAGCCGAGTCTGGTGTAGCGTGGGAAGCCGAGTCCGACGGAGCCGAAGTCGGACGAGACGCCGCTGTCGTGTGCGGCAAACGCTGCACGCTGTACTCCTGCGGCAATCCCCAGCCCATCCGGTGCGCAGTCGGCCCGAACCGTTCTTCTCATATCAAAGAACTGGCAGCCACTATACCAGCTCCGCAACGCCCCGTCCAGCAAAAATATCGTTTCTTGATAGCGAAGTCCTCGCCACGTTCTACGTGGTGACGACACGCCGCACGCCGTACTCCCGCGGCAATGTTGTCTTTGCCGCAACCTTTTCTTCAAACATCAAGGCTGCGGTATTCTCAGGATCAAACCGTTCCAGTGCCGCCTTCTTGCTGAGATGTGAGGATTGAGGCCCGACCCTACCGGCCGTAGCCGGGACTCTTCATCGCGAACCCGGCATCACACGCGAGGCTGAATTGTCGCGCTCCGAAGCAACCTGCGCCAAAGCGGCGGCAAAACGTTTGGCATTCGCATACATCGCCCTCATGTAATCACCGGACGTCGGAGCATTGGCGCAGGTTTCGAACGCCACCGGCTCGATACCCATCTTGCGGAGACGTTCGGTAACGGCCGGCAGTGGAGCCTCTTCCCAGATCATCAACTTGGCCGGGTGTTCTGCGTGCAACGCCACCAGCTTTTGCCACTCCTCTTCCGACGGCATTTCGTCCGGTTCCCAATGGACACTTCGCAAATCCCAGCCGTAGCGCCGCGAAGCGGATTGCCGTGGTGTTGGAGCAAGCCTGCCAGGCGTCCCAAATCCCCATCGACCTCGGCAGCGAAGTCATCAACGCCTCCTGGGAAGTATTCGAAGAGCCGGCATCTCGCGACTAGGCCAGGTCACGCAATAGATCACGATTCTTCGTTCGACGCTTGTCTCCCGTCCCCCATCACTATCGACTGGTTGGTCTGCCTTGCTCGCGACACCGTGGAAACCTTCAGTCGATCTGCGTGCAGGGTCGGAGACTCTCGATATAGCGAAGATTCCAGGACCCGACACCGTCTTGGGGAGGGAAACTGAGTGCGGCCTTATCCTACCGGCTCAGCCGCATCAGGATTTGTGACGCGACTGACTGGAAGACTTGACCAAGATCAGCCGGGTTGTTGGCAACCAGGGCCTGACCGTCATAGGAGGTCGCCTTAAAACCGGGAAGCCCCGCCGACGGGTCGTTGGCAACTTGCTGGAGGAACGTCATATTGACGCCACTACCGACGCCAATTGAATAAACGATGGTCTTGTTCGCCCGCATGTCGTTCGCGACTTGAACGGCTCGATACTCGGCCTCGGTGCTTACGTTAATTCGGTCAAAGGACTTCATCGATCCGTCAATGCTGGACTTGAATTGGGACGCTCCGCTGCAACAAGAAGGACTGCCGTCAATTGTGCAACAACTGTTGTTTCCGCCACCCAGATTACCGCCGGTTATTGGGTCATAGAAACAAACGTAGTCAGTTGCATCTTGTCCTCCGAAATTTGCGAGTGTCGCCGGGGGACAGCTTAACGTGTCTTGGATGGTATTCGCCAGACCGTCGGTGAAGAAAACAACGGCCTTGATGGCATTGGTGGTCGCAGCCGGTGCGTTGTTCTCCATGACCAACCCATTCGTCAAGCCGCCTTGTGAAAAAGTCGCGCCATTCCAAGTGAAAGCGGCGACGTCATTGCTGATGGCATCCCGGAACGGCTGCGTCGGCTGACTGTTTGTGGGGAAAGTCCCCGCGAAGAAGACGTTCTGCTGAACTGTGGAGAATTTGACCATCGCCGCTTTATCGATCGTATCGCTGAAATTGCCGATGAACGCTTCGACGGCGCTGGGAAGATAAATGCCGCCGCCGCTGCCGGTACCATCTCCGCCCAGCGATTTGGGCGCCCGCTTCGGATCCATCGATCCGGACACGTCCAACACGAGCGTCATGATCAACTCTTTGCGCGTCGCCACGGCATCGGAACCCACGGTGAGCGTTTTCCAATCAGGCGCTCCCGGCAGAATTGCCGGCATCGCGCGGATGAAAAAAGTGTTGATGGTAACGCTAGCCTTCACTTCAACTGCAATGTTGTTGTTGGCAAGGTCGGTCGTGTACGTAATGACAGGCACAGGCGGCGCGACATCGCGACCTGAGACACCGTAATTGGCGAAAAAGGCGTTGGTTGCGATAGCGCCCGCTGAGATCGTGCCGGCGCCGATGTTGCGGACGGCCGCCAGGCAGGCCGCATCCACCGCTTTGGAAAGCCTGGCCCTAGTGATATACGCAAATCCGAGGTCAATCCCCAAACCGGCGAAAATAAACAGCACGACCATGAAGAGCACAAACATCAATAGCGTCTGTCCGTGCTGCCGTTGCTGGAGGTTGCGAACGAGATTTTGTCGCATAAAACTGCCTTGCGGATTCATGAAGATTTAAAAATACGCGACGTCGTACAACGGCGCATTCGTCATGCTAATGTTGATCAGCCGGCCGATGGGAGTTGTCGGCTTGAACGCGTAATAAATCTCGGCCACGTAGGCCGTTTGATTTGGTTGCGGCAGCGCCCCCGCCGCAGTCGCCACGATCGGCATCGTTACTCCGGAGCCGGCTAGACCGGAGCCGGTGGCATTCAACAACCCGATCTTGCTGGCGTATGTAAGCTTGCCTTGCGACATCTGATTCGTGATTACGTATGCACCATTGATATTGACTACGGCGCTGACGATCACCTGTCCGTTCGAGGTGATGCTGAGGGGACTGGCCGCGCCAATCACGGCGGCAATCGCGTTGGAGATTGCCGCGGTGTCTCCGCTGCCCGAGCGAGCCGCCATATTCGCCCCTTCCCGAGCCAGATTGATGATCACCTGGCGCGTGGAAATCGCGCGGCAGAAATCGATCATGCCAAACAGCATCGCCAGAAGCATCATCGCCACGAACATGAATTCGATCAGCGCCTGGCCGGATTGGTCCCGGCTTTTCGATATCCAGTTGTTCAACATGCTGGCCCGCCGTCTCCTGATTTGTCTGACCCGGATCACATTTACCCGCCAAATGGCTCGTTCATGAACGTTGTTTGCACGGTGAATGTGTATTTCCCCTCCGGGAAAAACTTTCCAATCATCGGCGTGATAAACGTGTGCGTCGCCTGCAGCGATACCGTCATCATCTGGCGGGGACCCCCCGCATTGCTGGAGAGGATGCCGCCGCTCATGCTGGTGATGATGATGTCGCTACGTGCAATGGGGATTCCAGCGGCTTTCTGGATGACAATGTCCCTGATGGAGTCTTCCCGTGACTCAGTCCCGTTGGTGCGGCCTGTTACCCCGTACCGTCCCCCTTCCCGGATGGCATACTGCAGCGTCTCCTGCTTGAAGAACAGCAACCCGAAATCGGTGATCCCAAAGACGAGCAGGAAGAACAGTGGCGCCACCACGGCAAACTCCACCATCGATTGGCCGCGGCGTCCGCGGAATGCCTTGCCCAAACTTGCCTCTTTCCCTGTTGACAGTTTCATATCGTTCCCCCTGTTACTGTTGCCCAGGCTGCGACTGAGTTGCCTCCAAATTTAGCACGCCTGTTACCGTTGTCCACGACAAATCTACGCATTTTTCGTGCCGATACCTCTCCGGGCGAAGTAATTCGACCGATTCCAATCATCTCATACCACCTTGCAGACCAAGATTTGACTTGGGGGAATTGTGGGCGACTATTTTCGGCACCGGCGGCGTCCCTTTCAGTCGAAACAGCCGCCCCGCCTGTCCCTTGTTCAGGGCGTGAACAGATATGCCCAAATTATGTAAACCTGCCTGAACAATCGGGCTTTGCAGGTCAGCGAAATTTTCTTCAATTCAGTGAAAGTTTCTCAGCGGTGACGAAGGCTGCCGCTACCGCTTCTGCCAGCGGCACCGATACACCCTCTTGCCCGCCGCGACAAACTCCCGCTCGAAATCAGTCCACGCTTCCTGCGGCAACACGGCCGGATCCTGCTCCCCGAATTGACCAGTCTTCTGAAACTCGCACTGGATCCACTCGAAGTATTCTTCATGATCCGTCGCGCAATTGACCACGCCCCCGGCCGTCAACGTGCGGTGCACATCCCCCAGCAATGGCGCGGAAATGAGTCGTCGCGAGTGGTGCCTGCGCTTCGGCCAGGGATCGGGAAACAAAATGTGATACGTCGACACAGAGTTGTCGGGAATAAGTTTCACAATCAGGTAGGTCGCTTCGACGCGGATCAACCGCACGTTGTCCAAACCGGCTCGCACCGCTTTTCGATCCACCCGGCGCAACCGACGAAGCAATCGCTCCACGCCCAGGAAATTCCGTTGCGGATACGTGCGCGCCGCCCACAGCAGAAACGCCCCCCGACCGCACCCCAAATCGATCTCCAAGGGGCGGTCCTGCGCAAACACCGCGCGCCAATCCAGCGGCTCGAACCAGTTGGCGGGCTTGTAGAGGACCGAGGCGGTGATGGGGGATGCCGGCGCTCCCGCGCTGAAGGCCGATTCCGTGGGTTGCATGGTTGGCCCAGTTTATTGGCTGAATTCGCCCGTGGCAAGCGGTCGCTTGCGTCGGCACCGGAAACAGCCCCCTCAGTTCACGCGACCATTCTCAAGAATCGGATATGCGACGCCGGTGAGGTGTGAATTGATGCGCTTCAGGTTGGTCAACACGTCGAGGTGAACGGCGCTGGTCTCGAAGGATTCAGCAAGCCCCGCGTGCAGGCGATGGAAATGGCGATTGCGCAGGTCGCGTTCGAGTTCGTTGATATGATGCTTGTGCCGCAGCAATTTCTCCGCGAGAATCTTGTCCTGGCTCGCGAACGCGGAGATCGCAATCTCAAAATTCTCCAGCACTTTCTGGAAATAGTCGTCCAGTTCCACCCCGCCCTCCTTCGAGAAGTCCACGTGCATTGCGATCTTCTTCTGCGCCAAATCGACCAGGTTCTTGTCGATAATGTCGCCGATGCTTTCCAGTTCGCTGGCGAACGCCAGCAACGCGACTTCGCGGCGTGACTCCTCGGTGTTGAGCGACTGCTCGGAAAGCCGGGTGATGTAGGCCTTGATCTCGTTGTTGAGCAGGTCAACCTTGTCGTCCTCCTGCTGGACTGTCCGGCACAACGCTTCATCCCCCTCCTTGAAACAACGGTACGCATTTCGCAACATCCCGCACACCACGTCCGCCATGCGCAGAATCTCACGGGTCGCCTGCCCCAAGGCCAGCGCGGGACTCTCCAACGACGACCGGTCAAGGTATCGCGGACCGAACTTCCCCATCGCCTCAGCCCGCTCGGGCACGAGCTTCTCCAAAAGCTGCGCGACGGCGGGCACCACCGGCAAGAATACAATCGCCAGCGCGATGTTGAACAGGGTGTGCGCGTTGGCGATCAGTTGCCCGTCGCCCGACGGGCTCAACGGGCGCAACGCCTCAATCAGCCGCGATAAGAACGGCATGCACACCGCCGCCCCCGCCAGTTTGAACGTCAAATTGCCGATGGCCATGCGGCGCGTTTCCGTTCGCGCATAACCGGCGATCAGCGCGGTCACCCCAATCCCCACGTTGGCGCCGAGGACCATGGCCACCGCCGCGTTCAGGGGGAGCACTCGTTGCGTGCACAAGGCGATGGCCACGCCGATGACGGTGGTTGAACTCTGCAGCCCAACTTGAAGCACGAGGGCGAAGGCGACGAGCCAGAGGGGGTGATTCTCCAACACGCGGATCACCTCACGGATCTCGGCGCTGTCCTTCCACGGAGCCACCGCCGCCGACAACACGGCAATCGCCAGCAGCAAAAACCCAATGCCGAGAAGCGCCTGCCCCGTTCCGCGGATGCTCTGTCGGCGGCCAAACAGGTACAACGGCACGCCCAGCGCGATAAACACGGGGTGGTAGATGTAGAACTTGAACGCCAGGAGTTGGACGGTGATCGTGAAACCGATGTTGGCTCCCAGCATCAACGCCAGCATTTGCCGCAACGCCACGTAACCGGCGTTGATGGCTTCCACCGCCAGCAACGCCACCGCCGTGCTGCTCGGCGCCAGGATCGATACCAGGAATCCCGCAGCCATCGCGCGCGTGCTTCCCTTCGTGACCGTTCGAAGCAATTGACGGAACTTCGCGCCAAAGACACGGTCTGAGCCCGTCCGCAGACTGCGGATGCCGAGAAGCATCAACGCGATACCGGCGAAGAAATTGAAATAGCTTAGCAAGTCCCGTTGCCTCCTCTGCACGCCCGCACGGCAAGGGGAATCTGGTGGCTAGGGGCGGGATCGAACCGCCGACACCTGCATTTTCAGTGCAGTGCTCTACCAGCTGAGCTACCTAGCCGCCTGAATCCCCGGCAGCAGCGCTTCTCGCAACTCTGCCAGCCCGTCAAAAACAGTCGCAAGACACCGTGGCAACTTCGTTTGCCCAATTCAGGCACAAGACGCACGCATGTCTGAGCTTGTGAAATACAACGACCTGCCCCACGCCCGCAAGTTATTTCTCCCAGGCCAAGAGACTTGCCCTTGGCCCACGGCTCGGACACCGGATCATTGGTCACAATGCTATTGCAATTCGGACGCTATTCTCGCATCCTTTCGCAGTAGGTTGAAGCAGCGGCCACCGGCTGGTTGGTGAGGTGACGCGACCGGGGTTTACATCACCAACTATGTTGACCAGAACGGTCATGAGTTTTAACGTCCTATGACACAAACCGACCGACGCCGGGCCTTGGGAGGGATTCTGGTCCGAAAAGAGTGTTGGACACTTTCGCGTCCCGCCAAACTGTTCCTGGTCGTAGCCTGCGCTGTCGCGATGCTGGTGACGGTTCGGTTCATCCATCCCTTCCTGACAACTACGAACCGGGTGCAGGGCGAATTCCTCGTGGTGGAGGGATGGGTTCCCACGTACGCGCTGAATGAGGCGGTGGTCTTGTTCAACGGCGGTGGTTATCGAAAGGTGCTCACGAGTGGCGGCGTGGTTTCCGATGAATGGATCCCCGCGGATACTTATGCGGCTTGGGCCGCTACGAGGTTGAACCGGATCGGGATGAAGAGCGATCTGGTCCAGCCCATCCCCTGTTTGGTCTCGCGCAGAGATCGGACCTACAATTCGGCGTTGGCCGTCAAAAAATGGCTGCAAGACAACGACCCGGCGGTGAAATCCATCGACGTGGTGACTCTCGGTCCCCACGCACGCAGGACCCGGTTGCTCTTTCAAATGGCGTTGGGGAACAAAATCACCGTCGGGGTCATCGCACTGGAAGACAAAGACTACGACCCGGCGCATTGGTGGCGAACCAGCGAGGGCGTGCGGACTGTCATTGGTGAGGGGATTGCGTATCTCTACGCCAGGTTCTGGTTCGTGTTTTGTTCGTCGGAATCAGGCCCGAATAAATGACCATGAGTGCGACGGCGAGAAATCCATGCCGCGAATCTACGACTTGGGCAGTCTGACAACTCGTGATTGCTGTCAAGATTGCACGTCCCACGGCCCCGAGGCTCGCCAACCGTAGTTATTGTGTGTCAGTGTGTCGCGGAAAACCGCCCGCTGTCACACCGCCCCTTGGTCAACCTGACACAAATCAGTGTCATCGCCTTTTCTCCTCCATCCAGAAACCGTCGGACCAGCGCTGGTTGTCAACACGTGCAAGCCATCGGCACACGCACTGCTAAAGGCAATCTGCGGAAAGAAAGCAAACAAGAATGGAGGTGTTCAATATGGCACTTATTCGTTGGAATCCAAGACGGGAAGTTTGGGATCCGTTCACCGGTCTTGCCGAACTTCACGACGAGGTGAACCGGTTGTTTGGCGCGTCGTTGCGCCAGCAGAATGGTTTCGACGTGGCGTTCAGCCCCGCGATCGACGTGGCGGTTGAAAAGGACAACGTGATCGTCAACGCTGATCTACCCGGACTGACCAAGGACGACGTCACCGTGACCCTGCAGGACAACTATCTCACCATTCGGGGTGAAAAGAAGCATGAGACCGAACAGAAGGAAGCCAACTACTTCCTGAGTGAGCGCATCTACGGTTCCTTCACGCGAACCATCGAATTGCCGATGGCTGTCAACGCGAGCAAGATCGAAGCGCGCTTCAAGGATGGCGTGCTGCATGTCACGCTGCCAAAGACCGAAGACGCCAAACCGAAGCAGATCGAAGTGAAGATCGGCTGACGGTCAACGGTACTACCCGCCGGGGCTGGGCCCGCTCACGGGCTCAGCCTTTGCGCCTTCGGCGGCTGGATGCAGCAGCGCCGCCACTTCCTGTTGCACTTGCACCAATTGATCCAACCGCAAATGAGGATCGGGCAGCGTGAAGGATTCCCCCGTCCGCGCGTGCTCGTAGACCAGCAGTTCATCGCCATTCTCTTCGCGCACCGTGTCACGGTGTTTCAATATCCGCTTCCGCTCCAGCATGACCGCCAATATATACCGCGTCGCCGCGTGGGATGGATCGGTTGATTCAACCAGCTTCCGCAGTAACGTCTCTGCGGTCTCCTTCTGGATCGCCTCTGGCGGAGGTGGCACCGGCATCTTGTACTCACCTTGCCAGTATGAAATAACGCCGTCACGCGGCGCGCCCGCAAAGCAGGCGACACACAGGTCACGCCGTGTGTAGCCAGCCGCCTCCATGCTCAGCAGTGTCTGGTACGCCTCCTTGTCCACGAACGGCCGCCGACAGCTCGTGCAAGCGTCGGAACGAGATTGGATGTCCCACTCGGTCATTTTTGTTGCGAAATCTGCCCGCGATTATAAGATGCAGGCCAGTGTTTGTCACGTTTCGTATGGACTTCTCGACGAGAAAATTGCTCGGCCTGATATTGCTCGCCGCCCTGGCCTCGGGTTGCGGCCGAAAACCCACCGGCGAGGAACATTTCGCCAAAGGACTCGCCTGCTACAAGGAGAACAAGTTCGACAAGGCCATCCCTCACTTCGAGGACGCCTTGATCCCGATGCAAACGAATGCGCTCGCCCTGAATTTTCTCGGCGTCTGCCGCCTTCAGGAGGGCGAAATGGAAGCCGGCCTGCGGAACTTGCAGGACGCCGTACGGCTCGATCCCAACTACGTTCCCGCACGCTACAATCTCGCGCTCGCCCAGTTGGAGCGTGGTCAGGCCGACGACGCTGTCGCCAACCTCCGACAGGTCGTGTCCAGCAGTGCTGCGCCCGCCGACTCCCATTACCAACTTGGTCTCGCCTACATGCGTGTTTCCGCGTGGGGTCAGGCTGAGGAAGCGTTCAAGCGGCATCTGCAATCCAACCCCAATTCCATCAATACCCTCAACTGCTTGGGCGTTGTCGCCGCCCGCAAACACGAGTTCCCGCAAGCCAAACATTGGTTGGAGCAGTGTATCGCGACCGATCCGAAATTCGCCACCGCCTATCTGAACCTCGCGTCCCTCGAAAACCATCAACTCGGCCAGAAAAAGGAAGCCCTCGCCCATTACCAGGCCTACATTGATTTGCTTCCCAAGTCTCAACTGCATGAAGATGTTCGCTTGGCGATGCTCCAGATCCATCAGGACATGCTCGTCGCCACCAGGCAACCCGCGCACGCTGTCGAGCCGCCGAAACCGGCCAAGCCTCCCGAACAGCCTCCATCTCCGCCGGTCGAAACCCCGCAGGCGGCACCCAAGTCAGCCGCCCCGCAACCAGAGCCCGCCACGTCGAAACCAGTCACGCCCGCACCGGCGACCGTCGTCACCGCATCCGCAGTTTCAGCAACGCCAACCCCTGCGCCACCCCAACCACCAGTCAGAAAAGTGCGCATACCCCTCACCACCAAGACACTCAAGCCGGGCAATCACACACAAGCGCTGGCCTATTTCAATGAAGGCGTAGCCCTTCAACTACAGAATAAACCCGCCAACGCGGTCGCCAACTACACCAAGGCCATCACCGCCGACCCGGCATTCGCCAAGGCGTACTACAACCTCGCGATCACCTGCCGCAACGCCGGCCAGATAGATCGCGCATTGGACAACTATGAGCTTGCCCTGATAGCCGATCCCAACTATGCCGACGCTCGTTTCAACTATGCGGTCCTTCTGCAGGAGCAAGGCTACTCCGACGACGCCACCGCGCAATTCGAAAGGATCGTTGCGGGAAACCCCAACGACGCTTCCACCCATTTGTCGCTCGGCAACCTCTATTCCCGCGACCGCGCAACCTACGCGAGGGCCCGCGAACATTATCAGGCGTTTCTGAAACTCTCGCCGAATTCGCCCCTGGCCCATGACATCCGCCGCTGGCTCGACCAGAACCGGTGAGCGTCCCTCAGTTCACCCGCGACCTTGTAGTCCGTCTACGCGATGACGAGCACGAATTCCCACACTCGCGGACAACAGCTTTGGAGCATACCCTCGTATCTACGCTCTCTTGATCTTCTGCTGCCGAACTTTTCGCATCCTGCGTTGAACTGGATCATCGGAACGTCTCGGCCAGCGCGATGGCCTTGAGCATGGCCTTGGACTTGTTGACTGTCTCCTGGAACTCATAGTTCGCGTCGCTGTCTGCCACGATCCCCCCGCCGGCCTGCACGTAGGCGACGCCGTCCTTGAGCAACGCCGTGCGCAGCGTGATACAGCTATCGACATTCCCGTTGAAACTGAAATAGCCCACGGCACCGGCATACGGTCCGCGCTGTGTCTGTTCCAATTCGCTGATGATCTGCATCGCGCGAATCTTCGGCGCACCACTCACCGTCCCCGCAGGGAATGTCGCCCGCATGAGGTCGTACGACGAACGCCCCGCCTGCAAGCGCCCCTCGACCCCGCTGACAATGTGCATCACATGCGAGTACTTTTCGATCACCATGAATTCCGGCACGCACACGCTGCCGAAATCGCACACGCGCCCAATATCGTTGCGCGCGAGGTCCACGAGCATCAAGTGCTCCGCGCGCTCCTTTTCGTCAACCAGCAATCCTTTCTCCAATCGCACATCTTCTTCGGGCGTCTTCCCCCGCCAGCGCGTGCCGGCAATCGGACGGATCTCCACCTTTCCGTCTTCACACCGCACGTGCACCTCGGGCGATGCGCCGACCAGATGAAACCTGCCAAAATCGAGAAGGAACATGTAGGGCGACGGGTTGATCGAGCGCAGCGCGCGATAAATATCGAGGGCCGAAGCCCTTATCTTCGCTTGGAACCGTTGCGCCAGCACCACCTGAATGATGTCGCCCGCACAGATGTATTCCTTGGCCCTCCCAATCATGTCGGCATACCGCTCAGGCGTCATGTTCGACGCGACATGAACCTCCGGCGCGTCCTTGCGAAACTCCCGGGCGCGGGACTCGAGTGGCTGCTGCAATTCATGGACAATCTCGTCCACGCGGGCGCAGGCGGAGGCATACGCGGTTTCGGGTTTGCCGTCGACATGCGCGTTGGCGACGATTTTTATCGTCTGGCTGACACGATCGAAAATCAGGATCGTGTCCGTGATCATGAAACACAGCACGGGCGTGTGCAGATCGTCGCTCACGGGCTTGGGGACACTCGGCTCGATCTGGTGAATGTATTCGTAACCGAGAAAACCGACGGCGCCGCCCGTAAACCGCGGCAAGCCGGGTACCGCGACGGGCTTGAACTGGGCCATCTCCTTCTCGACCGCCTGCAGTGGGTCACTGCCGTCGGCTTTGTCAACGCGGATCACCTTGTGCGGATGCGAACCGAGAAACGAGTAACGCCCGATGTGTTCGCCGCCTTCCACCGACTCGAACAGAAACGAGCCGCCACTCTTCTGCATCTTCTGGTACGCTGACACCGGCGTCTCGGCGTCCGCCACGATCTCGCGATATACAGGGATCAGGTTCCCGTGCCTCGCCAGTTCCAGAAACTCCGCTTTCGACGGCGTAAACATACGTCCTATTTCTTGCCGTAAATCTTTTCCGGGTCCACCAACCGTTGCTCGGTCACTTTGACCTCGCTATCCACGATGCTGCGGAAGAAGCACGAGTGGTAGCCTTCGTGACACGCCGCGCCGCTTTGCTCAACCTGAATCAGCAGCGCGTCCTTGTCGCAATCAAACGCCACGTCCTTCACCTTCTGCGTGTGGCCGCTGGTCGCACCCTTGTGCCAGATTTCCTTGCGCGAGCGGCTCCAGAACACCGTCTCGCCGATTTCCAGCGTTCGCTTCAACGACTCCCGGTTCATCCACGCCACCATTAACACGCGCCCCGTCGACTGTTCCTGCACAATCGCGGGAATCAGCCCGTTTGCATCGTACTTCAGTTCATCGAGTATCTTCATAGCCGTACACAAATGCCCTTCTCCTCCAGGAACCGTTTTACGTCACCGACGGTGTGTTCGCCGAAATGAAAAATCGACGCGGCCAACACCGCATCCGCTTTTCCTTCAGTGAGCACCTCGACCATGTGATCGAGTTTCCCGGCGCCGCCGCTGGCGATCACCGGTATGTGCACTGCCCCGCTGATCGCGCGCGTCAACGCCACGTCGTACCCCGCCTTTGTCCCATCAGCGTCCATGCTGGTCAACAGGATTTCGCCGGCACCGAGCGCCTCGACGCGCTGCGCCCATTCGACAGCATCAAGACCGGTCGGCTTCCGTCCGCCGTGTGTAAACACTTCCCATCTTCCTTTGTCCGAATGCTTTGCATCGACCGCCACCACGATGCATTGGGAGCCGAATCGCTCTGCGCCCGCGCGAACCACATCAGGATTCTGCACCGCCGCCGTGTTCAAGCTTGTCTTGTCCGCTCCCGCCTTGAGCATCGCGCGAATATCCTCCACCGTCCGGATCCCGCCGCCGACCGTCAACGGCATGAAACACTCGCTGGCGGTACGCTCCACCACGTCGATCATCGTCGCGCGATTGTCGGAACTGGCCGTGATGTCGAGAAAGACCAGTTCATCCGCGCCCTGGCGGTCGTATTCCTTCGCGCACTCGACGGGATCACCCGCGTCACGCAGATTCAGGAACTTGGTTCCTTTCACCACGCGACCCCGGTCCACGTCCAGACACGGAATGACGCGTTTGGCAAGCATGAGATGGGAAGGATACACCATCTGAAAAGCAGAATCCAGAATGAAGGCTGCCGTGCCGTCAGCCGCGAAGCTCACTTCACTTTGATTCCCGACAGATCGAAGGAGGGCTTCGGAAACTTCGGGTTCATCCGTTCGAGGGTTTCGACGATGATCTGCGAGACCGCCAGGTTGCGAAACCATTTCTTGTTTGACGGGATAATGAACCACGGGGCGGTGGACGAATTGCAGCGGTTCAGCACAGCTTCGTAGGCTTTCACGTAATCACCCCAAAGCCGACGCTCTTTGAAATCAGCGGGGCTGATTTTCCAATTCCTGGTCGTGTCGTCGAGACGCGCTTCGAGCCGTTGTTTCTGCTCGGCCTTACTGATGTGCAGGAAAAATTTCAGGATCGTGACGTCGTTGTCGCTCATCAACTTCTCGAACGCGTTGATCTGGTCGTAGCGCGCTGACCAGACGGACTTCGGCGCCAACTCGTGCACGCGAACGACCAATACGTCCTCGTAATGCGAGCGGTTGAAGATGCCGATTTCCCCGCGCGCGGGCATTGCCTTGTGGATCCGCCAAAGAAAATCGTGACCGGCCTCTTCGCTGGAAGGCACCTTGAAGGATGTCACGCGGCAGCCCTGCGGGTTCAGCCCCGACATCACATGCCGCACCGTCCCGTCCTTGCCGCTGGCGTCCATACCTTGCAGCACAATCAACAGCGCCCGACGACTTTCCGCGTACAACCGATATTGCAGGTCTTCCATGCGCGAAATATTCTTTTTCAAGTGAGCGTCGGCCTTGTCGCCCTTGTCGAAACCCGCCGTGTCATCAGGGTCAAAATCACGGAGCCTCAGCTGCTTGCGCGACACGATTGTGAACCGTTTGTCCAGTTTCATGAGTGTAGCCTCCGCTGTGGCATCTCTCACCCCTCCACGTCGCCAACGATTTCCTCGACGATGTCTTCAATGGTGAGGATGCCGACATGTTTGCCTTCGGGGTTCACGACAATGCTGATGGGACGACGCCCCGCGCGCAGCACGGGCAACACGCGGTTGACACGCTCGGTCGACGCCACGAACTGCGGCTTTTGCATGAGTTGACCCACCGTCTTCCCGTCACGGCCCCCATTCTCAAAGAGAACTTCGTAGACATTGACGATGCCGACGACCTTGTCGCCATCACATACGGGGAAACGGGCGAACCCGGTGCGCTGCGACAGTTCGAATAGTTCCGCCACGGGAGTGTCGCGAAGGACGGTGGCCGTGCGCGAGATCGGCAGCATCACGTCATCCACCGTCTTATAGGGAAAATCAAAAACGCCGTCGATCATCTGGCGTTCCTCGGCGGTGAGCGCGCCGCCGGCCTCACCCTCCTTCGCCAGATGTTTCAACTCCTCGCGGGTGACGAAGAAACTTTTCGGCGTTTCGGAACCGCCACTCAGGCGGACCACTGCCCGCATCACGAACCCAAGCACCGACACGAGCGGCGCCAGCACCCACGCCGTCGCGTTGAGCGCGTCGGCAATACTCATGCAGAGCCGGTAGGGGTAATGCCGAAAAAGCGTCTTCGGGACGATTTCGCCCAGGATCAGCAGAACCATCGAGGCGACGACCGTGGCAGTCAGGTTGATCCACAGCTCTTCGTAATGCAGGAGGTGCGCCGCCAAGGCCGAGGCGTAGACACCGACAAGCACGTTGGCAAGGCTGTTCCCGAGCAGGGTCGCCCCGAAGAGCCGCTCCGTATTCTCCGCAAAACCGCTGATAATGATGGCGCGCCGGTTCTTGCGTTCGACCTCGTGCCGGAGCCGAACACGATTCAGAGAGATCAAGCCCGTTTCCGTGCCGGAGAAGAACGCCGATCCGGCGATGCCGGCGAGTATGAGGAACAGGTCCCTGAGAATGAGTTCCATGCTAGAGTCCCTCGGTCCCATACACTTCGGGTTGAATCTCCAGCAGGACTTCGCCGACGCGGTTCTTGATGACCTTCCGCGCCGTGGCACAGACATTCCCGGTGCGCACCTGCTCGCCTTCCTTCGGCAACGCGCCGAGTTGGGCGATCACCCAGCCGGCGATGGTCTCGACATCGGGGGCCTGCAGCACCAGTCCGCATTGTTCGTTGACCAGTTCCAGCCGCGCTTTGCCGTTGATGAGGTAGCGATGCTCGTCGAGCTTTTGCACCATGATCTCGCTCTTGTCGAACTCGTCTTCGATTTCGCCCACAATTTCCTCGAGAATGTCTTCGAGCGTGACCATTCCCTGCGTGCCGCCGTACTCATCCACCGCGATGGCGACCGGGTGTTCCTGTTTTCGAAAACTTTTCAACAACTTCGCCACGGACATTGTCTCGGGGATGAAATTCGGCAACTCGACGACCTCATCGAGCTCGCACGCGGGGTCTGCGAGAAAGTCCTTCACCTTGAGGATCCCCTCGACGGTATCGGGCGTTTCGTGGATGATCGGCACCCGACGGTGTTTGATCCGCCGCAACGCCTCGGCCATTTCCTGCGGGTTGAGCGCGTCGTCCACGCACTGCATATCCACCCGCGGGGTCATGATTTCCTTCACCTGCATTTTTTCGAGCGCCAGGATCTGGTTGACCATGTAGCGCTCCTCCTTGCGAACCACGCCGGCGCGCTCGCTGACGGTAAGCAACGTCCGGTACTCGTCCTCGGTCGGCGCGGCGGAGCGCACCTTGTGCAGGGCGAAGAATGGCAGCCGCTCGACGCGCTGGACGATCGCCGCCGACCAACCCTCGGCCGCGCGGCGGATGGAGGAAGTCGAAGCGACCGTCCATTGGATGGGTCGGGCGAAGTGGACGGCAAAAAAACCGGCACTGCGGATCACCAGCGTCTTCGGGGTGATCTCGCCGCACAGAAGAATCACCACCGTCATCACGGGCACGGCAACCGCCTCGGCGTGCAATGGGGTGAGCGTCTGCAAAATCGCATAACCGAGGATCGCGGCGGCGACGGTGACGACCGTGTTGCCGAACAGGATTGTCGAAAGCAGCCGGTGCGGCTGGTCGAGAAGCTCGCTGATGATCTGGCCCTGCGCAGGATGTTCCTGTCGCAGACGGCGAAGCTGCAGTTTGCTGAGCGAGAACAGGGCGATCTCTGTCCCTGAAAAAAATGCGGACAAGACCAGCAGCCCTCCCAGCGCGAGCAGTTCGAGAATCAGCGTGATGGTCAACATGGGCGCCGCTGCAAGTCTATGAAACTTTTGCAGGCGGCGTCAATGGCCCGTCAGGGCGACGCGCGCGGGCGAATTGTCCGCCGTCACTTGCCCGGCGCGGGCGCGGGCGGGGTCACGACGACCGCCGCAGGCGGCGGCCCGGGCAGGAGGATTTCAACTTTGGCTGCCTGGCGCAACTCAGCGACGTGGTTGCGGGTTACTTCGACGCCCTTCTGCTGCTTCAAGAATTCGGCGAGCTCTACCTTCACCTCGTCAAAGGGCATCGTTCGCGAGGGTTTACGATCCGTGACGACCAAGATATGGTAGCCGTATTGGGTGGTGATGACGGGGCTGACTTCGTTCGTTTTCAGCGAAAACGCCACGGTATCAAACTCCGGCACCATCCGGCCACGGGCGAAGAACCCGAGATCACCGCCGGTCGGGGCGCTGCCCGGGTCTTCCGAGACTTTCCTGGCCACGTCGGCAAACTTCTCACCGCCTTTGACCAACGCGCGCGCCGCATCAATTTGCACGCGCTTCTCCTTCTTCTCCTCATCGCTCGCATCGGCCGCACACCGAATCAGGATGTGGCTGGCGCGAACCAGCTCGGGTTGCTTGAACTGGTCGGGATTCTTGTCGTAAAACCCCTTGACCTCCTCGGGCGCGATCTTGACCTCCTTGTCGACGGTAGCCTGAACTGCCGCGCGGACAATCAAGCTATCATGCACGTTACGGATGTATCCCTCGACCGTAAGGCCGGACTCCGCCAGTTTCGCCTTGAACTCCTCCTCGCCCCCGAGTTGGGCCTTCGTTTGATCAACCTGTTCCCGCACCTTCTTCTCAAGATCAGCCGGAATGTGTTTGTTGCCTTCCTGCAGGAGGAGTTCTCGTCCGATCAATTGTTCCAAAACATTCTGATCCAGCGTCGAGGCCTGGCTCGGCGGGAGAGAACGATTCTGCCGGGCCATCTGCATGACCAATGCCTGCACGGCGATATCGAGGTCCTTGCGTTTGATCTCCGTCCCGTTGACGCGCGCCACCACGACTTCACCGATGGCTGGAACTGGGGCCGCGACGACGGCGGTTTTATTGGTGGATTCAGCCGCATTCTTCGGCTTGTCAGCGGCGAAAGTCTGGCAGACGAGAGTGACCGCAGCAGTCAGGACGGCGAAAAAGGCCCGGATCTTCATGAGTTCCCCTTGGGTGATATGAGTTGGCATCTGAGCAAAGCGGGGGGGACGCTACCACGCGCTCGGTAGCTACGTCAAGGAGCATTGCGCCTCAAAACGGCTCCGAAAACGCGGGACAAAACGCGCACTGTCGGCGGCCTACAAGCGAGCAGTCCAAAAACGTCCAACTTCAACGACGAAAATGGCCCACGCTGTGGAATTGCGCGAGATTGCGTGGAGTGATTGGTCGTTCCGCCCGTGTGAAAAGCACTTCGATCGCTTCGTGCGCTATGAGATCAATCTGCTCGTCAGTCGCGCCAGCATTCGATGCGAGCGCCACCAATTTCTCGTACTGCCAGGTGGCCCCCCTGAGGATCGCTTCCTTCAATGCGTGCAACGCCAAGCTTAATTGGGGGGGCTGATTGCACTTGGCGATCTTCATTGCAGGTAGCCGCAAGAGCAATGCCCGCGCCAAGTCTGCTCGGGAACGTGAAAAATAATGCGACCGGCAGCCCTTTACGGCATCTGAAAAGCGCCTTACCGTTAGGCGGCTGGACAGTGAGATCACTCATGGGCACAATCTACAGGGTAGGTTGCCAACCATGGCGAAGGACGCAATTCGTCCTCCTCGTCATCTGCCTTGCGGCAGTCCCTGCCGCGCTGTTCGCCCAAGTCCAGGAAGCCAGCCGGCGACCCTTGATCGAATACGTCACCGCTTCCTCGCCCTGCGAGCCGCGGTCCGGGGCAATCTCACTCTCCTTCGATCAGAAGCCCGGCGCGACGAATGACGACCTTGCGGTCCCCAATGTCCAGTCACCACGCAAGGCGTCAACGTCGGGCGAACGTTGGGAGAAATTCGAAGTTGAGTTCGGAATCCCTCACAAGGATTCTTCGCTATTCAAGGGTTCGATGGAGACCGCCAAGTACCGGCTCGATCGCACCCTGTTTGGGATGCAGGAGTTCGTGCAAGACTTCCAAAACGCCGTTTCGTTCGATTATCAGTTGCGCAGCTTTGGCCGTTCCTCGTCTTCGGCCAATCGTCTTGCAACTTCGTCGGTTCCAATCCCCCTGTGGGACACCATGGAGAACGCGCGGTTCCGATCCGACATCGATTTGAACATGGGGGCCGGCCGCGCATTTGTCGGTGTGCAATTGGTGCTGCCGATCGGCAAGTAGCGGCTGACTGCGATTCCACGGCGCCAGCCACCGCTCACACATCGGTCTTCCGCTCGGAGCGCGGCTTTCGTCGAAATCCGTGTGAGAGCGCCAGCGACCAAACCATCCACAGCGCTTCGCGAACGATATGGCCGGACATCTTGGATTGCCCGGCGTGACGGTCGGCGAACGTAATCGGGATCTCGCGGACCCGGAAACCCTTCATCCATGCCTTGTACGACATCTCGATCTGGAACGCGTAGCCGTTGCTGCGGATCCCGTCGAGTTCAATCGCTTCCAGTACGCAACGGCGGAAACACTTGAAGCCCCCCGTCGGGTCGTACACCGGCAACCCGGTGATGATGCGGACGTAATAGGAGGCGCCTTTGCTCAGAAAAAGACGCGAGAGCGGCCAGTTGACGACGCGCACACCGTCAAGGTATCGCGAGCCGAGAACAAGATCGGCCGCCTGAATGGCCTTCAACATGTTGGGAATCTCATGCGGATCATGTGAAAAATCCGCGTCCATTTCGATGAGGTATGCGTACCCCCGGGACAAACCCCACTTGAAACCCGTAATGTACGCCGTACCCAACCCCTGCTTGCCGGCGCGGCTCATCAGATGGACGCGCGGATCCGCCTCCGCCATCTCCCCTACGATGGTCGCGGTGCCGTCCGGCGAGCCATCGTCGACAACGAGTACGTCGAGGTTGGGCACTTGGGACAGTGCCAACTCAACAATCGAGCGGATGTTCTCCTTCTCGTTGTACGTCGGAATAATGACCAGCGCTCGTTCTTCCATGTCACCTCACCAACCGCGGATTCTCCAACACAAGGTATTCACCGTTCACTGCCACCGGCCATTTGTAGCCGCGAACGTTGACGATGGCCATCTGGCCGCTGCCGCCCACGTACACGGGTTTCCAGCCGGCGTTGAGCATCGCCTCCACGCGCTCCGGCACGCCCGCCAATCCGGTGGCATAGATTACGTCGATGCCCACCGGTTGTCCGCTGGTCGCGTTCACACCCGAAGCCATGACCAGATATTTCGCGTTCTCACAACGACAGTCAAACCAATACGCGTCTCGCGGGATCGGCACCGCTACCGGCATATCGTTGACCACACCTTCATATCGCGCGCAAAACGTCAACATGCTGCGGCGGTCGCACCGCGCCAGCCAGTAAACCTGCTTCGGCACGATCACGAAGTCATCCTTCGTCGTATGCGCGTTGACAAAGGCCATGGCCGCCTCGGCATCGGCAACCGATTGTTGCGCCCACATGTCGATTCGGGTGTGAAAATGTCCCCAAGCCCCCGACACCGACGGCGCCCCGAACAGGGCCAGCACGGCGACCGCGACGGTCGCGGCCGCCGCCTCGCCCGACTGGATCGAAAACCGTTTGACCAACTCCCCGACCCACACCAGCACGCCCGCAGCGCCCACCGCCATCAGCGGCAGGAAGATTGTCGCAGGATAAAAAAACATCGGCACGTTGTTGAGCTTCTTAAACACGCCGTACATCAACACCAGCAACCAGAACGGCACCCACAGCCGCATCCGCCAGTCTCGTGTCGGCAGGAACACAAACCCGATGGTTGCCATCGTCAGCCACCAATCGTGGCCCGACCACGGCATCGGCGGGCCCTGGGTCGGCGTCTTGAAACCGAGATTCCAGACGTTTTCAATGAATCGCCCGACCTCGCCGCCGAACGTCGGCCGCGCTTCGTTGTTCGCCACGCTGGTCAACCGTCCCACTTGCGTCATCAATTGTCCCCACCCCTGCGCGGCGCAATACCACAGCACAAATAAGCCTGCATACGCGCAGGCCGCCGCGCCCGCGGCGACCACGTCACGCCACACGCGGGGCGATCTCCACTCGCGCCAATTCGACACCGCCACCGTCGCCACCACGCCCCCGACCAACGGGTACGTGAAATAATTCGTCGCCGTCGCCAGCGAACAGAACGCCCCAGCCCAAACGGCGTCGCGCCGACGTTTCTCCTGCACGTAGCGGACCAGAAACCCGACCGACGCCAACGCGAATGTCCCCGCCATCGGATGCGAACGCACCCAACGGAAATTGACATTCGCTTCGGAATAAACCAGAAACGCACCGGCGCAAAGAAAACCAAACGTCTTGTCGCGAAGCCGCGTCCCGATCCAGAACAACAACGCCCCCGCTCCCAGCGCAGTCACCGCCCCCAAGGCGCGTCCCACCACCAGGTCTTCACCAAACACGCGGAGCAATGCGCCGTTGATCAGCATGTAGAGCGGCGGATATGGATACGGGAAGATGAAGTCGATCACGACCGGGCCGGCGCGTGGTGTCCCGTGGATGAACGTCCAGCTCTTCTCCATCCATTCGCCTTCGTCACCGTACCAGTTCGGATTCGTGCGCAGGTTGGGGAGAAACAACAGCGCCCACACCGCCATCAACACGATGGCAAATAGGCGCTCCCGCTTTGTCTCGAACGGCGACTTCATGGTCTGTTGATAAGAGAGACGCGCATCGGCCCGAAGTTGGTGCTGATTCCGCCGAAATTCGCCCGCCCCGCGTCGAAACTCGTCCGATTGTCATCCACCACGAGCACGACCGAATTGGTTCCCAACTGATCGCCACGACCATGCAACATGGCCAGGAACGGCAAATCCAATTGCACCGGCTCGACCCGCTGCCAATGATCCATCTGTAGCAACCGGCTTTCCGCCACCAGTTTACCGGCATCCGCGCGCGCCGCCACAAATTCCGCCGCTGACTGCTTGAAGCCGAACCCCGATCCGTACGTGCCTTGCGCCCCGCCATATCGGCCCAAATATCGGTTCACATCCAGCATGAAAATGACATTGCCGATGACAAACACCGCCACTCCCGCAATCAACACCTTGGCCGGCACGGCGCGCTGACCCAGCGCTCCAAAGACCAGGAAATACACCGGGTATAAGATGACGTAGTATGACAAGTATGTCCACAACCCGGCTACGAGATACATCGCCAACGGCACAACAAACCACAGCACCAGAATCCAGGCTTTTTTCGATTCTTCATCCGCCGTCACTTCCCGGCGGAACACCGTTTTCAAAGATCGCGCCACGACCACGCCGAACCACAGCAACGCCACGCAAAATGCCAGTTGTTGCAGAGCCGGCAGCCAATCCCCCAGCGTCAGCGATGAATCAAAATACACATTCTGTCCCGCGCCCTTGCTGACCCAGATTCGATTCGGGTCCAACCTCTCGCTCGTGCTCAGCCCCAGCACATCCTCGATCTCTCCGGCATTCATGATCGCCAACGCATGCCGCCACGCCTCGGTGGGCCTCCGCGGAAACGGGTAGCCGCTCTGCGGATTGATCGTCATGCCCGGCGGAAGCTGCTCCCAGTGGCTGCTGCTGCTTTCTTCCGACATCCGCTTCCACTCCGCCCAGCCTCTCTTCTGCTGCTCCGCGACGTACGGCAGGGCCAACCCAGCCGCCACCGCCACGCCGGCCACTGCAAATCGCCAATCGATCTTCGGTCGGAGCAGTACCAGAATCGCAAGCACCGTCGCCGTCAACGCAAACCCGCTGTAATGGATCTGGATCACGCATAACGGCAGGCACAATACCCAGAACACCGCTTTCGGTTTCTTTCCGACAACGAGCGCATGCGCCGCCCACATGGCCGCCGTGGCGAACGCCGGCACGAAATCCTGCGCCCAGATTTTGCGGGAATAGATGACCGCCCACGGCGCCGTGGCAAACAGCGCCGCCGCCACCAAGCCAGCCCATGCGCCGTAGTATTTCCGCCCAATCCACCAAGTCGCCACCACCGTGGCCAGCCCCAACGTGGCGATCATGCAGCACACCGCCGCCACATTCGAGGTGATGAAAAACATCGGGATCAACAGCCAACAGAACAACGGGGGATTCGGTATGCCCACGCTTGACATCAACCCCGATGTCGGCAGCTTGCCGCCCCGTACGAATTCCAGCGCTCGATTCGCCGCAAATGCCTCGTCTCCCTTGAACTCCAACAGCTCCAGGTGTTGAAACCGCAACCAAGCGCCCACCGCCACAAGCACAACCAAACCAGCCCATTCCCACAACGCCACACCCAGCCACTTGCACTCCAAGGCCCCCATCCCCGTGCCTGGCTGCGCTGTCTTCTGTGTCTTCGCCACTGCTGTGTTCCGTTTCCGCCTCCCCGCCTTACCGTTCCGCCGTGGCCCACATATTGAGCATGCACTCGAAATACCCAAATCGAATCTTGTCCATCGAGAAGTTCGCCGTCCCGAAGTACCAGCCCAACAGTGGCAGTGTGTACGCGTACTTGTGCTCGAAAATTTCCTCGGCGCTCAGGACGCCGGCACGCGCCAGCAGCTTCAACAGCCCATCCGACCACGATGCCGGTGTCGTGGCCACCAGCCAGCCACCCGGCACCAGCACCCGGTGGATCTCGCGAAACAACTGCACCAGAATGTTCGGATTCAAGTGCTCGACCACGGCCAACATCGTCACCACGTGGAAGAAACCGTCTTCATGGGGCAGTTTCTGTTGCACGTTCAAGTCCAACGTGTGCCAAGAGATACTCTCCGCCATGCCGGCCGGCGTAAGCTGATCGATGGCGTATTTCTCCCGAAACGACGTGTGCGACAGAAAATACGGTTGGGAACCGCAACCGATGTCCAAAATCCGTCCCGACCGTAAATGAGCCGGAATCAGGCGATTGGCCTGATGCGCCCGCAGTTTTGCCACGAATGGCTCCAACCACCCATGCCCGCGCGTGGTCATTCTGCCTGCAGTTGCCATATGTTATATCGTGACCCTCACCCGCCAATCAACCTGTCATTCTGAGCCTACCGGCGGCAAGTAAAATGTGAAGTTGCCACCCACAATGCCCTTGCCTGGACCTAGATCCTCGCCTTCAGCGACCACCGCAGCCGCTGCGCGCGGCGGATACGAAACAACTCGACCCAGATGTGTAGTGCGCGTTGCAGGTTGTAGGGGATGCGCGTGTCGGGATCATCCACCCATTTCACCGCGACTTCCGCGACCCGAAACCCCTCCCGCGTCGCCACCACCAACATTTCAATGTCGAAAATTGCCGAGTTTGACGTGACCTGCTGGAAAACCTTCTGCGCCACTTCGCGTTTCATCGCCTTGAAGCCGCATTGCGTGTCGTGGATGCCGTGGATACAAAACAGCCTCGTTCCCAGGCCGAACAGTTTTCCCGCCAACGCGCGGTACCATACTTGCGGCTGCTCCACGCGTGCGCCCGGCATCGACCGCGAGCCAATCGCTATGTCATAGCCGCTGCGCTCCATTTTCGCGAGCAGCTTGTCCACCTCGGTAATCGGCGTGCTCTGGTCCGCGTCCGTGAACAACACGTATTGCCCGCGTGCATCGAGCATCCCTGCCTTCACGGCCGCCCCCTTGCCGCGATTCGGGCGATAATCGATCAGCCGCAGCATCGGAAACTTCTTGGACAATTCACGCGCCACAAGCGCGGTGTCGTCCTGGCTGCCGTCGTTGACGACAATGATCTCGAATGGCTGCCCCTTCGACTGCAAAAACTCGACGATTCCCGGCACGAAACGCTGAAGCCGCTCCTGCTCATTGTAGGCGGGGATGACGACCGACAGGTACGGGCACGCTTCCATCGCCGGCTCAGATGGCCTTGCGCAACGCGCCCATTTCGCGCAGCTTCACCAGCGCCTCCGCGGCATAATCCCGGTCGGGCTTTTGGCGGCGGATCCACTCGACATAATCCCGCACGCTGTCGCGCGGCGTCTTGGTCGGCTGCCAGCCGAGCCGCTGGAGTTTCACAATGTCCGAAACACTGTGGCGCGTGTCGCCGACGCGGTATTCGCCGCTGATGCTTGGCTCGAGGTTCACACCCAGCGCTTCCGCGACGACGCCCGCGAATTCAAGGACCGTATACCCGCGACCGCCGCCGACGTTGAACACCTGGTAGTCTGCCTCGTCGCTCTCCAGCACGAGCCGGTTGGCGCGGGCCACGTCACCGACGTTGACATAATCGCGAAGTTGCTGGCCGTCTTCAAACACCGACGGCCGCTGGCCCTTCATCATTTGCAGCGTGAAAATGCGCAATACGCCCGAGTATGCGTTGCGGAAGGATTGGTGCGGCCCCTGCACGATCGAATAGCGCACCGCCACGCTCGGAATGCCGTAGTTGCGGCCCAGCGCCACCGCCATCAACTCCTGCGAGTATTTCGCGATGGAATACTGGTTCTTCGGATTGGCGTGCGTCTCCAATAGCGGCAACGATTGGATCGGCCCGCCGCACTTCGGGCACACCGGCTCCCAGGAGCCTTTTGCCAGTCGTTGCGGATCGCGTCCGTCAGGAAACACTTCACCATCTTTCGCGCATTGGTAGCGGCCCTCGCCGTAGACAAACTGGCTGCTGGCGACAACCACCTTCCGCACCGGCAGTTTTTCCGCGACGATCAATTCGTATAGCAGGGCCGTGCCGACCGAGTTGACATGGAAGAATTGCGAAAAGTTCGGCAGGAGATCCTGATACGCCGCCAAATGAACCACCACATCGATCCCCCGTAGCGCCTTCGCCCAATCATCCCGGTGGCGCACGTCGCCCAGCATTCGTTCGACGTCACCCGATAGCCAGTCCGGCCACGTGCCATCGCCGGTGTGCACGGGTGGCGTGAGGTTGTCGAGCACGCGAACCTCGTAGCCCGCGCCCAGCAGTTCCACCGCCGTGTGCGACCCGATGAATCCCGCCCCGCCTGTAATCAGCGCTCGACCTTTGCTCATACTACTACCGGGAATGCGTTTCCTTCAGCTTCTCGTACAGATAGCCCGTGATGATGTGGTCGAGGATCATATGGACGTCCTCGACCGGGCCGTACTCGTCGGAGGCAACCACGAACGAAACGTCGGCCATCTTCGACAGCTTGCCGCCGCCGAAGCCGGCCAAGCCGATCACTTTCACGCCTAAATGCTTCGCCGCCTCAACTGCAGCGATGATGTTCGGTGAATTCCCCGAGGCCGAAATCGCGATGAGAAGGTCGCCGCGCTGCGCCAGGTTCTTGAGTGGCTCGCTGAAGATGCGGTCGTAGTCCGTGTCGTTTGCCCACGCCGTCATCAAGGACACGTTGTCGGTCAACGCGATGACGCGCAAGCGCGGCCACGGCGCGTCGCCCTTGTGGCCGAGCGTCCCCTTGCACAAATCGTTCATCATGTGCGATGCGGTCGCGGCGCTGCCGCCGTTGCCGATGACGAAAACCTGCCGCCGTTCATTCTGAGCCTGTTCGATGGCTTGAATGATCTCCTCGACGGGTTTCAACGGAAGACGGTCGAGCACGCCTTTCAATCCGTGGATGTAATCTTTCGCGAACTCGCTTGCCGTTTTCATAATTCAATATCGTTGCATGTTCAGAACAATCCGACTGCCTCCGCGCTCCAGGCGAAAGGGCATTTCGCGCAAGTTCGCCAACGCCTGCCGGACCGCCTGCCGTTTGTCGCTCGCCACGCACAGGAGAAAAAACCCGCCTCCGCCCGCGCCTGAAATCTTGCCGCCGAGCGCCCCCGCCCTCACCGCCCGCTCGTAAATCTCGTCCAATTCGCTGCTGCTGACGCCTTGCGCAAGCTTTCGCTTCGCCTCCCAGCCCTGGTGTAGAATGGCGCCCAAGCCGTCAATGTCCCCTGCCTCGACCGATTGCCGCACCTGATGCGCTTGTTGTTTCATCCGTTGCAGCACCTCGATATTCCGGCCAACGCTGGATTTCTGCTGGGAAAGGATGCTCGATGCCTGCCGTGTTTTGCCCGTGTAAAACAACATCAGCATGTTGTCGAGGTCCTCGAGCGCCGTGCGCGTCGTTTTGATCGGTGTGACCTTCACGCCCGGACCCGGCCCAAACTCAAAGCAGCGCAATCCACCGTACGCCGCGATGTACTGGTCCTGGACACCGATCGGCTTGCCGAGAATCTCGATCTCGATTGCGCACGCGTCGCGCGCCAGTTGCTCGGTCGTGGGCGTGGCGTCCACGTAATGGTAGAGGGCGTTGAGCACGCCGACGGTGACACTGCTCGAAGACCCCAACCCCGAGCCTTCCGCGGGGATATCCGAGAGAAACGAGATTTCGATGCCCTTCGTCACCCCGACCTTCCGCATCGCCTCGCGTACCAGCTCGTGCTCGATTTGGTCGACCGACTCGACAATCTCCTTCTTCGTCCAGTTCACGTAAATCTTGTCGTCGAACCGTTCCTTGACAATGCAGTACACGTACTTGTCGATCGCGGTGCTGACCACGCACCCGCCGTGCGGTTGGAAAAAGTCGGGAAAATCCGTCCCGCCGCCCGCGAGCGAGACCCGCAACGGTGTCTGCGTGATGATCAATTCAATACTCCCCGTTCAAAATCATGCTGTGCCTTGGCCAGCCGCTCGGGCGTTCCGACGTCCTGGATGTACGCCTCGGGTTTCATCGCGTATACCGGCCGGCTTTCCGCCAACAACTTCGGAAACACGTCCTTCCCGAAATCGTAAAACCGGCCGGCCGGAATCACCTCCAGAACTTGCGGCTCGACCACGAAAATACCAGCGCTGATCAGATTTGTCGAAACCTGTTTCGGATCCGGCTTTTCGACAAACCGCACCACGCGCCCGTTCGAATCCGTCTCCACCACCCCGCCCGTCCACGGCTCCGGCGACGCGAACAACGCCACCGTCGTCACCGCCCGTCGCGCCTGGTGGAAGGCCACGAGCGGGGCGAAGTCCACCCGCACCAGATTGTCGCCGTAGAATACGATAAATGCCCCGCCGCGCAGTTCCTGCTCCATCTTCTTCACGGCGCCCGCTGTGCCCAGCAATTCCGGCTCGTGCGAGTAGGTGATGTTCACGCCGAACCTGGCGCCGTCGCCGAAGTAATCTGTGATCTCCTTCGGCAGATAATGCAAATTGACAATGAACTCGCGAATCCCCTGCCGCTTGAACAACTCCAGATGATGCTCCAGCAATGGTTTGCCGCCAATCGGCACCATCACCTTCGGCACCTCCAAGCCCAGCGAGCGCAGCCGCGTGCCCAATCCCGCTGCGAGGATGAACGCCTTCATACCCGTTGGCGTCGCGGTGGCGGCGTGAAATCGCCAGGGCCCGTGCTCTTTTCGCGCAGATACCGCGACAGCACCGCCCAGGCCTTCTGCATCGCCTTGGCGCGATGGCTGACGCGGTTCTTCACTTCGGGCGAGATCTCCGCAAACGTCTTCGTCTGGCCGTCTGCAAGGAACAACGGATCGTAACCGAACCCGCCGCCGCCGCGCTCGGCTTCGAGGATTGTCCCGTTGCAAATGGCCTCGACGCAATCGTACAGCCCATTCTCGTCCGCAATCGCCACCACGCAGCGGAACCGCGCCGACCGCTTGTCGTATGCCACACCCTGGAGCTTCTGGAGTAGAAGCTTGTTGTTCTCGTGATACGTCGCTTCCTTGCCCGCGAACCGCGCCGACCGCACGCCCGGCTCGCCTTTGAGCGCGTCCACTTCCAGCCCCGTGTCGTCGGCCAGCGTCAACTTCTTCGTCGCCCGCGCTGTCTCGACCGCCTTCTTGACCGCGTTATCGCGGACTGTCTTGCCGTCCTCGACAATTTCCGGCAGCTTGGGCACGTCCTTCATCGAGATCACTTCAAGCTGCAAATCCTGCAGCAGCGGGGCCAGTTCTTTGAGCTTGTGTCGGTTGCGCGTGGCGATAAGCAGTTGCATGGCCGCGCATTATACTGGCAATCAGCCAAAAATGAAGGACAGAGTGCGCCTCCCACCCCGACGCCCTTTCATGATGAATTTTCGCCTTGGTCCGGTGCGGTCACGTCCGGATGTGGCCATGCAGTTCCCCGGCCTCCGAGCACTGAGCCCCTTGTAACTTCACGATATTATATGGTTACGATCTGCCTGCGCTTTCCCACGCTAGTGAAGGCTTTCACTTGCAATCACGAAGCTGCGCGTAGTATAAGCCCACCAAGTGGCGAGGCTTTTCCTCTGGCTCAGGGTGTAGGGTCCGACCCCGCGCAGCATGCGGTCGCTGCGAGGTAACCCAGCAATGATGCGGGTGGATACGATGGCGGGGGTGACCGAAAGGACGGCGCTTTCCAAGTGCGTCCAGTGCGCCGGTTCCGACAGTTCCACCGTATCTTTTCCTAGTTGTGGTGATTCCATTCCTTGCAGGCACCAACCCGCGTTTTCACCGAAAGACATCGGGATAATCCTCGTCCGCAACACGGGGGAGGCGATCTGTCGCTTGCACCCCAAAACCAAAGCACAAACAACAACCAAAAAGGAGCAGTCAACATGAAGGCAGCAACTAAAGTACTCAATCTCGGACTTGTCGCGCTGGCGTGTTTGTTCTTCACCAACGCCCGCGCCCACGCCGATGACATCTACGTGGGGAATGATGGCAACAACACGATTATGAAATTCGATTCGAGCGGAAACGGGTCCGTCTTCGCCAACTCAGGCTTAGAGCGCCCTAGAGGTCTGGCTTTTGACAGCAGCGGCTATCTCTATGTGGCGAATCTTACGAACAACACGATTATGAAATTCGATTCGAGCGGAAACGGGTCCGTCTTCGCCAACTCGGCCTTGAGAGGATCTCATGGTCTTACCTTTGACAACAGCGGCAATCTTTACGTGGCGAGTGAATTTCACAACACAATTGAGAAATTCGATTCGAGCGGAAACGGGTCGGTCTTCGCCAACTCGGGCTTGGACGAACCTCGTGGTATTGCTTTTGACAGCAGCGGCAATCTCTACGTGGCCAATGGTTTCAACAACACGATTGAGAAATTCGATTCGAGCGGAAACGGGTCCCTCTTCGCCGACTCGGGCTTGGACGAACCTCTTGGTCTTGCCTTTGATCGCAGCGGCAATCTCTACGTGGCGAACATGCAGAACAGCACGATTGAGAAATTCACTCCAGACGGAACGCCGTCCCTGTTCGCCGACTCGGGCTTGAACGAACCTGCGGGTCTTGCCTTTGACAGCAGCGGCAATCTCTACGTGGCGAACTTTGGCAACAACACGATTGAGAAAATCACTCCAGACGGAACGCCGTCCCTGTTCGCCGACTCGGGCTTAAACGGCCCGGTTTATATCGCGGTGCCCGAGCCCGCGACTTGGCTCCTGCTGGCGATGGGCACCGGCGCGCTCCTCGGCAGTCGCCGGTTGCGTCGCCGCTCGTCGTAATCCGCTGCGCTGAACGCAATCCTTTGAACCGTCTCTCCGGCTCACGCTGGAGAGGCGGCTCTGGAAGGTCAGAAGCCTCGGAATAGCGGGTTCTCGGTCTCACACCGGTGACCGAAACGCCAAACCACGCGCTGTGGCGAACCGCCTCCGCATGTTACGCTGGCTGCGGGCGTGTCATTCCGAGCTTGTCGAGGAATCTCCGCGCTTCTACACTTCGGGTATCGATTTGACCGGTAAAGGACGCCTGGGTTTCATCGCCAAGAAGCTTAGGTGAACACGCCTACCCTGTCATGCCGAGCCTGTCGAGGCATCCCTGTCTTTCTTGGCGAGAGACCCCTCGACAGGCTCCTGAGCCTTACCCACATCTCGGGGAATTCATCGAAAGGATCCACCCGATACAGAACCGCACTTTCAACCCGTTGTTGCACAAGAAAGTAGAACGGGCATCTTGCCCGTTTGCCCGCGCCGAGGGTCGGACCCGAACGGGCTGGAAGCCCGTTCCACCATGACAACCACGCCAGCCCAGAACGAAAATTCGGCTCTCGAAGCCGCCAAACCATGAGAGCCTCGAACTTATGGGTAAGGCTCAGCGACAGGCTCGGGGTGACAGAGCCGGAGAGCGTTGACTGATGAAGCAGTACTACGTTTACATCCTTGTCAGCAAATCGCGCGTGCTCTACGTCGGTCTGACCAACGATTTGGAGCGCCGCCTCTTCGATCATAGACAGAAAATCATTGAGGGATTCACGTCCAAGTATAACGTCAACCGGCTTGCGTACTATGAGTATTTCGAGAATATCCGCGACGCCATCGCGAGGGAAAAACAGATCAAGGGATGGCGACGGGAGAAAAAGCTGGCTCTCATCGAGTCGATGAACCCGCAGTGGCGCGATCTGAGCGCCGAGTGGCAGAACGGTAGAGATTCCTCGACAAGCCCCGAAAGCCACGAATGTTTCGGGGCAAGCTCGGAATGGCAGTTTGGGCCGGTGGCATGGTAGTCATTTGCCGTATGACATCCTCCCCCATCGACAACCCCGGCAACGGGCAGTTATAGTGCGCGCCCCGCCACGCTACGCTTTCAAACCCGCCACAGGGTCCACCACCTGTCTGTCTTTTCAATGTTAGTGCGGTTTTCAGCTTGTAGCCGTGAAGCTGCGCGTTGTATAAGCCCACCAAGTGGCGAGGTTTCTCCTCTGGCTCAGGGTGTAGGGTCCGACCCCGCGCAGCATGCGGTCGTTGCGAGGTAACCCAGCAATCATGCGGGTTGATACGATGGCGGGGGTGACTGACAGGACGCCGCTTTCCAAGTGCCTCCAGCGCGGCGGTTCCGACAGTTCCACCGTATCTTTTCCCAGTTGTGGTGATCCCATTCCTTGCAGGCACGAACCCGCGTTTTCACCGAAAGACATCGGGATAAATCCTTGTCCAAAACACGGGGGAGGCGATTTGTCGCTTGCACCCCAAAACCAAGGCACAAGTAACAACCAGAAAGGAGCAGTCAACATGAAGGCAGCAACTAAAGTACTCAATCTCGGACTTGTCGCGCTGGTGTGTTTGTTCTTCACCAACGCCCGCACGCATGCCGTTGACATCTACGTGTCGAATCCTACGAACGACACGATTCAGAGAATCGATTCGAGCGGACACGTGTCCCTGTTTGCCAACTCGGGCTTGGACGCGAATGCAGGTCTGGCCTTTGACAGCAGCGGCTATCTCTACACGGCGAACGGCGGGTACTGGCCCTCGAATACGATTGTGAAATTCGATTCGAGCGGACATGGGTCCGTCTTCGCCAGCCCGCCGGTCGCCGGCCCTGTTCCTCTTGCCTTTGACAGCAGCGGCAATCTCTACGCGGCGAATCTTGTGCTCAGCCCCACAATTGTGAAATTGGATTCCGGCGGAAACTGGTTCGTCTTCGCCAACTCGGGCTTGGACGACCCCTTTGGTCTTGCCTTTGACAGGAATGGCTATCTCTATGTCGCGAATGAAGGTAACGACACGATTGTGAAATTCGATTCCAGCGGAAACTGGTCCCTCTTCGCCAACTCGGGCTTGCACTACCCTGCGGGTCTTGCCTTTGACGGCAGCGGCAATCTCTACGTGGCGAATCTCAACAACACGATTGTGAAATTCGATTCTAGCGGAAACGGAACCCTCTTCGCGGACTCGGGCTTGGACAAACCTACGGGTCTTGCCTTTGACGGCGACGGCAATCTCTACGTGGCGAATTATGGCAACGACACGGTTGTGAAATTCGATCCGAGCGGAAACTGGTCCGTTTTTGCCGATGCCAGTTCGGGTTTGGACAACCCGTTTGGGATCGCGGTTCCCGAACCCGCGACTTGGGCAATGGTGGCGATGGGCATCTGCGCGCTCCTCGCCACTCGCCGGTTGCGTCGCCGCTCGCCGTAATCCGCTACGCTCAACGCAATGCTACGAACCGCCTTTCCGGCTCACGCTGGAGAGGCGGTTCGGCCGGTTCAGAAGCTCCGGAATAGTGAGTTCTCGGTCTCGCACCGATGACCGAAACGCCGAGCCATGCGCTGTGGCGAACCGCCTCCGCACGTTACACTGGCTGCTTTGCTGCGGCATCTTTTTTCCTAAGAAAACCGCCGCTGGCCCGTTACAGTAGGTGAGGAGCGATATGCAACACGGCAACGAGCCAAATCGGGCGGAATGGATGCGGTCGGTGTTGGCGCAGCACGAAGGACCATTGCTCCGTTACGCCACCCGCATCACGGGCGATCTCGAACGCGCCCGCGACGTCGTGCAGGACACGTTCCTGCGTCTCTGCCGCGAACAGCCCGAGCGGCTCAACAGCCATCTCACCGAATGGCTGTTCACCGTCTGCCGCAACCGGGCGCTCGACGTCGTCCGCAAGGAGGCCCGCACGCGTCCGCTGACGGACATCGACTTGTCATCGCGTCCCAGCGCCGACCCATCCCCGGCTCATTCCGCCGAGCGCCATGAAGTCGCCGACGACATCCTGCGCGCGATTGACGAATTGCCCGTCAACCAGCAGGAAGTCATTCGCTTGAAGTTCCAGGATGACCTCAGCTACCGGGAAATCAGCCGCATCACCAAACTCTCCGTCAGCAACGTCGGTTTCCTGATCCACACCGGCATCAAGACGCTTCGCCTGCGTGTCCGCGCCCTTGAAGGAGTGTCGCATGAAGATTGACCCCCATGATCCCCGCTTGACCGCTCATGCGCTGGGCGAACTTGACGACGCCGAGCGCGCCGATCTCGAGGCGCTGCTCCAGGACGACGAAACCGCGCGCCGCGAAGTCGAAACCATCCGTCGCGCGGCGACCGTGCTCACGGACAAGTTGCAGTCCGAACCGTGTCCGCGGCTCAACCCCGGGCAAGTGGCCGAAATCGAGAGGCGGTTCCGACGGTCTGACGAGGATGCACCGGCGATCCCTTGGATGCGGGTTCTCGGTTGGGGCATTGGCCTGGCCGGGACGGCTGCGATCCTTGCCGCCCTGATGCTGCCGGCGCTCAATCGCGCGACCGTGAGACCACGCCAGTTCGCGTCACAGGAAGTCAGGCTTGAACCGCAGCCCTCGGCAACGGCGGAATCTGATTTTCGGTTCTCCCGCGTCGGGACAGTGCCGCCGTCAAAGCCCGTCGGCATCGCAGTCGTCCAGCCGCCCCCCATGACGAAAGACCAACTCGCAATGAATAGTAGCGTTGCGCAGCCGCTTGGAAACGAGCCTGATGTTGTCTTGAATTCTGCTCCTACCGAATCGTCCAGCAGCGGTGCCATCCAACGCTATTACCGGACCCCGGTGATGAATGAACGACCCGCCGACGGCATCATGGTCTACCGGGGAGCAGAGGGGCGCGTCATCCCTCTCGACGAGCCCAAGACAGCTGAAGCACTTGTGCAACAACCCAAGCCGATGCGGCAAATATCGCGGATCGACAAGGCAAATGACATGGCCGGCAACGTCGCCTACAACGACGGGCACGTCGGATGGCAAGACAACCCCTCGTCGCGGGTTGAAATCTACTGGACGTCTTCGTCCCCCGACGCCGAGTCGTACCCGCATTCGATTGAGAATTCGTTCCTCGCGGTCACGCAGAATCCGCTCTCGACGTTCTCGCTCGACGTGGATACGGCGTCGTACGCGAACATTCGGCGGTTCCTGAACCAGGGCACGTTGCCGCCGCGCGATGCGGTGCGGATCGAGGAAATGTTGAACTACTTCCCGTACGATTACCCCGCGCCGCGTCGAGGCGAGCCGTTCTCGCTGTACGTCGAGATGGCGGAATGCCCATGGAACTCCGCGCATCGGCTTGCGCTTGTCGCACTCAAGGCGAAGGACGTCGCCCCGCGCAAAGCGCAACCGATGAATCTCGTGTTCCTCATCGATGCGTCGGGATCGATGGCCGATGCCAACAAGCTGCCGTTGGTGAAGCAGGCGTTGCGGCTTCTCGTCGAGCAACTCAGCGCGCGCGACCACGTCGCCATCGTCATCTACGCGGGCGACTCGCGCGTCGCGCTCCCCTCGACGAGTGGCGACGACAAAGAGGCGATTCTGGAGGTGATCGACAGCCTCGAGGCGAACGGCTCGACGAACGGCGGGGCCGGCATTCAGTCCGCCTATCGTGAAGCCACGGCCCATTTCATCGAGGGTGGCGTGAACCGCGTCATCCTGTGCACCGACGGCGACTTCAACGTCGGCATCACCGACCCAAACCAGTTGGTGCGGTTGATCCAGCAGCAGATGAAGAGTGGCGTGTTCCTCAGTGTTTTCGGGTTCGGCATGGGCAATCTGAAGGATTCGACCATGCAAAAACTTGCCGACAAGGGCAACGGCAACTACGCGTACATCGACAATCTCGATGAAGCGCACAAGGCGCTGGTCGAACAAATGCGCGGCACGCTCGTCACTGTGGCCAAGGACGCCAAGGTGCAAATCGAGTTCAATCCCGCGCTCGTACAGTCGTATCGGCTCATTGGCTACGAAAAACGGATGCTGCGCGCCCAGGATTTTAATAACGACCGCAAGGACGCGGGCGACGTCGGCGCGGGCCACACCGTGACCGCACTGTATGAAATCGTCCCCGCTGGAGTCCCCACCGCACCCGGGGTCGATCCGCTAAAGTATCAATCCCAACCTTCGCCCCGCACGGCATTTGGTGACGAACTGATGACCGTGAAGCTGCGCTACAAAGATCTTGAAGCCAGTTCCAGCCAACTGCTCACCGCTCCCGTGAGGGACCAGAGCACCTCGTGGCGCGGCACGTCGGACGATTTCCGGTTCGCCGCCTCGGTGGCGGCGTTCGGCATGGTCTTGCGTAATTCGCCGTACAAGGGGGCCGCCAACTTCGATCTCGTGCTGCAGCTTGCCGAAGGCGCTCGCGGTCGCGACGCAAATGGCTACCGCGGCGAGTTCATAAGTCTGGTCGATCAAGCGCGTGCGCTTCGCGGCAACGTCGTTCCCGCCGACCCGTAGGTAAACGCGATTCCGCTTGTCGGTTTCCGGGAGCGCGGCGTATTCTGCGCGCTCTGAAATGAGCCAGCTTCAGATCCTGTATCTCGTCTCGCTTTTGATGGACATGAGCGTGGCGGGGGTGACGTTTGCCATCAGCCGGCGGGCGGCGGAGTTGGGCGCCAGCGCCTCGCAACTCGGCTGGCTGGGCGCGGTGTGGATTGGCGTGTACGCAATGCTGGCGCTGGTGACGGGCCGGTTCTCCGAACGCGTGGGCCGCCGCAAACTCGCCATCATCGGCTGCGTGATTGCGGCCTGCATGGCGTTGGTATGCTCGTTGACAACACGCGTCGGCTGGCTGCTGGTGTTCAGCGCCGTCTTCGGCGGCGGCGTGGCGTGTTTCTGGCCGTCGGTCATTGCCTGGCTCGGTGAAGGACTCAGTGGCCACAAACTCGCCGCCCGACTGACAGTCTTTGGCGTGGCATGGAACATCGGGCTGCTGCTCGGTTATGCCCTTACCGGTATCCTCTTCAAGCACGGACCGAAACTGGCGTTCTATGCGTCGACTGGCTCTATCCTGCTCATTGCGCTGCTTTTGCTGCTCCCGACACAGCCAGCGAACGCTGTTGGATCCAGTTCCGACGAACCTGCCGCGCCTATTCCCAAGGGCCGCGGCTTTCGCAAGACGGCGTGGTTGGCCAATTTCACGACCAACTTTGCGTTGGCGGGCACCTCGGCGCTGTTTCCGCAGTTGGCAACTCATCTCGGCATCGGGGCGGACGTGCATGGTGCGCTGCTCGCGGTGGGACGCGGTGCGGCGCTGCTGGCGTTTGTCGCGCTGCAATGGTTCCTGTTCTGGCGAACACGGCTCTGGCCATTGTGGATCGCGCAGTTCGGTTGCGCGGCCAGCTTGGTATGGATCGGTTTTGCAGATGCGACGTGGATGTTTGCCACGGCGTGGATCATCGGCGGCGTGGTATCGGGCTATGCCTATCAGGCGAGCATCTACTTCACACTGGAAGAGATGACGGAGAAGGGCAAAGGCAGCGGGTTTCACGAGGCGGTCGTTGGCAGCGGAATGTTTTTCGGTCCGATGCTGGCCGGCTGGGTCGGCAGCAACCACAGTTTGCGCATGCCGTACTTCTTCTGCGCGGGCGTTCAGACGGCGCTGATCGTGTTGCAGATGGCCCTGGTTGCGCAACGGCGTCACCAGCAATCGTCGTAGGGTCGCTCCGTGGCGGCGGCCGTGATTACTCGTGGCGCCTGACGATCAGGGTGGCGTTGTGGCCGCCAAAACCGAGAGAGTTGTTGATGCAGGCGCGGACGTCAATCTGCCGGGCCTTGTTGGGCACGTAATCCAAATCACACTCGGGGTCGGGATTCTCGTAGTTGATCGTCGGGGGCACGATGTTGTCGCGGATCGCCAGCGCGCAGACGGCGGTTTCGACCGCGCCCGCCGCGCCCAGGAGATGGCCGGTCATGGACTTGGTGGAACTGACCGCCAGTTTTTTCGCGTGGGGGCCGAACACCGTCTTGATAGCCTGGGTCTCGCACTTGTCGCCGACAGGCGTCGACGTCCCGTGGGCGTTCAAATAATCGATCTCATCGGGGTTCAGTTTGGCGTGGCGCAACGCCATGGCCATCGAGCGGGCTGCGCCTTCGCCTTCCGGGGCGGGCGCGCTCATGTGATAGGCGTCACCGGTAATACCGTACCCGGCGATTTCGCAGTAAATCTTCGCGTGACGTTTGCGGGCGTGTTCGAGCGATTCGAGAATGCAAACACCCGCACCCTCGCCCATGACGAAACCGTCACGCTGCGCGTCGAACGGACGGCTGGCTCGTTCGGGTTCGCCATTGCGCGTGCTCAGGGCTTTCATGGCACAGAAACCCGCATAGCCCATCTTGGTGATCGCCGCCTCGGTGCCACCGGCAATCATGATGTCGGCGTCATTGTGAACAATCGCCCGTGACGCCTCACCCAGGGCGTGCGTCGCGGTCGCGCAGGCGGAGACAACAGCCAGATTCGGCCCTTTCGCGCCCAGCAACATCGACACGTAGCCGCTGGCCATGTTGACGATGAGCATTGGAATCATGAACGGCGACACACGGTGCGGGCCCTTCTGGAGCAGGGTTCCCACCTGGTCTTCGATGGTCTCCATGCCTCCGATACCCGAGCCAATGAGTACACCCACCCGGTCGGCATCCAAATTCGCGATGTCGATGCCTGAATCCGCGACTGCCTTCCGAGCGGCGCCGACGGCGAACTGCGTGAATCGGTCCGTGCGACGCGTCTCTTTGATCGGCATGAAGTCTTCCGGCTTGAAGTCCTTGACCTCGCCTCCGATTTTGCAGTCGAAATCCGTGGTGTCGAAGCGGGTGACGAGCCCGATGCCGCTCTTGCCAGCGAGCAGATTCTGCCAAAACACTTCCAACTCACAGCCCAGCGGCGTGAGCACTCCCATGCCCGTGATGACAACCCGTCGTTCGCTCATGGTTGGTAGGAACCCGGAAAAACTGGGGCATAAAGTGTGAAATTGCAACTCACTTTATGCCCCACAAGTTTGTGTCCCCATGGTTTCGCCCCGTCTCGCATGAGGGGCGTGGGGCGTCGTTGTTCGTGCTATTTGTCGCCGCGATCCTCGATGTACTTGATCACGTCGCCGACCGTCTGGAGTTTCTCGGCGTCTTCGTCGGGAATCTCCGCGCCAAACTCTTCTTCAAACGCCATGACCAATTCGACCGTGTCGAGGGAGTCTGCACCCAAATCTTCGATGAACTTCGCCTCGGGCGTCACTTGATCGGGGTTGACGCCGAGTTGCTCCACAATAATCTCCTTCACACGATCTGCTATCGATTTCTCTGCCATTGGCTCCTCCTGGTTCAAAAAAACGCTCGTTTGTTTATGCGAAATCCCGCTGCTTTGTCAAAGTATTGTTTACAGTCAATGGTACCGTCACATCGCCAGCCCGCCATCCACTGCGATCACCTGTCCCGTCACGTAGCTGGACAGATCGCTCGCCAGGAACAATACCACGTTGGCCACGTCCTCCGGCAAACCCAGTCGCTTCAGCGCAATGAAGTCCGTCTGCATCTTTTTGGCTTCCGGACTGAGCTTGTCGGTCATCGGCGTCTGGATGAATCCCGGCGCCACCGCGTTGGAGCGAATCCCGCGCGAGGCCAACTCCTTGGCGATGGTCTTCGTAAATCCGATCAAACCCGCCTTCGAGGCCGAATAATTCGCCTGCCCCGCATTGCCCACCACGCCGACAATCGACGCAATGTTCACGATCACCCCGCTGCGCTGCTGCAACATCGTGCGGCACAATGCCCTCGTAAACAGAAACGCGCCTTTCAGGTTCACGCCCAGCACCGCGTCCCAGTCCTCGTCGCTCATCCGCAGCAGCAATCCGTCCCGCGTGATGCCGGCATTGTTGACGAGAATGTCCACGTGGCCGAAATCCGCCACGATCTTGTCGCAGACTTCCTTGACCTGTTTGCTGTCGGTCACGTTCACGGCATACGCGCTGGCCTTCGTACCGTTCTTGCCAAGGCTCGTGGCCACCTGCTGCGCCGTGTCCAGCATCACGTCGCACACGGCAATCGCTGCGCCTTCGCCGGCCAGACGCCGCGCAATGGCCTCGCCGATGCCGCGCCCCCCGCCCGTCACGACTGCCACCTTGTTCTCCAACAGTTTTTGCACGCGGCTTTCCTAGCCAGCCCCCCGTCTGCTTGTCAACACCAATCGCGGCACACTCGCCAGCCAGCCGCAACGCGATGGCCCTTGCCGATCCGTTCGTCTGTTCTCCGCATCCGGTGTAGCGTGCGCTGCCTGCCCTCGTGTCGTATACGGGGTCACTAGCGCATCCGGCCCTTGAAAGTTGGACGTTGAGCGTTGGAAGTTGGACGTTGACGCCATTAACTGGCTCCGTTCCTACCCAAAAACCACCCTTCCGGCGCTATTTTCTAGCATTTACTTCCAGTTTTTTGCCTCTTTTTTGCAAAACGAACCCAACTCACATTTTTCCTAACTCATTCATGCCGCAATACTTCCGCATTTTCCAAATGGGTTCGTTTGGTAAAAATACTCTTCTCTATAAAGCCAAGCCGCTGGGAGCGGCGCGACGCAGATCCGCGTAGCGGAGAGCCAAAGGCCGAGCCGAGCGGGCGCGAGCGAGTGCAAAACCCCCTGCCAACCGACGTTCCTTCGCCGTCTCTCTGAGATCTCCAATCTCCGATCTGCTATTCCCCTGGCTTCTGTACGCCGTCCGTCCTTTTTCAAACAACTATCGCCCCTATACCACCGCCGCAACGCCGTGTCCAGCAAAAATATCAATTTCCGATAGCGGAGTCTGACGACACGCCGCACGCCGTACTCCCGCGGCAATCGCCGACATTCTCCCCTTCGTCGAGCCGTCCGCTCCGTCGCCCCGTCGTTGGTAGGGACGCCTCTCCGAGGCGTCCGCTCCGCGCCGTGTTCGCCATACCGCTTCCCCCTGCCCGCCGTTTCCCTGTAGCCGCGGGCGCTGACCGCGGGCCCGTCCCTCGTGTTGTAGCCACGCCGCTCTGTCGGCGTGTTCGCCTGCCGTCTCCGGTGTAGCGCCGTCAACCGAGTCGGACGGAGCCGACTCCGAAAGCCTTCGGAGGGAGCCGAGGCGGACGAGACGCGATCATGTCGTGCCCAGGTCGCAAACGCGCCGAATGTTTGCCGTCGGCGCAAACGCCGTTGTCGTCTGCGGCAACGTTTGGGAGCCGAAAGCGGCACTAGCCGCTGAGACGCCGTCGCGGCAACGTTTGGAAGCTTTTTTTCATTGTAGAACTTTGGGGAGCCGAACCCCGTGGTGACGGGTGAGACGCAACACCGAAGGTCGCCCGAAGGGCGAGCCGAGCGGGAGCGAGCGAGCTTTTGACCAGATGGTTCGCAATGTTTTCACGTTTTACTCATTTCGTTTCATGATTCAACGATTTAACGTCATCATTCTGCATTCCGAAATCCGCAACTGGTTCCCTCCGCCCACGCCGAAATGCCATGAGCGTCAACACCGCAAGTCCGACGGCGCACACGCCCACGCCGGCATCGCCCACCGCGGTGTAGAGTGTCCTGCGCCGCCGCAACGGGACCTCCGCGAGCAACCGGCCCTCGGCATTGTCAAAACAGGTCAACGACGCGAGCTCCCGGCCGCAGGGATCGTACGCCGCAGACAGTCCATTGCCGGTCGCCCGAACCACCGAGAGGCCCTGTTCGATCGCCCGAAACGCAGTGATCCGCGTGTGGTAAGGGGCGATCTCCCGCCAGTCGTTGGCCGGCACACACAGCAGGTCCACCTGCTGTGCGCCCGCCTGCCGCAGAAACGCCGGGAAATCCATGTCGAAACAAATGACCGAGGCCAGCCGGCCGTCGTCGAACACCGTCGATTTGACTCTCTCCGGTCCGGGAGTCACCGGTTCCGACGGCGTCGGGTGCGCCTTGGCGTAGCCGATGACGCGCTTCCCGTCGGAATCCAGCCAGACGATTTTGTTCTCCGCCCATTCGCGGGGAAATTCGGGAGTGAGAACCAGCAACGCCACCCCGAGAAAAACGTGGTTGGTTCGTGCACAGTCGGCGGCGGCAGCGAGAAAGCGGTCTTCCTCGTCCTTCAACAGCGGCAGCGCCTCCTCCTGCCAGAACACCACCCGCGCACCCGCGGCGGCCGCCTGCGTGGACCGTTTCAGCATCTGCTGCCCTGTTTCACGTGCGGCGTTGCGGAACGCTCCAAGGTTGTCCTTGATCGGATGGCTGAACTCGTAGTTGAAGTCGCCGACGACGAGACCGGCCACCCGGACCGTGCGAGTTTCCGGGTCAGAGGATCTCCACCGGGCCCAGCCGAAGCCGAGCAGCGCCAAAGCGATCGCGCCAAAAACCGCCACGCCGCGCATCCCCAGTTCGCCGCGCGACCAGTGAGCTGCCACGCTTGCGCTCCAACCGAGGAAGAAGAGCAGGCTCCAGATGCCGGCGAGTGCGACCACCTGCAGCAGCGGCCCGAATGTCTGTGTGTAAGCTATCGATCCGTACGTGCAGGAGGGGCTGATGCGGGAATAGAGGTATTGGGTCGCCACCAAGGCGCAGGGGTACACCAGTGTCGCGGTCAGGCCGCGCAGCCGCGGGCTGATGGACCGGTGCAGCAGGATCGGCGCGACCAGGAAGATGGCGCCGATCATATTCACAATCTGATAGAACGGCGACGGCAAGGGCAGGAGGCCTTTCCAGACCAGCAGATTGGTCCCGAACGCGACCGCCAGGATCGCGAGGGAGCCCCGCCACGGACCGACCCCGGCGCTAAATCGCAGCAGGCAGAACAACGCGACCCAGGCGCCCCATGGCTGCATCCACCGGCCGTTGGCCACGAGCAGACAAGCCGCACCGGCACCGAGCCAATACAACGACCGAAAACGCGAGGGAAGTTTCATCTGAGGACCAGCACGGCATTGACCAGGCTGAAAATGGTGGCGTTCATGCCAACGCTGACGGGCAGCGACAGCCCGGCCACCGTCGTGAAGCCGGGATTCTTGCGCAGCATCTGCAGGCCGAAGCGAAGGTCTTTCAACGTCGCCTCGCAAAAACTCGCGCCGCGAACGTCGCGGCACTGCTCGCGAATGCTCTGCACGTTGCCGAACCGTTTGCGCGCCTCCCGAGTTGCTTCCTTCGGCGACATGCCAGCAGCGATGTTCTCCGTGGTGCGCTGCTCGACGTGAAAGCGCAGTTCCTCGTCAATTACCCGTTTCACTTCGCGTCGCTGTCCCAAGGACCGGTGCCAGCGCCACAAGACGGAATTAGGGTCACATCTTTGCATTTTGCAATTGACGCCGTCACCCCCTCAACTTCGCCACCGTCGCCTCCAGCGTGGCGCCATCGCTGACGTTCAGAATCTCCACATCTTTGTTGATGCGTTTCATCAACCCGCTGAGAACGTTGCCGGGGCCGAGTTCGATGAACCGGGTGAACCCTTGCGACACGAGCCACTGCATGGATTCGCTCCAGCGGACCGACGAGGTGACCTGGCGCACCAGCAGATCCTTGGTCTCGGCGACGCTGCCCGCCGGGCGCGCGCTGACGTTCGAAACGACGGGCACCTTCGGCTCGCGCATCGGGAGGCTGGCCAGAGCTTCGGCAACCTTGATCTTCGCGCTCTCCATCAACCGGGAGTGGTACGCGCCCGCCACAACGAGCGGGATCGCGCGCTTCGCGCCCCGCGCCTTGGCGAGTTCAACCGCCCTGCCAATCTTCTCCTTGTCGCCTGAGATGACAACCTGGCCGGGGCTGTTGATGTTGGCAATGTCCACCCCGGCCTCGCGGCAGACCTCCGCCAGCACCGCGGCGTCCATATTGAGGATGGACGCCATGCCGCCGTTGGTGGAGTCGCAGGCTTCCTGCATGAAGCGACCGCGCAGTTGCGCCATGCGCAGGCCGTCGTCGAAGCTCACCGCACCGGCGGCGGCGAGCGCGGTAAATTCACCGAGAGACAGGCCGGCGGTCGCGTCAAATCCAAGATCGGGGACTTGAGATTTGAGAGCTTCGAGGCAGGCGAGGCTGGTCAGAAAAATACCGGGTTGCGCGTTGTCAGTCTTCGTCAGAACGTCTTCGGGCCCTTCAAAGCAAATCTTCTGGAGGTCGCGCCCGAGAACTTCGTTGGCGCGGGCGAACAGCCGTCGGCACACGTCGTGTTTCTCACAGAGATCACGACCCATGCCGACGGCCTGGCTGCCCTGCCCGGCAAAAAGGAGCGCGGTCTTCATCGCGGCGGGCGATTACGAACTCTTGATGACTTCGGCCCGCGCCTCAGCGGCCAGCGCCGTGCTGAGGTAGCGTTCGCCAGTGGACGCGGCAATCGTGACGATCAGCTTGCCCTTGTTCTCAGGGCGCTTGGCGTATTCGATGGCGGCCCAGACGTTCGCCCCCGAGGATATCCCGCACAGTATCCCTTCCTCCTTGGAGAGCCGCCGCGCCATCGCAAACGAATCATCATTGGTCACCGCAATCACTTCATCGATGATGGACGTATTGAGGTTCTTCGGGATGAAACCCGCACCGATGCCCTGAATCTTATGCGGCCCGGGTTTCCCACCGCTGATCACAGGGGAGTCCACCGGCTCGACGGCGACTGCCTTGAACGCCGGCTTCTTCGACTTGATCACTTCGGCCACCCCGGTGATCGTGCCGCCCGTTCCTACTCCCGCGACAATGGCATCCACGCGTCCGTTCGTGTCTTCCCAAATCTCGACCGCGGTCGTGCGGCGGTGAACTTCCGGGTTCGCGGGATTGTTGAATTGTTGCGGCAGGAAGGAGTCTTTGATCTCTCTCTGCAACTGTTCCGCTTTGCGGATTGCGCCGGGCATCCCTTCCGCACCGGGCGTCAGGATGAGATCGGCCCCGAGCATCCGCAGCAAAACGCGCCGTTCCACGCTCATCGTATCCGGCATCGTCAGGATCAATCGATAACCTTTTGCCGCGCAGACAAATGCCAACGCGATTCCGGTGTTGCCAGAGGTCGGCTCAATGATGGTCGAGTCTTTGCCGATGCGATGGTCCCGTTCGGCCGCCTCGATCATGGCCACGCCGATGCGGTCCTTGACCGAACTGAGTGGGTTGAAGAATTCACATTTGACGGCGACCTCGGCGTGAAGTCCCGCCGTGACGCGATTGAGCCGCACGAGGGGTGTGCGCCCGATCGTCTTGGTGATGTCGCTGAAAATCTGGCCCATTTTGTCCTCTCGGAAAGAATTCGCAGTTGAGTATCTGCAGCTTTCGATTACTCTAGGGCAAGTTCTTAGGCGAACCCTATGGCAAACGCAAGCTTGAAAGCTTCCTGCGGATTCCATCACCGAGTTGGTCGACGACGAAAAATCTCGCTCTCTCCCACGGTCCCGGGCGTAGCACTGAAGCGTTTGTTGCCGGGCAACCGCGAGGCACAGCAAATCGATAATTCCGGTTCTGGGTGGCAACTGTCTTGTCGATCCTCTGCGAAATGCTGTGCGCATTTCGGACTGACGTACCAACACAACCGGTAGGGGTTGTCCCGTAAGAGGTCATACCATGACTTACACCGGTCATTGAGGGAAAATACACCGCCGCCACAAGGAATAAGCAGTGCAAAGTGTACAAATGAGATTCAGGAGTTGCACGCCAAGGAGGTGGGGGTGGGGAACCCCTCTGAAGAACGTGCAAGCTCCTGAATCTTCAAGACTGTCTGTTAAGCCGAGAATATCGTCAGTCACATGAGATTGCAACTAGTTTTTTCACACCGACCATGACCGACAATCCCAAACCGATCAGCCATCGCGAGGATGAACAGATGGAAGTCCTTGCAAATCAAATAAATAGCGCTCTCAAGGCCTATTCGGACAAGGATTGGAATTACAGCCGCATCGCACTGGTAATACGACCGTTACGCGAGTTTGACGGCCCATACGTCTTGAGAATTGAGCGCTTGGACTTGACTGCAAAGACGGGTAAAAAGAACCTGAAGGCACTGGTCGATGAAGTGAAATGGGGCGACCGCCACTCTTCCGAACTAGGCATACTGGAAGTGGTTAGCTTGCGAATCAACAAAGCTCTCTTGGAAGCCACCAGCGATGAGTTTTGGCAGTACCAGCGTGCCGTCGTACGCATCGCCAGGAAGGAAGAGCTTGGCAGAGAACAGCCTGTGAACGCAATTTGGTATCAAATTACTGAGGTCGCTGGCGAAGACTTCGACAACCGCTAGCCACCAGCTACCGGGACGATCACTTCTAGCCGATCCCCGCTGCTGAGCATGACCCTACCCATCTCGTCGCGGGCCAAAACCCGCCCGTTGTACTCAGTCACAACCTGAGTCGCCTTCCAGCCATGGGCAGTGACAAATCCGGCCACCGAGCACGGTAGCTGAACCTGCTCCTCCTTGCCGTTCGCTAGGATCGTGGCCCGCTCAGGCTTCATTCAGCGCCCCCTCCCAATCCTTCCACACCGGTTCGTACCCCAGTTGCTCCAACCGCGCCGCAACTTCAGCCGGCGAACGGTTGTCCGCAATCTCAAATTGCACCGTCGCGTGTTCGCCTTCCGACTCGATCACAGGCAACTCGGGCTTTATCATCCGTCCGCCCTTTGTGACATGCAGGGTCTCCCTCCCCTGCCCCGTATAACCGCCGGGCTCCGTATGGCTGCCAGCACTCATCATCGTGATGCCGAGGGGAACAAGATTGTCTCGCAACATCGCCGACTCGCGGGTGCTCAGCACCAGCCCGACCTCGGGAAACGCGATCCGCATCGCGCAGACAAACTGCACCAACTCACGATCGCTCATGGGCGCCAGCGGTCGGAATTCGCCCGCCGCCGGCCGCAACCGCGGCGCGCTGATCGTCAACTGCGCCATCCAGCATTTCTTCAGCAAATACCCGGCGTGCGCCGCCAGCGCGATGGCTTCGTTGCGCCATGGCGCCAACCCGAGCAACGCGCCGATACCGAGCCGCTTGAACCCGGCCGCGTAGGCGCGCTCGGGTGTTTCGAGCCGCCATCCGAAGTCCTTCTTCGGCCCGCTCACGTGCATCGCGTCATACACGCCCCGGTCATAGGTCTCCTGATACACCACCAGACCTTCCGCGCCCGCCTGGACAATCGGAACGTACTGCGCGGTCTCCAACGGACCAATCTCCAGGGAAATGCTCGGCCAGTCGCCATGCAGCCGCGCCACGCAGTCGCGCAGATAATCGTCCGAAATAAAATGCGGATGCTCGCCCGCCACGAGCAGAATATGGCGAAACCCTTGGTCGCGCAGATACCGCGCTTCCGCGGCCACCTGGTCCGCCGTCAGCGTCACCCGCAGAATGGGATTGTCACGCGAGAACCCGCAGTACTTGCAGACGTTGATGCACTCGTTGCTGACGTACAACGGCGCGAAAAACCGGATGACGCGCCCGAAATGTCTCAACGTGAGATCGTGCGACCGTTGCGCCATCGCCTCGATGTACTGCGGCTGGGCCGCCGCCGGCGAGATCAACGCCGCAAAGTCCGCCGCCGAAATCCGCTTCCCGCTCGCCTCGCTCCGCGCCAACGCCGCTTCCACGTCGGCAGCCGTCGCATTCTGGGCAAAATGGGAAAGTTCCGCCAGCGCCAGGCTGTTCAACTCCGACGCAAAGCTCATCGCTCGTTCAAAAATCCCGTCAGCGGACTGGTCGCATCCGCCTCTTTCCGCTTCGGGGCCAGGCCAATCTCGTACGCCGCGCGCCCCGCTTCCACCGCCGCCTTGAACGCCTCCGCCATGCGCGCGGGGTCGGCGGCGACCGCGACCGCGGTATTGACCAGCACGGCATCCGCGCCCATCTCCATCGCTTCGGCTGCGTGCGACGGGGCGCCCAGTCCCGCATCGACCACGACGGGCACTGTCGCCTGCTCGATGATGATCTCGATGCTCGCCCGCGTTTCGATGCCGCGCGCGCTGCCGATGGGCGACCCGAGCGGCATGACCGTCGCGCAACCCGCATCCTCGAGCCGCTTCGCCAGCACGGGGTCCGCATTAATGTAGGGCAACACCGTAAAGCCCTCCTTCACCAGAATCTCCGCCGCTTTCAACGTCTCGACGGCATCGGGCAGCAGGTAGCGCGGGTCGGGATGGATCTCGAGTTTCAACCACGTTGACGCGGTCGCCTCGCGACCCAGGCGCGCGAGCCGGCACGCTTCCTCCGCATTGCGCGCGCCGCTCGTGTTCGGCAGCAACACATACTTCTTCGTGTCGATGAACGTCAGGATGTTGGCGAACTTGTCACGCTGGCCGGACAGGTCCGCACGCCGCAGCGCCACGGTCACCATTTCCGCGCCGCTCGCTTCGAGTGCCGACGCCATGATCTCGCCCGAAGCGAACTTGCCCGTGCCCATGATCAGGCGCGAGTTGAAGTCGCGGTTGGCAACGCGCAGCTTTCGCGGCTTGTCCGTCATTGCTCGCGGTACATCTCCTGGCTGAGCGGATACTTGCCCGGCGTGCGGGCCACCGCCCACACGCCCTCTTTCATCAAAAACCCGTGGTTGCCCATGGCGAACTCCGCGCGATCCAGCCGCTTGCGTTCCTCGACCTTCTTCTCATGCAGTTCCTGTTTCACCACGACCACCTGTTCCCGCAACGCCTTCAGGTCATGCAGCTTGGCTTCCAGCGCGGCCTTTTGGTCCGTCAGCTTGACGTACTCCTCGCGCATCGCCTGCAAATGCGAAACCGTCGTGGCGTGCGTGTTCTGCAAATCCGCCAGCTTCTGGTTGACCTGCGCGATCTGGTCCGTCAGCGCCTTTACCTGGTTCTCCATGGTGGTCTTTTCCTGTTCGAGCGCCTTCGCCTTCGACTGCTCCTCTTCCAGCTTCTGCTCCAACTCCGTCTTGACCGACTGCATCTTCTTCTCGGTGTCGGCTTTCTCCTCGGTCAGCTTCGAGACGTTCTGTTGCAGTTCCTCCACCTTCGCCTGCATCTGCGTCTTGACCTCGACAACCTCCGCCCGCGCCGACGCGAGTTCATTCGTCGCTGCCGCCAGTTCCTTCTGCGTTTCCTCCAGCTTCTGGCTGCAACCGGCCAACAACACCGCCGCGCTCACCAATCCAATTCCAAGTCCTGTAATTCCGTGTCTCATGACTTAATTCTCCTTAAGTTTTGCCAAGATCTCACTCCCGCTCCCGCGACGATACCCTTGCAGGTCCAATGTCACGTACGCGTAGCCAACCTTTTTCAGCGCGCGGGTCACCGCCTCGCGCACGTCCTCGCCAAGAAATCTTCCCACTTCATCAGCCCCGACCTCAATCCGCGCCATATAACGTTTCGCATTTCGAGTTTCCTGTTTCGAGTTTTCCATGCTGTGATGCCGCACACGCACTTCATGAAACCCCGCGTCCCGCAACACGTTCTCCGCCGCCTCGATCATCCGCAACGCCTCTTCCGTCACCGGTTCGCCGTACGGAATCCGCGACGACAAACACGCCATCTGCGGCTTGTCCGCCGTCGGCAGTCCCAACTCCTTGGACAGCTTGCGGATCTCCGCCTTCGTCAACCCGACTTCCTTTAACGGCGCGCGCACCTTGTATTCCTTGGCCGCCGCGGCACCGGGCCGATAATCACCCGCGTCGCTCGCGTTCTCGCCGTACACAATCGTCTGCCAGTTTTCGCGCTTCGCGATCCTCGTCAACTCTTCAAACAACTCCGTCTTGCAAAAGTAGCAGCGGTTCGCCGGGTTGCTCGTGTAATTCGCGTCGGCCATCTCGTGCGTGTTGACCACGTGCACCGCGAACCCAAATCGCCGCGCGATATCCAGCGCCTCCTGGAACTCGCGTCGCGGCAGGCTCGGCGAATCCGCAATCACCGCCAGCGCATCGTCGCCCAGCGTATCATGCGCCACCTTCGCCAGCAACACGCTGTCCACCCCGCCCGAGTACGCCACCAGCGTCCGCCCGCCCGAGCGCAATGTGGTCTTGAGTTGCTCCAGCTTACCCGCCATGGCAGCATACTAGCGCCAATCGCAGGGGGTGTCAAAAGCGAAGACCGACCTTGTTCTGTCGATTCAATTCGACTTTTCGGTCGTCCGGGGTATCCTCCGCATGACTGATGAATGGCCTAGTCCGTTATGAATTTGAATGGGATCCCCAGAAGGCCACGCAGAACCTCCAAAAGCATGGCGTGAGTTTCGAGCGAGCGGCGACAGTCTTCCTAGACCCACAAGCGCTTTCGGTGTATGATTCCATGCACAGTGAGAACGAGGACAGATGGATTACTCTCGGAAGCGACAAGCGTGGTGCGCTTCTGGTTGTCTGTCACACGTTCGGCGAAGTCGGCGCATCGAATGCAGTCGTTCGCGTCATCTCGTCCCGAAAGGCAACCGTCGCTGAACGAAAACAGTACGAACAATCTCGATCATGAAAAAGCGATACGACTTTTCTAAGGGCATACGCGGCAAGTTCTACAAACCGAATCTCGTGCTCAGCATCCCCATCTACTTGGACGCGAAACTCCAGAAACGCGTCGAGGAAATCGCCCGCCGTAAGGGCCAGGACGTGGGCGCGGTTGTCAGCCGTATCGTCCGTAAAGAACTGGCGCTACTCGCCGACATGAAGTAGAAAGTCAGTCCAGCCACTTTGCCATCTTCTCCTTCACCTGTGCGTGAGGGATCGTCTGGCCGTCATCCGCTTGCTGCAGCCCACGATCGATCTTCGCGAGAAACAACAAACGTTGCATGGCGTCTTCGAAGGTTGCGTCGTCCGGTAAACCTTGAACCGCTTGAAGAACTTTTTGCTTCGTCGTCACAGGAGTCAGATTGCCACACTCGGCCCGTTCGATCAACCTCGCTAAACCACAGGGGTGTCAAAGCCTAAGACTGTTGATGCGCAGAAGCGTGTGGGTTCACGAGATGTTCATTTCGCCATCGTCGTCCTAAAGCGGCGAACAAGGCGTAAGCGATCCCGACGACCCCACCTGCACCCAGTACCAGAATGCCAACCGCTTGAAAAAGCTGATGCAAGAAGATCTGCATGTCGATCTAGCGTGCGCCTGATCGTATCACTTGCGCCCTCGTCATAGGGAAAGCTCCGTCCCGCCCCTACTTCACATCCTCGCCCAGCTCTACGTTCCAGTAGGCGAGATCGAGGAAGTGCTTCCAGCTATCGTGGGCGATGGTGCCGATGGTGACGTTGACGAACGGACGCCACTTCGGACGCTTGGGCTTCTTGACGAGGTGCATACCCGCCTCGGTGGGCGTGCGGTTGGCCTTGCGCGTGTTGCACGGGATACATGCGCAAACGATGTTCTCCCACGCGGTCGTCCCACCACGGTCGCGGGGGATGACATGGTCGAGATTCAGTTCGCGCCGGTCGAAATGTTTGCCGCAATACTGGCACATATTGTGGTCGCGCTCGAAAATGTTGTGCCGGGTAAATTTCACTTCCTTGTGCGGCAGCCGGTCGAAAAACAGCAGCAGAATCACGCGCGGGATGCGGATCTTGAAGGAGATGGTGTGGACGACGTCCTCGCCGTGGTGTCCCAGGCTGAATTCGCGCCATTCGTGGAAATCAAAGGTCTGGAAGTTGCCGCTGTCCTCGACGACGACCTCCGCGTGGCCCATGTACAGCAGTGTGAACGCGCGCTCGACCGTGCAGACGTTGATCGCCTGCCACAGACGATTGAGCACTAACACGTTCTCGTTTAGCACATTCCTCATGGTCAACTCCCAGAAGGACCGCATCGACTCACAGCGATACGTTGCACTAAAACCTACCATTTTGCCGTCGGGGCGTCAACGACGACAGCAACCCCGTCAAAACCACCCCAACGTCTCCTTGTGCGCCCGGTACAGCAATCCCAGCAGACGCATGCTGACCATTGCCCCCCACAAACTTAGAAATACCGCGATGAAATGCGCCAGCAACGAGCCGCCCGTGAACACCACGCCAAATCCGACCCGCACCAGCCCCGTCAACACCATGAAACCGCAGACGGTCAGGTAGGGTCGGAGAACGCGCGCGATGGATGGAATCACCAGTCGCGGATCCGCGCCGCGTCTCGCGTTGTACATGACGACCCCCAGCAGTGCCATGGGATAGTAAAGCGAACTAAGCAGCGCTAAACCGATCACTCCGACGGCGCACAGCGGCTCGGAAGGATCGGGCACCCAGCCTTCGTACCAGCAATGCCACAGGTACCACACAAAGTAGAGGAACGACGGCGTGAAGCACAGCAGCGTCGCGCTCACCATCAGCAGAATCGGCCGCAGAATGTCTTCCCACCAGTGGGTGAACTCGGGAAACTCCGGCGGCCCGTCTTCGCCGTTGGCCGTGGTCAGCACGATCTCGAACAGGTAATTGCACGCATACCCGTACACCAGCATCACGGCGACGTAGCTGATCAAAAACACCAGCCCAAATTCGAGAAACCCGACGAGAAATGTGCCCACTCCCAGCGCCACCAAACCCCACCCGTGAAACGGATACCCCAGCGCCGAGGCGAACGACGGCGCCCGTTCGCGCGCCTCGTCGTCCCCGGAAACTGCCGGCGGCTCCGCGGTCGCGACCGCTCCGCCGCAATGCGGACAGACTTCGAACGTCCGGCCCGGCGTGACGATGTGACGCAAGTCTGCCGCCCGCACCCGCGCGCCACAGGTCTCGCTTTGGCACTGCCAGAGTGTGTCCGCCGCGCCGCTCATCGGTGGCCGAGCCTAGCAACTTTGATTGCGGTTGACGACGACATTTCGCGGGTGTTACGGTGCGCCTTCGTGGCGAGAGGCGGGATGATGCAGCGCGCGAGTTCGGGCGGATTCACGTTAATCGAGTTGATGGTGGTGATCGCGGTGATCCTCATCATGTACGTCATGATGTACGGGCCGGCGCAAAAATCCTATCAGGACAAACAACTGGTTCTTTGCCAGAAAAACCTGCAGATGATCGATATCGCCTTGAAGATTTACACCGCCGATTACCACGACTCCTATCCGCTCGTGCGGGACGCGGCCACGGCCGAGGTGCCGCTCAGCCTGTTGGTGCCGCGGTGCACCACGGAAACGTCCATCTTCATCTGCCCCGGCAGTGCCAATCGCCGGTTGCCCGAGGCCCGCACGTTCGTGGACAGAAAAATCAGCTACGCCTATTACATGGGCCGCACCGCGCCCGATGGCGCCGACGCGATGCTCCTCTCGGACAAACAAGTGGACACGCGTCCGCGACGGGCGGGCGACCGGATGTTCTCGGTCACCGGCAGGCGACCGGCCGACAATCATCGCCAGTTCGGCGGCAATGTGCTGTTTTGCGATGGGCACGCGGAGTCGTTTCCCCCCGTGGCAACACGCGACTTCGCCTTTTCCAATTCGGTGGTGTTGCTGAACCCGAAACCTTGATTTATGAAAATCGTCGTCGAATGCAGTTGCCAGGTGCCTTACGAGTTCGAAATCGAACCCGTGGATGGCCAAATGCCCGGCCCGGTGCTCTGCCCGACCTGCGGCGCCGATGGCACCGAGTACGCCAACTGGGTCATTCAAGATACGCTGGCCCGGGAACAAACCGCCGAAACGCCTCCGCCCGGTGAGCCGGCGGAAGCGACCGACGAAGCCGCGCCCGGACTGCCGAAGTTCTGCCACATCCACAAAGACCAGCCGGTGGAGGCGTTTTGCTTCGCCTGCAAGAAACCCATCTGCCTCAAGTGCATGAAGCAGTTCGGCTTCTTTTGCGGGCCCTACTGCCGCACTCGCGCCGAGGAAGCGGGAATGGATATCCCCGTGTACGAAGGTCAGGACCGCCTCGTGCGCGCCCGCGAATACACCAATACCACGCGCATTGGCACGGCCATCCTCCTCCTGCTGGTTGGATTGTTCGTGACGTATGAGTGGTACACACTTTTCGGCCAGAAACCCTCCGTCAAGTTCTCAATGCCCCTGGCGAACAATGAACGGCTGATACACGCACAGTTTCTCAGCGACCACGAACTGTTGCTGGTGAACTCGGACAAAGTGTCGGTCTACGACTTCAAGAAAGACCAGCCGGTCTGGTCCAAGTCCCTGGCGTCCTATCGCTCGAAGCCTCCGCCATCGCCCAGTCCAACCGAGCTTGCGGACGAGGCCGGCGACGCCGCAAAACCAGCGACACCCCAGACGACCGCGGCCCAGCAGGCGGCGCAACGCAAACTGGCGGCACAACTTGCCACCTACGAGGATTATTTCGATGCCGGTCCCAGCGCGCGCGTCGTCGGCGACGCCATCTGGGTGACACTGGGTCGAAATGTTATTTGCTTCGACCGCGCCACGGGGGCCGAGAAAGCGAAGACACAGGTCGAAGGTCGGATTCAGGAAATGACCTTCGGCGATAACGCAATGGTCGTCGTCTCGGCGAAGGGAGCCTACGACTACGTGTTCACGCGTATCGAATTGCCGTCAGGCGCGCCACAGTCTGAACAACGCTCACTCCCGCCTCCCCCGCCGCGTCCCGTAAAGGCATTCGATCCGGATGCGCCCGTGCAGGAAGATCTGTCCGTGCCGGCGGAACAGCACCAGTTCGTGGCCGCGGGCTCGACGGTCGCGGAATTGGACGTGAAGCTCGTCGAGAAAAAGTTCGTCTCGGTCCAGACCATGAAGGCGCTGAAGACGGGCCAGTTCGACGAGGGTATCAAGGTCACGCAAACACGCGAGGTGGCCGAGGATGTGTTTAACGAGATGAGAATGCGGGATACGGGGGGCGTCGCCAAAGTCGATGTGAGCCGTTATGCGGTGACCCTCCAGCGCGTGTTCGGCAAGGATGCGGCGCCGTGGACGGGCGAAGTGGTCGGCCCACCGTCGTTTTTCACGCTGAAGACTGTGGATGTACTGGTCGCTGGCAAGGTGATGTACGTGTTCAACAAGAACGATCAACTGATGTGGCAAAGCAATCTGTCGTACCCGATCGCCCGGCAGTTCAGATCACACGAAAGCGAATGGGGAGGCAGTCGTCGCGATTCAGCTGTCGCCCCATGTTTGGAAAGGGGCGACACGTTGTACTTCTTCGATCAGGGTGTGTTGACGGCGTTCGAGGTCAAATCGGGCAAAGCACGCTGGCGCATGCCGAGTGTCGGCGTCTCCAGCATCCAATTTGACGACAAGGGTATGCTGTACGTCGCCACGACCTCAGCCGGCCCCGAATCCATTCAGTATTACGAGCAGGTGAGCATGGATCGGATCGAACCGATCATCGTCAAGGTTGATCCCGCCACGGGACGGGCATTGTGGCGCGTGGAAAAGGTCGGCGACGAATGTCATCTCTCCGGCAAATACGTCTACCTCACCAGGGCGCAGACATCATCCCTGGATGTGATCGCCTCGATGTCCAAGGGCGGCGGCGGTGGTATTCCTACCCACTTCCGTCTGTATCGGCTGAATCCGAAGAACGGCCAGCAACTGTGGGAATGCTACCGGCCAACTCATCCCAGCCAGTTGGATTTTCACGGCAACGAAATCCTGCTTCAGTTCCACGACAAGTTGGAGGTCTTGAAGTTCCTTTCCCTGTAACCGAGAATGAAAACTATGAAACGTAAAGTCACCGTATTCGGCGCCGGCTTCGTCGGCTCCACCACTGCGCAACGCATCGCCGAAAAACAACTCGCCGACGTCGTGATGGTCGACATCATCGAGGGCATGCCCCAGGGCAAAGCGCTCGACATGATGGAGTCGGCCTGTCTCGAAGGTTTCGACGCCAAGGTAACGGGCGCCAACGATCCCGCCGCCTGCGCCGGCAGCGACCTCATCGTCGTCACCAGCGGCATCGCCCGCAAACCCGGCATGAGCCGCGACGATTTGCTGAAAACCAACGCCGGCATCGTCGGCAGCGTCTGCGACGCCATCAAAAAGAACGCCCCGAACGCCACCGTCATCGTCGTCAGCAATCCGCTCGACGTGATGACTTATCTCGCCGGCGCGAAACTCGGTTTCGCGAAAAATAAGATCATGGGCATGGCCGGCGTGCTCGACAGCGCGCGCTTCCGCTGTTTCATTGCGATGGAACTGGGCGTCTCGATGCGTGACGTGCACGCCATGGTGCTCGGCGGCCATGGCGACGACATGGTTCCGCTTGTCCGCTACGCCACCGTCGCCGGCATCCAGGTCGAAGCCTTGCTGCCCAAGGACAAACTCGACGCAATGGTCGCGCGCACCCGCAACGGCGGCGCGGAAATCGTCTCCCTTCTGAAAACCGGCTCGGCCTACTACGCGCCCTCGTCCGCGGTCGTCGAAATGGCGCGGTCCATCTTGAATGACGAGAAACGCGTGCTGCCGTGTGCCGCATGGTGTACCGGCCAGTACGGCGTCAAGGACATGTTCGTCGGCGTTCCGTGCGTGCTCGGCGCCAACGGCGTCGAGAAAATCATCGAACTGAAGCTGACCGCCGACGAACTCGCGCAGTTGAAAACATCAGCCGACCACGTGCTCGAAAATGTGAAGCGCCTGAATTTGTAGAGAACTTTGATTGACCCGGAGACGCCAATCACGGAGTGTCTCCTCAATCCAAACAATTGCCCTTTATGTCGCAACCTCTTAACCACTGACGAGATATATGGCTGCCCATTCTACAGTACCTCGAATCATCTTCGTTCTTCTGGGTCTTTACGGCTGGTTGACGGCCCTGATGATGTTTCTAAAGCATCGACGCGAAGCCAAAGAGAAGGAAAACCGAATCCTGCATCTGACGCGGGACGAACTCGATTCCAGCGCCATGTTGCAGAGGATTCTTGCGATTCTCAAGGCAGAACGGGATGACGAATTCATTCAGGACCATCTCAGTGGCAGCGAGCTGCGCCAGTTGCCCGCCTTTCTCGAGGATCTCGGCTCGCACTGGGAGTTCGACAGCGTCTCGATTGCCGGCGCTTACGACACGATCGGCCAGGAAGTGATCTGGGCCGACGAATCCAAACTCATGTGGCAGGACGAGCAACCGCCCCGAAGCGATACCTACTGGCGTCTCTTCAACAAGTTCGCCAAAGCCATCCAGGCCGAGAGAACTAGAAGGCAAACCGCCGGAACAGATTTTCGGTATCCAGAGAATCCGCCGACCACGTCCTCGAAAATGTCAAACTGCTGAATTTGTAATGATAAGCCCGACCGGTAAGACACACCATCGGCACGCCCGGCGGTCGCGCCTTGCCAGAGACTCAGGTTGTGGAGTTTCTCGATCTCTGCGCGGTCTTCAGCCTCTGGAGGAAGGCGTCGGCGCGCTTCTTTTGGTCGGTGACTTGCCGGGTTTTCTCAGTGAGATGACGTTGGCCGGCGATGGGCGAGTTCTGGAGTGAGTCGGCCCATGCGCGTAGTTGCCGGGAAATGGATTCCGCCAGTGATCTGAGATCTGAGATTTCAGATTTCAAATGGGCGAAATGGCCCAACCGATCCAGTAGACACAACATCGAACGCACTTCGCCCGCTGACCCACGAGCGATGTAGAGGAGCGTCAGCAATTCTTGCGTCGTACCGCGCTCGAATCCTTCAGCCACGTTGTTCGAGACTGATAGTGCGGCGCGCTGCAACTGACTGCGGAGGTCGCCCTGGTAGTTGAACGCGCGGTCGGCAGTCAACTTGAACGTGCGCTCGGCCAATGTTATCCCCGCCTGCCATACCGGCAACTGCTCGAAGCGCTCGTACTTCATGGGAATTTGAAATCTCAGATTTCCAATCTGAAAGCAAGCGTGCTAAAGTAATCGCTAAGTGACTGATAGTGGGTTGTTCGACACAGCGCTGGGGTCTCCGTTTACCCGCCTCATAAAACGGAGACTCGATGCGGGGGATTTTTTGTCTCTAAATTCGGTGGCCGATGCCGCAAAGCCGTTCGCCGTCTCCCTGCTCTCGCAAATCTCTCGTCGTCCCGTCCTCGTGGTCACCGACGGCCTGAAATCGCAGGAAGCTTTCTTCAACGATTTGCAGACCCTGTTGCCGGGCGTCCAGTTCTATCCCGCATGGGAAACGCTGCCGCACGAAGACGTCCTCCCCCACGCCAATACCATCGCCGATCGCTTGAAGACGCTCACCAACCTGACCGCCCCGGCCATGGTCGCTTCCGTCCAGGCCCTGATGCAACGGACGTTCGCTCCCGAGTATTTCCTGTCTTTGCGCACGGAAATCCACCTGGGTCAGGCGCTCGTGCTCCAGGAGTTCGTCGACCACCTCATCGAGCTTGGCTACCACGGCGAATACCAGGTCAACGAACCCGGCGACATGGCGATGCGCGGCGGCATCGTCGACTTCTTCCCGCTCGACCGCGACGAGCCGGTGCGTATCGAGTTCTCCGGCGACGAAATCGAATCGATCCGCACCTTCGATCCCACCACCCAACAGTCGCGCGACAAACGGGAGCAGGTCGTCGTCACGCCCGCCGGCGAGTTGGGCATTCTCAAGCAAGCCGACGGCAAGACCGCGCTGATGGTCGATTTTCTGCCGCGCGATGCACTGCTCGTGCTCGACGAACCGGATAAACTCGCCGAAGCCGCCGAGGCCTACGCGAAGCAGATTCCCGAGGGCGACAAGTTCTTCGCCGACTGGCGCCACACGCTGGAGTCGGGGCTGATGACGATCCAACTCACGGAAGCATTGGCCATCGACCCGCCGCCGACGCACATCAACCTGCAACTCGCGTCCCTCGATGCGTTTCGTCCGCTGGACACGCGCGCGCCCGAGCCCGAGGTCGCCGAGCAGATGCGGCGCTCGTTCTTCGAGCAGATGCAACGCTGGATCGACGAGAAGTACTCACTCCACGTGTTCTGCGGCACCGATGGCGAGAAACAGCGCTTCGAGGAACTCTGGCGTGAACAATTCCCGTCGCTTTCCTCTTCCTTCATCTTTCATCCCTCCTCCTTTATGTCCCACGGGTTCCTCTGGGCCGAAGCCAGACTCGCGGTTGTAACCGACTCCGAAATCTTCGGTCGCTACAAGCTCGTGCGACCGCGCCGCAAGTTCCATCAACTGGCGCAGCCGTCGGATTGGACGGAGTTGCAGGACGGCGACTTCGTCGTCCACGTCCAGCACGGCATTGGGAAATATCTCGGGCTGAAGTCGCTCGATTTCAACGGCACCAAGCAGGAAGTTCTGGCCATCGAGTACGCCGGGGAAGCCCGCCTCTACGTCCCCATCGACCAGGCGCATCTCGTCTCGAAATACGTCGGCGCGGGCAGGCGCCTGCCGACCCTGCATCAACTCGGCGGCGCGCTCTGGCAAAAGCAAAAGTTCTCCGCCGAACGCGCGATCATGGATCTCGCCGCCGACTTGCTCGAAATCCAGGCCGCGCGCACCACGTTGGAAGGCCACGCGTTTTCCACCGACACCGCCTGGCAACACGAGTTCGAGGCCGCGTTCGTTTACGATGAAACTCCCGATCAACTCACCGCCATCGACGAGGTCAAGCGCGACATGGAATCCCGCAAGCCGATGGATCGCCTGATCTGCGGGGATGTCGGCTACGGCAAGACCGAGGTCGCCATCCGCGCCGCGTTCAAGGCGGTCATGGACGGGTTTCAAGTCGCCGTGCTCGTGCCCACGACGATCCTGGCCGAGCAACATTTCAACACCTTGCGCGAGCGCATGTCGGGCTACCCCATCGCCATCGAAATGCTCTCGCGCTTCCGCTCGCCCCGCGAACAAAAGAAAGTCACCCAGCTTCTTCGCAAAGGCGGCGTGGATATCGTCGTCGGCACGCACCGGCTGTTGAGCGGCGATGTGCTGTTCAAGAACCTCGGGTTGGTCGTCGTCGACGAAGAGCAGCGGTTCGGCGTGTTGCACAAGGAGCGCTTCAAACAATTGCGCAAGCTCGTGGACGTGCTGACGCTCAGCGCCACGCCGATCCCCCGCACGCTCTATCTCTCGCTCACCGGCGCGCGCGACATGAGCACCATCCAAACCCCGCCGCAGGACCGCCTGCCCGTGGAAACGGTCATCGCGCCCTACGACGAACGCCTGATCCGACAGGCCATCCAGCGCGAACTCAATCGCGGCGGCCAGGTGTATTTCCTCCACAATCGCGTCCAGAGCATCGAACCCGTCGCGGCGCGATTGCGAAACCTCCTGGAAGGATCGAACATCCGCATCGACGTCGGCCACGGCCAGATGGACGAACATGAACTCGAAGAGGTCATGCACCGGTTTGTGAAAGGCCAGATTGACGTGCTCGTCTGCACCACCATCATCGAAAGCGGTCTCGACATTCCCAACGCCAACACGATCATCATCGATCGCGCGGATCGTTTCGGGCTGAGCGACCTCTATCAACTCCGCGGTCGCGTGGGCCGCTACAAGCATCAGGCCTACGCCTACATCCTGCTCCCCCGCCACATCCACCTCGTCCAGAGCGCGCGCAAACGCATCAGCGCCCTCAAACAGTATTCGTCGCTCGGCAGCGGGTTCAAGATCGCCATGCGCGATCTGGAAATTCGCGGCGCCGGCAACATCCTCGGCTCGGAACAAAGCGGCCACATCACCGCCATTGGCTTCGATCTCTATTGCCAGTTGCTCAAGGAAAGCATCGCCCGCCTGAAAGGCGAGAAGCCGAAACGCCGTCTGCTGGTCACGCTGAAACTCGATTTCCTCAACGACGAATTCGGCGAATCGCTCGCCCGAATCCCCGCGAACTATATCACCGACACGCGCCTGCGCATCCAGGCGTACCGCAAGATCGCGCAGACGCTGGAACTGCCCGATATCAAGGCGCTCCGCCGTGAATTCCGCGACCGCTACGGCAAGATCCCCCGCAACTTGGAACTCCTCCTGCAATGCGCCGAGGTCAGAATTCAAGCCGGCGACGCGCTCGTGGACACCGTCGAAACGCGTGAAGATAAAATCATGCTCTCCCAACGCGCCGCTCTTTTTCAAGTCGGCGGCAAATTCCCGCGCTTCACCGAAACGAAACCCGAAGGAATACTTGCCGAACTCAAAGCACTATTGCATTCTTTGAGCAAGAGCGTAACGCCATCGACGCCTGCAGCAGAAAGGAAGCGATGATATGACCAACGTTACGGTAGAGCGGAAGCACTCTGGATTCGGCGAATGATTTGAGCGTTCTGGCGGCGCATGCTAGGTTCAGTTCAGTTACTCGGCAAACTACAGGAGGCAATGTGATGAAAGCTGGCATTCTCGTGATGGCGTCAATCATGGCCGTGGCCGTCGCCTCGGCACAGACCCAGTCGGTGACGAAGGCGGTAGCGGTACTCTCGCCGACCAAAGGCAGCACTGTATCGGGCACCGTCTCCTTCACCCAGGTCAATGGCGGTGTGAGAATCGTCGCGGACGTGACGGGCCTGACTCCCGGCAAGCACGGGTTCCACATCCACGAGTTCGGCGATTGCAGCGCGCCCGACGCGACCTCGGCCGGCGGCCATTTCAATCCGCGCCATATGCAACACGGCGCTCCTGATGCAAGCATGCGACACGCGGGTGACTTCGGCAATCTCGAGGCGAACGCCGCTGGCAAGGCCCACTACGACCGCGTGGACAAAATGATCTCGCTCAATGGCGCGGAATCCATCGTCGGCCATGGCGTGATCGTCCACGAGAAGGTCGACGATTTCATCACGCAGCCGACAGGCAACGCAGGCGCGCGCGTGGCGTGTGGCGTCATCGGCGTGGCAAAGCCGTAGAGTCAGGAACCGTGGGTGAATTCGTGGCGGTTGGCGTAGCGTCTGTCTTGCTCAACTCCGCAATCTTCCGTTCAATGGCGCGGCGCACGGACTCCTGTTCGCTGCCGGTCATCTTCGCCACCCACGCTCTCGCTTCATCGTAGCGCCCCAATCGAACACAAACGCGCGCGAGATACCCGTACACGAATTGTCGCTGTCGGTCATCGAGCGGTTGATTGAGGCAAAACTGCCAGGCCTCATAGGCTTCCCGCCAATCCGGCTGGGGCATCTCATAGAAGGTTTCGGCATACGTGCTCGACATCTCAAAGTCTCGCGGCGCGAGGTCGCGCGCGGAGCGGAATTGCTCCAGGCTGTGCTGGAAAATCTCGTCCTTGTTCCAGCCATAGACCGCTTGTGACTCGTTGCGGAAAAGCTGGCAGGTCGTCGCCCAATTGAAGCGGAAGATCGGCTCCGTCGGCGCCAACTCGATCGCCTTTTCATAGTAACGCAGTGCTTTGTCGGCCTGTCCGTAGTGGCCGTAGTGATTGGCAATTTCGTTATAGGCGTACGCTTCGCGCGGATCAGCCGCGATGGCCTTTTCCCACCATCGAATTGCCTCCTCCTCGCGGTCGCGATCGTAAATCAGATCGCCGTAAGCGACCATCGCGCGTGCGTGTCGCGGGTGACTGTTCAGGAACCGTTTGTAATCACCTTCCAGACGGCGCATCTGCGCGTTCCAACGATTGGTGACCGCCGGCGGCGTGCGATCCGTAAACTGATCGCCCTGCGCGCTCAGCTCTTCACCCCGCGACAGGAGGAAGCGAAACTGCCGCTCGGCCTCGTTACGGTCTTCCTCACCGCGCGCGGACTGCGTCAGCGCCGCCACCGCGAACAAGCAAATCAGCAGCCCGCGTGGCATCGTATGTCAGCGTCCCTTCCATTCGGCGGCGGGATTCTCGGCGCTGGCGCGTTTATCGAGCGGATCGTATTTCTCGGCGAGGCCGAGTTCGAAGGGCTGATTGTCCGGGTTCGGTGTTACCTGGCGGTATTGGGTGTAGCACTTGTAACAAATCGTCACGTCCGGCAAAAACTTGTAGAGCAGCCCGTCGGCCACGACAAACACCGCCCACACGAGCGTGCCTTCCACGAGCCGGTTCTTCCACGCGCAGATCAAAAACAACGCCGCCCCCGCCAGAAAAATGCTCACGCCCAGCGTGCGGTTGAAATCCTTTTGCACGTACACGGTGTTGCAGTCGCACACCGCGCAGCGGTCCACCAGGTTGCTCCGCCGCATCCGCTCCGTGATCCGCAGCCGAATCGGTTTTTGGCACAAGGGGCACGGCGATTCGTCCTGCGACAAATCGTCGAACTCCAATTCGCCTTTGCAGTGTGGACACAGAAACCGGATTTTCACGCGGCCAGCCTAGCACATGCGTCCCCCCGTTCAAGGCTGGACAACCCCTCAACCTTGGCGTATTCACCTGCCCGATGAAAGCCGTCGTGCAACGCGTCTCTCGCGCCTCCGTCAAGATTGACAACCAGGTCGTCGGCGAAATCGGGCCGGGCTTGCTCGCGCTGGTTGGCGTTGGAAAAGACGATAGCGCCGCGGACGCCGAGTGGACGATCAAGAAACTCCTCGCCCTCCGCATCTTCCCCGACGACGCCAAGAACCTGAACCGCTCCGTCACCGACATCGGCGGCGGCATCCTCGTCGTTTCGCAATTCACGCTCTACGGCGACGCCCGCAAAGGTGCGCGCCCGAGTTTCTCCGACGCCATGCCGCCCGCTGACGCCGAGCAGTTCTACCACGATTTCATGGCGAAACTGCGCGCCGCCACACCACTCAAGATCGCCGAAGGCCGCTTCGCCGCGATGATGGACGTCGAGCTGGTCAACGACGGCCCCGTGACTATCATTCTCGATTCACATGCGTAAACCGACCGAAAAAGATCCCGGGCCGGCCCTGACGTTTGCCGCGCCACGCCACCTCGCCAACGTCACCGTCATCCTCGTCGAACCCGCCGTCCCGGGCAACATCGGCTCCGCCGCGCGCGCGATGAAGACGATGGGCCTCTCCAACCTCGTCGTGCTCAACGGCCCAAAGGATTTCCAGACGCACGTGCAAGCGATCATGTTCGGGCACGGCGCCGGCGATTTGCTGAAGAACGCCCGCCACGTGGCCACCTGGGAAGAAGCTACCGACGGCCTCCATTGGCTCGTCGGCACCACCCACCGCAAACGCCGCGCCCAGTTCTCCCAAGTCGTCGAAGCCCGCCAGGCCGCCACGAAAATCGCCGAGCTTTCCCACAAACACCGTGTCGGAATTGTGTTCGGACGCGAAGAAGCCGGTCTTTCCGACACCGAACTGCGCCTCTGCCACGACATCGTCAGCGTGCCACAGGCCACCGAGCATCCATCCTTGAACCTCTCGCAGGCCGTGATGCTCCTCGCCTACGAAGTCTACCTCGCCAGCATGGGTGAACTCCCCAAACCGCGCTACAACCTCGCCACCGTTCACGAAGTCGAATCGTTGCTGAAACACTTGTCGACCTCCCTCGCCCAGATCGGTTTCCGACCGCACCAGGGCGATCCCGATTCATTCCTCCGCTCACTCCGCCGCGTCATCGCCCGCGCCCCGCTCGAAAAACGCGACTGCAACGTCCTCCACCGCATCTGCCAGCAAATCGATTACTACGTGAAAGACCACAAACCGTAGAACCGCCGTCCCGCCTGTCACCCCCCTGCGTTGGACCCCGTCGTCTCCACTGCAACTGATGGTCGTTTCCACGATGGGAAAACCGTGGTTTCCACGATAGCCATTGGCAAGCTAATTGCTCCTTGTCGATTGTGGAAAGAAACATATGGGCATCTTCTCCGCAGCAATCGCATTATTCAGCAGTGGTGGCGTGGGCGAACCGAAGTCCACCATCCTGGTCATTGATGACGACCTCGTGCTGCTCCAAACCGTCAAATCCTTGTTGGGCAAGCGCGGCTTCAATGTGGTGACTTCGTCTTCTGGCCAGCAGGGATTGGACATGCTCCGCAATGCTGCCCGTGACATCCGCGTCGTGGTGCTCGATTACAGAATGCCAGAACTCAATGGGGGCGAGACGCTCAAGGTCATAAAGCAACTCAGTCCGAACGCAAAAGTCATTGGACTCACGGCTGTGGACCTCGACTCGGTGCCCGAGGCGTATCTCGACGAGGTTGACAAGTTGCTCACGAAACCGGTTATCGCCACCCAACTGATCGGGGCCATTGACGAGTTCCTTGCCGAAAAGCAGACCGCTTCGGCGGTAATTGAGTCGTAAACGCTACGTTGGCCTGTCGGGGCGGGCGGGCGGAAAACAATTGGAGAGTCGAGACGTAGGCCCGAACGTTCAAGCCTTCCACTTCTCCTCGGAAATTAGCGTAATCTCGCCTAAAAAATCCTTCGAGAAACCCCTGCTCGACTCTCCGGCTCCCTTTTACGTCACGGCGTGAAAAATGCAAGTGGAATCTGGGGGTTGTCTGGGCGGGAACTGGCAGCGGGGATCGGGCGGCGGAAACGGCGATGATTTTGGGCTTTCCTTTGTTGCCATTCAGTTGTATAAACTACCGGCAGAGGCCAAGAGATGCCCGACATTTTCTTCAAATGCGGGTGGTGCGGGAAGCATCTGGTCGTTGATGAGGTTGGGGTGGGTCTGGAAATCAACTGCCCTGACTGTAAAAAAATTGTGGTCATCCCCAAAATCCGGTTTGCCCACGAATGTCCTCAATGCAGCGAACGCCTGATTCTCGCCTATACAATGAGAGGGGAAACGCTCGAATGCCCATCTTGCAGATATGAAATCCCCCAAATTGGAGTGTCGAGCTAGGAACGTAAGTCCTGTCTAAACCCTCCCGTCGTGTCTGCTCCAATCGCGGCTGGAATGTCGCGCCGATTTCATGCAGAGTACGGCAAACCGAACGCGGGAGCTGCTCATGCACGAAACCAAACGGTTGCGCCATTTCGCCAGCGACAACAACTCGGGAATCTGTCCGGAGGTGTTGGCGGCATTGCAGGAAGCCAACACGGGCCACGTCACCGGCTACGGCGATGATCCGTGGACGCTGAAGGCCAAGCAGCTTGTTCGCGATCTCTTCGAGACCGACTGCGACGTGTTTTTTGTCTTCAACGGCACCGCCGCCAATTCTCTCGCCCTCGCCAGCCTGTGCGATTCCTACCACAGCGTGATCGCCTTCGATTACTCGCACGTGGAGACCGACGAATGCAACGCGCCAGGGTTCTTTGCGCCCGGCGTGAAGCTGCGTCCCGTGAAAGGCGAAAACGGAAAGATTTCGCCCCCCGACATCGAGCGGGCGGCGAAAACGCGACGCGACGTGCACGCGTCGATGCCGCGCGCCGTGTCCCTCACCCAGGCCACCGAACTCGGCACGGTGTACACGCGCGGTGAGTTGGCCGCGATTGCCGCGACCGCGCGCAACCTCGGCCTCTTCGTCCACGTGGACGGCGCCCGGTTCGCGAACGCCGTTGCCAGTCTCGGCGTGAAGCCGCGCGAGATATCGTGGGAACCCGGTGTCGACGTTCTCAGTCTTGGCGGAACGAAGAACGGAATGGCCTTCGGTGACGCCGTTGTCTTCTTCAACCGGAAACTCTCGCAAAACTTTCTCTACCGCTGCAAGCAGTCGGGCCAACTCGCGTCGAAGATGCGCTTTATCGCGGCCCAGTGGATCGGGCTGCTGCACGACGGCGCCTGGTTGCGCAACGCGAATAACGCCAACGAGACCGCCGCACTGCTGGAAACGAAACTGCGCGGCCTGCCGGGCGTGCGGATCATTTACCCGCGATACGTGAACGCCTTGTTCGTCGATATGCCGAGGCGCGTGTTCGACGGGTTGCATGAACGCGGCTGGCACTTCTACACGGATGTCGGCCCGCATGGCGCGCGGCTGATGTGCTCGTGGGACTCGACGGCGGAGGACGTGGAAGCGTTCGTGCGCGACGTGGCCGACTTGTCGAAATAGCCCGACGAGGGTTGCCTAGACCATAAACGCGCTGGTTGCTGCCCCATTATTTGGGTTCATTCGAGCGCAAAACACACCTGCTCCGCGTCGTTTTCGGAGCTGTTTTCGTCTCTTTCCAGCACTTTATTCCCCGTTTTTTGCCTCTTTTTGCAAAACGAACCCAACTCACATTTTTCCCCAACATATTCACAGCCAAACAGATCCGCATTTTTCAGTTGGGTTCGTTTGGTAAAAACACTCTTCTATAAAGCGTTCCCCTGCCAAACCGACCCCAAAACCGCTTTAGCTGCGCTTCTGTGAGCCGTGCCAAGTTCGGTGTAGCCACGGCTCTGTGAGCCGTGCTGTGGTCACCGGCAAGTTGGTGTAGCGTGCGAAGCTAAGCCGCTGGGAGCGGCGAGACGCAGTTCCGCGAAGCGGAAAGCCAAAGGCCGAGCCGAGCGGGAGCGAGCGAGTGCAACCGAGTCCCGCACCGCCTTGTCCCTTTCAAAGAACTGGCAGTCATCATATCATTCCCACCCCGCCATGTCCAGTAAAAAATATCGATTCCCGATACTCGCCGACATCTTGCTTCGTCGTTCGCCCGCCCCGCAGTGTAGTAGCGGCCGCCTGCCCTCGTGTCGTGGACGGGGTCCCTGGCCGCCCGTCGTTGGTCCGCCCCGGAGTGTAGTAGCCGCTGCGATCCCCTCCTCGGAGGGGAACAAGGGGTGGGTAGCCCCGCTATCCGCAATTGCCATGACCTCATGCAATCTGCGCCTCCGCACACCCCCCGCCCCCCTACCACCCCTTCGCCGCCGCCTCCGCATCCTCCAATTCTTCTTTGCGTCGCCCGTAGCCGCATTGCTCGATCAACTTGCGGGCCGTTTCCAATTCCTCTTTGTCTCGGAACAGCCGCGCCCGATGAAGATGGATGTCGGCCAAGAAAAGCTTCATGGGGCCACGCTCGGCAATCTCCCAGGCCTCGTCAAGGTCGACTCGTGCACCAACGACGTCGCCCTCAAGAAATCGCACCCAAGCACGGGTGAGTAGGCCGCGCACGATAAACTCCTGTGCGCCGGCGCGGCGGAGGCCGCCCACGGCTTCTTCAATTTCGCGTTTCGGATTTCGGATTTCCTTTGCAGGTCTCGCAGACTCCGCTTCGGATTTTTCGAGGATTGCCCGGTAGAGTGCGGCGCAGCCTAACGTGAGGTGATCAAGGCCGATGTCAAGGAGCGGGTCTGACGGTAGCCGCCACTCAAACATCTTCGCCGCCCGTTGCTCGACGGCGCAGCAGGATTCCACCGATTTCGGATTTCCGGTTTCGAATTTCGGGTTTAACTGTAGCTCCCATGCGGCTCTCTCGGGGGCGGCAAGGAGCAGGTCGCAATAGATGAAGCCTTGCTGGGAGTAGAGTAGCGGGTACTCGGGCTGGCGCTGAGCCTGCATTTCCTCGGCCTCGCGGAACCGCACCTCCGCCTCGGCTCGCCGGCCCGCTTGGTGCAGGGCGTCGGCCAGCGTCGTGCGCGTGCCCATCTTCCAAAAGGCATCGCCGCTGCGATCGGCGTAGGCCACGGACTGCTCGGCGTCCCCCACCGCCCCGGCCACCTCGCCCAACGTCAGTTGCAGCTCGCTCAGGTTGCTGTAGCTGATGGCCGCGCCTTTCCACGCCTTGCGCTCCACGTCCATCTCCAATGCAGCCCGCATTGGCTCAAGAGCCTCGGTCAGTCGGCCCAAGGCGCGAAGGCGGAACGCGGCTTGGTTCAGAAGCCAAGCTTGGTCGGCTTCCGTGAGCGTTTGCGAAACGCGCTTCCACGGTTGCTCGAAGAAGCAGGCGACGGCTCCCAAATCGGCCCCAAACGCACCGAGCTTGTTGGTACTGTAGGCCCTTTCGCCACGCAGGATCCGTTGCCAGTAAACCTCATCACAAGCCTTTTGCTGCATCCCCGCCTGACAGCCGTGGGCCACGGCTTGGTAAAGCGGTTGGAGGCCTTCGAGGGTGTCGGGGAATTCCTCGGTGGTAGTTGTGAGGTGTTCGTAGAGCCGCCGGTGCGCCGCACGCCTAGCCTCCGCGTCGCCGCTGCGCAGTTCGGCGGCAAAGTGCTCGCGCAGCAGCGGGTGGGTGTCCACCGCGTAGCTCACGGGCCGGGCTGTACGCACAGCTTTCTTACTCTTATTTAGGTCTGCGCCAAGTGCCTTCACCATCAACTGCTTCAACTGTGCTTTGGGCAGTTTCTTCATTTCCGCCGGGAAGTCGTCACGCTGCAGGAGCATCTTCAGCACCTCATCGGGAATCTCGTCGGCGAATGGCCCTTCATCAGCGGAAGAATTCGCAGCCTGTGAAGCGACCGAAACCTGCTCCCGTGCGATCAGCCCCAAGCGATCGAGTTGGTCGAGGGCGCGGAGCCAGTCGTCCTCCGGCAAATCCACGAGCGCTTCCGTCAGGCCCGTGATGACGGGCGCGGCGCGCAGTTCGTCGAGCAGGTCGGAGCGGGCCGGGCGATCGAACAGGCCGAGCAGACGCAAGATGGCCATGGCGGCGGCGTCCGGACGAAGCCACTGTTCGTAGGCGCGCAACATGCGGCGGCCGTGACCTTCCCTTTGTCCGCCAGCATCGCGCTGGCCATGCACGTGTTCGTCTTCCTTGAGGAGGAGGATCTCCTTCCACCGCCGGATTTCGTGGTCCGATGTGCAGTGGGCAAGGTAGTTGCCCAGCAGGTTCAGGTCGTAGGCATGACCCTTGAACCAAGCGACGGCTTCATCCAATTCCCGGTCCGGGCCACGCACGCCGAGGTCGCGCAGCAACTGGCGGGCAGCTTCCGCGTCTAGTGCGTGCAACGGGTGGCGCAGGCAGGGGCCGCCTGCGCGTTCAAAGTCCTTCAGATCGGTGACTTCGGTGCGGCTGGTGAGAACGCAGAGGCCCGGATTGCGCAGGGCCAGCGCGCGCAGTAGCGCCTTCATGGCTGGGTCTTTGAACTCGCCGCCGTAGTCGCCGGGTGGCTGCTGGAGCGGCTCCAAGCCGTCGAGCACAAGCAATGTGCGGTCGGCGACGATGAGTTCGGCCAGCTTCTCACCCTTGGTCCAAGGATCGCGTGGCACTTCGTCAGTGTGGCCGAACCAAGCGAAGGCTTTGGCAAAGAAATCGTCGGCGCTGGCGGCGCTCTGGGCGCTGGTGCCCTGGCTGTAGAAGCTCCAATCGAAGACACGCCGGGCACCCGGCCAGCCATGCCGGGCGTGTCGCGAATACCAGCCTAGCACAATCGCGGTCTTGCCTTCGCCACCTTGACCGATGAGGGATATAATGTTAATCTTCCCGTCGCCGGTTGAATCCCACGCAGCGTCGAGCATTTGCAGTTCCGTTTCGCGCCCGACAAACTTTGAGCCGGTCACGCTGAGGCGTGTGGGGGCAACCTGCGGTTCCTTCCTCGGAGCCTCAGCCACCCATGTCTTCAGTAGTTTGATGAGGTCGGCGCGGCTCAGCCGTTGGCCTTTCGTCGAATACGCGGCAAGCTGGGTTGTCAGTGCGTCGGCCAGCATTTCGCGTTGTTCGGCTGTGCCGCGGTCGAGTCCTTCAGCGCGGAGGAAGCGGTCCAGCCGATGGGCCGCCTGCTCGCGAAACGCTGAAAGATCGAGATTCTTCCTGTCGATAGTTACTTTCCCAACCTGACCAAGACCAGCCACCGCTGTGCTGTGCAGTCCAACAAGACAGAGATGATATTCTTCAGCGGAACCGGACTCTTCCATTTCCCCTGCCCACCTTCGCACATCGCCTTCAGTGAATTGATTGGCCGAAGATTTCACTTGTATCGCCCGCCGTTTGGTCGACAACTCCAAAAGAATGTCGAATTTCTCAGAAGTGTGGTTGGGTTCCAATGTCACGCTCTTCAAATGAAGCCCTCCGAGCAAAACATCCAGCAAGGCAATCAGCGTCTGCGCAAGGTAACCGCGCACCCCAGCTTGGCCGCCGGTGGTCCGTTGAGTCTTCTCGGAGTTATCCGTCGTAGCCATATCAGGGCAACTACTTGTGGACACAAAACACTCGCTAAGGTCGTTAATACCGAAAAGACCGCTGAAAGGAAAGACGCAACGCAGGCGGAAGGCCTGTCCTACTTCACGTGTTCCCAGGCGTGGTAGGAACTGCGGACGAGGGGGCCGGATTCGACGTGGCGGAAACCGAGACGTAACGCGTCTTTCTTCAACTCGGCGAACTCCTGCGGCGTGACGTAGCGGACAACGGTCAACTGGTCCTCGGTCGGACGCAGATACTGTCCGAGCGTGAGGATGTCGCAGCCGTGCTTGCGCAAATCGCGGAAAACTTCCAGCAGTTCCTCGCGCGTCTCGCCGAGGCCGAGCATCAACCCTGATTTCGTGAGGATGTCGGGCCGAAACTCCTTCGCCATTTCGAGCACGCGCAGCGAACGCTCGTACACCGCGCCGGGCCGGACCGGCTTGTACAACCGCGGAACGGTCTCCATGTTGTGCGCGAGGACGCCCAGCGGCGTTTTCACCACGCGCTCGATGCAGGCGGGTTCACCGCGAAAATCCGGAATCAACATCTCCAGTTTGCACGCCGGCAACCGCCCATGAATCGCTTCAATCGTGCGGGCGATATGGTCCGCCCCCTGGTCCGCCAGATCGTCGCGCGTCACCGACGTGAGCACGCAGTAGTCGAGCTGCATCGCCTCGACAACCTCGGCGACGTGGCCCGGCTCCGTCGCATCCAGAAAACCGGGTTTGCCCTTATTGACCGCGCAGAAATTGCAGCGCCGCGTGCACACGTCGCCCATCAACATGAACGTCGCCGCCCCGTGTTCCCAGCATTCCCCCATGTTCGGGCACTTCGCCTCTTCGCAAACGGTGTGCAGGTTGAACTCGTGGACCACGCCTTTCAGGTACGTGTAGCGTTCCCCGCCGGGAACGCGCTGCCGAATCCACCCCGGCAAACGCCGGTGCGGCGCAGTCTCAATCGTGACCAGTGCGGTGTCCATGCTTGGCGCGGAAAAGATAAAGCACCTCGCCCCATTTGTCACGCGCCGCCCAAGCCGGTCTCCTTCTCCCATTTTTGAGTTGACGTTCGACGCGCCGGTAGCGGTTATTCCTCCCAAGGGAAGCAAGGATTGTGACGAAACGATGACCGACGCCATGAAGAACACGTGGATCCCACTTGCCACAGCGTGCGCGCTGGTCATCGCGCTGTACGCGTACATGACCCAGTCGGGCGTGTCGGAACTGATGACTCCGTATGCGCCGGATGCTTTTTACAATTTGTTGGTGCAGGGTTTTCGCGCCGGCCAGCTCAGCTTGAAGAAAGACGTGCCGCCCGGGTTCGCGCGCCTCGCCGACCCGTACGATCCGGCCGTCAATGTTCCCTACGTGGGTCCACCGTACCGTCTGCTCGACCTGAGCTACTACAAGGGCAAGTTCTACCTCTACTTCGG